>ERZ1292623.1629-Hain-H51-01um-R1-1629-length-21222-cov-7_pt1 | contig 21222 bp, 24 predicted proteins | sample MGYA00564398_ERZ1292623 | MGnify/ENA primary metagenome ERZ1292623 (study PRJEB36523, sample SAMEA6512633) | groundwater metagenome | collected 2019-01-07 | study: AquaDiva: Metagenomics assemblies of 32 groundwater samples | reverse complement strand
AGGACTAAGTTTGTATTTCCCTCCATATGCTTACAACTATTATATCAGAGCAAGCCGATTGTACAACCGTATATTAATCTCTCATTTTGTCATTGCGAGCGGTGTTCTCGAGAGCGTGGCAATCCGACCCCACCTTTGTCATTTCGAGTGATCCGCCAGCCGGCGGAGAACCGAGAAATCTCTTAATGCAGTCATCCCGAACCTGCCTACCGCCTGCCTGTCGGCAGACAGGACAGGCAGGCTGATTAGATGATTAGCTTGACATAAATGTCATAATTAGCTTCAATTTTGCAACATTTTGTATTTTGGACTTGACAAAGTGTGTTGTAAATGATACAATGGCGTAATTTCAGAAAATTAATTCTGGAATTAATCTAGGAGGAAATTGTGAAAAAGAATTATGTTCACCCGCTTCATAAAGATGTCGCCCGCGTCGGAACCGAACAGTTCGACCACGGCAACATCCAAACATACGAAGCTATTGCCATGAGTATCGTTGCCATACTCTCTCTAACCGCCGGCACGCTCTACGGTTCAATGCTCTTCTAAGTCAAAACCTCGATCTTTAATTTAATAATCAATATTAAATTATAAAATCGAATCAACCCAAAACAAAAAATCCCCAACTTCACAAAAGGGATTTTTTGTTACCCGCGTTTGATGGCGCGCAGAAGGGCTTTGATTTTGATATCGTCCAGCTTCAAATCTCCTTCAGCCGGCTTTTCCAGCATCTCTTCTATTAGAGTACTAATCGTTGAGGCCAGAGATGATCGAGCAGCTTCTAGTTGAATAAGCAGATACTCTTCTTTCCTATCTTTTGCCACCATCTCCTCAATACCCCGAATTTGTCCCTCAATCCGTCGGAGACGGTTAAATATTTTCTGATGTTTCATAGGTTTCCAAACCAAAAATGGATTACTAATTTTACTAATAGCTAATAACTAATCTTATCCACAACCATTTTATTAATTGGGAATTAGTTATTTGCCATTGTATGGTTTATCCCCACACATACCCCCCGTTATCCACAATATACCCCCCACTGGTATTATTCAACCGTATTATACCCACATACTTATCCACAGAACAAGATGGTTCTTCGGAGAATGTTAGCGGTAGATCTTTCGTAATAAAAAATACCCCATCTTGCGACAGGGTACTTTTTATTGCAGTTGCCTACTCGGCAGATTCGCGCTTGGCTCTCGCAAAGCTGACCTTGATAGGTCGTCCAGCGACATCTTTGCCTTCCATCTCTTCCATTGCTTTTGTTGCTGCTTCAACAGACTCGCACTCAACAAAACCGAAGCCCTTGGATCGACCAGTGTCCTGGTAGCGAATAACAGCAGCTTCGACGACGCCATACGGCTCAAAAGCGGCTTTCAAATCTTCGTCGGTTGCGGCCCATGCCAGGGAACCAATGAAAAGCTTTGCGCTTGGCTCTGCCGGGGTTTCATCCCGGTCGTCTCTACGATTGTAATCGTCCATCAATCCTCGCCCAGATAATTAGTTCGATTTCTCTTGCTAAGAATCTTTTCTTAATTATATCCCGGGTTTCGACCCCCCAAATGGGGAAACAACCCGGTTTTTAACATAAACTATCAGTCAAAAAATAAAAGTAAATACATTATACCAATTCCGGCCGCCATAAAGAATAACTGCAGAAGCGACCTTTTCCACTCCGATTCCTTGTGCAGCTCCGGGACCAGGTCGGAAAGAGCAATGTATAGGAACCCGCCGGCCGTGAATGGAATGGCATAGCTTGTAAAGGACCCCGCGTTTCCTCCGATTATGATTGTCGCGACAGCGCCGATTATGGCGGAAAATGCGGAAAGCAGATTTAAGAGCAACGCTTTCTTGGCGGTGTAGCCGGAGTGAAGCAAGACGCCGAAATCGCCCAACTCCTGCGGCACTTCATGCAGGACAACCGCCACCGTGGTTGCCAGGCCGAGGGGCAAGGAAACCAGATAGCTGGCGGCGATAATAACCCCGTCAATGAAATTATGGAAAAAATCACCTATTAAATTGATCGGACCTAAATGTTTTGGGTGTTCTAGACAATCGATTTCATGGCAATGCCGCCATCGCAGTATTTTTTCCATTATAAAAAAGAAAAACAAGCCGGAAAGTATGGAAACCGATATCGAAGCGCTGATGCCGCTCTCTTCCACGGCTTCCGGCAAGAGGTGGATAAATGTATCTCCCAAAAGCGCGCCGGCGGAAAAGGCGACAAAAAAAAGAAGAAGCTTTCTTAGCAGCTCTTCTTTGAGCATAAGAGTCAAAGCGCCAATCAATGAAAGTAACGAAACAATTGAAACACTAATTATTGTATAAGCCCACATCTAAAACACCATTTCCTATTGGCTACATCGTACCAAGATATATTGAAATAAGCAATACACCGAACAATAAAATCACAAATACCACACAATCGTGTGGTATTTGTGAATTTATTATCTTATATCCACCTTAGAAACATACTCTTCCATAATCTTTTTGCCCGCCTCCAATTCCTCATCGGAAAACGGCGACATTTTGATCTCTTCGAGGACATGTTTCGACTTTACAAAATTTTGAATGATATAGCGCTTCGCGCCGCGGATCATCTGGCCGATGCCCTGAAAATCCTCGACTGATAGCATCGGCTTCACAACCGTGGTCCGGAATTCGTAATCAATCCTTCGACTACGCTCAGGACAGGTTCCGGAGTCCATTATTAACTTAATACTTTGTACGATTTTACTTTCAAAAGATCCCTCCACGGAGACTGCCCTGAGCGAGCTAAGTGAGTCGAATGGGGTCGGGATGACATTTATAGGAGTATTCTTATCGAGCGATAGATTGCCACGCCCCTTTGGGGCTCGCCCCGATAAGGGGCCCCTTTGGGGCAATGACTCGATGGGCCGGGCGATGTCCTTATATTTATCAAGCGGACCCTTGATATCCATGGCAATGTAGTCCAGATTCCCCTCTTCGATTACTTTCTCCAACCGATCCGGAAACGAGCCGTTAGTGTCTAATTTCACAAGCAAGCCAATGCTCTTTATCCTCTTTATCAGTTTTCCTATATCAGAAAAGAGCATCGGCTCACCTCCGGTGATACAAACCGCCTCTAATTTTCCCACCCGGGATTTTAAAAATTTATATATTTCTTCATTATCCAAAGCTGGGATAAACTTCTCCGGCAAGACCAATTCGGGATTGTGGCAAAAACCACAACGAAAAGAGCAGCCACGAGTGAATATCGTGGCTGCCACTTTTCCCGGGTAGTCGACCAGAGTTACCTTTTGTATTCCGGCTATTATCATAGAATGTACTACTCGTTAAGGGATCCCTCCGCTCTCTCAATCTCACCGGTCGGGACGACACTGGTGTGTCGCTTTTTGTATTCCGGCTATTATCATAGCTTAAAATCCTAAGCACTAAATCCAAAATCCTAAATAAATTCCAATCATACAAATCTAAATTTCCAATTGTTTTGATATTTAATATTCGTTTTTTGATATTCTTTAGGATTTAGATATTCGGATTTAGGATTTCTCGAGATTACACGACCAGTGTTGCCTGTTTCGTTGTCTCCCCCTCTTGCGCCTCCGCCCTGTTCCCTTTCAAGCTTTTCTTAATGTCGTAAGTTACTCTATCTTTAAACTCGGACTGTTTGCCTGGATTCCATTGTTTGACCGGACGGATGTAACCGACAATCCTGGACCAAACCTCTGTTTCGCTCTTGCATTTCGGACACTTTTCAAACCGCCCCGCCATATAGCCATGTGTCGGACAGACGGAAAATGTCGGGGTAATTGTGAAATACGGCAAATGATAATTTTCGCAAACATTTTTGACTAACGATTTCATGGCCGCGATATCTTTAATCTCCTCCCCGACGAAAAGGTGGACAACCGTCCCGCCGGTGTACTTGGTCTGCAAATTATCCTGCAAATCCATCACCTCAAAGACATCTTCGGTATAATCGACCGGCAGGTGCGAGGAGTTGGTATAGTACGGCGGCGCGTTTTTTTCTTGGTACTCATATTCGTTCGCCACCATAATATCGGGATAGCGCTCCTTGTCGGCTTTGGCGAAGCGGTAGGTCGTGCCCTCTCCCGGCGTCGCCTCCAAGTTATAGAAATTTCCCGTCTCGGCCTGATATTTGACCAACCGCTCGCGCATAAAATCCAAAACATTTTGGGCGAACTCTTGGCCCTCGGCCGTGGTGATATCGCGGCCGAACAGATTCAGGGCCGCCTCGTTTAGGCCCAAAAGCCCGATGGTTGAGAAATGGTTTGACCAGTATTTCCCGTCCCGTTTGTTGATATTGCGCAGATAAAATCTGGCGTAAGGATAGAGGCCGGCGCCGGTGAATTTCTCCAGCACCTTCCGTTTCATCTCCAAGCTGTCGCGAGAGAGATCCATCAGATAACTTAAATTATAGAAAAATTCCTCGCGGCTGCGCGAGCGGTAGCCGAGCCGCGGCATATTGATAGTGACAACACCGACCGAACCGGTCAGGGGATTGGCGCCAAACAGACCGCCGCCTCGTTTTCGCAGTTCCCGATTGTCTAATCTGAGTCGGCAGCACATGCTTCTGGCATCCTCTGGCTTCATATCGGAGTTTACAAAGTTGGAAAAATAAGGAATGCCGTATTTGGCCGTCATCTTCCAGAGATTGTCTAAATTCTTGTTCTCCCAATCAAAATCCTTGGTGATATTGTATGTCGGAATGGGAAAAGTAAAGACCCTCCCCTTGGCGTCCCCTTCGGCGATCACCTCGGCAAAAACATCGTTGAAGAGATCCATCTCCGGTTGAAAATCCTTATAAGTTTCCTTCTGGGGTTTGCCGCCGATAATTACCATTTCCTCGGCCAGAGTGCCGGGAACCGCCACATCAAGCGTCACATTGGTAAAAGGTGTCTGGAAACCGACCCGAGTCGGCACATTCATATTATACATAAACTCCTGAAGCGCCTGCTTGACCTGTTTGCGGTCCAGTTTATCATAGCGGATAAAGGGCGCCATCAGGGTGTCAAAGTTGGAAACCGCCTCGGCGCCGGCCGCTTCGCCCTGCAGAGTGTATAAAAGATTGACCAACTGGCCCAAAGCGCTGCGCAGATGTTTTGGCGGCTGGCACTCCAACTTTCCCTCGGCGCCGCGAAAACCGACTTGCAATAAATCCTGCAAATCCCAACCGACGCAGTAAACGGAGAGGGTCTGCAAATCATGAATGTGAATATCGGCTTCGGCCGCCGCTCTTTTGATCTCCGGAGAGTAGATTTTGTTTAACCAATAACTCTTAGAGACCTCGGAGGCGACATAATTATTCAGTCCCTGCAACGAATAAGCCATATTCGAGTTTTCTTTAACCTGCCAGTCGATATTGTTGATGTATTGGTCCATCAAATCGACTTTTTGCTCTTCGGCCATCTCCCGCAATTCGGCGTGCTTCTCCCGATAAATTATATAGGCCTTGGCGGTCTTGCGGAATTTTGAAGAGAGCAAAACCTCCTCTACAACATCCTGTATCTCTTCGACTGTCGGGATTTTGCGGCGGATCCGCTCCGGCGTTATTTCAAGCACTTTTTTTACCAATTTTTTGGCCTCCTCTTCGCCAAACTCTCCGGTGACGATACCGGCCTTCAAAATTGCCTTGGCAATCTTTTCTTTGTCGAACGACACAATCTTGCCATCCCGTTTCCTGATCTTCTCGTACATTTTCCCTCCATGTTATGGGGCAGGTTTTCCAACCGTTAATTTTATAGGTCGAAATGAGCTGCTTCCTCTTTTTTTATGGTAATTAGCAATATACCCAATATGTAGTGGTTATGCCAATTCAAAAAACACTATATGTAGTGTCTTTTGTTTTGATTTATCCACAACCTAAAATTACGGCGGTCAGATTATCAATTTTTTTAAGTTCAGTTTTTGTTCACCACCAGGGCCGCTGTCCCAAAATTACCGGCCGCATCATATGCTTTAGCAACCAGTGTGTATTCCCCAGCTGGAGCCGAATTATAATCCCAACGGGCTGAAAACCGATCATCATTGACCGTCAGAGCCAACGAATCATTGATATACAAATCGACTCTCGCCAGCCCGACATTGTCATTTGAGGTTACCGAAATAATCAGATCTCCGCTTGTCCAGGCGTATGGACTGATGGCTGGCGCCGAGAAAGAAACCGTCGGGGCTTCCGTGTCGGGGCTTGGCGGTGTCGGAGCGGCATTATTTATCGTAACGGTAACGGCGCTCTCTGCCGTCAATCCGCCGGTATCGTAGGCGACCGCTTTGATCGTATGCGTTCCGTTTGAAACCGCCTCTGTATTATAACTGAATGAATAGGGCTCCGAAGTATCGTCAGCGATAGTTGATGAATCGATTATAAAGCGCACCTTGCTCAAACCAATATCATCGCCGGCATCAGCCGCAAGCAACACTCCTCCCGACAGCGTCGCGCCGTTTAGGGGAACCGTCAGCGAGACCGAGGGCGGATTATTAGAAACCGGAGCGCTCGATTTTATTGTCGTTTCAATATTATCCAACCAACTTTTGGTCCCGGGATTTGAGGGGTAGCCGAAATTCCCGACCATGGCGTGATAACCGTAACCGGAATAGATGTATGAGTAATCCTCGGCGATAATTTCCGGGTCACAGGTGTACCAGTTCGCGGAGCAGTCTGTTGAAGTGCCGGATTTTGGCAATGGTCGGACCGAATAATAACTATCGGGAAATCTGACATCGATCGGCAGATCTCCTTCGACCCATTTGTGGTACATGGTGTAGTGGTGGCCGTATTCGTGGGACAAGACCAATTTCATATAGTCAATAAAATAGGGCGAGTCCTTATAGTAATAGACATTTAAAACAATCACTCCGTAGGCAGAAGTAATGTCGCCCCCCTGATTCATGTAGTATGTGCCTCCCCATTGGCCGGCCCAACCACTGGCGCCGGCGTTCTGGATGTAGATACCGCGAAGTTGGCTGATCTCGCCATGCCAACGCAAATTTGAATTTAGATAATTTTTCAAAACCGATTCCAAGCCGGCGTAGGACCCAACCTGATCGAAATAGGGAACGCCCATCGGCGACGAGGAACCGTTGTTGCCTGAAGCACTGCTCAATGCACCGGCGACCGCTCCTCCCTCCGCCACCGTTCCGGTCTTCGAACCGTCTTGGTTAGTGGTAACTCTCCCCTTGACGCTCCCGCTCTTGGGTGGATTCTTTGTAACTTCTTTTTTAACTTCACCGCTAGGCGCCGCCGCCGGTAAAGTCTCCGGCTCTTTATTCACATCCCCGGTAACCGCAACCACATCACTGCCTTTTTCCGGTTCCAAGAAACGGCTGTTTACGGCGGCATAACCCAAAGAAGACAAGACCGCCACGGCAAAAAACAAGCTTACAAAAAATCTCTTGTAAGCCCGTTTGATTATCTCTTTTTTATTCAAACCCGATGTATGAAAATTAAACATTATTAATGATCGGCATATAAATTACCATAACTGGCCGGAGCGCTGGTTGCACTGCACCACAAACTAGGATTAGATGGTGTGCTAGCACTGTCATAGGTATGGTGTCGTTTATAAATTTTTTTAATACAAGTATCAGAATCAGCGTCATTTTCCAAACCGGCAATCAAGTCATAGTCACCTGGAAAAGTAGCATAATTGACTGTGTAATTGCGATAGTGATAAGCGTATCTTGAGAGAGTTGTACTGTTCCATGTCACCCCCGAATCATTTTTGGGATCCGAAGGGAGCAACGAAAGGTAAGGCAAGAGTACCGTGGCTAGAAGACTCCACCTAGTACTGTCTGTACTCGATTGCCAGCTCGTCCCGCCGGAAGCTGGCGCAGGCGAGACAGGGTAACTCCCCTTCTCATTTCTATACAGAACTAACGCGGTCCGGATTGTCGCCAAATCGCTTTTTCTTCTGGCATCGCGGGCTTTCAGACGAGCGCCATTGAGATTAACCAAAACCACCGTCGCCAAAACACCGATGATGGCGATCACCATCAACAATTCAAGAAGCGTAAAACCGCGCTTCCTTGGTGCGGTCGGCTCTATTAAAGTGAGACTCTTCTTTCTGCCCATATCCCTCCTAGAGATAATGCACTGATGTTTCTAATATTATTTTAACACAGATTGTTTGTCAATAAAATTACAACCGGTTATATTATCGATATGAAAGATCCTGCTGTAATTATCATCGTCGTCATTTCAATCATCGTCGCAACATTGATAATAGTATTCGCCGGAAAAAGTTCCGGAGGTAATTTAACTCCGGCGAAGGACGAGGCGGCTGTTTTTGAAATTTCTGATAAGGTATTCCCTCTGACTCAAGGAGCGATCATCAAACAAAAAGACATTGAGATTGGAAATAGCGGCGCCAACCCCCTATATATTTACAATTTTACCGCTTCGGAGGGAATAAAAGCCAAAATAACCACTGCCGCGATGGAAAGCCCCGATATCATCGGCAGCCGGAAATGGAAAGGAACTCTAAACCCGAATGGAGGAGGAATTATTCGCGTTTCGTTCCTTTCCGATAAAATGAATTGGCAGTCTCCCTCTGATCAGTATCTTCGTTTTGAAACAAATGACCCTAAAAACCCCGAAGTTGAGATTCTATTTACATCCGATGTGTCAAGAATACCAACTAAAACCACCACGGACACAGTAACAGAAACCGAATCAGATTCCACAAACACCGACACCGGCAACCAGAATTTACAAGATCTATTTAAGTAAAACAGAATGAATTAAAACCCTCTCGCCGAATGAGGCCGCGACTTCCCGCGCCTCGGCCGCTTCTGTGTCTAAGGTCTCTTTCTCACTTCCCAAAACGATCACCGAAAAAGGCGTCTCTTGATTGAATTTTTCAGAAAACCCGTGCGAACCGAAGGCAATTTCAATCGCCGTCTTCAATTCGGTTTTGCCGTAATCCGAGTCAAGATATTTTCGATTGATTACAAACCCCTTCGGCAAGCCGGCGATTTTTGAATTGTCAAACTTCCCCGTTCCGTCGTAATAGGCGGCCACCGCGGTGTGCAATCCGCTTGGCCGAACCATTTTTTCAATTTCGATATGACCTTTGTAAGGAACTTTTAATTTCTCGGCTAGTGTTTTCGCCCACTCGATTCCAAACTCATCTGACTCTTCTTCATCTAGATTCTCGCGCTTGGCATAAATCCGAGCCGCGCCGCACTCGGCGTGAGAGTAAACTCCGGAAACATTAGCTTTTTTGCAAATTTCTTCGGCCCGATTGATGTTCAACAGAATTCCGGAACCGGCCATATGGACTCCGCCGGCCGTTCCTTCGTCAATACAGCGCAAATCGGTATCGGACAAAGAAAAAGCTTCCGAAATATTTTCGGTCTCGTTAAAATACTTTCGACCGCCGATTTTTTTCAATTTTAATACGGTGGGCAACACTTCTTTCCATTCTTTATCAACCAAAAACAAGTGATCCTGCCCGACAACAGAACTGTTCGAGGACATAACAACCCTATCTTAACCTATGATTTTAATTCCGCCGATAAGCGGTAGCGGCTTCATTTCGCCCTTTGAGGCGTTCAGAATGCCCATAATGAACAATATAAAGACAAACAAATCACCCAACGGTATGATCAAAAACCAACCAATAACAGGGAGAATCGAACCGACAATATTCACCGCCACAGATAAAAGCAACAACAGCAAACCTTGGTTCGCATGGTACATCGCAAACTTAGAATCCTTTGCCGCAATGTAGGGCAAAAAGAAAATAAGGTATGCCAAACAGGCGATTGCCTTATTCTTCTCCGCATCCGATCCGCCCGAAGTGCTCCCTGTGCTGGCACCGGCATTTTCATCCGCCATACTTTCCACCTTTCCTCTTAATTATTTCCCTTTATAAATATTCTACTACAAAATCTCCCAATAAAATACTATCGGTTGGCGTCATCGGCGATCTCTCGTCTTCCCGCCAATCCGTCGTGATGGCTTTTCAACCTCTCTTCATAATAATCCCTGGCCCGTTTTTTATCGCCGGAATCGATGATCTGAACCCACCAATCGATATCCTCGATAATTTCTTTCTGTTCACTGGTTAATTCGACACCGCTGCTCTCAATTTTTTCGATTATAGGTCTGACCATTGCCGAACTGTCGGACAGCCGGCAAGCTTCCAACGCCGAATACAAATAACGCGGCACGCCTTCTTCGCTTTCATCTTCCCACGATCTGAATTGTTCGTAAGGTTCTCCCTCCGGTTTGCCTTCGTCCATATCGCCTCCCATCATTTATTAATTTAATTGTAGATAATTTTTAATATCCTTTCAATATCAATGTTTACAGCCAAGCCCATTTTTGATATCATTACATCTGTTGTTCCCAAATATTCCGGAGTAGCTTCCGTCTCGCCCAAAGGGCGGACGAGACCTCGACTTTCTTGCAGAAAGGCGGGCAATGGCAGAGCATTATATTTATATTTTATTAAGTAAGGTTGCGCCAAAAACATACACAGGTGTGACATTTGATGTTGAAAAAAGGCTTTCAGAACACAACAATGGCTGTAATGGTTATTCTCGGAAGTACAAACCATGGGAACTGTTTCATAAAGAGATATTTAAAACAAAAAAAGAAGCGCTGCAAAGAGAAAAATATTTGAAATCAAGCGCTGGCAGAAAATTTGTTCGTTCGTTATTTAAAAATGACAATTAAGCTCCCCGATAGCTCAATGGCAGAGCGCCTCGCTGTTAACGAGGATGTTGCAAGTTCGAGTCTTGCTCGGGGAGCCATAACTGTCATTTTTATTTTCCCCAATAGCTTCCGCCCCGACAATCGGGGCTAGCAATGGCACCCTGGTCTAGCTTGAAGGGCGGAGAGGTTGCCGGTTCGAATCCGGCCTCCGGAGCCAAAAAAACAGAATTTCGGTTCTGGTTTTTTAATGGCTATTAATGATAAAAGCGAAAAACCGTGCTTAAAAGAGAACCGTCCCCTTTGGATTGTACTTTGCTACGCAAATTTCGGGATGTTAAAGTTTTGAGCATCGGGTATCCAGAATTCGAAAAAACAGTCAACGGGTGGCTGTTTTTTATTTTTCTAAAATAAATTCAATATGAGTCATTCTCTCATTTGTGACTCATATTTTACATTTTGTGAGTCATAAACTAATTTGTGACCCAAAATAGTAATTATGCAACAATATCGAGTAGCGGTGCTTAAACCCTGCCATTTTTTAATTTCTTTTTTTCGATCTGCTAGTCCGCTACAATTGTAATAGATAAACCATTGCGTAATTTTGAGAATTTGCTATAATGCAGTTCCTATTCATTTATAGTATAATGAAATTGTAAGTTAGTAAAACGAGGGGCAAATTATGACTAAGTCGCAAACACTTATTTACGAACTCATAAAGTCGAAGGGCGAAATTGACGACAAAACCAAGCTAGCAAAGCTTGAGTATTTTTGTGATTTTATTCACTACGCTTTTAACAATACTCCAATTTCCCAAGGTGATATAGTTTATACGAAACAAAAACAAGGTTTGTTAGCAAGAAATTTAACGAATGATCTGAAAGTCCTAGAAGATAGTGGGCTAATCGAAGAGAAGCCTAAATATCATTACAAAATTAAAAAGAACACAAAAGACGCCCTATCTGCAAAAGAACAAAAAACGATAGATTATGTTGTTGAAAGATACGGCAACCTTTCATATAGCGAATTAGTTGATATTTGTCATTCTCAAGTTCCATATTTAGCAACCAAAGACGGAGCAGTTGCCGAGTTCTTCACTGCTTACAATCTAGTAGACGAGTATCCGGACTATGGAACAAGAAGTTAATGTATGCCTTAATTTTTGGAAAGATGTAAAAAAATCGCATTGTCCTGAATTTGGTTATGATCTAGCAAAAGAGGAATTTTCAGAACTTGACGATCTATCTAAAATTGAAGCAATCCCAATTTTGCAATCAATTGTTAATCTAATTCAGAATGACAAACTTGAGCAACATTCAGACAAATATGGCAAACAACCTTTTTTGCAACAGGGATGGATCATACGAAAGATGCGATGGGCAGTTAGCAATAAAGGCAAGCGAGAAGGGTTGAGAGTATTATTTTGTCTCAATGAAAATGAAATTTTAATGGTCTTGATAGCTCTCAAAAAGGATTGTGCGAAAGAAGAAGATCTAGAAAAAGAGATAATGTCTAGAATTAAAGACTATATTTGTGTCTAATAAATTATATTGATACTGAAAATTGCTGATTTAAGAATGCCAGTTCTTTGCTTAGCTCGATGATTTCCTTATAAAATTTATTATCTCTGGCGAAATACCCCAGCCTTGAAAGGCTGGGGATGAAAGCCAGACCGGAGCTCCGCCAGTTGGCGGAGCGGAGGAGATAACAAGCTCTTCCGCAGGAATACTCCGGGCTTCAGACCGGAGTAGCTTATTTTGAAATGCATCAGCAATGGGGAGCCAAAATTGTCATGATAATTATCATAAAAAGCCTAAAACTGTAGCTAAAAGAGAACCGTCCCCTAAAGACTAACTAATTTGATGACATATTCATAATATTTATTTCTGAATGTGTCCAACACAGGAAGCCAAAGTTTAAAAAAAGGAGGCATTGTGCATAACATTATTCTTGCCCTGCATGTAGTCGGAGCGGGATTGATGCTCGGGGTGGTCTTTTTCGCTCTCGTTATTGTGTTTCCAAAAGTTATTGACGCTTCGCGAGCAGCTCTTCTAAAAACCGTTTTAAAATTCGGTACGGTCGGCGCCGTCTGGCAAACTATTACCGGTTTAATTTTGTATTTCGGCGAAGCTGATGAGTTTAAAAACAGCCGGATTTTTTGGCTTAAAATGGTTCTTTTTGTGGCCGACGGCATCCTGGCCCTTCTTATTATCGACCGTAAAATCAAGGCGGCTGAAGCGCAAAATCAGTCAGCCCAAGATAAAATCAATCTGGGAAAACTGCCGCTCTGGAGTCTCGCCTCGCTGATGATTATCCTCACCGTTATCATCCTTGGCGTATTCCTGACCGTGGAATAGATAAAGTTATGACAATAATTCACAAAAAGTTTAACCGCCGTTGAATTAAGGGACAGTTTCGCCTTTGTAGTTTTGGATGTAGTTCATAAACTCCTCGTGAAACTGCTCCTCGGTTAAACCGAATGATTGGAAAAAAGCTTTTTCAAAATCATTACTCTTAAGAGAAGCTACGAAATCGTACATTTTATCCTGTCCATACTTATCAAAAAGATATTTAACCATCAGATATGTTTGGCCGTAAAGCACGCCGCCCGCTTTATCAACATTAATTTTTTTAATCCATTTGGCTGCGCCTAAAACCCCGCGCATATCAAGAATGTCCTTGACATATCTGCCCTCTCTTAAGTCAACCTGAAGTTCGTTCGGTTTCCTGTATTCATCCATTTTGCCGATATAGGAAGCCAACCCTTCATTAAACCAGTTAGGGGCGGGAATTGATTTGTCGGTCAGCATAGCCAAATTTCTATGGGACATTTCGTGAGCAATTTTGCCCGCGGTCATTCTGCCGGCGCGAATATTAATTGTCAATTCATTGCCCGTCCCTCCGCTATAAGGATAAGAGCCGAATCGAAGCATATCAAACCCGGATTTAGCCAGAACCACCGGCATCGAATAAGCGGTTTTATAAAACTGCCTATTCATATCGTTCGCTTGTTTCAGCTGGTCCATCGTATCTTTCGCCATATCAATGCTGTTTCCGGAATAATACAAGGTAATATTGTTGTCCTTTAGGGTCGAATAACCGATTTTAATGGGAGACAACACGAAAAAGGGGCCGAACAGAAAAAGCAGGACAATGACCAAAGGAAGTCCGATAGAAAGCCGGATAAGATATCTCTTTTTATTTTTCGTCCTAAAATACCCCCACAAGGAATCAAGAATGACAAACAGCCCCAGCGCGCTAAATAAGTAGATCATTTACCCTCCTGTTTACAGGTTTAATAATAGACGAAACAGCTGCGGTTATCAATGAAAATTTAGCGGTTTTTGCTAATAACATTCCTGCTTAATTCAATCGGCATCTTTCTTATTTTAGGCGTTTATTTTATTACAACATGAAAAGTGGCCTGGCATTACTGCCAGGCCACTATGTTCTAGGATAGCTCTCCGCTATCCGACGACGATCTTCGGAATGGCCGTCGTGATGATCTGGCCATCTCTAAGCGGGATATCGGGTGTCGCGCTCTTGCCGCCGACACGAACCGATGAGGCGCTAAACGGCTGATTGGTTCTTGTCAGTGCGTCTTGGAGAGTCGCACCTTCGGGTAACTCGAGAGGCTGCACCCCTTGCCTGAACGGGGCAACCTGCACATGAATCATTCTTTTGTCTTCCTGTACCATCTTCGTCCCTTCACTGTGATAACGCGCTCCAGCTGTCGACATCAACGATTGTTTCTGTCGGCAGAACCGTCCCTTCATCTGCTTTTTTTAGCAGCCCGCAGATGACTGAAACGACTGCAGCCAAGGTTGGAATCTCGCCCAGGGCGCACTGTGGCCCGGCGGCTCCAAAGAATTTCAAGATCACCAGTTCGAGTGAAACGGAAATCGCCTTCAGTTGGGATAAAAACACTGAAACCGACCTTGCAAACTATGCCCTAACGGTAAATGACTCTTCCAAAGTTGACGCAATAGTTACAATTGACACAATCGGCAAAGATGACGCTACTTACACCCTGAAGCTGGCTGACAACTCCGCTCTCTCGAAAGACAAGCAATACACTTTCTCCCTGCAAGCCAAAGACATCAGTAATAACTACTCCGAAAAATCAACGATCGCAGGCACATTTGAAAATGTGATTGTAAAATCAAGCAACTGGCCATTGATTGCCGGTGGAATAGCCGCTCTGGTTTTGATAGGAGCAATTGTTGCTTTCTTTATAATCAGAAAGCGAAAGAAAAACAAATTGCCTCAGCAAATTAGTTAATCGGAATATAAAGAAAATTAGGGCGGCATCCCGACTTGTGGAACGCCGCCCGATGGTTGGGAAGGATGTTAATCATTGAACATCACATCCTACCGGTTCCTCCCCTTCCTCGTCATATGGTCGGATGTATATCCAACCGTTAATGTCTCCGGAGACCCCGTTATCTGGGCGATTCGACACGGTCTCGCAGAGAGTCGCGATTTGAGCGCGCGGCCTGTTTTTGCTTAGGCCGGGAATCCGGTCGCAGATGTCGTCAGCCGACAAGCGAACACCGGCGTTATCCTTCAGAATAGCGAAAACCACTTCGTTTCTTAACCCCTGTGGTTTTCGAACGCGGCTGATCGGCACCTTGTGTCCGGGAAGAGCAATGATACGAATCTTGCCAGTCCTTCCCAGCGTCTCCAAAATCCACCCTTCGCGGCGCAGATTTGCCAGTAAACTGGAAAGTGTATCGTCGCTGAGCGGGTACGGTTGTCGCAACAGCTGCAACTCTCGACGATCGACAACTGTACTCGGGTCGTGCCTATAAAGGTAATTTCTGATCGCCTCAATTGCGCCGCGCCCTCTACCATCCCCTCCGCCAAAAGCTGGTTTCTCCTGTTCCATTAGAACCGGAGAGCTTCCGGTTTTATTCCATTGCGCCATTTCAGACACCTCCTTCCGCGATATCTTCCTATTGTGCCAAAATCTACCAGAAAACGGGCGATTTAGCAATGATGTCTCTAATAGTTTGCTATGAAGTAGAAAAACGCCCCGAAATGCATGAATGCATCTCGGGGCGCCGGAGCACTACCGTTTGGTCAGGAAGCTCGTTTGATGGCGCAGGCTGTCCATTCGTTCGAGCTGTTCCAGGCCAGATCGACGACATACTTTCGGTCGGCTTCATCAATCAAACCGGAGAGCATCAAAAGGCGGTGATTGTCGGGAAACTCCGCTTCTATTCTTTTGGAAGAATTGCGGAGAACCCTTTGCGCCGACCGCATTGCCACCTCCGAATCAGCCGAAACCCTGACACAGAAAGTTGAGAATCCCCCGTAATCAGTCATATCCTCGAACTCGTCGTAACCAACCATTCGGTACTCCACTACCCAGAAGTAGTGAACCTCCGAAGTAGGTTGAATTGTTCTCGAAGGCTCTTCGGGCAATATGTTGCCCCGATAATAGCGTCCCGCCATGAGGGCAGGTTCGATTACCTCGCACAATCGGCCGGCTGATATGCCGATTTTCCGATTCCGGATTGTGAAGCCCGGACCCATCTCGTGACGGTAGGACGAACTGATTTTCTCGTTTTCCCTCACCAAAGCGTTGATGACGCTTCCGCTGATGACACCATGAGGGAGGATAAACGATCCTTCGTTGTGGACTGAAATCAGTCTGTCATCAAACCACACTTCTCGCTGGAAAAACAGTTGGGCAATCCGAGCTGTCTTTTCTATCGTCCCGTTCATTTCTTTCCGCCTTTCGAAAATTGCCTTGACGAAGGCCAAACGAATTGTAAACGAGCTTATGAGTCTTCTTCCGATAATAAGGAAATTGGTATTCCCTATCATCCTCAATCAAAAAATAGTCCCAAAGGACTACGAAAAAAATGGAAAAATACTTGAAAATCAGCGACTGCTTGACCAAAATCCAACCTACGAGGTTGGATTTTGGTTGTTAGCAGGTTTTGTGGATGAAATACATCTCGGTGCCGGACTGCAATCTGATATGAAAATCGGTAATCGCCCCATGGAGTTCGATATTTAAATTATTCTTAGTTAATTCTTTAATGATTTTTTGAAAAGGATGAAGAATTTTACCCTGAAATTCATTCCTATCATTGGCATATGAAGAAAAATTCAAGTTTTTGTTGCTGATGCTTTTGCCGACCTTGGTCATCAGGATTTCAAAGAAATCAATCGTAGTGGAAGATGAAAGCAATTCATCAGAGGTCATCTTTTTGCCATTTATGTATATCTTTTTCTCTGATTTATCTAAAATTATTTGGGCCTTTTTCTTCAATTCGTCGATTTCCATGGAGGACATTATTGAAGATTCGGTTGACCCGTCCCTCTTTAGATGCGTCACCTTGAAACAATCGCAGGAAACCCAGTTTGAGATTATCTTATTTTCAATATCCTGTTCCAACATGATTCCCCTGTTTTCAAAACCGTCAATCCACGAAGCGTAATCTAAAAATATCGTTTTTGTTTCGTCCAGTTTTCTGATGTGATCCAGAATATCGTCCATACTATCCCGAAAATCGTAGGCCGGAGTTACAAATAAGACATCGCCTCCCCGTCCGGCGCCGGTTAATTTTACGCCGGCCGAGGCAGAACCTTTGCGCCAAGAATAATCAACCAAAAAGGCCATGATTTCGCGAGTCCAATTGGAAGTCAAACTCATAATTTTCAATCCATCGTTGTAACCGCGTATCACCAGCAATAAATCGTGAATGATATTTTCGGTATCTCTTTCAAACATCTTCTTTAAACAATAAAAGACCTCGATGGAAGTGGTCGCCAACGAGTTGACATGCGTCGTCCAAAGATCGGCCTGATCAGATATTTTATCCCAAAAAACGTATTTTTTAAAATCATTCATTTTCTTGAGCGACCCTTTAACCTCTTCCGCAATCATATAATGACGATTCTTGACCTCTTTAACCGACTCCAATAAAAGATGGTGCGGCTTTATCTCGCCTGAATATATTAAAGTGATGTCAACCGGCCAACGAATCAATTTTTTGAGTTGGAAAGCTCATCCATACTGCCGGCGAAATAATTCAGGGTATCAATTTTTTCGATGAAATTTTCTTTTTTGGCGATTTTCTCCGAAGCGCAAAAAACCGGCAGTTCGCTCCAGACAAGGGGAACGAAAGCGCGGATCGGGGGACAGTAGCCGGAGTGCAAAATAGCATTTAGTTTCCATGCCAGTCGAAAAACCAAATTAAAGTCCGCGTCACTGATTATTTTCGAGGCCATTGTTCCAGACCAACTGTCGATTTTATTTTTATCAACTTTGCCTTCGACAATATAAAAAAGAAGCGAGAGAGCGGCCGAGAGAGCGCCAAGCGAATTTAAACCGCAAGAAACGGGAATCTCTGAAACAATATAAACATCATATCCCTGTTTCGCTTTTTTAATCGTATTGATATGGGAGAAAACTTGGGTAAAGTTGAATTCTTTGAAATTGATGCTAAAAAATTTGAATTTGGTGGCGGTAAACTCCTTAAAATCGACCAGCCGGAATGCGCCGATATTATTTGGCTTCAGGCCGATATAAATCCGTAAGGGCAAATGTTGGCTAACGCCGATTCCGCCGAAATCGGCGGCTTGTTCGCCGCACCAAAAAAATCTCCCGGCGCAGAAACGACGAGAGAACACTCCGAAAAGAGCTTTTCGTAAACCTCCGGCAAATTTTCCTGAATCGTTCCGGTCTTCATTTAAATTACCTTCTAATTTTCGTTTATTATAATAACAATTCAATATTTTGTCAATACCAGCGTAGATTTAATGTACTGGTAAGATGCCACTCTTAATTGATATAATACAGTAACTAAAAAGGAATTGAACATGTCATACGAGAAAAAATCATTAGAATATCATAGAAAATATAAGGGCAAGATCGAGATTGTTGCCAAATCAAAGGTAGAAACCCCAGAAGATTTATCTACTTTCTATACCCCGGGAATCGCCGCCGTTTCCAAAACAATCGCCGAAAAGAAATGCCGCGTCTGGGACTACACGATGCGAGGCAACGCCGTCGCCGTTGTTACTGACGGTTCCGCCGTTTTGGGACTGGGCGATATCGGTCCGGAAGCGGCTCATCCGGTTATGGCCGGAAAGGCGCTTCTCTTTAAGGAATTTGCCGATATTGACGCATTTCCCATCTGCCTAGATACCAAGGATCCGGAAGAAATCATTAAAATCTGCAAAGCGCTCGCCCCCTCATTTGGTGGAATCAATCTGGAAGACATCTCCGCCCCCCGTTGCTTTGAGATTGAAAACGCCCTCCAAGATATCGGCATTCCGGTTATGCACGACGATCAACACGGCACCGCTATCGTCGTATTGGCCGGATTGATCAATGCCGCAAAATTGGTAAGAAAAGAGTTGAAAAATTGTAAAATTGCCGTCTCCGGTCTTGGCGCGGCCGGTACCGCCGTAACGGTGATGCTAAATGATTACTCTGAAGGGAAAACCGGGATTACTCTTGTTGATAGCAAGGGAATTGTTTGCGGGCGGAATGATTTGAATCAGAGCAAGAAAGAGATTTGCAAAATCATTCAAACCAAAAATAAGAAAGGCGGCCTTAAAGAGGCGCTTGTCGGCGCCGATATTTTTATCGGTCTTTCTGCCCCAAATATTTTAACCTCCAAAATGGTCGGAACTATGAATCATGATGCTATTGTTTTTGCCATGGCCAATCCGGTGCCGGAAATTTCTTACAACAATGCCAAAAAGGGCGGTGCAAAAATTGTCGCCACCGGCCGAAGCGACTTTCCCAATCAGGTCAACAATGTTTTGGCCTTCCCGGGCGTTTTCCGGGGCGCCCTCGATGCAAAAGCGACCAAAATTACGGAAAAAATGAAATTCGCCGCCGCCGGAGCGCTGGCCAATTCAGTCGAAAATCCCAACTTTAATAAAATCATCCCTTCGCCGTTTGATAAAACTTATGTTAAAAATGTGGCGGCGGCAGTCGCAAAAGAGGCCGTGGCCGAGGGCGTGATTCGCCCGAAGTGCGATTGACCCCTGTTTCAGACAATGGTAAAATGGATTCCGTCCCGAGAGCATATTTAATAACTGTATCTGATGACTGCAAAGGACTAAAATGGAAAATGAAGAAAAATCAGCCGATGTTTCATTTTTTAAAAAATGGATTCCTCTTCTTATTCTCTCTTTAGGCCTCGCTATTATTATTATTGATGGAACGCTTTTTAATGTCTCCTTCGGATATTTGATACGGGATTTAAATACCGATATCCAGAGTCTGCAGTGGGTCATCACCGCCTATTCCCTGACCATTGCCGCCCTGATGATTACCGGCGGACGGCTGGGCGATCTCTTTGGCCGGAAAAGAATGTTTATTGTCGGCGCCCTCATCTTTGCTCTCGGCTCGTTTGTCGCTTCAATTTCAAAAAATGTCGGGACGATGATCGCCGGCGAATCGATTATCGAAGGTATCGGCGCCGCCCTGATGATGCCGGCCACCGCCTCGCTTTTGGTTTCGACTTACCGCGGGCGGGAGCGAGCGATCGCCATGGGCACCTGGGGCGGGATTGCCGCCGCCTCTTCGGCGGTCGGCCCGATTCTGGGAGGGTGGTTAACCACAAATTACAGCTGGCGCTGGGGCTTTCGAATTAATATTTTCGTGGCCGCCGTTTTAATCATCGGATCAATAATAATCAAAGAGTCTCGCGACCGCGAGGAAAAACCGAATCTTGATATTTTGGGCGTCGTCTTATCTTCGCTCGGCCTCCTCTCCGTCGTCTTCGGTATCATCGAATCCTCAACCTACGGTTGGATAAAGGCGAAAAAGATTTTTGAAATCGCCGGACAGCAAGTTAATCTTGGAGATTATTCTGTTGTTATGCCCAGCATAATAATCGGATTAGTATTACTTCTACTGTTCTTTTTCTGGGAGAAAAAAGTGGCTAAGGGTGACAACACTCCCCTAGTCTCCTTTACATTATTCAAGAACTCTCAATACACCTCCGGCTTGGTCACGACCAGTTTGATGGCCTTGGGACAAGCCGGCTTGATCTTTTCAATCCCGATATTCTTTCAATCTGTCCGTAATTTGGATGCTTATCACACTGGCCTGGCGCTCCTGCCGATGTCTTTGACCGCCCTCTTTGTCGCCCCATTTTCCGCTTTCTTAGTTAAATTTGTCACTCCCAAACGGCTGATTCAGACTGGACTGTTTTGCAACTTTTTAGCTCTGATCTTAATCCGAAAAACCCTAAATGTTGATACCAACCCCTCCGACCTAATCCCGCCCTTGATGCTTTACGGCGTCAGCATCGGCTTAACAATGGCCCAGCTTTCCAATATGACTTTATCGGCCATCTCGGTCGAGGAAGCCGGCGAAGCGGCTGGCGTCAACAACACTTTCCGCCAAATCGGCGGCGCTTTGGGTTCGGCTATCATCGGCGCCGCTTTGCTTACCGCCCTTTCCGCCAATCTTTCAAACGGAATCAAAGATAGCGCTGTTATTCCAGCCCAGGCCAAAAATCAGATCGCGGCGGAGGTGGCCGCCCCCGGCGTCTTCGAGCGTGTGATAGTCGTGGAGC
>ERZ1292623.1627-Hain-H51-01um-R1-1627-length-21235-cov-5_pt1 | contig 21235 bp, 22 predicted proteins | sample MGYA00564398_ERZ1292623 | MGnify/ENA primary metagenome ERZ1292623 (study PRJEB36523, sample SAMEA6512633) | groundwater metagenome | collected 2019-01-07 | study: AquaDiva: Metagenomics assemblies of 32 groundwater samples | reverse complement strand
GACGCGGAACCCGTAGCGGTCGGACACCGCGTTGACGGCGTCGCGCAGGGCGGTCGGCGACACCGCGTCTGGGATGTGCAACAGGCGCGCGCGCAGTACGTCGTCCAACTCACCAGGCGCGCGCGCCTGGCCCCGCTCGCGCGCGAGCGCGTCGAGCAGTGCCATGGTTCCGCCCGCTGCCGCGACCGTCGAAGTGGTCTTGAGGAGCGGGTCGAAGGGTTCCACCAGCGCATCCCACCGGCGCAGAACCTCCGTGGCTTCATACTCCGTGATGCCGCGTCGCGCGGCCAGGCGCTGCTCTCGTGAGTTCCCGCTGAGCGGGGCGATCAGGCGTTCATCCGCGATGTCGAGCGCGGTCGGCAGCTCGATGGTGCCGCCGATGAAGCCGTCCGGCGTGTCCGCTCTGGGCGAGGTGCGCGCGGACTCGACGCGCGAGATCGTGATCGAGGAGAACCCGGCGGCTTCCCCGGTCGACACAACGATCGTATCGACCGGGTCTGTCGCCACGAACGCCACTCCGCGTTCATCCGAGAGCGCGAAGCCCTCTGGGATGGTCCCAGGCAGCGGCAGGCCGTCCACGAACAGATCCATGCCCATGTCGAACAGCGCCTCGGCCTGCTGCATGTCGCGCGACAGCACGACCGTTGACAGCGCCGGCGCCGCCCCAGGAGCCGTCTGCACCAGCAGACCAAGACGCAGCCCCGCGTGTGCAGACCGTGCGACGTACTCCCACGTGCGCTCAAGGAGCGCGAGGAGTTGCTGCCCGGCCGCACCTTCTTCCAGCACGCCGAGCCAGGCCGGGTCGAAGTTGCGTTGGGCGAGCGCACGCAGCTCCGCCTGTGTGACGGGCTGCGGCATCTCAGGTGATCGTGATCAGCGCCGCGGACGTGCGAATGGCCTGGTTCGTCGCCGGGACCACGTCGCTGACGGGCACGGAGACGGCACCGGCCGCCACGACCACGCCGGGGACACTGCGCGCAGCGGCGATGATGTCGGCAACGCGCATTGTCTCGCCGATGTCGAGGCTGTTGATCACGGACGCGATCGTGTTGCGGACCGATGCCGCAGCCGCCAGCGAGTCGGTTCCTGTCTCAAAGGACAGGTCGATCGTGATCGGCTGGTTGAACACCGCACCACCGACCACTCGTACCGGGACACCAATCGCTCGGTACTCCAGCAGCTTGTCGCGAACCGCTTGTGCCAGATCGCTGTTGCTGCGACCAGCCGCGTCCAGGATGTACAGCTCGACGGCGGTCGCTGGCACGGACGAGCCGTCGAGCACCTCGACCGCGCGCGAGGCGTCTACACCAGCCACCTCCAGCGCGCCGAACTCCAGCGCGCCGAGGATACCGCGGCGAATCGTGGGCAGGAACTTCCTGGCCCGAGCGCGGAAATTCGCGTCGGACTCCGCGTCCGCGCCACCCGCGAAGCCGCTCGGGTTGGACACCGTGATGGTGGAGTCGAAGGGCGGGTCCACGTGCAGCGTCACGCTGCTGGCGGGCACGGAGCCGCCCGTGCCGGACAGCAGCGCACGGGCGCCGACTTCGACGGTGGTAGCCGTGGAGGTGAAGCTGGCAACAGCGGTCGTTTCCACCACGACACCGGACGCGCTACGCGCCCGCTGGCCAGCGGGCAGGGAACCTGCGCCGCCGGCAACGGTCGCGCGCGAGTAGCGCAGCGTGCCGGTCGCGCGCGCCGCGGCTTTTCGTACGAGCCCGTAGCGGTCGAACACGAGACGGTCGAGCGCCTGGCCAACCGCGGTGTCCAGGAGGAGGTCGCGGAAGCCGAGGCGGACCTCGTTGACCACTTCCTCGCCCATGAGCGCAGCCAGCGCGAGAAGGAGGTTCGCGTTGCTGCCGGTGCGGTCGAACTCCCGCGCGGGCACGAGCGCGCCCGGAACCGCGAGCGCGGCGCTGCGCCCGACACGAACGAGGTCTGCTCTGGTCGGGAGGTCCATCGACTCCGCCCGGAACTATACCCCGAGCTGGACCGGCAGGGATACAGCCACGGGCTGCCCAGCAGCGGCACGCCCCGTCACGTCGATGCGGAGCACGGAACCGGAGATGGTCAGCGACACGTCCGGCTCGACGAGGTCATCCTCTAGTCGGAGTTGCTGCAACAGGTCGTTGCGCTCGTTCGCCAGCCGCGCCGTGTTCAGCGCGCGCGCCTTCGGGCGGAAGCCGCGCCCGTACGTCGGCGCGTGGTAGAGGCTCCCAGGGCCGAAGATGATCCGCTTGGTCACGCGGTCGCGCACGGACGCGATGGTGGAAAACAGCGCGTAGTCTCCGCTGTCGGTGAGCAGGACACGCCCTGAGATCATGTCGATGGCGAGGTCCGCCCCGGTCGCGCGCGCGCGTACCGGGGTGAACACCCGCTGCGCGTTGCCGGGCACGTCAAGGAATGTCGGGAACCCGAGTGGGTCGCCCGCCTCGCTGGTAACGCTCGCTACGGTGAGGCGGTAGGTCGCGCCTTGCAGGAGCAAGGTGTCCAGGAAGATATCGAAAGCGACGGTGCTGCCCGCCACTCGGTCGACGCGAAGGATGCCCGGCTTCGGCGCGGCGCCCGTGAGCACCGACACGTCGTACAGCGCCGGGTTCAGGGCGTCGTGCCCACCGAACGCGGAGAAGTCGAGAGCGTCGACGTTGTACTGCACGCGCACCGTCTGTGCGTCAGGCGCGAAGCCACCCGCGACGAAGAACGTTCCGACAGGCATGGGTAGCGGTGGTCGGAATTGAACCGACGGAAGACCGGCTTATGAGGCCGGCGAGGCTGCCAGCAGCCACCCCACCGCAGCAGCTCTACTGGATCGTGCCGACGACGGCCGTGTACGGGCCGGGCGGCACCGGCAGCGTCGGCGGGTCGAAGAACGCCCAGGCGCCCATCGGGTCCGTGCCGGCGCCAGCGAACCTGCACGGCAGGTCCATGAACCCGGAGGCGTTCGGTCCGCCCTGGTACGGGGCGGTGATCTTGCCCGTCAGGATGGCGTAGTCCGGCTGCGACGGAATCGCCACCTGGATCTTGCCCTGCGGGTTGGGAGTGAGGTTGACGTTCGCGATCTTCATCGGTCCCTCCTTTTTACAGCCCCTTCTTACGTCAGGAAGCCGTACGCGCGCAAGGCGTCGTGGTCCTGCTTGAGCGCCCGCGCGAGCTGGTAGATGTCGTTGCGGATCGAGGTCAGGCGCGCGTTCACGTCCGGCTGTGACGCTGCGTTGACCGCGTCGATCGCGACCGTGGCCAAGAAGTCGTCGATCTGGTCCGTCGTACCACCGACGGTGACGTTGTTGGTCAGGTTGCCACCAGCGGTCTTCTGCGTCGTCGGGGCGACCCCGAACACGCCGAGGCTGGAGCCGTCGTGGTCGAACGCACCACCAATCGTCGCCGAACCGGCGAGCACGAGGTTCCGCGGACGCAGCGCGCCCACCAAGCCGATGTCGTAGGTGTTGTCCGTCGCCGCGACGAGGTTCCCGGCCGCGTTCATGAGCCACCGGCTCGTAAGGGCTCCACCACCCGTGCGCGTCTGGAACGCGAGCACCCCTGCCTCGGCGGCGTCCGTGACCGTCGAGAGGGAGCCCGAGATCGACGCGACGCTCTCGACGTTCCCTGCCCCGTCCTCGGACTCGAACAGGAGCGTGGCGCCGATGTTCGCCAAGGCCGCGCCGCTCGTGGTCCGTCGCAGCGTCAGAACGGTCAATGCCGTGGCCGTACTCGCGTCATCGACCGCGAACAGCGGAGCCGCTGCGGTGGAACCCGTTACGGTTAGGTTGCCCTCCACGCGAGCAGCGCCGTTCACGCGGAGCAACTCCGAGCCGGAAGGCGTAGTCGTGTTGATCAGAAGCGCGCCACGGCGCCAGCGGCCCCAGATGGTCGCTGCGTTGGTCCCGAACTGCACCTCACCCGTTGCACCAGCGCCGCCCCCAGCGTTGGTTCCTTCTACGCCCGCGAACAAGCGCGCGTGCCCACCCGCGCCGCTCACGGCCGTCGCCGAACCGGGGCCGCCGAGCCCCCCCTGCTAGATCGCGTTCGCGCCCGCCCCCCCGGCTTGCGCAGCCGATGCAGCGCCGCCCTGACCAGCGACGTTGTTCACGTCACCACCCGTCCCCGCCAAACCTCCGGCGCCCGAGGCAGCTCCGCCTGCGCTGCCTTGGTAGTTCCACGCTCCACCGCGGCCCCCCGCGCCCACACCATCCGAAGCTCCGCCAGTGCCCGACACCCACGAGAAGTCCCCGCCCGCGACGGTCGCGGCTCCGTTGCCCGTCCGACCCGTCCACATGATGCCGCCGGATGTGCGTGTCGCGGTGAGCGCGACCGTGTCGGCGTCAAGCGTCGCGGCTCCGACGACGTTGGCGTCCCAAGCCCCGCCCGCCGTGAACGTCATCGCGCCGGTGCCGCTGCGCTGCGTGTATGCGCTCGTGCCGGTCACGCTGCCGATCAACGTGCTGTGGTCCGTCGCGTTCGTGGCGAGGTTGATCGTGCCGGTGCCCGCAACCAAGTCGAAGGTCCCTGCGCCGGTCATCGTCCAAGACGACGCGCCCGTGCCTGCGCGTACAATGACGGCGGTGGTTCCGCTGATGTTGCCGATGGTGATCGTGCGAGCCGCGGCGCCGGTGCCGAGGTCAATCGCGAAGGCGTCCGCGCCAGCGCCAATGTTGATCGCACCACCCGTCGAGTCGATCTGGACGAGCCCTGTCGCGTTCAGGTTCCACGTGGACGCCGTCGTGATCCACTGATTCGTAACGGAGACGGACAGGACCTCGGTCGTGCCGAGAACCGTGCCGCGTGAGAGCGAGAAGCGCCGTGCAGCGGAGAAGTCCTGCCCGAGCGACCAGCCCGTGTCACCCGTGTCGAAGAACGTGACCTGCGTGTCGGCGTCGTTCTGCTCCAAGCGCAGAACGCCCGCGCCCGGAACGGTCCCGGTGCCGAGGAGCATCCCAGCGAATGTTGGGATCGCCGCCGTGTGGATGTCCTGTGGGCCGCTGAGCGTGATCGTTCCCGCGCCGTCGATGACGGTGACGCGGTTGGCGGTCCCAGTCAGCGCCGCAGCGAGCGGGGCGAGCCCGGTCCGCCCGATCAAGAGCTGCCCGTCGGTCGCAGCAGCCGTGCTCGTGAGCGCACCACCTGCACCGGGGTACATGAAGGCGTTGGGCGTCAGCCCAGACACGGTCGCAGCGGGCGTCACGACCGAAGTTCCCGCGTAGACCGTCCGGGGTCGGGTCGCCCCTGCCGCGCCGATGTCGAACGTGTTGTCCGTCTCGGTGAGCAGATGGCCCGGCCCGTTCATCCGCCAGCGCGCAGCCAGCCCGGCCATGGGGCGCGTGTAGAAGACCAGGGCACCGACTTCCGCAGCGTCCGTGACCGTCTCCAGCACGCCCGCGATGCGCGCCGCATCCTCGAACGTCCCGGCCGAGTCCTCCGCTTGGAACAGGAGCCCGCCACCAATGCCCGCGCCCACGACGCCCGAGCTGCTACGCCGCAGCCGCAGCACGTCGATCACGGTGTTGGTCGAGGCGTCGTCGCGGGAAACGCCGAAGGGCAAGACGGTCGTGCTGGCGAAGTCGAGCGTCGCTGCGAGCGCGCGCGTGCGCACCTCGGCGGAGAGGCCTGGAACATCGGCCGACACGTCAGCCAGGTACGCGGCGTCGCTCGGCGCGGGCGGCAGCCCACCGGGGAAGAACGGGATGTAGGCTCCGCCGTTCAAGCTCGCTTCCAGGAAGGAAGCAACCGAGTAGCGCACGCGGCAAGCACCGGCAGGTCCGACACCGGGCAGCCCCGCGTTCTGCTCGACCAGATCGAAGGCGCCGCTCGGGTCGAGCCGGTAGACGAGGTCCCCAGCGGAGTCGCGCACGTCGGCGCCACCCATGGTGAGGATCGTGCCGTTCGGGGCCTCACCGTAGGCTCCAGACGCAAGGATGACGCGCGGACGCAGGCTCATGCCAAAGTCTCCGGTTCGCTCTGCACGAACGCGATGCGCCCACCGGGCAGCGCCTTACCGAGATACACGCGGAAGCTGCCTACGGGTCGCGGAGGCGCGGCAGGCGGGGTACTCGTCACCGAGCCCGCCGGGCCGAGGTACACCGGCTCCCCAACGGTGATGCCACCGCCGAGCAGGGGCGCGTCACCGCACACGCGCCCACGAACGTTGTTGGGCACGACACCATTTTCCAGCGCGATGGCTGCCACGTCCGGGTTCTGGGCTGCGTCAGCTCCGGCCACGATCCAGTTGCCCGTGGCCGTCTCGATGGCGAGCGGCTGGCCCGCGGTAATCGCAACGCCGGCGGGGCGCACGACAACGTTCGGGTCCACCGGCGCCGCGGCGATGGCCGCGAACGCGCGCGCGGCCATGTCCATCCAGCGCGCCTGGTCGTTCTTGTACGTGCGCTGCGTCTCGTTGCCATCGAACGGCTCGACTGCGCCGGGGCGCCGCATGTCGAGCGTGCCACCCGCAAGACCGGGCAACGTGACGGCGGCCACGCGCGACAAGCGCGCTCGGAGCGCCTGTCGGGTGGGCGCTCCGTCGTTGATGATGCACTGCACCTCGTACGTTCCGTTCAAGCGGATGTCGTTGGGGCCGTCGTCTGCATCGACGGTGAACGCGGCGGTGGAGAGAACACCCAAGGACAGCCCGTTCGGTGTGGCCGTGGTGATCTCGGCGCCAGCCGGTCCACCTGCGGTGCTGAACTCTGGCCGCGAGAGCAGGGACCATACCTGCGAGGTGACGCCGACGAAGGTGTCGAGCGTCAGCGAGAGGGCGTCGCTGGCTGCGAGGTCACGGCGGTCCCCGTTGATCGGAGAGCCGCCGTTGCGCAGGCTGCGGATGACAGGCATCGACCGGCGTCTACCCTACCATGGGGGCTACCCGCACGAGAAGCTCGTGCCGAGCCCGACGTTGACCGCCGGCGCGTCCAGGCCGCCTTCGAGCCGCGTGAGCGCGGTGGTCGAGCCGACTAGCCCAGCGCCCGTGCTGGCGGTGCCGTCCGCGTTGGCTGGGAGGCTTGTCGTCAGCAGCGTCGCCACGCCAGAATTTCCAGCAATGGCCGCGCGCACCTCTGCCGCGGTCGCGTTGTGCGCCGCTGGCGGGATCGCGAGCCGCCGCAGCGTGACCGTCACGTCCTGCGTCGGGGGCAGCGTAGCCGTGTTCACGACGAGCGCGACGGTTGTGGCGGGCGTGACCAACGCCGTGTCCAGGTGCCGCACACGGATGTCGTTGCCCGCGCGCCCAGCGGTCTTCGCCTCGTACAAGATGGCCCCGTTCGCCACGGGGGAACCACCTGTCTCGTGCGCGGCTGCGTAGTAGGAAGCGGCGACACCGAGCGGAACGAAGGACAGCGAAATGTTGGCGAGCAGGTCACGGAGCGCCTGTATGAGCTGGCGCATCCGCGAGATGTTCGTGGCCGTGCTGCGGAGGTCGAGAGCCTGGTCGCCGATCGCCGTCTCGATCCGGTCCGCCGCGGCGTCCCCACCGGGCACCATGCGAAAGAGCTGCTGAACCAGACACAGCAGCATCACCACGGTCGTCATCGCGAGCGCGAGGTTCCCGAGCTGCGTATCCACACTGGCTTTGGTGCAGTTCGCCAGCGCGAGCTGCCGTGCGTTCTCCGGGTTCGCCAGCACGTTGTTGATCGTGTTGAGCACCGACTCGTACGAGGCGAGCTGCGAGATCAAGCAGTCGAGCGTGGCGATGATCGCGCTCACCAGGTCAAGCAAGAAGGCGGGCAGGGACAGCGCCGGTATCAGCGCGAGCAGCGCCGCGATCTCGTTTACCAGCTTCGGGAACAGCCTGGCCATGCACCCAAGGAAGTCGTTGATCTTGGTCGGGTCAGCGCCGATCTTCGTGGGCAGCTTGTTCAAGCAGTTCATCAACTCCGCGAGGATCGCAATCACGGTCAGCAGCGGGCGCAGCGACGCGATCACTGGCGCGAGCATCTGGTTCAGCTCATCGGTCAGGTCGCAGGCCGACTGCGCTCGCCCGAAGCGGGGCGCGGGCTGCACGATCAAGCCGCCAGGGAAGCGCAGCCGCGGCACCGTGAGCACGGGCGTCGTCGCGAGTTGCTTGCAGAAGTCGTCAAGGACGGAGGCCATCAGAGCGGCTCCGGCTTGTTGGCCACGGTGCGACCGTTGAGCGACAGCATCGGGGCCTCGATGCTAAGGGCCGGAGCCTTGATCTGCAACGGCTCGGTTGCGTTGATGACGAGCCGGTCGTTCTGCCACGTGGGCGGCTGGCTACCCGGTGTCGCTCCGGGCGTGTCCCCCAAGATGGGTGCGCTTGGGTTGTTCAGCCGCGCTAGGATGAAGGCCGCTTCCATCCGGCCGCCCGCGAACGCGACCAGGACTTCATCCCCAGGGCGAATGGGCGAGTAGATGGTCAAACCAGGGCCGCCACAGATGCCGTTGTACCGAGCCGTGACGGGCCAGCGCTCTCCCGCATAGGTGAGAATCTGCACGTCCACGATGACGCCCTCCGCGGTGATGTGGATGGCGTCGTCGTCGGTCGGGTTGAAGGTGCCGTCCTCCGTGGTCGTACCGACCGTGCCCTGCGCGAACCACGTGCGCGGGTCGATGCCCGGTGCGCGCATCGAGTGCCCCATCGCGCTCGCGTCGGGTACGCGGCGAACGCCGCGCGGGATGCGGCGCCCGGTCACGGCAGCACCGTTCCACCGAAAATGCGGCCAAACACGTCGATGGCCGCGGCACGCCCCTGCTCCGCCGCTGAGAGCGGCACGGGGTTCTGGCCCGACGGCGACACCGGCTGCGTGGGCGTGGTCGCTGGCACCGCAGCGCGCCCGCGGTCAACCCGCGCAGCGCTCGCGCGGATCTCGACGTAGTTGACCGCCTCGATTGACAGCGAGATGCCGTCGGTCGCCGATAACTGCGTGCGCGCCGCGCGCACCGAGAACTTGGTCGGCAAGCCGCGCTGCACGAGCGCAGCTACGCGGCGCGCGGCTGCCTCGTGGAACCCTGCGGCAACCAGGCGCGCGACATTGCCCTCCACGCCACCCTGCACGAACCAAGCTTGCAGGTCCGAGTACCGTCGGGCTTCGACGTTGGAATCGGCCGGGTGGATCAGCAGCTCGATCGAGTCGCCGGAGCGCAGGTCGAGCAGGTCCGCGGCCGTTTGTGGGTTGGCCGCGACGCCGTCAACACGCAGCTCCGCGCCGTCCGGCACGTAGCTGCACAGGTCGTTCGTCTCGATCACAGCCGTCATCTCGGGCCTGCCGAGCATCTCGTGGATCGCTTCGGCCATGCGCGCGAGGATAGCGCGGTCGGTGATGCCAGCCGGCATCGGCACGGTGCGCACTTCGACCGAGCCGTCTTCCGCCCCAGGCGACCTCCTCGTGATCACCTGCGTCTTCGGGTACCGCTCGCGCACGACGCGGTCTGCCGGGTTGCGCGCGGTCGCATCAAAAGACACGCACTCGACGTACGGGGCCGTGACCTTGCCGTACTTGCGGCTGAACGTGACGCTCGCGACGTTCTCACCGTAGATCATCCTGCGCGTGCGCCGCGCAGCGCCACCCACGTCCACAACCTCGAACGGCACCGGTGCACCAGCGGCCAGGGCACGACCATCGGAGTCCAGCAGCACGCGAGGAGGGGAGAGGTCGAGAGAGTCGAGGTTGACGATCGGGATGATGCCGCTCGCGATGCACAGGTCCGTGATTACGTCCCAGTAGGTCGCTCCCTCGAACGGCACCCGCTTCACCCGATCCGGTTCCGACGTTTCCTCCGGTACCTCGCTGCCAAGAGCGGAGGGGTCTTCCGCCTGCGCGCCCTCCTGCGCTGCCGTCAGGTCCACGCCACCGGCTGCGCGCTTGGCCTCGTTCGACGCCTTCGCAGTCGTCCCGCCCGCGAGCCGCTTGATCCGCGCTGCGGTCAGGGTCGGAAGTTGCGCCGGGTCGAAACCAACAACGCGCACCGGCATATCCCGCGCCGTCGCCTGCGAGTACAGGATGCCACGGATGATGTTGTCGAGCCGGCGGGGGCTTCCCGAGACGCCAGGGATGGAAGCATCCCCGCGCATCGGGATGAGCGTTCCAGGTGGCACCTTGGCGTCGAGCAGCAACGCCGTGTAGTCGCGCGCGGTCAGCTCCACCCAGTCGCCGCCGTCTCCGTGCTTGTCGGTCCAGGTGTCCACCCAGCCACGGAATCGGATGTGCTTGCGCCGATGTTCCGCCGTTTGCGCGCGAAGGTACGAGGGTCCGAGCGGGTCGGTCTGCCCGATGGCGAACTCGTCGGGCGACGCCGCGCCGATGTACACGTCGAGCAGCGCCGAGCGAACGAACAGCGAGAAGAACGGCGCATCCTTCCACAAGAAACGAACGGTCGCCGTGTTCGCGGTACGGAAACCGTTCTCCTCGAAGTTGATGTCGATGGGCAAGATGCCCGCCACGGTCACGAGGTCATCGGCAACGTCCGACGAGTTCAGCGCCATCGCGCGGACGGACTGAAGCTCGCGCGTCTGCCCTCCCTGCGTCGGTCCCCGGCGAGGGGGCTGCGGCTGCGTCTCAAGGCGCACGAAACCGCGCTGCGCGAATGCGGCAACGGGCTCCGCCTCGAAGTTGTCGAAGCGGACATGCAAGTCCACGCGAGCCCACGGGTAGAACGTGCGGCCAGTCGCCGGCACGTTACACCGCCTCCGGCTGCACCTGCCCCGGCAGATCCGCGCGCGGCACAAGGACGCGCGTGCCGATGGCCGGTGCCGAGGTGGACAGCTCGTTGTACCAGGCGATCAACGTCCACAGGTCCGCCGTGCCGTAGTACCGGATCGCGACCGCCCGCAGGTCGTCGCCCTGGCGGATCATCACTTCCGCGAGAACCTGCGGCTCAGCCGCTTCCTCCCATGCCTCGGCCTGGGACACCGCGAGCGCGGCCAGCTCAGAGAGCGAGCGTGTGAGCTGGCGGCGCAGCAGCTCGTAGGAAATCGCGTCGTCCAGGTCGTCCTTGAACGTGTCGTCGAGCACGCTGCGCCGGGCCAATCCGTCGGCATCTGCGAACGCGGTCGTTGCCATGGCGCGCGCAGCTTGCGCGGCACGTCGCAGCTCCGCACCCGTCGGAGTTGCGGGCAGCACGAGCACGAGCGCGGAGAAGTCGGCCGCGCGCACGAGCACGTCTTCCATGGAGCCACGGACGGAGTTGCGGTACGCCGCGGTAACGGGCGCCAGCTTCGCGGCCAGCTCAAGGGTCGCGATGTTGGTGAGCGCGTCGAGGTCGAGCTGGATAGTCAACGGCGGCAAGATCAACGGCAGCGCTGCGTTGAACGCGCTGGCGACGCGCTGGGCTAGCGCGCCAAGCCGCACAGCGGTGGTCGCCGAGTCCGCCGTGGCCGGGAACGCGCGGATGGCTGGCGCCGCGTCGCGCGCCCGCCAGGAGAACTCGATCTCCCACACGATGTCCTGCGGGCGCTCGGGTGTCACCTTCATGCGCGCGAGAGCGCCGATGCGCACGAACGAGGACCACGACACGCGAACGGACGAGCCGTTCTGGCGCACGCGGTCGAGCCGCTCGAACAGCAGCCGCGCCGCACCGAGGCCGCCCGTTCCAGAAGCGGCATCGCCGAGGTAGCGGTCGCTCCACCGGCCCGACAAGGTCGTTGGGCTCTCCTCCGGTCCGATGAACTGCTGCGTCGCGCTCGGCGACCCCTGATACCAGCTCGTGACGATGCGCTGCTTCCCCTCGTAGGAGACGCCAGGGTGCGGCAGCGCGCGCCCGGACAGCAGGATTAGGCCCACTTCACCGAACCCAAAGTCCGCCGTCGCGCCGGGGCCGTCGAGTACCCGGATGACCACGTCTTCCGCCTGGGACACCTCGGGCATGGCTACATCAGCCGCTCACCGCCGAGCGGCGCAAGCACCGGGCTCGACAGGGCTGCCTCAGAAATTCCTTGGAGGCTCTCGATCAAGCGCACGTACACGCGGTCCGGGTCTTGATCGCGGAAGTCCTGCTTCACCTCGACCTTGTCGATGTGGACTTCCGCCTTCTTCCCCTTCTTGTACGCCTCTGTCTCGATGCCGAGCACCGAGGGTTCAGTCTGGAGCACACCGAGCCGCACGAGCGAGTCGCGCACAGCGAGCTGCGCGTCAGCGGCCAGCTTGCTGTACTGGCGCAGGATCTCAGCAGTTGCGGACGACACCGCCAACTCGATCTGACCGAACTGCCCGGTCGCGCTCATGGGCGTCTTTGCGAGATCCAGGTGCAAGCCCTCAAGCTTCGCTTTCATCCGCTCGATGATCGCCATGCTTTCCACGGCTGCCTGTCCGCGTGTCGCGTCGATCCGGCCCATCTCGCGATTCACGCGCTCGCGCTCGTCCTCGCCAGCTTGGTGCGTGAACGCGCCACCGACACCGAGCAGGCCCACGCCAATCGCGCCCCCGATGGCGGCGGCGCTGCCCCCCACCACGGCCCCGGCCCACTTGCCCAGGAGCCCCAGGAGCCCCAGGCGCCCCGCGGTACCCGCCGACGCCCCAGCGCCGCCCGCCGCGGCGCCGGCCGCCCCAGCGGCGCCGCTGGCCCCACCTGCGACCCCCCCAACGACCGCCCCGGCCGCGTTGATGGCGGCCAGCTTGGTCGCTAGGCCGATGGCCACCTGAAGACCGGAGATCAGCTTCGACCCCACGTAGACGGTCGCGATCAAGCGCCAGTGCTCGGCGATGGCCGCGACGATGGTCGCAAGCGTGCGCGCGCTGGACACGACCACGCCCGCGAGCTTCGAGGCCATCCGCTCCACATGTTCCTTGTTCTTCGAGAGCCACTCGGCCCAGCGGTGCAGCTCGGCCGTGACTGCCTTGAACACCGGGCGACCCGCATCGCGCAGCAGGTCGCCCATGGTGTCCTTGATCTCGAACATCGCGCGGTCCCAGTCCGTGATCGCCAGTTTCCCCGCCGCGGCCCACTTGTCGAGCACCTTGCCAACGGCTTCGAGCCGCTCGGCGCGGCTCATGTCCTGAAGCTTCCCGCGCAGGGACGCGAACACCGCGGCCATCTTGCCCATGCGCGGGACCATACCGACCTCGACAGCCTGGGTGATGCGCATCGCCATGCCGCCGGCGTTCTCGCCGAGCGCGCGCGCCGCGAGCGACACCTTCTCGGTCCACTTCGCCACGTCGGCCATCGACTTCCCAGCCTGCAAGATCGGGATGGAAAGCGCCTCGCCAACCGGCACAAGCTGCTCCATCCCGATCGCGACCCTGCCCTCCATTTCCTCGAACCGCCGCAGCATGTCGTTGCCGGCAGCCAGCGACTTCCCGAACCGCTCGATCGGGTCCTGAACCCTGACCAGAGTGGTCAGGGCCGACGCCATCCCGCCGATGGCGATGGCGCTGCGCTCCCATTCCAGGTTGCCGTCCACGACGGCCTGGTACAGACCGCGCGTGGTCGCCGTGATGCCGGCGATGGCGCCGACCTGCACGAGCAGACTCGACGTGAACCCCGACACCTTGACGCGCGCGGTGTCGTACACGCGGCCGAGGCCCGCCGAAGTGTTGTTCAGCACGTGCGCAGCGCGCTGCGCCGCCGTCATCTGGGTTGCGACCCTGCCCGCAGCGCCGGCGACCTTCTCGGCGGGGCCGCTCAAGCGGTCCACCAGTCCGAGGTGCGCGGCTACTTCGTAGGCGATGCCCATGCCGCCCCTACCTTACCATCAGCGTTCACCGTTGAGGCTGCCGCTTCTCGCGCAGCCGCCCGAGCGCAGCAGCCAGCGCCGCCGCTTCCCACAGCGTCATGGTCGCGATCTCGCTGTACGGCTGATGCCCGTCGTGCGCGAGGATGGCTGTGAGGTCCCACCACAGCGAGCAGAGCGAGTCTACACCTCGACCCGCGTGCTCGCCTCCAGCAAAGGGTCGAGGTCGCCCTTCGGGTACGTGAACCGCAGCCACGCCGCCTCAACGAGCCGGCGGCAGGCCGGGCTCATGTGCTCGACGACTGAGTCAGCACCGGCCCGCACGGCATCGGGCACGTGGCCATCGACCTCGGCCAGCGCGCGCTTGATCTGCTCCCACAACTTCACATCGTTGTTGCCGCCAGCAACGCGCGAAGCGTCCAGCTCTTGCGACAGCGTGAGCAGTCGGAACACGAGCTTCTTGGGGTCCGTGCCGAGTGTGCGCACGCTCTCGGGCACTTCGATCACGAGCCGCGGCTGCGCCGGCTTGAGGCCCTCCTTGCCGGCCATGACCGCTTCGAGTCCTGCCATGGTGCCACCTTTCCCTTTCGGGGGAATTCAGGGATCTGGTGAACCGCTTACGAGGTTCTAGATCAGGTTGAAGTCGTCAGCCTCCCACGAGAAGGGGATGGCGATGTACTGGTCACGCCCGCCGATGTTGATCGGCACGGTGCCGAAGTGCAGGTCAGGAACGACGATGAGCGGCGCCTGGCCGCTCTCGAACTGGATGCGCGTGACCAGCGACACGGTCGGCTCGCCGGCCTGCTGCCGGCGCTGCGCGCGGTCGCGCAGACGCACAAGCAGGTCGAACACGTCGCGCGTCTCCGGGTGGATCGTGAACGTGCCCGCGATGCCCTCGTACAGGTCGTCCTTGCGCACGGTCGTCTCGCCGAGATACGCCTCGGTGAGCACCTTGAAGTTCAGGTTGATCGTGCATTCCTTGACGGCGGAGATCGTCTGCTCCAGCTCCCCACCGACGAGGAGCCGGACCTGCGACTGCTCACCACGTACGCGAAGTCCGGGCACGAATCCCTCCTAGTCCAGCACGGTCACGTTGACCGTTTCCCCGATCGTTGACTGGATGACCAGGGAGCGCATGTCGTTGAGGAGCTGGACGAGCACCAGGTCGACGTAGATGCCCGCGGTGTTCAGCGCCACGGTGTTGCCAGCAGCCCCGTCGATGCGGTAGTCGGTGACGCGCTGGAGCGCCGCGTTGTTCCGCGACCGCAGGCTGGACAGGAAACGGTCGTACTCGCCGAGAAGCGCAGCCCGCCGCTCCGTGGTCGCGAGCTTCTTGCTGAAACGCGCAGCGATGGCCGCCAGCGAGTCGTTGATGAAGTCAGCCATGTGCGTGCGCTTGGCTTCCGTACCCGCCGCATCGACGGCCGGGTTGACGGAGGTGATGCCGCTCTGGAACTCCCATCCGCTCGCCTGGTCGCGGCGGAGCACGGCCATGCCGAACGTGCGGAAGTTGATGAAGTCCGCGACAACGAGCGGGAAGCCCGTAGGGTTGTTGCCCGAGCCATCGATCTCGTAGCCCAGGATGTTCTGGAGCACGTCGAGCGCGGGCTCACCGGGGTTGTTCTCCGGCGGCAGCGTCGCGAGGATCGAAGCCATGAAGCTGTCGGCGCCCACGGCCGGGAACGTCGTGTCCGTGGTGTCGAGGAACGTGATCACGTCGGTCAGCACGGGGTTGAACCGCACGTGCGGGTACACCCACTCGCACCGGCGGCTGCGGTTGCCGCTGCCGAAGGCCGTCTCGGCAGTCGCGTTGCTGGTCGGCTTGGCCGTGCCAGGCTGCGCGCGCAGAATGGCTCGGCGACCGCGAGCAGAGGCCGACGAGTCCACCGCGTTCGTGCGCAGCCGGTCACGAATCGAGTCAACCGAACCTGCGGAACCCGTGCTGCGCGCCGACCAGATGATCGTGATCTCGTTGGTCGGCGCGTCACCGGGCAGAGTGCGGTCGATGGCCGTCAGGTAACGGTTCGACAGCATGTCCTGCGCGGAAACCGCAGCCGGGATGAACAGGTCCACGGCGCCCGTGTTGACGGTGAGCGTCGTGCTCGTCGGGAACCCGAACGTCACCGGGCTGTCGAGCGCCGTGTCGATCGCGTTCGCGCCAGCCGCCGTGGCGCTGACGCCCGTGGCGAAAAACACCTCGACGGTCGTGATGGCGAAGCCGGCCCCGGTCAGGTCCGAGCCGCGGGGCACGGTGTAGTCCTGGGCCAAGCACACGATGCGCGTGGCCACGGCGGCGTCCGACAAGCGGAAGCCGGCCGGCAGAACGAGGTCCTGCGCGAGCGAGGAGACGCCGGCGTTGACGACGCGCAGCGTGATGGTCGCGACCGTTGCACCTGAAGCGGCCGTCACCGCGCGCGTGTCCACGCGCGAGATGACCAGGCGGGCGAACTTCTTGCGAGCGAGCGCGACCAGACCGTTGCCGTCCGCGCGGTTGGTCACGTCCGCGTGCGGGACGACGGAGGAGTACCCGCCGTAGGTGGACAGCAGGTCGCCAGAGCCGGACACCTCACGCGGCGTGAACGGCCCCTTGAGGAACTCCCCCACCAGACAGGCCACGTCCACGCCGGCGCTCGTGATCGGCGACGGACCCGACAGGTCGATGATGTTGACCGACTCGACGTTTCCGAGGACCCCGGCACCAGGGTTGAAGCCCCACCTGCGAACGATCGCCACGTCAGCCTCCTGTCGTTTCCGGCGTCACGTCGGCCCGCACGCGCATCGGCTTGGCGGGACGGACGACGACGTGCTGGCAGCGAGCCTCGACGCCCACCACGCCCTCGCGCACGCGACGCCCGGCAGCTTCAGCGTTGTCGTCCACGCGGCTGGTCCGCAGCGAGAAGCGCGCGGTGCGGTCGTAGTAGTCCGGCACGGGCAGGAGAATGCCATAGGTATCGCTAGAAGTGAAGGCCGCAGATCCGAGGTCGGCCGGAACGAAGGCATCTTCCAGCGCGCCGATCAGCGCCCAGCGCTGCCCCCGGTCGGTCGCGCGTACGTAGATGTCGAGCGGGATGGTGTACTCGGCCACCAGCCACAGAACGAACCCCTCCTGCCCTTCGGGGTACCAGGTTTCCTCCATCGGTGATGGCGTCAACGAGCGGTCCTCGTACGCGCCCTCACCCGGCAGCACGCAGGCCGAGGGCGGCTCGAAGCGGTCCTCCTGCTCCGGCCACTCCGCGAACACGTGCTTGAACGAATGGACACGCCGCGCGGTCAGCAGGGACAGGTCGAGCCCCTTGAGATAGAGCGCGAGCGCGGTGCAGAGCGCGCTGCGCACGTCCATCTTGCGCTGGTACGGGTACTCGTCGAGGAGGATCACGGCCGGTACCCGACCTCGGGTGGCTCGTTCAGCGCCCGGATGATCTCCGCCTGCGCGATCTGGATGATCTTGGGCAACGAGTCGCGCAGGACGAACTTGCCCGGCGTGCCCTGGGTGCCAATCTTGCGCCGCACGAGGAACACCAGGCTGCGCACGGTGCGCTCGACCAGATCGCGGCGGTTGACGCGGCGACCGCCTGCCCGCGCGAAGCCCGCGGCCACACCAGAAGCGATGGTCAGGCTGCCTCGGAACTTCCGCCGCACCCACCGCTCGATCTCGTCCCTCGGGGGCCACTTCGCACCTGGGCCAACACCACCAGCAGCCATGGCATCCGGGTGCGGGCTGCGCCCCGTCTCGACCACCTTGGCGTACATCAGCGGGTTGTAGATCAGGGCGCCGTCGGGCATGGGCTCGGTCGTCCATCGAGCTGTGTAGTGCCCGGTGTCCTGCGGCTTGTGCGGGCGCACGCGAGCGATGGTGTCCGCGATAACGGGCAGCGCGCGCCTCGCCGCGCGCCGAAGCGCCTGGCGGGCCACGTTCGGATGGGCGAGCAGGTGCCTGCGCAAAACCTTGGGGAAGTCGGCCGGCTTGACCGCGATGACGACGAAGCTGCTCACCTTCGTCCCCCTGTGTACACCTTCGAGTCCAGCACCGTCAGCGGTCGTGCCACGCGCCCGTAGTCTTCGCGCACGTGCGGACCATGCTGCCCTGTTGTGGGTTCTGCTCCGTACGCGGCCCGCCCCGTCGCGCGCTTGTGCGCTGCCGCGGCGCGCGCGTACGCGCGTGGGCTCCTGGTTCGCGCCTCGTCAAGCGAAGCACGCACGGAAGCCAGCCGCTCGGCTGCGCGCAGCAGTCGGTCGTGGGCGCTCACGTCGCCGCGTCCCCTTCGCGGCTCGGGTCGTACTCCTGCTTCTCTAGCGCGACCACCCACTCGAAGTTGTCGCGGCTGATCGCCGGCACCCCGACCACGCGGAAGCGACGGGTGCGCGCGGCGCCCTCGCGCGGCTCGGGCTGCAAGCCTGCTGGCCGCGGGCGCAGCTCGCGCACCTCCCACCAGAACTCCGCGTCCCGCTGCATGGTGCGCTGGAACGGCGGCGACTCGTCCACATAGCCATCGCGCAGGCCCACGAGGAGGTCTTCCGTCCACGCCGCGCTGATCTCCTTGACGCGGGCGCCGCCTTCTTCGGTCAGGCCAACCGGCCGCACGAATTGGGACACGCCGTCCATGCCCTCGACCAGCGGCGTCGGCAGGATCTCCTCGCGGTCGCGCACCTGAAGCTGCCCCTCACCGCGAGCACCGCCGCTCCACCGCCCCCACACGAGGAACACCCGGTACGGCCGCAACCCGAACTCGCTGTGCATCGCGCGCAACTCATCCACGAGCGGGCGCAGGTCCACCGCGAGCGAGCGGCCGAACTCCTCCTCCGTCGGCGGGCGGACTCCCGCGGGCGGCTTGGGGATGTCGCCGGCGGTGCTCATTCAACGGACTCCAGGATGGCGTTCTCGCACAGGCGCAGCATCCCGAGCGCGTCAACCGCGTCGTGCCACGCTCCGGTAGCGCGGTAGGTCCCGTCGCTCCGGTGACGGCACAGTACGATGGTGCGCACGCGACCATCTACGACTTCAGCCCGAATCTCGTCCAACATCGCGAGCAGGTCTTCGCGTACGAAATCGTCTGCCGTCTTTCGGATGGGGACGACCTCAGCGCGCTGCTGCTTCGGCACCAGCATCAGTCATGCACCACGCGAAGGTTCGGGCCGCTGCCGCCTCCGCTGCCGAAGCGAATCGAGTACGGGTTGAGCATGACGCCGAGAATGTCGGCGAGGCGCTGCGCCCAATACTTGTTCTCCTGGCGCAGCACGCGCAGTTCATCCGGGTTCAACGTCAGGTTCCCGATCGACTTCGCCTTGAGCCGGCGGCGCGCGTCGCTCATCTCGCCGTCGATGCGGTCCAGCTCGACCAGGTACTTGCGCACGAGGTTCTCGGCTTCCGGCAGCACACGCCCGAGTGCGGAACGGACGAGGAACAGCGGTTGCGATGCTGCGGGAAACCCCAATTGGATCGAGGCCGCCGCCGAGAGGTCTAGAAAACCGAGGTAATCGGCGACGCGAGCTTGCTCCTCAGCCGTGAACGGCATCGCACCATCCTACCGCGCTCGATGCGCGCGGCGCAACCGCGCTCAGCGCAGCTCGCGCAGCTCGCGCAGCTCGATGCCGAGCTTGGCCAGCTCGTCGAACGAGTACCCCGCGGTGTCCACGATCTTGCCCGCGTGGAACGTGACAGGGCGGCCCGCGATGCGCGCGTGTACCGTGTGGATGACCGTGGCACGGCGCACGGGTTGCGCTTGTGCCGCGGGCGGCCGGCCACGGCGGCTGGCCACAACGGGCGCGTCGGTGCCGGCGGAAGCATCGAGCGGTGGGGGCACGAGCGGGCTCTCGGTTTGGTCTTCCAGCGGCGGCAGCAGGGGATCGGGCACGGGTTCCTCCAGCGATAAAAGGGTGGGCGAAGGGCCACCCTTTTCCCCCGCCATGGCAGCCCAACGCCCACGCCAGCCAGAAGAAGGGGAGCCAGGGGCCGGGGGGGAAGCCGGCCCCTGTTGCAACCGAAGCTTGTTACGCCCCGGCGTGGATGATGGTGATGGCGCGCTTGTAGCGCGCGAGCGAGCTGGCCGAGACGTTGTCGCTCGGCACCGGCCAGCCGCCCGAGTACGACCACGAGGTCGACGTGAGCTGCTGGAGGCGGTCCAGCGGCGCGCGCAGGATGAGGCGGATCCGCTCCGTCATCACCTGGATGCCGCTGTTGACGACGGCGAACTCGCCGATCTTGCCGAGCACGCCAGCCTCGGAGATGTACTTCGACTCGTCGAGGTACTTCTCGTCGAGGACGCCCTGGCCGGTGATGATCGACCGGCTGATGGGGATGCCGGCGGGGTTCGCCAGCTCAGCGCCGAAGGTGCCATCCGCCGCGACCACCGTCGCCGTCGTCGGCGCCTCGGTGTTGCGGTAGAAGGTCACGCCCAGCAGGTAGCCGACCGCGAACCGCCGGTAGTGGATGTAGTCCGGGATCGACTGGTTGAGGCGCTGGAACTCGTTGTCGCCGAAAATCTGGTTCTCGGCGTTCGGGTCCAGATGGCAGTGGTAGCTGCCGTCCTCGTGCGGCGGGACGTTGTCGAACCGGAGCTGCGCGACGGCCGCGCGGATGTCGGCCAGCGCGAGCACGTCGGTCGTGGCGATGTCGTCGATGCGGTCGCCACCTCCGACCACGATGTTGCGCAGGCGGCTCGTCTCCGGCGTCGGCGCGACGCGCGTCGCGTTGCGCGCGACGACGGCCGTGCGCGTGGGCAGGCCCGCGCCACCGACGCCCGCGGAGATGGTGATCGTGCCGGGACCGACCTCGTCACCCGCAGTGACCGGGGTGAACCCCGTCACGTTGCGCGACACGGTGCCCGCCGCGCCCACCGCGCCGATGCGCACCTGGAGCGGGTTGGTCGCCGAGACGAGCTGCGGGCGCCCGTTGAACATCTGTCGGGTGAAGCCCGCCAGGTTGGCGACCGTGATGGTCAGGTCGGCCGCGCCGATCAGCAGCGTCGAGGCGGTCTGCCCGCCGATGTAGGCGTTGAACAGCGCGTCGCGCGCCACGCGGTTGATGCTCTGGCCGCTGTGCAAGCCGAGCTGGTGCATGTTGCGGAGGTAGATGCTCGCCAGCGTGACGTAGCTGGTGGGCATGTGGGTGTCGATCGAGTCACCCCACTGCTCCGCCGAGACCTCCCACTGCTCCACGTCGTACGTCTTGGGCGTGGGGTCCTGGCCGGCGGTGAGCGGGCGCGTGGTCGGCGTGATCAGGCCCGTGCGCGAGAACGTCGCGTTCGTGCCCAGGTTGACCGGCCACAGCTCCGGCTGCGCTTCCATGCGGTACAGGAGCCGCGGAAACAGCGCGTCGCGAAAAACCCTCTGGAGGGTTCTATCCTGGATTGCCGCAGCGACGGTGGGGTTGAAGGCGACCTGGATCATCCCCTACTCCTTCAGCGACTCGCGCACTGCGCGGATCGCGTCTTCGCCGAGCATCAACAGCGACTCATCAGGTCGCTGCTTCCGCAGGCGGTTGAACTTCTGCTTCGCGTAGAAGATCATCATACCCTAGTTCGCGCTCGGGCGGAACCCATACCTCTCGGCCGTCCGCTTGCGGAAGGCCGCGGCGTCCATGTCGGACACGTCGTCGCCCTGGGTCTTGTCGGACTTCTCCGCGGGCGG
>ERZ1292623.1142-Hain-H51-01um-R1-1142-length-26234-cov-8_pt2 | contig 21243 bp, 19 predicted proteins | sample MGYA00564398_ERZ1292623 | MGnify/ENA primary metagenome ERZ1292623 (study PRJEB36523, sample SAMEA6512633) | groundwater metagenome | collected 2019-01-07 | study: AquaDiva: Metagenomics assemblies of 32 groundwater samples | reverse complement strand
TTTTATTTTTCTAGCGGAGAAGTTTATGGAGAATGTGTTAATGCAGATGAAAATCATAGCTTGAATACAAATTCTATTTACGCAACTTCAAAATTAACATCAGAAAGAATATTACAAGTTTACAGTATTAAAAAAAACATTCCAATAACAATAATCAGATTGTTTAATACTTATGGTCCAAAAAAAATTGATAATGCGATTTTCTTTTTTATTGATTCTGCATTAAAAAATAAGGATATAATAATAAATGGTGATGGTGATCAAGTAAGAAGTTTTATTTATATAAATGATTTAATAGAAGCATGTTTATTAATTTGTTCTAATGAAGAATCAATCAACAAAATAATTAATATTGGTGGAGAAGGTTGTGTAAAAATAAAAGAATTGGCTCAGAAAATAAAAGAATTATGTAATAGTAAATCAAATATTATTTTTAGAAATACAGATCCAGGATTAAAGTCTTTTTATTCTAACAATGGCTTATTGAGGTCAACTTATAATTTTAATCCAAAAGTGAATTTAGACCAAGGATTGCTAGACACAATAGAATGGGTTAAATCAACAATATGAAAACTTTAATGAGTTGTAATAATAGTGGATTTCAGGCTCCTGGCGGCGGTGAGATTTTATTATTAAAGAATAGAGAGTATTTAATTAAAAAAGGTGTAAAAATAAAATTATTTGATCAATGGAAAGATAAATTAACAGATTACGATTTATTGCATAATTTTGGCTTATCAAATAATTGTTATGATTTAATTACCACAGCATATAATAAAAAAGTTCCAGTTGCAATTACTCCGGTTTATTCATGGCCTTCAATAAGATTCGCAATTAGAAGTGGGATTAACTTTAAACATAAGCTAGATTTGGGAGTTTATGCTTTATTACATAATACAAATTATTTAAATAAATTAACTTATTTATCAAAAATGTTAAGGATGTCTAGCAAAATTTTAACAGATTCAAATGCAGAAAAAAATATTTTAATGAGAACTTATAAATTAAAAGAAAGTAAATTTCAGGTTGCAAATTATGGTGTTGATAAAAGATTCTTCTATTCTAATAAAAAAGAGTTTGTAAGAAAATATGGAATGGAAGATTTTTTATTATACACTGGAAGAATAGAACCAAGAAAAAATGTTCTCACCTTAATTAGAATAGCAAGCAAATTAAAATTCCCTTTAGTTATAATGAGCAGTAAAAAGTTTCAAGGTGGAGATGCTTATTATAAATTATGTAAAAAATATGCAAAAAACAATATACATTTTATTGATGGGGTTGATCATGAAGATACAATGTTGAGCTCTGCTTATGCTGCTGCTCATGCTGTTGTACTTCCATCATGGCTAGAAAATCCAGGATTAACTGTTTTAGAAGGAGGATTAGCCGGTGCAAATGTTTTGGTAACTTCAAGGGGTAGTTCTACAGAATATTTCAAGAATTATGCATTTTATGTTAACCCATTTAATAATAAAGATATAGAGAATAAGCTTAAATTAGTTTATAAAAAAGAAAAAGACGATGAATTAAGAATGCACATTAAGAAAAATTTCATATGGGAAGTTGTAACAAATAATGTGTTAAAGGCTTATAAGGATATGTTAAAGTAATCTTCTTTTTACAGCTTTAAACAATACACCCAGATAATAAATTGAGAATAAAATTTTTGATTTTATAATATCAATGTTCCTAACTTTTATTTCTTTAAATTCTGGTAAATCTTTAGAATTTAGTCTCTTTAAGTTTATAATTTGATTCTTTAATGGCAATTTAATTTCTTTATAACCCGGCATAATAACCCTTAAATAAATATTCTTATCTTTATTACTACTTCTTATATTTAATTTGTTATCTGAGATTGAAATATTAAATTTCTTTTTTTCTCTCTCTTTCCACCAAATTAAAAATTCATTTAAATTTGTTATTAAAATACTATCTAAACTTTTAATCTTCTTTAATAGATGGTCTAAAACATCCGAATAAGTTCCTACACCGTCATTTGGATGATCATATAAGAATAAGGGCATTTGTTTTTTATACTGCATATTTACTAAATAATCAAAATAATCCTTCATTTGTTTTTTAGAATATAACTTCATTCTCATCAATCCTATGCACGTTGGATAAATTGGCAATTGAATTACCTTTGATTTCTTGTCTAAAAATGGATAAAATGGTAAATCATCGTAACTTAATGAAAATTCAGAGCTATAAGAATAATTTAATTTTTCAAAAACTTTACCAAGATTTTTGTTCCAATGACCAAAAGGACCTGCAAATCCAACTGGTTTTTTTGCTACCCTAGAAACAAATTGGTGAGATTTTAACACGTTATTATAATTATCTTCGAATGAATCATAAAGTCTGTGTTCGTAAGAGTGTGATTGAATATCCTGGTTTAATTTATATAATTTATTTACTCCATCCTCATAATTTTCGCAATTTTTTACACTAATATACCAAGTGAAATTTATCTTATTTTTTTTAATTACTTTTAATATATTATCTATTTCATTTTTAACAAAAACATCCAAATCCATCCTATAACAAAATACACTTTCATATTTGCTTGGATAATACCATAAGTGAATATATGGAAGATTTCTTTTAGAATATAAATAATGAAAACAATTTACAATTAATCTTCTTAAATCTCCTTTTGAAACAACAGAAACATGTTCTTTTAATGGCGTATAAGGACTAGAAAAATATAATTCTTTTGATCTTTCATCCAACATTAACTGATTTAAATCAAACGGTAAAACAATAGCAAAACCATTCCCGACTTTTAACGAGCTTATTATTCCAGAATCTTTAAGTTTATAACCAAATTTTTCTATATTTATCTTACTAATATTTCTAAATAATACATTTTTTCCTTTAAGATTTTTTATATATGTTTTTGATATTTTTTTATTTGGATATAATTTTTTAAATGATAAAGTGTCTGTTAATAAAGCGCCGCCGTTATTCAAATAAGACTTTACTTTATTTGCCTCATTCTCATTAAGATTTCTAGAATTTAAGATTACCAAAGAATATCTATCCATAATATTAAATTTAACTTTTTCCCAGGGAGTTTTCTCTTGTTCTAAAACTCTTTCCCAGCCATACTCTTTATTTACTAATCCAATTGTCATTCCAATTCTCAGTCTGAAAAGTTTTATAAATCTATTTTTTAAAATGTTTGTTTATTTGTAAGAAATCCTTTCCAAAAACCAAACAAACTTACAATATCTTTAATTATTTTAAAAAATGGAACTAAAACAAGTCTAATATCTTTATTATATTTAGAGCTTAAAAAAGTATAATAGCCTGATGCTAATAATATAAAAAATAGTGATATATACCATAAATAAGGTATTAATAATCCAAGATATAATATTGTTGAAGTTATTGGATTCCAAAAGCCCCAATATAGGGTATCTACAAAACCGTATCTTCTAAATATTACACCGGCGGCTTCTGTTAATGGTAATGATTTTTTAAATATTTGTTGTTTAGCTGTTAATCCATAAACCCCATGATAATGTAATAATTTAGTTTCTGTATTAGCAATTTTATATCCTTTTTTTAATATTTTTAAACGCATATCTGTATCTGCACCCATTCTATAACTTTCATCATATAAACCGAGCTTTCCGAGTACTTCTTTTTTAAACATCACCGGTTTATTTTCTTTTATTTTTCCTCTAGATTCTTGATAAAATACAGGAGATAACATAACTTTGTCCCAAAATTTACACTTCCCGAAATTATTTTTAGGAAGAATTACATTAGTGCCGACCATACCAACATCTTTGGAAGAATTAATCGCATCGACCATTTTTCTTAACCAATTTTTTGAATCTAAAACGTAATCACAAAGGATTATACAAACAATTTCATATTTTGCAGTTTTTATTCCTTGATTAGTGCTTCCGACTTCTCCCAAATTTTTTTCATTTTTTATCAGTTTTATTTTTCCTTTATATTTTTGTAAAACTTTTAAGCTATTATCTTTAGATTTGTCATCTAAAACGATTATTTCTTTTTTCCCTTTCTTATAATCCTGATTAAGAATAGAATTAATAACTAAATTAATTGTCTTTCCACCGTTATAATTTGGAATTATAAATGAAACATTTTTTAGCATACATTTTTGGGTTTTATTTTATTATTTAAGCCTTCCTAATAAGACTCTATGCTGAAACATTTTTTATCAACAATAAAGTCAGGATATACTTAAATATTAATCTCTTAACAAAATTTTAAATAGTTATCTAAAAAGATATTTATATGGAAAAAGTTTTTATATTTGGAATTGATGGTGGAAGCTTTGATTTAATTAATAACTGGATAAATGATTTGCCTAATTTTAGTAAATTGATTAAAAATGGGACTAGTGGTTATTTGCATACAATAATTCCAATGTTGACTCCTCCGGCATGGACATCATTCTTTACAGGAAAAAATCCAGGTAAACATAATATTTATGATTTTTTTAAATTTAAAGATTATGATAAAAATTTGATAAGCTCTTATGATCGGAAAGCAGAATCGGTTTGTGATATTCTCTCAAGACATAATAAAAGATCAATTGTTTTAAACTTGCCTATAAATTATCCACCACAACCTGTAAATGGCATTGTTGTTTCTGGTGGCGAAGCACCTTCTATTGAATCAGGTTTCACATATCCAGAAGAATTTAAGAAAAAAATCTTTGAGCTTATTCCAGATTACAAAATTGGAGTAGACTGGAATAACATAGAATATCAAAAGCATGATGAATTTATAAAAGATTTATATAATGTAACAGAATCACATAAAAAATTAATCCTGCATTTATTAAAAAATGAACAATGGGATTTATTTATAGCAGTTTTTGAAGATATAGATAGATTACAGCATTATTTTTGGAAATATATGGATCCTAATCATCTTTCTTATGTTAAAGGAAATAAATATGAAACTGCGATACATGATTATTATAAGGAATTAGATAAAGTATTAGGAGAAATAATTAATAATTTGCCTCAAGATACATTTATATTTGTGATGTCTGATCATGGATTTGGACCAATTTACAAACAAATTTTTATTAATAATTTTTTATTAGAATATGGATTTCTACAATTAAAAGAAAATAGTAAAAATAAGATTAATATAAGAGATTTTTTAATTAAATTGACATATAAATTAAAGATAAAGCATTTGATTCCAAGGCTATCTAAGGAAACAAGAGAGAAATTAAAAAAAATTATCCCCTCAAATAACCCAACCTTTCTCAATATAGATTGGAGTAATACGAAAGCCTATTTTAATTCTTATTCAGGACAATGCATATTTATTAATTCTAAAGGGAAACAAAAGGAAGGAATTGTAGATGAATCCGAATATAAAAATTTATTAAATGATTTAAAAGAAAATTTACTTAAATTAGAGGATAATGGAAAAAGAGTTATAAAAAATGTTTACTTCTCAGATGAAATATATAAAGGTGAAAATTTGAAAAATGCTCCAGATATATATGTGGTGACTGAAGAAGGTTACATGTTACAGGAAGGTTTTAATTCAAAATTAATTGATGGGCCTGATGAAAGTAAAGTTTATCGTTCTGGAGATCATAGGGATAATGGAATATTAATCTTAAATGGGAAAAATATAAAGCAAAATTATCATTTAGAAGCTAGTATTCTAGATATGGTTCCAACCATTCTAAATATTCTAAAAATTCCAGTTCCAGAAGATTTAGATGGAAAATTAATATATTGTTTTGATTAATTTATTATTCCAGCACCAGAAATATCCAAATCTTTAATTATAACAAATCTTCCTAACTCGGGTAAATCACTAAAATTTTCTACAACAATTTCTTTTTCTGTTTCTATAACCACCTCGCCAACTTCAGTTTCTTTTAATATTTTAGAATTTTCTTCAATTATATCTAAATTAGAAGAATCAATTCTTTTATTAATTTTTTTAACTTTACACTTAACTTCTTGCGTGGCACATTTTAATATTAATTCTTCATTTAAGTTTAATTCTTTATTCATCCAAAATAGTTTTGCATTGAATTCTTTCTTTATTTTTGGTAGATTTTTACTATCAGAGATTATCATACCAACTTTTACATCATTATCATTTTCTAAAGTTAATCCTATATTTTCTCCAGTCATTGCAAAATCTTTTCTTGAATTAAAAGCTTCAATACTTTTTACTTTATTATTTTTATTCATGGGCAAAATCTTGATTTCATCACCAACTTTTATTTTCCCAGACTCAATTTTTCCAGCTATTATTTTTTTATTATCTATATCATAAATATCTTGAATGGGCATCCTTAGATAATTTTTAATTTTATTTTCAATTTCAAATTTATCTAATGCTTCTAAAATTGTTAAGCCATTATACCAATCCATATTAGTAGATTTATTCAAAATGTTTTCTCCTTTTAATGCGGAAATTGGAATAATAAATTCTGGGTTTAAACCAATTTTTGATAAAGAATCTAGAATTTCTTTCTTTATTTCATTAAACTTTATTTCATCGTAATTAACTAAATCCATTTTATTTACAGCTACAATTAAATTTTTTATTCCCAGCATTTTTATAATATAAGGGTGTCTTGTTGTTTGTTCTTTGATTCCTTCATTAGCGTCTATCATTAACATTGCCAAATCTGCCTGGCTTGCTCCAGTAATCATATTTTTGATAAATTCTTTATGCCCGGGAGCATCTATGATTACATAATTTCTTTTTTTTGTTTTAAAAAACAATTGGGCAGTATCAATAGTTAATTGCTGTTCTCTTTCTTCTTGTAAATTATCTATAACATAAGCAAATTCTACTTCTCTTCCTAAATCTTCACTTACCTTTCTAATTTCTTTAATTTTATCGTCTGGCAAAGAATTAGTATCATATAATAATCTTCCAATTAATGTAGACTTTCCATGATCTATATGTCCGGTTATTACAATTTTTACTTGTTCCATTTTAAAATAAAAATCCAATTCCCAATGAAATTAATATCGTTCTAATACTTAATAAAATAATTAATAATCCAACTAAAATTCCCAATACCCTATGATTTAATTTTTTGGTTAATACTGCTGCAATTGGCGCCGAAATAACTCCCCCAATTATAATCGGGATAACAAATTTCCATTCAATATTTTTTAAGGTTAATAAAAATGTTATAGAGATTGCTAATGTTATAAAAAATTCTGCAAAATTTACTGAACCAATGGCTTTTCTTGGATGCGTATTCGTTGCAATTAAAGCAGGTGTTGTTATTGGACCCCAACCCCCGCCCCCAATAGCATCTATAAAAGCAGCAAAAAAGCCTAACGGTAAAAGTTTTCTTATTCTTGGCTGTAAATATTCTATCTCTTGCACTTTTTTTAGGAATTTTATTATAATGATCATACCAAATATCAATAATATTCCAGAAATAATTGGTTTAATAAAAGTTAAGTTCTGTAATTTAACAGCTAAATAAGCACCTAAAACCCCACCAAGTATTCCACCTGCTATTAAATAAGTGAATATTTTTTTATCAAAGTTTCCTAATTTAAAATGTGAAATTCCTGAAATCAAAGTGGTAAAGACTTCAGAGAAGTGAACTAATGCACTTGCAATTGCTGTACCAAAACCTATTGAAAGTAATAATGTAGTTAAACTTACACCATAACCCATTCCCAATCCTCCGTCTATTAATTCAGCAATAAATGCAAATATTACTAAAATTATATATCTTACAAATTTTTCTTCCATTTTACATGTATCCTAATGCTCTTAACCTTTGCATTTGATAAGTGCTTTCTTTGTCTAACGCTCTTCCAGATCTTTCGGCTACTTTAGTTGTTTTTAATTCTTCAATAATCTTATCAACGGTGTCTGCATTTGAATCAACAGGAGAAGTTGAAGGAGCGCAACCTAAACTTCTATATCTTTTGCCGTTTTTTGCAAAATATAAAACATTTATAGGAATTCCTTCACGCTTAATGTACTGCCAAATATCTAATTCTGTCCAATGTAACAAAGGATGAACTCTAATATGTGTATTATCTTCTGATTTTGATTTATACTGATCCCAGAGTTCAGCAGGTTGATTTTTATAATCCCATTTAAATCCTTGGTCACGAGGAGAAAAATAACGTTCTTTAGCCCTTATTCCATGCTCATCTCTTCTTATTCCTAAAAGTAATGCTTTAAACCCATATTTTTGTATTGTTTGTTGTAACCCTTTTGTTTTTAATTCAACACTACATTCATTTGTATCTCCTGGTTTACATATAACCCCGCGTTTAATTGCTTCTTCATTTCTTCCAACAATTAAATTAATATTCCATTCCTTTGCATATTTATCTCTAAACTCGTACATTTCAGGAAATTTATGCCCTGTATCAATATGAACTAAAGGAAAAGGAATTTTGCCAAAAAAAGCTTTCCTGATTAACCAAACTAATGTTGTAGAATCTTTACCAATAGACCATAATGCTGCAATATCTTTAAATTGATAATAGGCCTCTCTTATAATATAGATACTCTTATTTTCAAGTTCGTCTAAATGATCCATAAGAACCTCTTAATTACATATAATTATAGGTAATTATATAAATCTTTCTTTTAATATCCCAAACCCTTTAATCTCTTTCTTACAACTTCCTCTTCTTCTTTAGAAAAAGCTTCTTTTTTACCTTTTTCTTCTATGTTAGAAATAACTTCTCTTAAAACATAAATAACATAATCTGAAACAGAACTAAAGCCTGTTTTTGCTATTCTCTTTTTAATTTTATCTGCCAATTGTTGAGGAATAGAAACGGTTGTATACTTTTTCATAATTAATCCTTATTCACTATTTATATAAATATTTCTATAAACTATTAAATTATGAAAATTTTAGATCTGGGTTGTGGAAGAAATAAATTAAAGGAGGATTAATTTGATTAAGAGAAGATATCTTTACTTATTTATTTTTGTATTAACAATAATAGCTGTATTAGAATTATTACAATTATCAAAGGTAATATATTATTTTCCATCTACAGACTTAAGTAGCCACATAGCAAATATATATTTTATAAATAATTATGGTTTTCATAAAATAATTCCTAATTGGTATAATGGATATATATCATTTTTAGTATATCCCCCCGGCTTATTTTTTTTATCCATCCCTTTTTATAAAATTATTAATAATCCACAAATTGTACTATATGCCTTACTAATATTGAGTTTATTAATTGGATTTGTTGGAACTTACTTTTTAGGAAAAATATTAAAATTAAATTCCATACATAAGCTATTTTTATTTTTATTCTTTTATTTTAATCCAATATCAATTACTTCATTTTATATAATCGGCAGGCTTCCTGAAATGCTTGGGTGGAGTTTTTCTTTTTTTTATATTTATCTAATATATAAATACAAAAATAAATATTTAGATGCAAAATTTTTCACAATAATACCCATAATGGCTATAACTATACTGGCACACCCTTCAATTTTTATATTATCATCTTCTTTTTTGTTGGGCCTATTTTTGATAAAATCGAATAAGGAAAGAATGTTCATTATTATTTCTTTGTTAATCAGTTTATTACTAACATCATTTTGGTTGATCCCCGCATTTAATGAGGGAATAACTTATGAAAAATATCAACCATTTTTTAATATAAGCTTACCTACAGAAAGAGTTCTATCTTTTCTAACTACAATTATATTTGTGGGATTATTATTTTATAACTTGAGAAAGAACAAAAAAGAAATTTTATTTTATTCTCCTGTAATATTGATATCTTTTCTGTATATAACAAAATTAGCCGGTTACTTACCCATATTAGTAAATGTACATCCCAGATCAATAGCTTTATTTTTGATTTTAGCCTCGTTAATAATATTTTTAACATCAAACTACGATAAGAAATTGATAAAAAATTCATTAATTATAACTTTACAAATAATGCCAATAATATTTTTAATAATATTTTTTTATAAAAATGTAGATAATTATCCTTTATACAACAGTCAACATCAGGAAGCTATAAGTTTATTGGGAGATGTTAAAGATAAATTTATAATAACCGGCAAATCAAACATGGATATAAGAACAAAAGATACTTATTCATATGCTGCCGTAAAATATAATTTAAGTACTCCATTTGGTTGGGATTTAATAACAGTATCTTATCGAGATTATAGTAAAAACCTAACAGAAGCATTTAATAATGGAGATTGTAACAAAATAAACAATATAACGAATGAACTCAGGGGAAAAGAAATAATTAGTGGTTACGAAAGTTGTGATTTACTAAAAAAATGTGGATTTGAAAAAGTAAAAAGTACTAATAACTATTGTTTATATAAAAAATGAAAATAGAACAATCAATTGTAATTCCTTTCTGTAATGAGGAAAAGAATGTTAAATATGTAATAGAAGGAATAAACAAAGAATTTAAGGAAAAAAAATATAGTTATGAAATAATTGCTGTTGATAATGCTTCTTCTGATAATACTAAGACTGTGATAAAAGAATTAGCTAAAAAAAATAATAGAATAAAATATTTATATGTTGCGGAAAGGGGTTATGGAAATGCTATCATAAATGGCCTAAAAAAATGTAGAGGAAAATATCTAGGTTATGGGTGGGGAGATGGTCAAATGAATAGTGAAGATGTTATAAAAGTATTTGGCATCTTAAAAAATAAAACTTTAGACTTATGTAAAGTTAAGAGAATTAATAGAAAAGATGGTTTTTATAGAAGATTGCAGTCATTCATTTATAATTTATTTTATAGAATGATTTTTCCTTACATGAAATTTGAATTATTTGGTGATATGAATGGTTGTCCAAAAGTATTTACTAGAAAAGCTTATAAGAAACTTAGAATTAGCTCAAAAAAATGGTTTATAGATACAGAGATAATGATAAAAGCAAATAAATATAAATTAAACATAGAAGAAATTCCTATAAAATTTAGGAAAAGAAGAGCAGGAAAATCAAATTTAAGATTAAAAGTAGTTTTTGAATTTGTAAAAGAGGCCATAAAATTTAAATTAAAAGGCTATTAAATGAACGAATTAAAAGATATCAACGTTTTGGTAACTGGGGCAGGTGGATTTATAGGCAGTCATTTAACTAGGAGGTTAGTAAATGAGGGGGCAACTGTTTCTATATTTAGTAAGGGAAACAATAAAAATTTAGAGGATATAATAGATAAATTAAGTGTTTATAAAGTTGATATAACTAAATTTGAAGATGTAAAGAAAGCCATACAAGATATAAAACCAAAAAAAGTCTTTAATTTAGCAGCAACAACTAATCTAGAACGTTCTTTAGAAGCATTAAATAAAGCAATAGAAATAAATTTAAACGGAAGTTTAAATTTAATAAGAGCCTTGAATGATAATGGGTATGATTGTTTGATTAATGCTGGGACAATAGAAGAATATGGTATAAATAAAGCTCCTTTCCACGAGGATATTACAATTCCGGAGCCGGTTTCACCATACTCTGCCTCTAAAGCTTCTTTAAGCATGTTTTCTAAAATGTTTTATAATATGTTTAATACACCAATCATAACCTTAAGATTATCAAAGGTTTATGGACCTTATGAAACAGTTGATTTAAATTTAAATAAATCCTTAATACCAAAACTGATAATATGTGGTTTATTAAAAAAAGAATTTAAATTATCTGGCGGTAATCAATATAGAGACTTTATTTATATTGATGATGTTGTGGATGGGTTCATAGAAGCATCTGTAAACAAAAAAGCCATAGGAAATATTATAAATTTATCTGCTGGTAAAGGTTATATAATTAAAGAAATCGTAGATAAAATTGTTAATATTATTGGTGAAATAAAAGTAAATAATTCAGAGCCATATAGAAAAGGTGAAAATATGGTATTTTATAGTAATAATGATAAAGCAAAAAATTTATTAAATTGGGAACCAAAAATAGATTTAGATTTGGGATTGAGAAAAACAATTGAATGGTATAAAAAAATGGATAATTATGAGTTATTAAAAAAATGGATAATTTAGAAGATAGGTTAGGTAGGATAAAAGAAGGGATTCTAGAAAAGGTTGAGGAATATTTTAAATTATCACAAGAGAAAGGAATTGTTGTACCAAAGCCATATGTAAAATATGTATGGAGAGTTTGGGATGAAAATGAAATAAAGGCTGCTATAAGCTCAGTCCTTGAACAAAAAATAACATACGGGAATATTGCAAGAGAATTTGAAAATGAGTTTTCAAAATTTTTAAATACTAAATACACAATTTATGTAAATTCTGGATCTTCTGCAAATTTAATTGCTGTATCTTCTTTAAAATCAATGATGTTTGGGGATACTATAAAAAGTGATAATGAAAGCTATCCGATTATAAAAGATGGTGATGAGGTAATAACTCCAGCAGCAACATTCCCTACAACTTCAAATGTTTTGTTAATAAATAATTTGGTGCCTGTCTTTGTAGATATAGAATTAGGAACATATAATATGAATCCGAGGGATATAGAATCTGCAATAACTGATAAAACTAGGTTAATTATGCTACCACATACATTAGGAAATCCAAATGATATGGATCCAATTTTAGAAATGGCTAAAAAAAATAAGATATTCTTAATAGAAGATGCGTGTGATTCTTTAGGTTCAGAGTATAAAGGAAAGAAATTGGGCACTTTTGGGGATATGGGTTCATTTAGCTTTTATTTATCCCACCACATATCAACGGGAGAAGGCGGGGCTGTAGTTACAAAAAACTCTGAATTAAAAAGAATTTTAGATTCCATGAGAGATTGGGGAAGAGATTGCTGGTGTGAACCATATAAATCAAATACATGTGGAAAAAGATTTGAATGGCAACTAGGAGATCTTCCCTTTGGATATGATCATAAATATACATACAGCAATATCGGATTTAATTTAAAACCATTAGATGTACAAGCAGCAATTGGATTAGAGCAAATTAAAAAATTACCCAATATAATAATAAAGAAAAGAAAAGAGAATTTTAAAAAGCTTTATGAGGGTTTAAAAAAATTTGAAGAATTTCTTATATTACCAAAATCAATTGAAGGTGCAGATCCTTGTTGGTTTTCCGTGCCTTTGACAGTTAGGGATGAAAAAGTATTTAGCAGAAATGATTTTGTAAATTATTTAGCAGAAAATGAAATAGAAACAAGACCATTTTTTGCGGGCAACATTATAAAGCAACCAGGCTATAAAGGAGCAAAATATAGAATAAATAATAGTTTAGAGAATACAAATAAGGTAATGTTGGGAACTTTTTTTATAGGTTGTCATCCTGGGTTAAATGATGAAATGATATACTATGTTTTTGATAAATTTAAAAATTATTTTGATAAGTTATAATTGTTTTATATAATTAATCATTGGATGGTGAGAATCTAGTTTTAATAATTTTTTCATTTCAGAGTGATGAGATTTATACCAATCTAAAGTTATATCTATACCCCTATTAAAATCATATTTTGGTTCCCAGCCTAATTCCCTAACTTTTGAGACATCTGAAGCATATCTTACATCATTCCAAGGCCTATCTTCTACAAGATTTATTAAATCCAAAGGTTTCCCTAATTTATTAAGCAAAAATTTAGCAATTTCTAGATTAGTCCTTTCATCATTTCCAGCTATATTATAAGTCTCCATAATTTTACCTTTATTAATAATTAAATCCATTGCCTCGCAATTATCCTGAACAAATAACCAATCTCTAATATTAGAACCATCTCCATGTAAGGGTAAATTTTTATTATTAAGAGCCTGTATAATGAAAAATGGAACAATTTTTTCAGGATATTGGTTTGGTCCATAATTATTGCAACTTCTAGTTATAATTGCCGGTACTTTATATGTTTTCATATAAGATTTAACCATCATTTCTGCGGCGGCTTTACTAGCTGCATATGGATTATTTGGAGAAAGAATACTATCTTCATTGGCAAAACCATTTATAACATCACCATAGACTTCATCTGTACTAATCTGCAAAAATAAATTCGTTTTCTTTTTACGTGAAAATTCTAATAATTTAGTTACCCCCATTATATTTGGATTAATAAATTTTAAAGGACCAGTAAAACTTCTATCCACGTGGGTTTCTGCTGCAAAATTTACAATTACATCAAAATCACCTATAAGATCTTCTAATTTATCAACATCACAAATATCCCCCCTAACAAATCTGTAATTAGGACTTCCATTGATTTCTTCAAGATTTTCTTCTCTTCCAGAATAATTTAAAACATCTAAATTTATAACACTTACATCATTGTATTTTTTAAATAAATATTTTATAAAATTAGAACCAATGAATCCAGCACCCCCGGTTATTAAAAGTTTCATTATATATAATAGCCTTACAAATAATTTATAAACTTTACTGATGAAGAGGGTATCCTGCAATAAATGTAATGAAAAATTAAATAAAAATTTTAATATTTTTTTTCTAGTATTTTTCTGGTTGTACCATAACCACATTTTTCAAATAAAGCAATAGATGATTGATTAAAAGCGGAAACTCCAGCAAGTGCATAACCACATCCTTTTTCTTTAAAATATTTGTCTGCAAATTCTAATAATTTCTTTCCGTAACCTTTCCCTCTACTTACGGGGTCTAAATGAATATTTCTAACTTCTCCGTATTTTTGTTTCCTATAAGCATTATAATAAATTTTAAGCCTTAATAATCCTATAATTGTTTCGTCTTCATAAGCGAAAAAAAATCCTTCTGATTCTTCTTTATATTCTTTTAAAACTGTTTCTTTAAATCTTTCATAATTTGGGCTATCCTTTGGAAAATTAATTCTCTGATGGTCTTGGTCAAACTCCCATATTTTTGGCAAAGCTTCATTTATATCTTTAATTTGTCTAATTTCCATTTTCAACAACTTCCTTTATAATTTTTGAAACTCTTTCAATACCTTTTCCATCAACTAATTTCTTTCCATTTAAACTCATTTTTTCTCTTTCTTTTTTATTATCAAATAAATATTTAAGACTTTCATATAAATCTTCTTTTTTAAAATTCTCAAAACCCCCAATAAACTTACAAATTCCTAATTCCTGCATTTTTCTTAATCTTTTGGTTTCCCATATTGCAGCACTAATTCCTAAAAACGGGGTACCTATGGCAGCTAATTGAAATGCGCTTAATCCCCCTGCAGAAATTGCTAAATCAACGTTATACATATATTTAGATAAATCATTTTGATTTTCTACTAAATTATAACTTAACTTACTTCTTTTTAAACTTTCTAATATTTCTTCTCGATTTTTATAAGCACTCCCAATAACAACATTTAATTCCAATTCATTAAATTCTTTTAACGCATCTATTAATCTTGGAGTGAAATTTCTTACATCGGTCCCACCAATAACGATTAAAATTTTTTTAACTTCATTAGAAATATTTTTATTTAAAGAATGGTAATAAGAAATATTTTCTTTTAATAAAACATATTTTGGTCCTAATAAATAAGTTGTGGAAGAATTTCTTTTTTTATAAACTTGATTTTCTGGCAAAATATCCCAATTTATTAGGATGTCATTATAAAATTCAATGCGACCAAAAAAATCTATTACTAAACTTTTGTTAATCTCAGATAACTTTTTACAAAATTCTTCATAATCATTTCTAACCTGTTCTGTAATAATTATTCCCGGATTAAATCTTTCACTTGTTTTTTTAATAAACTCAATTTCTTCATCCAAGCTAGAATCTTCGGGAATTTTTTCAACTTTATAACCAAATTCTTTAATCTTATCAATTCCTTCGTCATATTTAGAAATAAATAAAAAGTCAAAATATTTTAACCTTCCCGCTATGTTAATATTGGAGTATATATGTCCCATTCCTATTTCATTGCTTCCATCTACTCTAAAAATTGCTTTATACATAATAAAAAACCTTAGATAATATTTATAAATTATTAAATATATCAATTTATTAACCTTTTTATTGTAATCATATTATAAGTTTTTTTACGAAAATGGAAGAAGAATTCAAAAAAATATTGGTGAATCCTGAAAATACTATAAAAGAAGTAATGAGATCTATAGATTTGAGTGGCTTTGGAATTGCATTAATTGTTGATAATGAAAATAAAATTCTTGGTGTTATTACAGATGGAAACATAAGAAGATCCATAATCGGTGGAATAGATATTGATTCAAAAATTAGCACGATTATGAATAAATCTCCAATTACTGTAAAAAATACAGCCTCTAATCAAGAAATAACAAATTTGATGATAACAAAGAACGTTTTTGGTAAGATTCCCATAGTAGATGAAAATAATAAAGTTGTTGATTTAGTAATTTCTCCAATTGCAGCCTATGGCCAAGCCAAAAAGGATTATGCATTGACACACGCAGACAAGTTAATATTTTTAAATAAGCAAAAAGAAGAAATTCCAATAAAAAACGTACAAAAAATTCTTATTATTGGGGGTACTGGTTATCTTGGTTGTGTTCTGTCTAAAAAATTATTGGAAAAAAATTACAAAGTCAAGGTTTTTGATAAATTAATGTTTGGGGTTGAACCAATAAAAAAATTGCTTGAAAACGATAATTTTGAGTTAATTAAAGGGGATATATGCAATATTTCAGAAGTATCGAAAGCTCTAGATGATGTAGATGCTGTAATTCATTTAGCTGGAATTGTTGGAGATCCTGCAAGTTCTGTAAATCCAAGAAAAACTATTGAAGTAAATTACATTGCTACAAAAACTGTGGCTGAAATGTGCAAGTACAACCAAATAAACAGATTTATTTTTGCTTCCTCATGCAGTGTTTATGGTGCTAACTCAGAATTAATTGATGAAAATTCCCCATTAAATCCCATTTCTTTATATGCTAAGAGTAAAATCGCATCTGAAAAAGGAATTCTAGAATTAATGGATGATAATTTTTCTCCAGTAATATTGAGAATGGGAACTTTATATGGAGCTTCCGATAGAATGAGATTCGATTTAGTGGTTAATTTTTTATCTGCCAAGGCTTTAATAGATAAATCAATAACTATTTTTAATGGAGACCAGTGGAGGCCCTTTATCCATGTTCAAGATGCTGCCGAAGCTTATATAAAAATTTTAGAATTACCAATAGAAGTTGTTAAAGGACATATCTTTAATATTGGTGGAAATGAAAATAATTATAGATTAAGAGATTTAGCTTATTTTATAAAAGAATTAATTCCTGAAGTTAAATTGAATTTTGATGAAAAAATTAATGATCCAAGGGATTACAAAGTAAAATTTGATAAAGCAGAAAAAATTTTAAACTTCAAACCTAAAAAAACATTAAAAGATGGGATTCTTGAAGTAAAAAGCATTTTTTTAAATAATAATATAAAAAATATAAATGATGCTTCTTATAATAATTATCTAAAACAATTAATTGAATAATATGAAAATAAAGATAGAAAATAAGTTTATTGGGGAAGATGAACCTTGTTTTATTGTAGCCGAGGCTGGAATAAATCATAATAATTCTTTAGAATTAGCTAAAAAAATGGTTGATGTAGCAAAAGAAGCTGGCTGTGATGCTATAAAGTTTCAAACATTTAAGACAAAGCTAATATATCCTAAGACAGCAGGAACTTATGAAACCGATGGAAATATATTAAATATTTATGAAATCACAAAAAAAACAGAATTGAAAGAAGAATTAATTCCAGAATTAATAAAATATTGCAAAGAAAAACAAATAATATTTTTTACAAGTGTGAGCGATATTTTTAGTGTAGATGTAATGGATAAATATGATATACATGTTCTTAAATTAACCTCTTATGATACCACAAACATTCCTTTATTAGAACATGCTGCTAAAAAAAATAAACCAATTATAATGTCTGTCGGAGGAGCTTATTTAAATGAAGTTGATGAAGCAATAAACACGATTAAAAAATATAATAATAATCTAGCAGTAATGCATTGTGTGATAAAATATCCAGCCCCATTAGAAAGTTGCAATTTGAACTCTTTAGAAACTTTGAAATTAGCTTACCCTAATGTTGTAATTGGTTATTCAGACCATACAGAAGACCCAATTAAAGCCCCAATAGTAGCTATTGTTAAAGGTGCTAAAATAATTGAGAAACATATCACATTAGATAAAACTCTTCCTGGGGCAGACCAAAGATTCGCATTAAATCCAGAGCAATTAAAACAAATGGTTAAAGCTATCAGGGAGACTGAAAGAAAAATTAAAAATAATGAAAAGGTTGAAGTTGATTCAGTTGTTCTTGGCTCTTATGAGAAAAAACCAACTGAAATCGAATTATATGTTAGGAATTTTGCTTACAGAAGCATATTTGCTACTAAAAGTATTAAAAAAGGAGAAAGATTAAGCAAAGAGAATATTGAAGTCTTGAGAAATGGTGAAAATAAGCCAGGATTGCACCCAAGATATTATAGCATGCTTGTTGAAAAAAACTATAAAATTATTAAGGATGTTGAAGAAGGAAGGGCGTTGAATTGGGATGATTTAATTGAAAGTTAATTTTTTGTTATTTTAAAAAACGATTTAAGTATGAATATTAGAAATTATTGATGGTTCTTTATCAATAAGATTAATAACATCATTTAATTCAAAGAAATTTTTTGTATTACATAATTTTTTATAGACATTTCTAACAAAATTTAAATCTTCGGGGGTATCTACTGTAAGTTTTAGATTTGGTCTTAATAAATTTAAAGGAGCATCTAAGTTATGAATTTTAAATAAATCTTGATGTTCTCTAGCAAATAAAGTAACATGTTCCCGATATTTAATATCCTTACATAATTCATCTATTTTAAATAAAGCTTCTTTTGTAATTACTTCTGCTCCAGATCCACCAGGCCAGCCTTTCTCATGAAATGATCCAACATAATCTAATTTATTCTTAATTAAATAATCGACAATTTGATCAATACATTTTGGATCTACAAATATATTATCTCCACATATCCTAACAATTATATCTAAATCAAATTTTTTAGCAGAACCTAAAAAACGATCTAAAACATCATCTTCAGATCCTATAAAACTTAAAACACCTAATTTTTTCGCATTCTCGACTAAAACTTTATCTCTTTCTTTATCAGATGTTGCAAGAACTATATTTTGTGAATATTTACTATGTTTTAAACGTTTTATTACATGTTCAAGAAGTGTTTTTCCTTCAATAAGCATTAACATTTTATTTGGCAATCTAGTAGAACCCATTCTCGCTTGTAATATAATTCCAATTTTAGGATTAATCATTTTATTAAGAATAATAATTTATAAATAGCTTTATAACTTTTTTGCAACAATCCATAAACTGGATGAAAGTAAATTATCTTGAAGAAACTTCTGAAATTTTCCTCCAACATTATCCCAATTATCAATTAATATTTGCTTTAAAAAATAATTATTAGATATATCAAATTTTCCTTCAATTACTTTTTTCCTAACTAATTCTGCATCTAACTCTCCTGGGGTTAATTTTTCAATCACCTCAAATCCACATAGATTAAATAATTTTGTAAGTGAATCTAAATTAAAATAATTTAAATGCTCTGTATCAACGCTTCCAGAGAGTTCTTTTAAAATAGCAATATCAAAACCTTTTATATTCGGGCATGTGATTACGATTATGCCATTCTTGGACAAAACAGATTTACAGCCAAGAATAAAATCTCTTGGAGAAAATAAATGCTCTATTACCTCAAAAGAAGTTATGACATCGACATCATAATCAAATTTTGCTTCTTCAATTCTTTTATTTATAACTTCTAAGCCTCTTTTAGAGCAAGTTTCTGCTAATGAAGGGGTTGGTTCAACGGCAATTACTCTGTCAAAGAATCCAAGTTTTTTAATTTCTTGGCAAAATGTACCAAAACCAGCACCAACATCTACAATAACATCATTTTTTATGTTATGACGCTTACAAATCTCAATAATTCTTTCTGCCCTTGGTTTAAATATTTTTTCCCTTCTAGCATCTTCAGAAGCAGGAAATATAAATTTGTTCCAATATTCATAATTTTTTGATGTTTTATAAAATTCTTCTAATATTTTTGGGTTTGGCCTCGGATTTATAAATGTTGTTTCGCAATCTTTACAAACAACATAATTAAGAGTATATTTTTCAAAACGTTTTTCATATTTATCGGAATTGCATGCAGGGCAGTTTACATAAACAAAATCTTTCTTATATTTTAATAAATTATCAACATCTTCTAAATAAAATTCATTTGCTTTATTCTTCATCTCTTGAGGTCTTATTTCTTCTTCTTTCATTTTATGCCTTAACTCTGTTTTTATAATTTCTCCAGAATTTTTCTCTTTCAGCTTCTCTATTCACTAAATCTTGTTTATGTTCATTCCAGTATGCTATTCTTTCTTTTTCTTTTCTTTGATTTTCTTCTGGTAAATCCCAAATATCAACTTTAACCCAACTTCCTTGTTTATCTTTCCACCATACTCTTGGATCTCTAAAAGTGTCTGCAATATTATCAAATTCTTCTTCTGTCATTCCAGTATATTTGCACCATCTCTTTAAATCACTTGATTTAACGTGATCATATTTTCTAACCATTTCAACACCTTGTTCTCTCGTTAAATAACCTCTTCTTATATCCTTACATGAATGATCGCTTCCTCGACCATAACCAAACTTTATAAATTTTAGATAGTCATGCATACCGTTTTCATGTATATCATCGAGGTTCGACATTGTCCTATAAGTTCTTTCAAATGGTTTTTTTGGTCCTTGCCAATTATATTCTTTTTTTACAATTTCGACTTGTTTATTAGCATCCCAATCAACATAATTTCCAATATAAATTCCTCTTATTTTATTTTCTTCTAATTCCTTATCACTAGGATACTTGGCCCATAAAACATCTTTCTCTCTTATTCCTTCTTCCTCGTTTACCATATCATACCAATCAAATCCTCTTAAAAAATACTCTAATCTTTCTTTTGCTGTCATTTCAATAAAATCATTCATAGAATACATTCCAGATAAATCAGTTGGGCCATGTTCTCCCCACATAATTAATGGTATTTTAAATTTCATTGCAATTTGAACAGGATATGTAAAAATTCCGCAATGAGCATGCCAATTCATATCACCCATTTTCATAAAACATAATCTGTTCATTTTAACTAACAAATCCTTACTTGGTCTAAAAATAATATGATCAACATCAAAGACTTTTCTCATTCTTTGTAAATTTCTTTC
>ERZ1292623.898-Hain-H51-01um-R1-898-length-30015-cov-8_pt2 | contig 21244 bp, 24 predicted proteins | sample MGYA00564398_ERZ1292623 | MGnify/ENA primary metagenome ERZ1292623 (study PRJEB36523, sample SAMEA6512633) | groundwater metagenome | collected 2019-01-07 | study: AquaDiva: Metagenomics assemblies of 32 groundwater samples | reverse complement strand
ACCCGCGAGCGCCTCAACAAGATGCTCGCCAAGAATACCGGGCAAAAGCTCGATAAGATCGAAAAAGACGTCGACCGCGACTTCTTCATGACAGCGGAAGAAGCCAAAACCTACGGAATCATTGACAAGGTGCTGGAATAGTATCGTATCGTGGATTTGTACACCCTTCCCCTTTCTTTATAAGGGTGCTATAGTCGCGGTACACCTTACTAAAAAATTATGCTGAAATTTTCCTTCCCGAACACCTTCCTCCGACGCGTTGCGCACGATTCGTCTCTTGTTTTGAACTAATTGTTTGCATGTTTTCATCGTAGGTACAACGCAAAGAAGTGCTCGGCGGAAATATAACCGCCTATGTCATTAAAATTAATCCTCGCCCTCCTCGCCCTCTCGGGCCTTGTCGGTACCGCCTTCGGATATTTCCTCCGTTGGATCATCAGTCTCGGAAAGCGCGGCTCGATGGAGCTCGAAATAAAGCAGATGCGCCTCGATGCGCAGGAGACCGCAAAGCGGATCACGGAAGAAGCCGAAAACCGCGCGCGTGAAAAAGAAGAAACTACCTCGAACGAGCTCAAAGAAAAAGAGCGCGATCTGAAGCAAGTGGAAGAGCGCCTCGTGAAAAAGGAAGGCCTCCTCGACCAGCGCCAACAAAATATCGATTCCGAGAGCGAATCGCTGAAGGAAAAGACCGAGGAAGTTTCGAAATTGAAAGAAAAAGCGCAAGAAACCATTGCGGCGCAGCAGGAAAAGCTTGAAAAAGTCGCCGGCCTCACGAAAGACGAAGCGAAAACCGAACTTATCTCATCGATCGAAAAGCAATACGAAAACGACCTCGAAGGCCGCATGCGCAAGCTTGAAATTTCCGGCAATGAAAAGCTCGAAGGGCGTGCCAAGGAAATCCTCACGACCTCCGTCCACCGCCTTGGAAACTCCGTCGTCTCCGATGTCCTCGCGACGACCGTCTCGATCCCGAACGACGACCTCAAGGGCAAAATCATCGGCAAGGAAGGCCGTAACATCCGCACGTTTGAGAAAATGACGGGTGTCGACGTTATCGTCGACGACACGCCGGGCACGATCACCCTCTCGTGCTACGACCCTGTCCGCCGCCAGATCGCGCGCATTGCGCTTGAAAACCTCATCCTCGACGGCCGCATTCAGCCGGCAAAAATTGAAGAGGCTGTGGTGAAAGCAGAGGGCGAGATCGGCAACATCATCAAGAAGAAAGGCTCGGAAGCCGCGTACAACGCGCGCGTCACGAATCTCGACCCGAAGCTCTTTATGATCCTCGGCCGCCTCTATTTCCGCACGTCGTATGGCCAGAACGTCCTCGACCACTCGGTTGAAATGGCGCACCTCGCGGGGATGCTCGCGGAGGAACTGGGCGCAGACCCGGCAATCGCGCGCGCAGGCGCCCTCTTGCACGACATCGGCAAGGCCGTTGACCACGAAGTTCCGGGCACGCACGTCGAAATCGGACGAAGGATTTTACAGAAATTCAACGTCGATCACAAAGTCATCCAAGCAATGCAGGCGCACCACGAGGAATATCCGTACGAAACGCCTGAATCGATGATCGTCCAAGTCGCCGACGCGGTTTCCGGCGGCCGCCCAGGAGCACGCCGAGATTCCATCGAGCAGTACGTAAAGCGCCTCGAGGATTTAGAAGGCATCGCGAAGCAGCACCCAGGTGTCGACAAGGTCTACGCGATCTCCGCCGGCCGCGAAGTCCGCGTCTTCGTTCGTCCTGAAGAAATCACCGACCTCGACGCCCGCAAACTCGCCCGCGACATCGCCGATCAAATTGAAAAAGAATTGCAGTATCCAGGTGAAATCAAGATCAACGTGATTCGCGAGAACAGAGTGATTGAATACGCTCGCTAAAGACAGCAAGCTGCTTCGGCCAATACCTCCGCAAGTTTCTGTTTCGTAAGTGCATCAATGGTATGCCGGACGAGCGTCTTTTCGATGCTGAATAGATTCTGTAAACTGATGTACGAAGCCTTGACGAGACGCTTTCGCTGCACGTCAGCATGAGTAATCGGAACCGACAGCGGCTTTTCTTTGCTATAAATTCCCGCAAGCAAGACGTTAAAGTGGCGATTATATCGTGCGTTCGACAACACGAGCGCGGGTCGCAACTTTTTCTCGGCTAAATTAGAAAAAGGAAACTGCACAAGAACGATGTCACCCTGCGTCATAGATTTTTCGGCAGTTTGAAGAGGTTATCATTTTCCGGATCGAGCCAATCGCGCATGGTGTATTCCACGAATGCAAGATGGTCGCTTTCTACCGAAGATTTTCCGGCACGCATCGGCGTAATAACTACCTCGCTTCCCCGCTCTTCAAACATCACCGCCTTGGCATGCGCAAAAGCCCTCCCGCTGCGTATTTTCTTCGGCAGCGTAATCTGCCCTGCCCGTGTGATTTTGCTGATAGTAGTAGTCATACGAAGTAAATATAGGATAATAGTAATATAGTAATCGCTGTCGTTTCGTTGTCAACCCCGCCGGCCGCGAAGTCCGCGTCTAGCATCTGAAGCTTTTTTAGAAGTTTCCCAATTCCCTTTTAACCGTCGCCAGATTTATCTCTGCCCGTGCATCGCCTGACTGGATTCGCCTCATAAATCGCTGCAAATTCCTGACCATCGTGAAGAACGATGCATGTTTAACTTCCATCTCCACATCCGCATCCATTTTTTGCAAAATATCGCGCGTGAAATCTTCACCGAAGTTTTGATACAAATCCTGCATCTCAAAGGCTGGATCGGTCACTACCATATCACTCCAATCAATCACGCCCGAAATCGTTTGAGCTTTATCATCAAAAAGAATATGTTCCGGCCCCAGATCGGCATGTACTAAGCAAGGCGAATATTTAAAATTATTTTCGTCACTCAAGTATTCTTCAAAAGTCGTTGAAAGTCTTTTCTGTTCCTGGCCGCTAAAATGAGAGGTGAAATTCGCGACATATTTATCCCACGTATCGCCAACAAACTTCTTAAGATTGCGCTCAGCAATACCTACGTCGAGTGCTTCTTCTGCCGGAAACCGGCGTAACTCTTGCAAAAATGTAGCGAGAGTTTGTACAGTATCTTCTTTTGTTTTTGGCTCCATCGCTGCAATAATTTGATTAGTTAGCGGCATTCCTTTGACCTCCTTGTATCCAAAAAAATAAAAACCGTTCGGTTGTAAAGCGGCATACTCGACGTTCGGTATCCGTAAGCTTAACGCCTTTTGTAATGTTGGGAGTAATTGTATCTCTTTCTCGTTTTGCATTGATGTTCCCGCATCTTTAGCAAAGCGGAACAAGTAGTCGTGTTTTGCTCGAAATACTATGTTGTCCATACCTTCACCAACATATTCGACCTCGCCGGACCGAACACGGAGTTGGGTAAAATTGTCCCGAATTTGCTTCGTCGCCGATTGCACGGTTACTTTTTCGGAGGTTAACGCTTCTGCCATCGCCTCATTGTATCCTTACTTCATCCGCTCCGCCGCAATGAAGCTCGTGTAATTGAATTTGAGGTCTTGGATACTTTCTTCGAGGATATCGAGCTTATATACTTCGGCCGCCATGCGAGAAGCTATGACGCCCGTTGAAGCCGGGAGCTTCCCTTTTGCCAAGTCTTCGGCCGCTTTTGCGGTATCCATGTAGATCTTGATATTCACCTTCGGCCACATACGCTTCAGATACATTCGACACTGTTTTATGGCCTGGTCATGCGATGTGATTGTCTTCACTTTGTCGGCCGTTACGCCCTTTTTCACCAACAGATTGTGGTGGACGTCGATTTCAAACATCTTTTTGATGTGAAAGTTATACTTCGCCATCGCATGAACAGCCTCAAGCACGATTCCTCCATTCGAGTTCTCAATCGGGAAAATACCTATGTTTATAGCCCCCTTTTCGATTTCCGAAAGCACGTTTTCGGCCGTTATGAGGTACAAAATCTCAAATTTCTTCAATTTCGCGTACTTTTTCACATACGTGCGTCCTGCTTCTTCCGAAAATGAACCCTTTGCGCCCATGACGCCGATTTTGGCCACTTTCATGAGGATGAATATACCTTGGTTTCTACGCACTGACAAGCATTGACACCGCCAAAATATGGCTCAAAATGGTGCCAGATTGGCACATGCCCCTCCGCAGTCGGCGAAGAGGCTGGCAATCACTTTACTTAGCAGATATTTAATGCATACACATTCTATGGCAAATAAAATGGATTTGGTTGATAAAGTGCATACGACGATCGGCTGCACGAAGGCGGACGCGGAACGTGCGGTCGAAGCCATCATCATGATGGTGACCGACTGCTTGAAGCGCGGCGAGGAAGTCTCAATCGCAGGCCTCGGCATTTTCGAGGCAAAGACCCGTGCAGGACGCACCGGCCGCAACCCGCGCACGGGCGCGACGATTCAGATCCAAGCGATGAAGGTCCCAAAATTCCGCGCCTCGAAGACGCTGAAGGATGCAGTGAAGTAATAGCCATTAGCGACTAGAGTATAGCCATTAGGGCAAAAATCCGCCGGAAGGTGGATTTTTGCGTTGAATCAGAATCTTCTGATGCTACAATTCATTGATGCAAAAACCTCTCGTGGTAGCGGCATTGCAGCGAAAAATTATTACAGGGATGAGTAAACAAGAAGCAATCGACTCGCTTATTCGGGAAAATTGGCCAGAAAGCCTCGTTCGCGTTGCCGCAACCGAAATCGCGGATACGGTGACGTCTCCAATATCGAACGGAGGTACAGTAGCTTCGTTACCTGCTACTACAGAAAAAGTCCCAACGATTCCCGCAGACCCCGCGAGGCGCCAGCACTATGCACGTTACATTGGTATTGGGTCAGTGGTGGTTGCCGGTCTCATAGGGTTTTTTGTGTGGCAAAGCAGCGACATGCCGACATCAACAGACTCAAAATATGAAAATCTTTTCGGTCCGACACTAAGCGAGCCTATTTCGTGTGAGAAAACGCAACCTTCAGCAGAAGAAATGGCACTTCAACATCGCATGGACGAACTTAAGGTACAAATCGAAAAGTCTAACGCCGAAAGCGCGTTAGACCTCGCATCGGATGACATTGAGGCACTTGAGGCGGCGTTATTGGAACGGGCGGATATAGATATATTGATTAATGAATATGAAGAAAACGCCATGAAGTTAGCCAAATCACAGGCTGCTGCCGTTCAACCAGAACTGCTTGCAAGCGTCTACAAAAAATACTGCTCCCGAGCTCCGATCGATACGGGATCTATCGATAGCAGCGCTGAACTCTCACAAGAGTTCACCGCAACAAGTCTTGGCACGCTCGCATGCAATTTGGCCACTTCCTCGTATCCACACGCACAACTTGCCGGAGCCATTCATTACGTAGGCTTCAAGCTCACTCAAGCCGATGAACTTGACAAGAGTATTGCTATGTACGAATGCGCCGCCTCAAAATATTTTGATCTGGCCTCGATGTATCGAATGGCGGAAGTGTATGCGTACGGCACGGACTCACTTCAATCCCAAGCGCCTTCGTCTCAAGCGCGATACCCCATTCCGCAGAGTCTCTCTGAGGCATATTTTTGGATCGCGAGTCTAGCTCATGCAGAAATGGTTATGCAAACGGGAATACTTGATACTTCAACAGATCTCGGATGGAACATCGTCAGCCTTTTGGATGGGTTACAAAATGATGATTCACTTTCGGATGAACAGCTTTTGAACGAAGAGGCTCGCGCGGTTCGCTTAGTTGCAGAACGTTTTCCAGAAGCGGCATCTCACACCGGAGTAGAGGTATATAACCATTCGATGCGGGCACTCCTGCCGGCACTTGAAAATGCCGCCCAACAATAAGTCTTTGTCAGCTCCATACACATCGTGTAGAGTTAGCGAACGCGGGATTAGTTAAACGGTATAATGGCGGTTTTCCAAACCGCAGTCGGGGGCTCGACTCCCCCATCCCGCATTCGTATGCTCCGCATGTTTCTCCAATCAGTCGGCATTCTTGGCGCAGCGTTCCTTGCGCTCATTGCTGTTTCCATCCTTTCCGATATCCAACGCGTGGAAGAGATCGCATATGTGCGCCCCGTAGCGCCCTCTCTCCCCCTCGCAACCAGCACCGAAGAGGCTGCACCCGCAGCCGAGGAAACAGGGGTAGTCGAACCGGTGCAGGAAATCGCTGCGCAGCCCGTGAACGAAGCGCAGCCTGCGGCCGCGGCGCAGAGCCAAGAAGCGGACACCGGCAACCAAGTCCAGCGTATCCAGGATCCCTATCCGTTCAACCGCAAATCGGAGAGTGAACTCTACGCTTCTGCCTGGTCGGCGACGGTGAATATCTTTTGTGAGACCAGAGGCCCTCTAAGCTCGATTTCCGGTTCGGGTGTCGTTATTGACCCTCGAGGCGTCATCCTCACAAATGCCCACGTAGCACAGTACATGCTTTTAGCCTCCCAGCCTGACATTGCTCTCCAATGCTTCATTCGTACTGGCTCCCCTGCCCAAAAACGCTATAAAGCCGACATCCTCCATATACCCTCCGAATGGGTCACGGAACATGCGGAAGATATCGCAGCCAGGCGACCAAAAGGCACCGGCGAGCACGACTATGCCCTTCTTTTGATCACCGAAGCCACCGACGGAAGTCGACTCCCGTCATCGTTTCCCCACCTTCTTTCCGACACTCGAGAAGCGATCGCATTTGCGAGCGACAAGGTCCTCCTTGCGGGATACCCTGCGGAATTTGCCATACAGGACGCGGGCGTCACGACATTGTACCCGACATCGATTTTTACGCGTATTGGAGATTTGCTCACCTTTGGCGAACGATCCGTTGATCTCATTTCCCTTGGCGGCGCCGTGCTGGCACAAAGCGGCTCTTCGGGCGGCGCAGTTATCAACGAATGGGGACGACTTGTCGGCATTATTTCGACGACGAGCGAAGGCACTACTACGGCCGAGCGCGAGTTGCGGGCTATCACGCTCGCATATATCAATCGCGACATTTCACGTGCAACAGGAATGGATCTCGCATCCTTCCTTTCTGGCGATATGTCGATAAAAGCAACTCACTTCATGCAAAATGAAGCGCCGTCACTTGCCAATCAAATCATCGAGCAGTTGCCCAAATCGCAATAAAAGTGAATAATAGAGTAACTGCTTTTTTCGGGGCGTCGTATACCGGTAGTACACTTGGTTTGGGACCAAGCAGACAGAGTTCGATTCTCTGCGCCCCGATTGTTTATCGCTTAACACCTGATCAGAATGTTTATAAAGGACGTTTAGTGTCCTTTATAACGTCCTATAGAATTTGCTCGAAGAGGCGACATCGCGCCTTCCTTGTAATAGGGTCTAAAATGACTCCTACCGCATCAATTTGATATTCCCTATCATCTTCCTTATACGCCATATATAACTGCGCCGTACGGACGATTTTCTTAAGCTTTGCCGGATGAATTTGTTCCTCCGGACGGTATGTATTGCTTTCACGTGAAAACTTTTCGAGATCGCCTGATACGGCTTTAACCTCCACGAATCGAACTTCATTATTCTTCTCTGCAATGATATCGATCTCGCCCCAAGGCTTCCGGTAATTCTTCTCGATAATCCTAAATCCCTTCCGCACGAGGAAAGTGCAGGCTATATCTTCGCCAACTGCCCCCGTCTGACTTGTCTTACTTTTGTGCATACATTTCACGTGAAATGGCTATATGAAGGTTCCTTAGTTACACATTGGGCCTGCTTTCACGTTAAACATTGTCGTCTTTTACTTAAATATGGCTTAAAATATGACTTTCTAAAGGATTTCGTCTTTTAATGAAGGCATTTACGGACTGTCCGATATCCACATATCCCCAGAGTTATACACATATCTTCCACGCAGATCACGAGAATCGAACTGCCATCTGTTACTATTCGTAGTATGAGAAAAGATAAGGAACTAGCGACCACGATGCGAAGAAACGGAAAAAGTTATATGGAAATTTATCGCGCCCTAAAAGTTCCACGTGCAACTCTATCGGACTGGTTCTCGAAAACAGACTGGTCTAATGATATCAGAAAAAGACTCGCAGATGCGGCGCAAGAGGTGAGTGCAGTGCGCATGCGCGAACTTGACCGCGTTCGAGGGATCAACTTAACGCGCGCTTACGAAGAAGCACGAACAGAGGCAAGAGAAGATTTTGATCGGCTTAAATACCACCCATTGTTTATCGCGGGTTTAATGCTGTATTGGGGAGAAGGGGACAAAAGAACACATCGTCAGGTACGTCTCATAAATACGGACGCCGAAATGATTTCGTTGTATGTCTTCTTTTTACGACATATTTGCCGTGTTCCAGAGGATAAGATTGGTGCGGCTGTAATTATTTACCCTGATTTGAGTGCACAAAATTGCATCAAATATTGGTCAGAAAAGTCAGGAATATCGGAGAATAATTTCATAAAATGCACTACAATCCAGGGTCGACATAAAACAAATAGGTTGTCTTACGGGATATGCAGTGTATATGTATCAAGTACCTATTTTAAGGCAAAAGTGCTCGAGTGGCTGAAAATTCTGCCTCAAGAGTTGATGAATAAGGCTTATTATGCGAGTATGTGACCGACGCGGGCGTGGTTTAGTGGTAAAACACGATCTTGCCAAGATTGAATCGCGAGTTCGATTCTCGCCGCCCGCACCAAAGTTAATCATTGCTCTCGCCAGGACTCGAACCTAGAATACGACGTCCGAAGCGTCGCGTGATATCCATTTCACCACGAGAGCGTGGACACATCATACGTGTAATTCATTCCCGATGCTAGAATGCCCGCATGAAAGCTTCGATACCGACGGACGTTCTTGAGGTTCACGCGAAACTGCGCAAGGCGGGTTTTGAAGCATATCTCGTCGGCGGATGTGTCCGCGACATCCTTCTCAAGAGGGAACCGAAGGATTGGGATATCACGACCAACGCAAAGCCGGAGGAAATCCAGCCGCTGTACGAAGAAACTTTTTATGAGAACGATTACGGAACCGTTGGCGTCGTCACACAATCGGAAAGTCCACGACTGAAAGTGATTGAGATCACGCCGTATCGCATCGAAGGGGAGTACTCAAACGCACGCCATCCTGATGAGGTCACGTGGGCAAAGAACCTTTCCGACGACCTCAAGCGCCGCGATTTCACGATTAACGCACTCGCATACGATCCGGAAACGGATACGTTCATCGACGAGCACGGCGGCAAGGATGACTTGAAGAAGAAAGTAATCGCCTGCGTTGGCGACCCTAGCGAGCGATTCGCCGAAGATGCCTTACGCATGCTCCGCGCCATCCGCATCGCGGCCGAGCTCGATTTTGCGCTTGACGGAAAAACCGCGCAGGGAATTGCGGATAACGCGGGCAAACTGGCGGAGATTTCCCGTGAGCGCGTTCGCGATGAATTTGTGCGAATTATCGAGAGTGATCGGCCGCTCCAGGCCCTGTATGTGGCTCAAAAGCTGGGTATTTTGCACTCCCTTGTTCCCGAGCTTGAAGAGGGAATCGGCTGCCAACAGAACCAAGCGCACTCCTTCGATGTCTTCGAACACCTCATGCGCTCTCTGCAGCACGCTGCTGATAAAAAGTGGCCGCTTGATGTGAGACTCGCTGCGCTTCTGCACGATATCGGCAAACCCGCAACGCGTCGGCACTCTGACGAGAAGAACGACTGGACCTTCTACGGTCATGACGTTGTGAGCGCACGCATGACTAAGAAAATCCTTTCCGACCTGAAATTCCCGAAGGAACTCATCCAAAAAGTCGAACTCCTCGTACGGTGGCACATGTTTTTCTCTGATCCGGATACGGTGACGCTCACGGCCGTGCGGCGCCTCATTTCGCGTGTGGGAGCGCATAATATGGACGATCTGGTTAACCTGCGCGTCTGCGACCGCATCGGCACCGGGAGGCCAAAGGCGCACCCATTTCGCCTTCGCAAATACATGTCGATGATTGATGAAGCGATGCGTGATCCTGTTTCTGTCTCAATGCTTAAAATCAACGGCAACCGCATTATTGAAATGGGAGAGAGGCCAGGGCGAAAGATCGGCTGGACATTGCATGCGCTTCTTGAAGAAGTCTTGGACGATCCGTCAAAAAATACAGAGGAATATCTTGAACATCGCACTGGTGACCTACTTGCCATGCCAGAAAGTGAGCTAAAAGCGCTGGGTGAAGAGGGAAAAGACCGCAAATCAGAGGAGGATGCTGCCGCGGTAAAAGCCCTCCGAGACAAACATCACGTTAGTTAAGGGTATACAAAGCAAAAGCCGCCCGGATGTACCGGGTCTTTCTATACCGGTACCGCTGAGCGGCTTCATTGATCCCATTCACGAAATAAGTCTTTAACGTCTAAGTTTTACTAAGTACTTTATCTAATGTATTGAGGCCGAAGCCTCTAAATGATAGTTGTACTCGTCTAAACCAGACAGACTCAAAAGATCACGGATATGGGCTATCCATCTAGTACGTTGTACCAAACGGTGGCTTCGTAAATAATCAGAGAAAAGTTTCCCTTTCTTCCTCTTTATCTAGAGGGGCCAAATATTAAGAGGAAATAAAATCTCCTCCCTGCGATAAGAATACTTTCATATTGGACATTGTAAAGGACATCATGTGGATAACTCCATGTACTCGTTGTCCTTTACAAAGGACAACTGAAAAAACTATACTTTAAGCTCTACACTGACTGGGCAGTGGTCGGAGCCGTAGACATCAGGGTGGATCTCCGCCTTTATAATTTTGCTCGCGATCGATTTGCTTACAAAAAAATAATCTATTCTCCAACCGACATTGCGCGCACGCGCGTTCCCAAAAACACTCCACCATGTATAAAATCCCTTGCCTTTCTCAAACTTACGAAATATATCGACAAAGCCCGCTTTGGTGATCGCATCTATCCCTGCCCGTTCTTCCTTGGTATAGCCGTGCCCACCCTCGTTGGCCTTGGGGTTAGTTAGGTCGTCAGGGGTATGCGCCACATTCAAATCTCCGCAGAAAATGACCGGTTTTTCCTTCTCCAATCGCTTCATAAAGGCTAAAAAGGCCGGATCCCACTGTTTGTGGCGCAGCGAGAGGCGGCTCAAGTCGGGTTTCGCGTTCGGCGTATAGGAATTGACCACGAAAAAATCCTTGAATTCAGCCGTTATGACGCGCCCTTCGGCGTTCGGATCCCCGTAGCCGTCGCCTTCGAGTTTGTATTTCTTGGCGATATCGTGGGGGAGCCCTATTTGAATGCCTTCCGGCTTAATCTTCGAGAAAATAGCGGTTCCGCTATAGCCTTTCTTTCTGGTCGATGAATTCCAATATTCTTCATATTCCGGCAAATCAATCACTGCCTGTCCTTGCTCTGCTTTTGTCTCCTGCAGGCACAAAATATCCGGTTTCAGAGCTTTTACAGCCGGGATAAAGAGTTCCTTCCTATAAACGGCACGAATTCCATTCACATTCCACGAGACAAGTTTCATATTGCGCATCATAGCAAATCCTTCACATGCGTCTCATCCGTATCATGTACGCTGATACCATATGAATAACGAAATCTTTAACACATTTGATGCCCCGCGAGAGCAGGGGAGCGGCGAGTGGAAAACCTTCAATGCAGTGACGCACGATAAGGCGTCGCTCTTGCATGCCACGAACTATAGGCTCCAGCCACGCACTCCATCCGCCATCCGCTTTGGCGCCTCGCGCCTCTTTATCCTTAAGCGCGCCTAAATGCCCGAAAACCAAGTACTGGTAGTTGACCCCTACGAAGACGCATACGTTTAGTTTAACGACTTTGAATTAGGTTCAATACAAAACAAACGCTCACCGGTATGGGCGACAAGAATCTTTTGGTTGCTTGCTAGCATTTCCTTAGCGCCGCGATAGACTGAAACGCTTGCAACATCAGAAAGTGCAATTTCCTTATGAGTTGCTGTTGATTCTATTTCCCTGACCAATCGTTTCGACATCAACTGCGGCGAAATGAGTGCCCATCGAGTTTCCAGTTTTAGTACCTGACGTGAGACGAATCCCCGTTTCCATAATTGGCGCAAGAGCCGTATTGCGGTAACACGCGGGACACCCGCTTCAAACGAGAGGGTACGCGTATTGAGAGTCTTGTGTTTTTGCAGGGCTCCCAACAGAGCATTTTCTTTCTTCCCGATTGCCAAAAACAAACGCTGTTGTTCACTCCACATGCAGGCAGTATACAACTATGTCCATATTTTGGACATAGCATTCGGTGGAATATCCAATCATAGAAGCTCAGGATAGCGGCGAGCGCAAAAAATGAGGTAGATGTGCAGAAATACGCATTTTCCGGCTTACTGGTGAGGGCACCTATATGCTCTTACACAAAGGAGAACGTCATGTCTGTTTGCGGTTGGAATGACACGATGGCAGCCGGTCTCAAGCTCTTTGCGGAAGGCCTCGCGATTCAAACAAAAAAGCGCGCTCTCGAAGAGGGTGTTGGAGTTGAGAAAGTCCCCGCAATTGAAATTGCCGAACTTAAGGCGCTCCTCGACGCAATCAGCTTTTCCGAAAAGGGACGTAAGGAACTTGAAGGTATTTTTGCAGTGACGATGCTTGCGCATTTTCTCTATCGACAGATGGACAGCGCGCAAAAAAGTGAAGCATCCGCGGAAGTGCTGCTTGTACGAGCTTCGGGAGAAGTCAGTGCGCTATTTTCCGAAATGGAAGAACATAACGTACGAGAACTCAAGCCGAAATATCCGTATCGTGAGGCAATGTGGAGACTCGCGCGGTTTCTCGAAGATCGAGTCTGAAAGTGCATGGGGCGCTGGAAACTCCAGCGCCTTTTATCTTCTCCGCTTTCCATGGAAAGCCTGATGCACCTCGCGGAGGTGTTTGTCAGTGACGTGGGTGTAGACCTGCGTCGTTGCGATGTTGGCGTGGCCTAAGAGGGCTTGGACTGCACGCAAATCCGCCCCGCCGTCGAGTAAATCAGTCGCGAACGAGTGGCGCAGGGTATGTGGCGTTACTTTGCGCGTGATGCCAGCTTTTACCGCATGTTGTTTAACGATGCGCTCGATTGAGCGGGGAGTGAGGCGCGCGGCGTCTTGGGCGACGCCGTAGCCGACAAAGAGCGCTTCGCCCATGTCGCCGCGTTTCTTGATATATTCAGCGACGGCTTTTTTTGCGCCCGGCGAGAGAAAGACGACGCGTACTTTGTCGCCCTTGCCACGCACGGAAAATTCATCACGGGTAAGGTCGAGGTCGGAATTTAATGAGCAGAGTTCGGAGACGCGAAGCCCGGTTGAAAACAGTAATTCCAAAATGGCGCGATCTCGCAGCTCATTCAATGAATCTCCCGCTGGGCTTTTCATAAGACGGTTCAATTCATCAGCGGTAATGAGATCCAAATCACGGCCACCCACCTTCGCAAGCTCAATTTTCTCGGGCGAGAGCGATTCGATTTCATTTTTGCGCAGGTATTTGAGGAACGCGCGCAATGCGATCATGTAATAATTCTGCGTCTTTTTCTTCATGTCACCGGCCACTCCGGGCTGGCGATTGAGCCACAAACGGAATTCGCGGACCGCCTGCTCAGTCAACCTCGACGGGGAAGTGATTTTTGTCTGGGTAAGAAAGCGCGTGAGATAGCGATCATAATTCTCCATCGTTTTGACGGAGCGCCCCTTTTCGATCTCAAGATATTCGAGGAACTGTTGTTTGAGGTCTTTCAGCTCCTGTGCCATTTAGCCCATTGTATCACTAATATTGTGCGACATGTGAAGATTGGGTGTGACTACTTCAAATACTTTTTCTTTTCCAACTTCTCTGGCAAGAAACTTTCTTTGTCATACGCCTCGTAACCCTTGCCATATTTCAAATCTTTCATCAGTTTCGTCGGGGCGTTGCGGATTTTGAGGGGGATGGGGAGGTTGCCGAATTTTTTTACGTCGTCCAAAGCTTCAAAAATCGCATCGTACGCCCGGCGGTCTTTTTTGCATTGTGCGAGATAGGCGACGCCGTGCGCGAGGTTAATCGTTGCTTCCGGGTAGCCGATCGAGCGCACGGCTTCAAACACTGCATTCGCAACGACGAGCGCCGTCGGCTGTGCGAGCCCCACATCCTCGCTTGCGAAAATTACCATACGCCTTGCTATAAATTTCGGATCTTCACCTGCTTCCACCATGCGCGCGAGATAATAAATCGCAGCATCGGGCTGTCCCGCGCGCATTGATTTAATAAAAGCACTGATGGTGTTGTAGTGCTCTTCGCCTTTTTTGTCGTATCGGATGTGCCGCGATTGGATCGCTTCTTTCAGCGTCTCCGCCGTTATTTTTCCATACAGCTTATCTGCGGTCTCCAAAACAGTGATCGCTTGCCGCGCGTCGCCCTGCGCCATGCGGATCAGCCACTCGCGCGCTTCTTTCGGTACTTTCATTTTCGTGCGCGCGATGATTTTCTCCATGTCCTTTTCTGAAAGTTCCTGCAACACAAACACGCGACAACGTGAGAGAAGCGGCGAAATTATTTCGAACGAAGGATTCTCGGTCGTCGCGCCGACGAGCGTGATGTCGCCACGCTCGACGAAGGGAAGGAGGTAATCCTGCTGCGCTTTGTTGAAGCGGTGGATTTCATCCACGAAGAGAACTTTTGGTTTTGATTTTAGTAACGTGCCGCGGACTCCAACGACTTTGCGGATATCGTCTTTGCCCGCCTCAACCGCCGAAAGTTCGTAAAAATCCGCGCCGACCGCGTTTGCATAAATACGGGCTAATGTCGTCTTTCCCGACCCTGGCGGCCCCCACAAAATGAAGGAAAAAAGCTCTTTTTTCTCGATCGCGACGCGCAATGGCTTCCCCACCCCCGCCAAATGCTCCTGACCAACGAATTCATGAAGCGTTGTCGGCCTGATCTGTGATGCAAGCGGTTCCATCCGTATACTCTACGCCTGTCCGCCCAATTGGCCAGATGTCACTTGCACGATCAGAAAGACGCGGTATCCTTGGACGATGTCAGGAAAAACAATCGCCGCATTGGCACTCGTCATTATCATTATCGGAGGTGGAGTTTATTGGTATATGCAAAAGGAACAGGCCGCGCCCACGGATACGCAACAGGCCGCAACGACGACCCCGCAAGTTGCCGGACAGGATGCCGTCGTGGGAACTGGTGAAACCGCCGCGCCAAATTCGCGCGTCGAAGTCCTCTACGTCGGCATGTTGCAGGATGGCACGGTCTTTGACAGCTCGGAGGCAAACGGTAACCAGCCCCTCGCGTTCGTCCTCGGCGAACCCGGCATCATCCCCGGCTTCCAGATCGGCATAAACGGCATGAAAGTGGGTGGCGAGCGCCGCATCTCGATCCCGCCGGAACTTGGCTACGGAAACGTTGATGTACACCAAAATCCGAGCGACCCAGCGAGCCCCGTCATTATTCCGGCCAATTCAACCATCGTTTTCGACATCAAGCTCGTCAAAGTGACGGCAGGATCGACGACCCCGGCAACCACCCCATAGCCCAAAAAAGGTTGCAAGTATGAAGGGAATGTGATATCGTTTCCCTATGCTGACGAAGCGAAAGAAGCAAAACGAAATCGGCAAAGTGAAGCGCCATGACTCGGATACCGGCTCGCCGGAGGTTCAAGTCGCGCTCCTCACCCGCCGTATCGAAGAGCTCTCGGCACATTTGGATAAGAATCGTAAGGACAAAAGCTCGCGCCGCGGCCTTTTGGGGTTGGTCGCCGACCGTCGCAAGCATTTGAAATACTTGGAGTCTACCAACAAGCGCTCATACAGCGCCTTGACCAAGAAGCTCGGGTTGAAGAAGTAGTTTCTCCTTTCATTCGTCAGTTATACTTGGGGGAGTCGATCCTCATTTTTATACGTTTAAGCATATTTTTATATGTCAATTATCAAACACCCAGAACAGCGCGTCGGCGTCTTTATCGACACGCAAAACGTCTACCACAGCGCGAAGAACATCTACCACGCGCGGGCGAATTTCGGCAATATCCTTAAAGACTCGGTCGCCGGCCGTCGCCTCATTCGCGCCCGCGCGTATTCCGTCACCACGGAGAGTGGCGAAGAAAAAGGCTTTTTTGAAGCCCTTGCCAAAATCGGCATCGAAATGCGTCTCAAAGACCTCCAGATCTTCTATGGCGGCGCAAAGAAGGCCGATTGGGACGTCGGATTGGCAGTTGATGCCATTACGGCAGCGCCCAAGCTCGATACCGTCATCCTCGTCACGGGAGATGGCGATTTCGTGCCCTTGGTGCAGTACCTCCAGACCCACGGCGGCTGCCAGGTGGAAGTCGTCTCCTTCGGCCGCTCCACTTCGGCGAAGTTGAAAGAGGCGACCGATGACTTCCTCGACCTCGATCTTGACCCGCGCCGCTACATCATGGGCTTCCGCGGCGGCTCCCGCCGTCCATCTTCCCGCGGCCCACGCGAGACACAGGAACAAATGCCTGACGAGATGGAAAAGGAGATGGGAGTTGAATAAGTTGAAATAAGGGGCATGATTAGCGCAGGTCACAGCCGGATAGGAGGCAAGAATGCCTGAGTTAGAAAACTTCTTGGTTTGCTGCTGGACGGTCGCAATTTGTCTGCTTATCGTCCTTGTTAATTTCATCCGCTCACCTCTTGAAGGTGTTTCTGGAGAATTCGGAGTTATCGTTTTTTTCGTAACATTAGCCTTTTGGGGCATGAGCTTTGAAGTACTAAGTTATTTTTTGAAGAATCCATACAGCCGTTAGACCAAAGGGCGCCGCTAAAATATGTTGGCGGCGCCCGAACCTTGATAATGTGAGGATTTCTAGTAGTATTGACACATTAGCTAATAATCGTGGCGCTCGGATAGGCAGGATTTTCCCTTGAAGAGGGTCAATGCTGAAATCTGGTCGTCACCACAACGACATGCAGAAAAAAGAATACAGCCTCGACATAGGAGGCAAAACATTAACCGCAGAATTTAACGACTGGGCGAATCAGGCGAATGGCTCGGTTCTCATGCGCTACGGCAACTCGGCCGTCCTTGCGACCGTTGTGATGGGCGCAAAAGAGAGCGACAAAGATTACTTTCCGCTTTCCGTTGAATACGAGGAAAAGTTCTATGCAGTAGGCGCCATCCTCGGCTCACGCTTCATGCGCCGCGAAGGCCGCCCGAGCGACGAAGCAGTCCTCTCCGGACGCATCGTCGACCGCACGATCCGTCCGCTTTTCCCGAAAGGCCTCAAAAAAGATGTGCAGGTCATTATCTCGGTTCTCTCGATCGAGGAAGACGATGCTGACATTCTCGCAGTCAATGCAGCATCGCTTGCGATAGCAACATCAAACATCCCGTGGAACGGCCCGGTTTCTGCAGTCCGCCTCGGACTCGAAGAAGGAAAGACTGACTTCCTCGTGAATCCTACCTACAAAGAACGCGACGAAGCAGGTGACCCGAAGGCAGTCCTCGACCTTACCGCCTGCGGCAAAGACGGCCTCATCAATATGATCGAGGTCGGCGCCAAGGAAGTAACCGAGGAAGTGCTTGCAAAGGCGCTGGCCAAGGCATCGGAAGAAATTGAGAAAGTCCAGGCATGGCAGAAGACGATCATCGCTGAACAAGGGAAGGAAAAGAAGGCGTTTGTCCCGCCGTTCGAAGACGACGCGCGCCTTACGCCGGTCTTTGAGGAACTCATCGCGCCAAAACTTGCTGCAAAGGCGGGAAATATAGGCAAAGAAGACATCAACCAATTCAAATCCGACTGGATGGCGCATACGAAGGCGCAGTTCGAAGACATTGAACCGGGGAAACTGGATACGTATTACGAACACCGCCTCGACCAATACGTCCACGACCTCGCGATCAAGGAAGGGAAGCGTGTCGACGGTCGCGCGATGGACGAAATCCGCGCGCTCTACGCGCAGGCAGGAGGGGTTTCGCCCGTCATCCACGGCTCCGGTATTTTCTATCGCGGCGAAACGCACGTACTCGCGGCACTCACGCTTGGCGGCCCGGGCGACGCACAGCTCATCGACACGATCGAATCGCAAGACGTGAAGAAATCCTTCATGCTTCATTACAATTTCCCGCCGTTTTCAGTCGGCGAAACGGGACGCGTCGGTGGCATGAACCGCCGCATGATCGGCCACGGCGCGCTTGCAGAAAAAGCGCTGCGCGCGGTCTTGCCGACGAAGGACGTCTTCCCCTACACGATCCGTATCGTTTCCGAATGCCTCGCTTCCAACGGCTCGACTTCACAGGCGACGGTCTGCGCAGGCACGATCGCGCTCATGGACGCCGGCGTCCCGATCACGAAGCCGGTCGCGGGTATCGCGATGGGTATGATGTCGGATGCAAAGAGCAAAATCTACAAAGTCCTCACCGACATCCAAGGTCCGGAAGACCATCACGGTGACATGGACTTCAAAGTCGCCGGTACTGCCGACGGCGTCACGGCCGTACAAATGGACGTGAAAGTCGAAGGCGTCCCGGTAAACGTGCTCGTTGAGGCTTTTGCGCAGGCAAAGAAGGCGCGTCTGCAAATCCTCGACGTCATCGTGAAAGAAATCGCTGCTCCACGTGCGGATATTTCGCCGCGCGCGCCGAAGATCCTCACGCTCAAAGTCAAAACCGACCAGATCGGCCTTGTCATCGGCCCCGGCGGCAAAATGATCAACGGCATCCGCGAACGCACGAAAGCTGACGACATTACCATCGAAGAGGACGGCACGATCTTCGTGACCGGAAAAGGTGGCGCTGCAGAAGCCGCCTACAAAGAAATCGCCGACCTTACGCGCGAATACCTGCCGGGAGAGAAGTTCGAGGGCACGGTGACCCGCATGATGGATTTCGGCGCATTCGTGAAGATCGGCGTGAACGCTGAGGGCCTCGTCCACGTCTCTGAAGTCGCGCCGTTCCGCATCGGAAATATTGCCGAAGCAGTGAAAGAAGGCGACGTTGTGCCGGTCATGCTGAAGGAAATCGACGAGAAAGGGAGGTATAATCTCTCCATCAAGGCCGCAGATCCGGAATGGGCAGCGCGTAAAGGGCTGACGCCGTCTGAAGGAGGTGGCCATGAATATCATGGGGGAAACAACGAACGGGAAGGACACAGGGGCGACCGACGCCGACGCATCTAAAGCGCCTGCGCAGCCGCCACAAAGCGACGTCGAAGAAGCGCATATCCTTGAAGAGCACATCGTGGTGCCGCTTCCGAAGGCGGCCCCACTTCCTGTTCCGGCGACCCCGGCTGTCCCGTCGGGAGCGCCCACCCCTCTCCTAGCGCCGAGCCTTCCGCGTGAAATCATCGACGTGCCAAAGCCCGCCGGATACATCCAGAGCATCCTGGGGAAAATAAAATTGCCCGACCGGCGCGCGAGTGAGATGCCAGTAAAACCGGCACAAGTCTACGACACGTCGCTCACCGCAAAGCCCGAAGCGGAAAAAGTAGCAGCGCAGGCGCAGGCGACACAAGCGGCACGCGCCATCACGGAAAAAATGGCTGCGCCGGAAACACAGGGAGATGTCCGCGCGCTCCATACGCTGAAAGACGACCTGCAATACGTCGTGCGCGACAAGAAAATATCGCTCGTGCGCGCGGTCGCGCTCGAAGAAGAGAAGCGGCACCGCGGCAGCGCCATCGACGAACATCTTGAAGTGCAGGCACAGAAGCAAAAACGCACGCGGTACGGCCTTTTCGCCGCCGGCGCGCTTTTTTTTGTCGGCCTCCTCGCGATCGGTGCCGTCCTCTACGTCATGGCGGAGCGCACGCAGAAAAGCGCATCCCCGATAACCGCACAAGTCCTCTTTTCGGAACAGAGCGTCCCCTTACCCGTCGACAACCTCGCCCCCGCGGACATCCGCCGCGAAATCGGGAACGCACGCACGTCCGCCTCCCTCACGCTCGGCGCCATCCTCCAGATCGTCCCCGTCGTGCAGGTAGGGGTGGGCAGCGAGGCAACGCAAGCGCCGATTTCGTTCGGTACGTTCCTCGAGAAGATCGGCGCGCACGCGCCGCAAGAACTGGCTCGGGCGCTCACCGATGAATTCTTCCTCGGCCTCCACACAGTCGACGAGAACGCGCCACTTATCATCGTCCCGGTCACTTCATATGAACGCGCGTTCGCAGCCATGCTCGAGTGGGAAAAAGGCATGAACAGCGACCTCGCTCCTATGTTCACGCCCGTCTCCACACAGACGTCCGGTGCAAACGGGCTTCCCGCGGTGCGCTCATTCGAAGACACCGTGATGCGCAACTATGACGTACGCGCCTTGAAAGACGACAGCGGGCAGATCCAGTTGTACTATTCCTTCCCGACGCGGAATGTCCTCATTATTGCTGAAAGTCCGTATTCGTTCAGCGAGATACTCAGCCGCCTGCGCGCGGATCGTAAGCTCTAACAGCAGCATGCAGCCAGTCGCTTGTAGCTTGTAGCTAGGCGCGATATGATATCGCCATGCAACATTTAACTCCCGAGGAATTGCAAGAATTACGCGCGGCGCTCGACGGCGAAAAAGCCCTTTTGGAAGAGGAATTGGCAGAACATGGCAAGAAAGTGGGCGATGATTGGACGGGCGTAGCCGCCGGATTTGAAGGAAACGAAGCCGCCGACGAAGACGAGGCCGATAAGATGGAAGAACTCGGCGTCAACGTCGCCTTGGTTGAAGAATTGGAAAGACGCTACAAGGAAATCCGCGCTGCGCTGCAGCGGATGGACGAAGGCAAATACGGCCTTACCGAAAACGGGGAGGCGATCGATGTCGAGAGGTTGCGCGCGAACCCTGCAGCAACAAAAAACGTCGTGTAGTCCACTTCATTGGCTTTAATGTTCATGGAGATGGGGGTACACTTTGCACATGCATTTCGCACGCGTCTTTGGTGCGCAGCCGGCACTTCCCAAAGCGCACATCGTGACGGTTGAGACGGATATGACGAAGGGCTTGCATGCCTTTGCGATCGTGGGGTTGCCGGACAAATCGGTGACCGAAGCGCGTGATCGTATCGCTTCAGCTATCAAAAATACCGAAACCGACGGCGAGCCTTTCAAATCGCCGAAGAGCATGAACAAGAAGATTGTCGTCTCGCTCGCACCAGCCGAATTGAAGAAAGAAGGCGCGGTCTTTGACGTCCCGGCGGCGCTCTCGTACCTCCTTGCGTCAAAACAGATCAAATTCGAGCCGCGGGGGAAATTATTCGCCGGCGAGCTCACGCTCGATGGGAAGCTGCGGCCTATCCGCGGCGCACTTTCGATCGCGAAGGCCGCAAAAGAAGAAGGATTCAAGGAAATCTATAT
>ERZ1292623.1240-Hain-H51-01um-R1-1240-length-25031-cov-5_pt2 | contig 21260 bp, 31 predicted proteins | sample MGYA00564398_ERZ1292623 | MGnify/ENA primary metagenome ERZ1292623 (study PRJEB36523, sample SAMEA6512633) | groundwater metagenome | collected 2019-01-07 | study: AquaDiva: Metagenomics assemblies of 32 groundwater samples | reverse complement strand
AACAAAAAATTTTTATGAACCAGAAATTTGCGCTCAATTTCCAATGAAGTGGGGATGCCTAAAGTTTTTTTAATCGCTTTCAGCAATCGTTTCATTTTTGCTTCAAACAAAGTGGAGTTATCAATAATCCACAAATGCTGATGTCCCAGCCACGCTGTTTGAGTACGTTTATCCGCCGCCACCGCTTCTTCCGCGTTTTCATAACGAGCGACATTATTCGCTTTGGTATAAAATTCTTTCTTTCCGTCAGCCGCGGTCACAAGATGAAACACCGCGTCATATCTCTTGTCGCGCAAATCAACAATATTCCATTTATTTTTTCTTAAAATAGATTGAAATTCTTCCTGTTTTACGTAAGCGGACATATCCATACAGCCTCGGTCTAAAATCATAACCGTTTTGTTTGAATTTTTTATTTTTGCCAATTCGGCAAAAATTTTGTCTTCAAACATTAATTGTGTTTTCACCATTAGTTCTTCTAATTCAAGATATTTTTTACGGGAACGGGGCGAAAGCAAGAAGGCGGGAGAAATTCCGGAATTAATCACAAAAGTAGCCGCTTCCGGAACGCAAATTACCGAATATCCCAAATTAGATAATTTTTCAGAAACATACTTTAACGCCGTGGTTTTTCCGGAACAAGGCCCGCCAGTCAGCACTATCTTTTTCATCTAGCCACCTCCTTTCGCATAAATCTCTGTCGCGACAGCGCAAATTTTAATTTCAGAGCGAGGATTTGAGGGCGAAGGCGTAGAGAAGTCTACTCCGAGCCCGAAAAACGAAGCTATGAATTAAAATTTGCCTGTCCAGAAGGGTTGCGGTCTAAATACGATACTACTGCGTCATTCCCCCTTAATGCGCGCTTGCGCATCTTCATCATCATTCCTTGTATTATCGTATTTATGTTTGCAACGCGACCGAGAGCTTATGTGAAAGGAGGTGGCTGACCTCCTATTTTGAAATTTCAAAGTTCTTGGTTAATATAATATACTCAAACTAATGAAACTATCAATCGGCATAGTCGGGCTTCCGAACGTGGGGAAATCCACGCTTTTTAAAGCTATAACAAAAAACGAGGTTCTTATCGCGAATTATCCATTCGCAACGATTGACCCCAATGTCGGGATTGTCGCGGTTCCCGATGAACGCTTGGACAAATTAGCGGAGCTTAGCAAGTCCAAAAAAAAGATACCGGCGGTTGTGGAATTTTACGACATCGCCGGCTTAGTTAGGGGCGCTTATAAAGGGGAGGGACTTGGCAACCAATTTTTATCTCACATCAGAGAAGTAAACGCTATTGTGATGGTGTTGCGTTGTTTTCAAAGCGCGGAAATTATGCACGTAGAAAATTCCGTTGACCCTTTGCGGGATATGGAAATTATCAATACGGAATTAATAATGAAGGATCTGGAAACAATCGAAAAATCATGGAAAAAAACCGAAAGCGAGGCAAAAACAGGAAAAAAAGAAGCGGCAAAAAAACTGGAATTGTTAAAAACCATAAAATCCGCGCTGGAATCGGGAACACCGGTTAATCAACTACTCATTGATTTATCCGTTTTATCCGACTTAAGTTTGCTTACGGCAAAAAAGCAGATTTATCTATTAAACGGCTCCGCGACCGATGTAACCGATGAACTGAAAAATAAAATTAAAGACCTGAAAGCGGATTATATAACCGCGGATTTATCGGTTGAGGAAATAAGCCTCGCCCCGCTAATCCAAAAAGCATATGAAGTCCTCGGATTAATCAGTTTCTTTACCACTGGCGAAGATGAAACCCGCGCCTGGACAATAAAATTAGAAACAAAAGCTCCTCAAGCGGCCGGCGCAATCCATACTGATTTTGAAAAAAAGTTTATCCGCGCTGAAGTCATAAACTGGAAAAAATTAATGGAAGCCCTTTCGGCAGGCTCCCCGACCGGGCAGGCAGGGCAAGCTGGCTGGACAGCAGCAAAAAATAAAGGATGGCTTCGTTTGGAAGGAAAAGATTACATCGTACAAGACGGAGATGTAATGATAATCAGACACGGGTAATCTATCGTCATCGAATGACGATAGATTATAATATGTGGTCTAAATCTTTCATTATTTGTATAATTAAAAAGTTATGTCTAAAATCGCTGTCATTATTTACGGTCCTCCGGGAGCGGGGAAGGGAACTCAAGCGAATCTTCTGGCAGGACGAAAAGGGTTCGTTCATTTTGATACCGGAAGATATTTGGAACAATTTCTGCATGATCCCGCTAACGCGAAAAATACGGTGGTAGCCCGCGAACGGAAAGTTTTTGACAGAGGAGAGCTTATTTCTCCGAGTTTCGTTTTGAAACTAACCGGCCAAAAAACAAAAGAAATTTCTTCGGCCGGATTCAATCTCGTTTTCAGCGGCTCTCCGCGAACGATGTTTGAAGCGGTAGGCGACAAAAATAACGCTGGCTTGATTAAAATTCTTGAAGAAGAATACGGAAAAGAAAATTTGTATCCGGTTTTTTTGAAAATTGCTCCGGAAGTATCCATTCAACGGAATAAAAACCGCCTTATTTGTTCCATTTGCGCGACGGTAATGCTTTACAGCGACGTTATGCACAAACACAAAGTATGCCCGCTATGCGGCGGCAAACTGACAAAACGCCTAGTTGATAATCCGGCGATTTTTAAAACTAGAATTAAAGAATACAAAGAACGGACATTCCCGATTTTAGAGGAATTAAAAAAACGAGGTTATAAAATTATAAATGTTGGCGGAACACCCCTGCCTTATATTGTTCATCAGCAAATTCTAAAAAAATTGCCGATATGATTCATATCAAAACTCCGGAGGAAATTAAAAAAATCCGCGCCGCCGGTAAAATTTTAGCGGCAACCGCGAAACAAATTCTGGAGCTTGCCCAGCCCGCCGTAAAATTAAAATATCTGGACCAAGTCGCGAAAAATCTTATTCAAAAATTCGGCGCGGAACCGGCATTTTTAAATTACCGCCCTCACGGAGCCGCGAAACCTTATCCATGCTCAATTTGTGCTTCGGTAAATAATATAGTAGTTCATGGTCTTCCTGGTGAATATAAATTAAACTCCGGCGACATATTAAAACTTGATTTCGGCGTTAAACATAACGGATACATCGCGGACGCGGCGTGGACAAAGGCAATCGGAGAAGTTTCTTCCGAAGCGAATAAACTGATTGAAACGACTCGCCAAGCGCTCTATAAAGCCATAAAAATCTGCAAGCCCGGAAATACTCTGGGAGATATCGGATACGCGATTAAAAATTATGTTGAATCTCAAGGATTTAAAGTAGTTAAAGAACTTACCGGCCATGGTATTGGAAAAGAACTTCATGAAGATCCGAATGTTTTCAATGAAGGACAAAAAGACAGGGGATTAAAATTAGAACAGGGTTTAGTTCTTGCTATTGAACCGATGGTTAGCGCTGGTTCCAGTGAAATTATTCAATTAAAAGATGACAGCTACGCCACGGCAGACGGCAGTTTGGCCGCTCATTTTGAACATACTATCGCGATAACAACCGGAGCGCCGGAAATTTTGACTATTGACTAAAACAAGAATTTGTGATAAAATTACCCTGTAAATAGTTCTTTAAAAGGGTTTTGTTTTTTTGATAGGGGGTGGGTTGTGGATTTTCAAAAAGAACTGGACCTGCTGGAAGCAGTGGACAAAGAAGCGCGGCGACTGCTTGTGTTAGGATATCATAACGCGTTGAAAATGGATGCCTCGCGATTTCTGATGGCGATGACGGCATTAAAAAATCAGTTAGGGCAATTTCTTCAAAACAACGAAATTGATGAGTTCAAACCGATCGGAGAAATCCCTTTACTGGTCGCGTTTCCCAATAGCATGCTAAATTACCAGACACAATTGCAGTTGATGCGTTTTGACTCTCAATTTTGTCACATTTGGCTTGATCGCTTTAACATCCCGGCCTTTGCGGAAATGCACGAATACTCTCGTCCCGAACCTCATCTTATTCTAGACGTGGAAATCAATGGCCAAAACATGCCTAAAGAATTCTCGCCAATTCGAGCGGAAGCGGCATTAAGGCTACAAGGACGAAGAGGATTGAGTTTTTCCGAAGGACTTGCTCTTCTCGGAATTCTCAATAACCGCAAAGAAACCCCGCCACGGTCGCATCTGGTGCTTACCAACATTTTTTGCTCCAAGAACGACGACGCGACCATCACAATGCCTTGCTTGGACTTCGCGACAAGCGCTGTTACGCCGGTTATTACAACCGTGCCAGCGAACCAAGCCAACGCGCGAAACAACATCGTCAGTTGCCGAAAAGATTTCATCGCTTACCGGTGAAATCGGTGGTAAGAGCAATCCGCCGCGACACATCGCGGCGGATTTTCTTTTATAAATTTTTATGCTACAATATTATTTGGTTCTTTTTAAGAAAGGAGGGGGTAGCTGTGATGATGCTAAAAAATCCGGGCTTGCATTGCATGAAATGCGGGAAAGACGTTGAACTCTGCAATGATATGCTGTGGAATGGCAACGGAAATGCCGACAGCGGCTTGTGTTCGGATTGCAAAAAACAATTTTTCCTTTGGACCATTAAAAAGTTCTGCGAAGAAACAAAAGATGCTTGCGCTCCCGGTGGCTGAACCACGTAAACATTATCCCGTCCGTTGGACGGGATTTTTTTATAACTTTACGAGGCGAGACCTCGTAAAGTTAGTCTTTCAATGGATGAAATTGTTTGTGGGTTTTTTTAGCAAACTGCTGTGAAGCATGAACGTAACGCGTGGTAGTATCCAAAGATTCGTGACCTAATAAAATCTGAATCGCCGCCGGATTAGCGCCTTGCTCGGCTAAATAAGTGGCAAAACCATGGCGTAAAGAGTGCGCGCTAGTTGGAATATTAATTCCAAGATATTCGCGATACTTTTTAATTTTTTCCTGCAAATAATTCGTGGAAACAAAATTTTCTTTTTTGGAAGCACGACTGCCACGATAGGAAATAAACACAAAAGGGGAGTCATCAACGCGAATGCTCAAGTATTGATTTAAATTTTTTTGAGCCCTGGGAGTCAAATATACGAATCTTTCCTTCTTGCCCTTGCCCATAACAAAAATTTTTCCTTCTTTATCAATTTGATTCTTTTTTAAATTCACCAGCTCGGAAATGCGAAGGCCTGTGGAAAAAAGAACTTCCAGCATCGCTCTGTTTCGTTTCGCTACTATCGGATTTTTTTCAAATTTAGTGGGGGACTCAATTAACCTGACTAAATCATCAAACTCAGCTACTTTGGGCACTTTTTTCTCGGTTTTAATAAGTTTAATATTCTCCGGAACAATCGGGGTCTGATAATCCATTTCAATAAGGTATTTGATATACCTTCGAAGCGAGGAAAGGTGCCTGTTTCGCGAATAACTGGCTAAATTTGCCTTATTTTGGCCTCCTACGGCCGTTTTCCTGTCTCTGGAAGCCAAATACGCCTTATAGAGCTCTATGGTCTGTTTTGAGGCTCTTTGGAAGTCCGAAATACCTACGTCTTCCTGTAAAAATTGATCAAACACCTTAAGGTCACGTTCATAGTTATAAACCGTTTCGTGAGAGTAATTATTCGTTTGCAAAGACAATAAAAAATCATCCAACTTTGGCAGAATGGTAGTTTTTGATGGGGAAGTTGCGTTTTTGATATTTTTATCTATTTTTGCCATAAAATATTGAAATCGGACTTCGATTATATTGAGATGTTTTACCCTACTATCCATTATACCACAAACTGAGTATAATATCCCTTACACTCAGTTTATCATATAACAAACAGGCGGCCAAACGGCCGCCTGTTAATAACTTATATAAGCTCTTCCCTACTGGTTTGCGTTAAATTGCTTGATACCTTGAGTTACTTGAGAATCTGATTTCAAATCTTCAATAAACAAAATATGCTCTCGATTTATTTTCATCGTATCTGTTGGGCTATGAATTTCTCGCAAGCCAAGTTTAACGAGAACAAATTGCGGTTGCGGCTCTTGCCCTTTTTTAACCGGCTGTATCTGTTCATTAATTTGCAAATAGAAAACATCTTTTAACGTGATAAAAGACGAATTTAAGCCGGAAATCTTGCCAAAATAAACTTGATTATTATCCAAAAAAACCGCTTGATAATCACCGGAAACGCCCAATCCTCCATTCCACCACGAAACAATCACCGCAATAATTAATCCTATTAAAATTAAAAATAAGATTTTTTTGGTGATTCGACTCTTTGGTTTTTGCTCTGACGCCACTTCTTCTTTGTTTATTTTTTTATTAATTAATGAATCCATAGTAAAAATTATAAAACAATGTTTAACAACATTCAACATCCCCTTGTGGATAAAATTCCGCTATAATAAGGGTATGCTGAAAATATTTGTTACCCGCGACATACCGGATGCCGGAATAAAAATGCTTCAAGAAAAAGGTTATGAAATTAAGATTTGGAGTAAAAGCGAACATATTTCCGAAAAAGAACTCATTGCTGAATTAAAAAACGGCTATGACGCCTTGCTTTGCCTGCTGACTGATAAAATTAACGGCAAAATAATGGACGCGGGGGTGCCGCGACTAAAGGTTATTTCCAATTATGCTGTCGGTTTTGACAATATTGACGTGGAGGCCGGCAAACAACGAAATATCCTAATAACAAATACGCCCGGCCCCGAAATCAGTGAAGCGGTCGCTGAACATACATTCGCGCTAATGCTGACGCTAGCGCGCCGCATAGCGGAAGCGGATAAATTTGCCAAAGCGGAAAAATACAAAGGATGGGAACCTAAATTATTTTTAGGAACCGACGTTTATAATAAAACTTTAGGAATAGTCGGGTTGGGAAGAATCGGCGCGGCCGTCGCCCAACGGGCGGCAAACGGTTTTGGAATGAAAATAATTTATCATGATGTCCAACGCAATGAAGAATTTGAAAAAAAATATAACGCGATTTACAAAAAAACTCTTGATGAATTATTAAAAGAAGCGGATTTTGTCAGTTTGCATGTTCCCCTGCTACCAACAACCCATCATTTGATTTCTAATCAACAATTATCTCTTATGAAACCATCGGCGTTTTTAATCAACACCGCGCGCGGGCCGGTGGTAGACGAATTAGCGTTATTAAAAGCTTTAAAAGAAAAGAAAATAGCCGGCGCGGCATTAGATGTATTTGAATGCGAACCGTTAATTGATTGCGTTTTAACGGATAATCTTGAATTAAGGAAAATGAACAATGTAGTTCTTACGCCGCACACCGCTTCGGCAACCGTGGAAGCGCGGCAAGCAATGTCCAGAACCGCCGCGCTTAATATTATCGCCGCTTTTGAAGGGCAAACTCCTCCCAATTTAGTAAAATAGCCGTAAAAAAGCCGCCTTAATTAAAAAGGCGGCGAAATAAAAGACTGAAAAATAAAATAGCTAAACCCGCAGTGACAAGAATGTCGCCCATGCTCGCCATACTATTAAAAATAGGAATGTTGTCCCCCAGCCACGACAACTTGTTATTTTCCGTCATTGGTGTATGCCGCGCCGATGTGAATACTCTTTCTATAAATCCTTTATCTTTTCCAACAACATTAACTGGCATTTGGAATCCATTACATGCCATAACTAACAAATTAGCAAGTATGCCAACCGCAACAGTCGTATACGCTAAACCCTTCCACCACCCATCACCCGCGTAACATGTTATCCAACCGATAAATAAAATACTCATCGCAGCCCAAAATACAAAACTATTACAACGGATAATCCATTTCTCAACGACAATTAAAATAAGTGCTGCATACGCAAAGTAAGAAAAGACATTGTTAAAAATCGGTTCGTTGAATAAAACGATTCCCAACACGAAGACAACGCACGCAACTAACATACCCCAACCTCCTTTTTCAAAGAACTGTTTCGTACAAATACTTCAACTAAAATTGCATTATAGCACGCAATAATTTATTTGTCAACTTTAACCTCAATCTTTAAATTAGTTTGCATTGATTCTTTTTGCTTTAATGTTAAAACCTTTGTAAAATTAATGGCATGTATTACTCCGGTGCCGAGCAATTTAAAGAAGATTGCGGGTATGAAATCAACGGATTTTGGTATCCGCGCGTCACAAAAATAGTTGGCATAAAAGCAAAACCGGCGCTTTATCGTTATTACGCCGCCGCCGCAAGTTATGCCGAAGCAACGGCTCAAACTAAAAAAGCCGCCGAAGAAGGAACGCTTGTCCATGAAACAATTGAAAAAATTATGCGCGGAGAAAATCCGGAAATTGACGAAACAATAAAACCCGCCGTCCAAAGTTTTATGGAATTTATTGACAGAAATAATATTCAAGTAGCTCCGGAACACATTGAAAAAAGAATCCTCAATTTAGAATACGGATATGCCGGTACAATTGACTCTTTAGCGCTGATTGACGGAAAATTCGGCGTATTGGATATCAAAACTTCAATGGATTTTTATCGCGATTATAATCTTCAAACTTCGGCTTATATGGACGCGTTAATTAAAGACCCGTCCGTGCCAGACCCTCAAACACGATGGATTTTGAGAATTGACCAAATGAAAACTTGTAAAAAATGCCGTTCAACGCTTCGCCCGAAAGGGGGCAGGGAAAAGATTAGGAAGCCGTATCCTTCGCGAGCAGGAATAAAAATTTGCCCCGAAACGGAACACGATTGGGGTCTGCTTACCGGCATAACTCAAATTAAAGAAAGCCCGTATTGGGAAGACGATTTTCAAGCATTTTTAGCCGCGAAGAAATTATGGGAATGGGAAAACGAATATTGGTTAAAAAGAATCAGTTATCTTAAATAAGTCTCTTTATTTAGCCTCTCAAGTGATACACAACTTCTTTTTCCACGTCTTCCCTGCTCCGACCGTATGTGTTGCGGGAAAATTCTTTTATCGCGACTTTGGTTTGCTCGTCTCCTATTAACGGCGGCAAAGTTCGAATATTAAACGATTGAGCGGGACGACCATTAATAAGTAATTTCGCATAAGCGTTAAAATTATCTATGTTGATTAAGTCGTTTTTTGAAAACACCGGCTCAAAATGCTTTGCTAGATAATCTGCGTCATCGGCGCCGACACGAAAAACAATCATTGAACCGACATTGCCAAAAACCGCGTCGCGAATTTTCTCCGCCAATTGGCTTATAAATTGATGCGCTACCACAAGGTTCAAACGATACTTCCTTGCTTCCGACAAAATTGTCGCGATTGAATCAGTCGTAAAATTTTGGAACTCATCAATATAAAGATTGAAATCTTTTCGCTGTTCCTGCGAAACATCTACCCGAGAAAGTGCCGCCATCAGTAATTTTCCGACTATAATCATTCCTAAAAGTCCGGCATTGATATCGCCGATTCTTCCTTTGGACAAATTAACCAGCAAAATTTTGCCTTCGTCCATCACTTTACGAAAATTAAACGAAGAGCGCGCCTGACCGATTATAGGCCGAACATAATCATTGGCGATAAAATTATTGAATTTGGATGTAACGTATGGCGTGATATTAGCCAAGGCCGCATCCCCGCCGGCTTTTACCGCTTCTTTTTCCCAGAAATCAACTACCGCAGGGTTGCGAATGCGCGCGAGTTTATCTTTTCGAAAAGCAACATCGGTAAAAATTCTCGGAACTTCCAACAAAGTCGCTGGGGTATGAATATCTTCCATTAAAAGCAATAAAGCGTTGCGCATGTATTGTTCAAATATAGGCCCCATTGTTTCCGCCGCAAATAATTTATTAAAAATTCCCTGCAACTCATTGACTATAAAAGTTTTTTCCGACGGATTATCGGCATTATATTCCAGCATATTAAGCCCAACTGGTCTGGCAACGTCTCCCGGGTCAAAAATTATCACGTCCTTTCTGCGATTTTCTGGAATAAGCCCCAAAATCGAGTCTAGAAGGTCTCCATGAGGGTCGATCACCGCCGTCCCACCACCTCTTTTAATATCGTCCATTGCCATACGCACCAGTAAATTAGATTTTCCAGTGCCGGTTTGACCGACGACATAAAGATGCCTGCGGCGGTCTTCATCTGTCACAAAAACAGGCTTGCTTTCCCCTCTAAAAAAACTACTTCCCAGTTGAACGCCTTCGGCGGGAAGATCAAGCGGCGGCGGCGCTTCTTTGGCTTTAAGCCATTTTATATTTGGAATCGCCGTAACGCTTGTAGGCAAGTGAAAAATACTTGCCAGTTCATCGGTTCCTAAAATCATGGCGTGCCTTTCATCAAATTCCCGAAATATAAATTTGTACAACAACTCTTTTGGATTCCGAGGCTTCATCGCCTTAAATTCATTGTGCCCGGGGGCCGCGAATTGACTGAACGAACCCGCCAAACTATTCAAAAGTTCGTCTGCCTGAGCAGATGTCGCGCCGGAAGCAACCAGCCTCACATTAACTGAAAAAAGCGGTTTTAAAATTTTTTCCGTGAGTAATTTTACTTCCTCTTCGTTAACAATCGGCGGCGCGGCTTCTGTTTTTTTCTCGGAGATTTTAGGCGCCTGCCATTTAACGGCTGTTTCAAATTGAATCCCTTGCCGCAATTTAGCAATTATAGAACTAATGTTTTTTTTCGCGGATTCTGGCGCCGATTTCGCTATAATTTGAATGGCAATCCCCTCTCCTATCGGCTGTAGTTTTGACAGGTTGCTTAAAATCGGAAGAAATGTGTCCGCGTTCGTTTCATTAAAAGTTCTAACAGGAAGCGCGTAATGATTTTTTTGTTTTAAATAAATAGCGGTTGCCGCGCCTTGGCTGTTAAAAACAGTATAATCGTCGGTCGGCTCAATTTGAGCGTCGCTCCACAACGCTAAAACTTGTTTAACGACAAAATCCAAAGATGTTTGTGGAACGGCTAAATAAAAAATTATTTCCTGCCCCATGCTGGAAACAGCCGCTTCTAAGGCGAAGGGAAGTTTTAATCCGGCTAAAATGCTATAAAGCTGGCTTGATAAACTGATTTCTTCTTTAAAATCTTTTTTGGTTTCAAAATTTTGCGGCAAACGAATAAGTAAAACTCTCAACTGCAAAGAACGGCTAAGCAAATTTTTAATGGCTCCGCGCTGAAAAAAAATAACAGCGCCTATAAGAACCGCGAGAACCGGAAATAAAATAAATATTGCCGTCATAAAAGACCTCTGTTTTTAAATTCGTTATATAATTTATCGGTTAAGGCGTCGTGCAAGGCGTCAACAAAAAAAGAACCGGATTTTTCTGCTTCTTTTACCGCCGCTCTTATGCCTTTATGCCACGCTAAATCAACTAATTGCTCAACTTGCAACCGCACTTCTTGGCTTGCGTCCTGCAAATAGTTTGGTAACACAGGAGACGGCGCGAATGTTCCTTCGGGTTTGAGAATCGGCACTTTTCCGTCCGGATAAATTTCTTTAGCCACCGTTTGTTTTACGGCTTCGCGTTGGGCCTCCGGCGTAATCCCCGCTTTTTCTTTTGTTTCAGCGGCTAATCGTTCTATGTCTTTTTCTAATTCCGCGTGTTCAAACTTCTGTTCCATAGAAATGTCTAAATACTCTCCTTTCGCAATTGAAGGCTCCGACCTTGCGTCTGATTTTTTTCATCACTATATTATTATACCAAAATATAATAAAAACCTCACGATGCAAATTGTGAGGTTTTTAAACATTGGAAATTATTATTGTATTCCCTCGTATTCCCTGGAAACTAATTGAGAATCAATCTGCTTCATTATTTCTAACGCAACGGAAACCACTATCAACAGCGCGGTGCCTCCGATAGTAAGTATTTTAACGCCGGTTACCAATTGAGTAGCGATTGGCAAAACCGCGATTAACCCCAAGAAAATAGCGCCGAACAATGTAATTCTGTGGGTAATTTTTTTCAAAAAATCTCCCGTTGGCTGACCTGGACGAATGCCCAAAACAAACCCGCCGCTGCGCTGGAGATTTTTAGAAATTTCCTGCGGGTCAAATGTTATCGCGGTATAAAAATAAGTAAAGACAATGACTAAAACGAAATAAATGGAACCATAAATTACTTGATTACCTAATAATCTCGTAACAAGTTCTTGCAGTCTTACTGATAATTCCGGTGAAAAAATTGACGCTATTTGCGCGAAAAATTGGGGAAAAAGCAAAAGAGAAATCGCAAAAATAATCGGGATAACACCCGCCTGATTAATTTTTAGCGGAAGATATGTCGCGACTCCCCCGTACATTTTATTGCCCCGAACTCTTTTCGCGTATGAAATTGGAATTTTACGCTCTCCTTCATTCACAAAAACTACGCCGCCGATTATAACAACGCTTAAAAGCGCGAAAATAATATAAGTCGGTAAAACCGCCGGATCATAAGTTAATATTGCCGCCCGAATTGTTTGCGGCAACTGGCTGACTATGCCGGCAAAAATAATCAATGAAACTCCATTACCGATTTTATATTCAGTAATAAGTTCGCCAAACCACGTCAGCACCATTGTTCCGGCTGTTATGACTACTACATCGCGAATCAGCTCCCATCCGGCTAATGGCGCCAGTACTTGCTGACTGGTAAGCAAATTCAAAAAACCGTAACTTTGCAAAGCTGCCAATGGAACAGTCAAATAACGGGAATACCTGCTGAATTTAGCCCTTCCCACCGGTCCATCTTCGTAATACATTTTTTTTAACGCTGGGAAAATCATCGTTAACAGCTGCATGACAATCGTAGCGGTAATATACGGGCCGACGCCCAACATCATTATTGAAAGATTGGATAAAGCGCCGCCGGAAAATATATTCAAAAATCCTAAAAGTTGGTTTGAACCGAAAAATGTCCGCAAACGCTCCACATCAATGCCAGGAACCGGAATCGTGGCAAGCAAGCGAAATACCAATAAAATAAAAAGAATTGCCAATATTTTATTGCGAATATCGGGGATTTTAAAAATTTGTAAAAATCGGGACATAAAAATTATTTATTCAACTTTACCGCCTGCCGCTTCTATTTTTTTCTTTGCCGACCCGGAAACCGGCACTCCTTTAACAGTATAAGATTTTTTTAGTTCTCCGTCGCCTAATATTTTTGTATTAGGCATAACTTTAACGTCAATAAGATTTCCGCTGACAAGCCGTTCCAAGTCGCCGACATTAACAATCGCTGGCTTAAGTCCGAGTTTTTCTTTTAATGACGGGTTCTTATAACCGCGTTTTTTCGGCAATCTTTGAAGATAATCTCTTTCCGCAGGCCTAATTCTGTGTCCGGAACGCGATTTTTGTCCTTTAGTGCCGCGCCCAGCGGTGGTTCCGCGTTTGCCGCCGCGGCCAACGCGAGTTTTTTTGCCTTGCAACGGATGCTCCGGTTGTAATTGATGTAATTGCATATTATTTAACAGCTCTTATTTTTTTCAACGCCGCTATAGTTGCTAAAGCGTTAGTTAATTTGTTCTGAGTACGACCGAGACATTTAGCGGTAATATCCTTAATACCGGCTAGAGATAATACCGCTCTGGCCGCGCCTCCGGCGCGAAGGCCGTGCCCTTTAACCGCCGGTTTAATGCGAATAACGGCGGCACTGAATTTAGCCTCAACTTCATATGGAATGGTCGGCCCTTTAAGATTAACTGTGATAAGATTTTTTTTCGCGTCGGCTTTTGCCTTGGCGACCGATTGCGCGACATCTAATCCCTTCCCAATGCCAACGCCTACTACTCCTTTTTCATTACCAAGAACCACAGTGGTTCGAAAACGAAAACGTTTTCCTCCGGCAACCACGCGAGTAACCCTGCGAATATCCAAAACCTTTTCCTTATATTCGGATTTTTCTTTGGGCCTCATTGTTTTTTTATAAAAATCTGCCATATTTTTTTTAAATTAAAATTTTAATCCTCCTTCTCTCGCTCCGTCAGCCAGAGCTTTCACCCGACCGTGAAATTTATACGCTCCTCTGTCAAAAACTGCTTTTTTAATGCCCAATTTTTTCGCTTGTTCCGCCAATTTTTGGCCGATTTCTTTCGCTTGTTCCGCTTTCTTGCCTTTTTTGATATTCAAAGTTGAAACCGAAGCCAGTGTCTTTCCAGCGGTATCATCTATTAATTGAGCATAGATATATTTATTGCTTCTAAAAACCGATAAGCGAGGACTTTCTGACGAACTGGAAATCCGCGCGCGGCTGCGCCGTTTTCTCATTTCTCTTATTATGTTTTGATGTTTTACTTTTCTCATAGTTTTATTTTAAGCGGCTGCCGTGCCGGTGCCGGCCACTTTCTTACCGGCCTTGCGCCGAATTTTTTCGCCCTGATACATTATTCCTTTACCTTTATACGGTTCCGGTTTCTTAAATTTCCTTATTTGAGCGGCAATTTCTCCAACCAACTCCTTACTGGCTCCAGTTACTTTGATAACATTTTTTTCAACGCTGATTTTTATGCTTTCCGGCGGAGTAAATTTTATCGGATGAGTAAATCCAACATTAAGTACCAATGTACTCCCCTCCATAGATGCCCTATAACCTACTCCCTGAATTTCCAACACTTTTTTAAAACCCTCCGAAACGCCGATAACCGCGTTTTTCAATAACGCCGTCATTGTCCCCCAATTAGAACGGCCTTGTTTGTGCGTTCCTAAGGCAGATACACGAATAATATTGTCCTTAATTTCCGCGGAAAGATATTGCAGAAGTTTCATGCTCAAATTCCCTTGCTTTCCTTTTATGTCAAACACGCCGTCTTGCAGTTTGACTTCAACTCCCGCCGGTATAGTTATTGGCATTTTACCTATTTTTGACATAATATTTTATTTCCAAATTGCAAATAAAAGTTGACCGCCCACTTTCTGTTTTCTTGCTTCATGAAACGCCATAATTCCTTTTGACGTAGAAATCAACCCTAAACCATAGCCTTGTTTAACTAATTTAATGTCTTTATAGCTTGCATAAAAACGTCTTGACGGTTTGCTGATAATTTTAACGCCGGCAATTGCCCCTAAGCCGTCTTCATACATTAATTTAATTTCAATAACGCGCTTTGGCATTCTGCCTTTTTTTGCCAGTTCGCCTATATACCCGTACTTGGATAAAATTTCCAAAATAACCATATCCATATTGCTGTATGGCACTTTGATTTTTTCTTTCTTGGCTTGCTGGGCATTTTTAATTTTTGTGATTAAATCTATGTACATATTGCGATTTACCAGCTAGATTTTTTAACTCCCGGTATTTCTCCGCGTCCGGCCATTTCACGGAAGCAAATGCGACACAATCCAAACGCCCGCATATAACCATGCTTTCGACCGCACTTAAAACACCGCCTGACCGCGCGGGTTGAAAATTTCGGTTTCTTTTTTGATCTTGCTATAACTGATTGTTTTGCCATAATATTTTTCGCTGTTACTTTTGAAGCGGTACTCCCAAATCTCGATATAATTGAATTATTTCTTCACGACTTTTAACTACCTTTGGAACGATAGTAATTTCCACTCCGAAATTAACTCCGGAAACATCTGCTTTAATTTCCGGAAATACCAAATGCTCTTTCAAACCGATGTTTAAGTTACCATTTCGATCTATTTTTTTCAAATCAATTCCTCTGAAATCACGAACGCGAGGAAAAACAACGTTGGTTAATCTTTTTAAAAATTCCGTCATTTTTTTGCCGCGCAACGTAACTTTCAATCCCACAGGAGTTCCCAGCCTAAGTTTAAAATTAGAAATTGATTTTTTCGCGCCGCGAATAGCCGGCTTCTGTCCGGTAATCGCCGCCAAATCTTTTATTATTTCCGGCAAAAGTTTTTCCTTAAAATTTGCTTGAGCGGATAAGCGTCCAACGCCTGAATTTACGACAACTTTTTCAATTTTAGTGAATTTTTTGTCAATCATATATTTTGCTTTGATTACATTTGGCCATCGCATTTTTTGCAAATACGGACTTTTCTATCGCCTTCCAAACGATAGCCTGCTCGCGCCGCTTCTTTGCAGGAAGAACAAACTAACATTACCTTAGAGGCCTTCATCGGCCTGACCACCGTCACCACCTCCCCTTTTTCTCCTTGTTTTTTAGGACGCTGGTGTTTTTTATAAGTATTTATACCCTCAACAAGAATGGCATTTGTTTCTGGCAATGCTTTTAAAATTTTTCCCGTCTTTCCGCGATCTTTTCCGGAAATTATTTTAACCGTGTCTCCTTTGTGTATGTTCATTTGATTAAACTATTTCTTCCGCTAACGACATAATAGCGTCAAAACCTCTTTCTTTAACCTCTCTCGGAATAGGCCCGAAAAGCCTGGTTCCAATCGGTTCTTTTTTATCGTTAATAAGCGCGGCGGCATTTTCATCAAACCGGACGTAACTGCCGTCAGCGCGGCGTATCTGTTTACGCTGCCTGACTAAAATTGCCTTAACGATGTCTTTCTTTTTAATTTGCTTGCGCGGTTCCGCGACTTGCACGGAAGCAATAAAAACATCACCGATCTCGGCGTATCTCCTGCGAGTGCCGCCTAAAATTCGGAAACAACGAATTATTTTGGCACCGCTATTATCCGCAACTTTTATAATTGAGCGCTCTTGAATCATTTTTTATATTTTATTAATAATTTTCCATCTCTTGTCTTTGGATAACGGCTGGGTTTCTTCAATAATAACTTTATCGCCGAATTTATATTCGTTCTTTTCATCGTGAGCTTTGAAACGCTTGGTTACTTTAAAATACTTGTGATATTTCGCGTGTTTGCGCGAACGCTCCACGACTACAACTCGCGTTTTATTCATCTTATCGGAAGCCACAACGCCCTGCAATCGCCTTTTGGTTTGTTTTACTGATTTATTTTCCATGTTGGTTTAATAATGTTAACTCTCTGGCTATGTCTTTTTTAAATTTTTTAATTTCTTTCACGTTCTTAATTTTCCCGGCCGCTAAATCGGTTTTTAAACTCCACAATTTATCCTTGTGCTCCGCCAGGCTTTTCTTTAATTCTTCCACTGGCTTTGTTTTCAATTGTTCTATCTCTTTGCGTTTCATTTTATTATTATTTGGAAATCATTCTTGTTTTGACCGGCAATTTATGCCCCGCCAAGCGCATTGCTTCTTTCGCGATATCGGCGCTGACGCCATCCATTTCAAACAATACTCTACCCGGTTTTACCGGAAAAACATAGTGGTCTACCGCTCCTTTGCCGCCACCCATTGTAACTTCCGGCGGTCTTTTGGTAATCGGTTTGTCCGGAAAAATTCTAATCCAAATTTTCCCTCCCCGTTTAGTAAAATTACTTAAAGCCCGCCGGGCGGATTCAATTTGTCGAGAATTAATCCAAGCGGAGGTTTCGGCTTTCAAACCAAAAGTTCCAAAAGCCAACGTAGTGCCTCGGGTTTCTGTTTGGCGCCTTAAAGAACGTCCTTTTTGCCATTTTCTATGTTTAACTTTTTTGGGAACTAACATATTTTACTTTGTTTTTTTATTAAATACTTCTCCTTTATAAATCCAAACTTTGATTCCTATCGTCCCATAAGTGGTAAACGCGGTCGCCTCTCCGTAATCAATATCCGCGCGAAGCGTCTGAAGCGGTAATTTTCCTTTGTATAAAAATTCTCTGCGGGCGATTTCCGCGCCGTCTAATCGTCCGGATAATTTAATTTTCGCTCCTTGAGCTTCCCTGTTTTGCATAATATTTTCCAAATATTTTTTAATTAATCTTCGGAACGGCAAACGTTTTTCAATATCCCATGCTATGCTTTGAGCGTTATATTGTGCCGAAACTTCGGTACGCTTTAATTCTTCAATATTTAAGCTCAAAGAAATTGCCGGTTTTTTTTCACCGCGTCCAAGCAATAAACTCCTCAAAGCCTTATCAATAACAGCGGTTAATTCCTCAATTCCTTTCCCTCCTCTTCCGATAATTAAACCCGGGCGAGCCGCTTTAATAAATATTTTAAAGGCATTGCCGGCGTTTCGTTCGATTTCCACCCTGACTATTCCTGCCGGCCCTATTTTATCGTCTATTATTTTGCGAATCAAAACATCTTCTTCAAGCTGGTCTTTGAAGTTTTTTCTGGCGAACCATCGGGCTTTCCATCCCATGGTAATGCCTAAACGATATGAATCTGGTCTAATTTTCTGTCCCATGATGTTTATATGCTTTTTCTCCTAAATAATCTTTTAAGAAACCCGGGTTTTTCTTGTTTTTTAAACATTTCCTGTCCGGTTTCTTTCGCCGTTTTTTGTTTTATCTTTTTGGTCTTTTCTTTCTTTTCTTTTTTCGCCGGAGGAATAATTGTAAACCTTAAGGAGCTCGGTTTTTCCGATTCTTTTAACACTATTGTGACATGGCTTGTTCTTTTTAAAAGCGGAGTAGCGCGTCCCATTGCCCGAGGTAAAAATCTTTTAAGCACTGGTCCCGGACCGACGAATATTTCGGATACAAAAAGTTTTTCATGATTTAATTTTTGATTTTTAGCGTTAGCAATCGCTGAACGCAATAATTTCAGCAATGGCTTGCTGGAACGTTGAACGCGCAATAAAAGCTGGGCTTCCGCTTCCTGCGTCGATAATCCTCTTAATGTATTGGCGATAAGCCGCACCTTGCGGGGAGTAATATTCAAATTATTTAATTTTGCGATTTGGGTTTTTACCATAATTATTTTTTACCTCCGGCTTGCGGCGCTGCCGGCGCGGCAGGTTTTTGTTGCGCTGCTGCTTCCAATTCACGCTGCATTTTGCCGCCATGTTTTGTAAATTTACGGGTCAGGGAAAATTCGCCCAAGCGACGGCCCCCCATTTCTTCTTTTATCAGCACTTCAATAAAATTTTTCCCGTTGTGGACGCCGAAAATATATCCGACCATCTCGGGAGCTATTTCCGAAGCGCGAGACCAAGTTTTAATGACCGTTTTGTCACTCTGTTTTAACTTGGAAATCTTTTTTAGCAATTTCGGATCAACGTATGGAGCTTTTTTGGAACTTCTGCTCATAGTTTTGTTTATTTTTTGGGACGCCTTTGAACGATAAATTTATTAGACCATTTTTTCGGTTTTCTGGTTTTATGACCTCCGGTAACTTTACCAAATCTGGTCTTCGGCCGCTTTGTGCCGCGTGGTTGACGGCCTTCGCCACCGCCGTATGGGTGATCTACCGGATTCATAGCCGTACCGCGCACCGTCGGACGAATACCCAACCAGCGAGAACGACCGGCCTTGCCGATGTTTACCAAATTATAGTCAGGATTGGAAACTTGTCCAATGGTGGCATAATTTTCAGATATAACTTTTCTGATAGTTTTTGAAGAAAGTTTTAAATCGGTATAACCATCGGCATGCGCCAATATTTCCGCGTAAGAACCGGCGGAACGAGCCAATTTGCCGCCGCCGCCCAATCTAACTTCCACGTTATTAACAAAAGAACCAACTGGAATATTTTTTAATTGCAAACGATTGCCAATTTTCAACGGAGCAGATGGAGAAGTAATAATAGTATCCCCTACCTTGATATCTTTCGGCGCTAAAATATAACGCCTTTCGCCATCTCTATATAATACTAACGCGATAAAACCGCTGCGGTATGGATCATATTCAATGGTTTCAACTTTTCCTGGGATATCAATTTTATCCTGCTTAAAATCAACACAGCGATATAATTTCTTATTCCCACCGCCCTGATGCTGCATGGTAACTACGCCCCGATTATTTCTACCGGCATGGGATTTTAATCTTGTCGTTAGCGGCTTGTACGGAGCGTCGCCGGATAAAACCGAGTAATCAACAACCGTCATATGCCTTCTTGATGGAGTTGTAGGTTTGTGTTCTTTCATAATTTAATTAATGCGGTAAAACATCCAGTTTTTGCCCGGCCTTTAATGTCAGTATCGCTTTTTTATATCCCGGCCTTACGCCGACGCTTTGTCCTAATCTTTTTTGCTTTGATTTCGCATTAACAATATGAACGTTCTTAACGTTAACCTTATACACGCCTTCGATAACTTTTTTAACTTCAGGCTTAGTCGCGTTCTTATCAACCAAAAACACATACTTTCCCAACGCGCTTAATTGGGTGGATTTTTCACTTATAATAGGATTTTTTACAAAAAATTTATTCATATTATTTTATTTCTTTCACCGCTTCTTTGTCTATTAAAATATTCTTGTATTGCAGTAATTCTTTGACGTTTAAAGAAGCCGCGTTCAAGCTTTTAACTTTCGGGATGTTTCTGGAAGCGCGATAAACAATTTTATTGTCGGTTGTCGGCACAAGAAGCGCGTTCACCGATTTTAAAAATATTTTCAAGGCAGACGCCAATTCTTTGGTTTTCTGCGAATTTAATTTTAAAGAATCAACGATTTTTATTTCGTTATCCGCCAATTTTTTGGACAACACGCTATAAATCGCCACGCGTTTCATTTTTTTATTTAAATCCAGTTTATAGCTTCGTTCTTTTAGCGGGCCGTGCGCTACTCCGCCACCAACCCAAATAGGCGAACGAATTGAACCGTGCCGCGCTCTGCCGGTTCCTTTTTGGCGCCAAGGTTTTTTTCCGCCTCCTCTAACATCAGCTCTTCCTTTAGTATGAGCCCATGGACGGCGAAGATTCGCGTTTTGAACACGCAAAGCTTGATGCACCAAATCTCCGTTCCATGAACGATTAAAAATATTTTCCGGCAAATCAATTTCTCCAACTTTATCGCCTTTTAAGCTGTATACTTGTGTTTTCATATTAATCTAAACTAACAATTTCCAGCCTGCCCTTGATAGTTCCAGGCACGCCGCCTTTTACAAATATCATTTTATTTTCAGAATCAACTTTGGCGATTTCTAAATTTTTAATAGTAACGCGCACTACGCCCATGTGTCCGGCCATTCTTCTACCCGGAACAACGCGTTGAGGCGCTGTACTGCCGATAGACCCGGGCGCCCTTAAACGATTTTTTTGGCCGTGAGTTTTCGGGCCGCCTCTAAAGCCGTGTCTTTTAACCACGCCCTGAAAACCATGCCCTTTTGTAATTCCGCTGACTTTCACAAAACTTCCTTCTTTAACGACGGATAAATCGGATTTCTCATCGGCAACTTTAATAGGCGTGACGGGTATCACTTTTTCACCTTGCCATATCTGGCTCATTTTTAATTTTGTGCCTATTATTTTCATATTTTTTAAAAAATACCCGAGGGTTAGCTCGGGTATTTTTTAGCTATCCTCTTTCTGAAGTAGTCTACAGCATTTTAATCTCTATGTCTACTCCTGCCGGTAAATTCAGCGAAGACAGTGCCTCAATGATAGAGCGTGTGGGATTTAAAATATCAATCAATCTTTTGT
>ERZ1292623.1310-Hain-H51-01um-R1-1310-length-24193-cov-6_pt2 | contig 21271 bp, 24 predicted proteins | sample MGYA00564398_ERZ1292623 | MGnify/ENA primary metagenome ERZ1292623 (study PRJEB36523, sample SAMEA6512633) | groundwater metagenome | collected 2019-01-07 | study: AquaDiva: Metagenomics assemblies of 32 groundwater samples | reverse complement strand
TCGTGCTTGGCTTTTTCCGCGGCCTCCTTCAAACGCTGAAGCGCCAAAATATCTTTGGTGACATCTATGCCGGATTCTTTTTTAAATTCAGACGCAATGTGGTTTATTATTCGCTGGTCGATGTCGTCCCCTCCCAAGTGGGTATCGCCGTCTGTTGAGCGCACTTCTATGGTATCCTCGCTGATTTCAAGCACGGATACATCAAAAGTTCCCCCTCCAAAATCGTATACCACCACTTGTTCGTTTTTCTTTTTGTTTAGTCCGTAAGCCAAAGCCGCGGCAGTGGGTTCGTTTAAAATTCTGCGCACCTTAAAACCCGCTATCTCCCCCGCCGCTTTTGTTGCTTGTCGCTGAGAGTCGTCAAAATAAGCCGGCACCGTAATTATGGCTTCTTCAATTTTTTCCCCAAGCCTCGCTTCGGCATCCGCCTTGAGTTTTGAAAGTATCATTGCCGACACTTCTTCAGGCCTGTACCATTTTTCGTTTATTTTGACATCCACCCCGCCGTTTGCGGATTCCTTGATTTCATACGGCAAAAGGGTTTTATCTTTCTGCACTTCGGCATCGGAAAACTTCCTTCCAATCAGCCTTTTTACCGAAAAAATCGTGTTTTTCGGATTTGTAACCGCCTGGCGCTTTGCCAAAACTCCGATAAGCCGTTCTCCGGATTTTGAAAACGCAACCATTGAAGGCGTTGTGCGCGCGCCCTCAGATGATTCCAATATTTTCGGGCTTCCGCCTTCCACCACCGCCATTGCGGAGTTTGAAGTGCCCAAATCGATTCCTAATATTTTTGACATAAATTTTTTATTTTAAATTTTTAACTTTATAAACTCCGATTTTTACTTTCGCGGGCCGCAAAACTCTGTTCCATAGCTTGTAGCCCTTCTGCAGTTCTTCAATTATAACTCCGTCTTCGGCTTCCGTTTCAACATTTTCTTCCAAAATCGCTTCGTTCTCTTCGGGATTGAATTTTAATCCTTTCGCTGATTCGATCTCGCTAAGCCCGTTTCTTTTTAAAATTTCCGCAAATTGGCCCTTTATTTGCCTGACACCCTCGCTTTCGGCGTGCCGTAGCGCCATATCTATGGAATCGCCAACCGCGAGAAAATCACTTAAAATATTTTTATTTGCGAATTTGGCGAATTCCTCCATTCTTTTTTCCTCATCCTTGCGGGCGTTTATAAAGTCTGCTTTTGCTCTTTGCCATCCGGCCAAGTATTCTTCTTTTATTTTTTGGCAGGATCTCAATTCTTCTTTTATTTTTTTAATGCGGTCTTTAAAATCGCTTTCGTCTCCCTCTATAATTTCGATGTCGTTTTCATCTTTCATATCGATTGGGTCAAATATTTTATAAATGCCGACGCTTTTTCGTAATCCATTCTTCTAGGCCCCGCGGAAAAAACAATATGGTTGGGGCCGAATCTAGAAGAAACAACGCTGAAGCTCCCGATGTTTATTCCGTCGAAATTTTCTATATTTTCTTCTATATTATCGGTAAACTCCGCAAACTCTACCAAAAAATCATGTTCCTTGAATTCCGGTTCGCGCACAACTTCCGCAAAACCCCTTTTGAATATCCTGCCATTCGCCAAAATACCCGAAAAAAGCCGCAGCCTCTGGGCCATAAACGACGCAAGCTCGTCGAACATGCTTTCCCCAAAAAAGTCTGAAAATATTTTGTCGAAATCCGCCTTAACATTTTCCGGAATACTCCGCTCTTCCATTAGGTTGTCTACAAAATATTTATATCCTTTTTCCGTTGGCGCCCGCCCCGCGGAAGTGTGCGGTTGGTGCAAAAATCCCTCGCCATCGAGCTCCAGCATTATGTTGCGTATGCTTGCGGGACTCAAATCGAGGCTCTTCCTCTCGCGAACACGGAACGATGATACCGGGCAAGCCGTGCGCACATAATCGCGGACTATAAAGTCCAAAATAGACTCCTTGCGTTCGTCTAATCTCATAATACCCATTATATAAATTAGCACTCCCATGTCAAGAGTGCTAATTTTATCTCTTCGCCCATTGGGGGGCTTTGCGGGCTTTTTTGAGGCCGAATTTTCTGCGCTCTTTCTCCCTGGGGTCGCGCTTCAAAAAGCCTTCCATTTTGAGGGATTTTCTCCACTCTGGTTCAATTTTCAAAAACGCGCGCGAAATGCCATGCCGGAGCGCCTCCGATTGCGAGTGCGTTCCCCCTCCGCTTACCTTTGCCGAAATCCTGTATTTGCCCTCTACCTTAAGAGTCGCCAGAGCATCGCCGGCGATTTTTCTCTGTTCGGGAGTTTTAAAATATTCGTCGGCCGGTTTTTCATTTACAAAAATCCCGGACTCTCCTGCGGACGCACTAAAAATCCTAACCCTAGCGACGGAAGTTTTTCTGCGCCCCACAGCTTCAAAATATTTGCCGGGTTTACTCTTTGTCGCCATGGAATAATACTAAATTTTTAAGCATTCTTTTTTTTAATCTAGTGTTTTTGATCATTCCCCAAACCGCAAGTTTCAAAAGCTCTCGTTTGTCTTTTTGCGCTATCAAAAAGGCGCTTGTTTCCTTGAGCCCTCCCGGATAGCCGGAATATCTTACGAAAAAAGTTTTCTTGAGCTTGTTTTCGGACAAATCCATTTCATCCACATTCTTTACGAAAACTTTGGGAAACTCAACCTTATTCGGCAAAAAATCGGCATCGGTTTTTCCACGAAGAGAGACTGCGATTTTGCTCGCTACTCTGCCCAACTTCCCGTTTTTAGCGTCTATTATTATTTCTTTTTTCATATAAATTCTATATAAGCCATTTTTGCCGCATCGGTGAGCCGAGGGCTTAATTTTATAATCCGCGTATAGCCTCCGTTGCGCTTTTCATATTTTGGAGCGATATTTTTTAAAATCTTCTCCGCGCTTGCTTTCGGCAAAAATTTGCCCAGAAGCCTGAACCCAGCGCCTTCCTTTACGCCCTTTTTAGCATATGTAACCAATCTTTCAATATGCGGGCGGAGCGATTTGGCTTTTGGAAGAGTGGTTTTGATTTTGCCTTTGTCTATCAAAGCAACCGCAAGGCTTTTAATCAAAGCTTTGCGCTGGTTCCTTACCCTTCCAAATTTTCGGCCTTTTTTCTGATGCTTCATAATTATTCTCTCAACGATAATCCAACTGATTTAAGAGCCTTTTTGACTTCCGTTACAGCCTTAGCTCCTATTCCTTCTATGCTTAAAATCTCATCCGCAGATTTTTGTGCCAATTCTTCCGAAGATTTTATTCCGGCTTCCATTAAAGCGTTTTTTGTGCGCTGTGAAAGTTTCAGGCTTTCTACTCCTCCTGGTTCGCCCCCGTTTTCAACTTTTGAAAAAGTTTTTTCTTTTCCGAAGTCTTCGGAATCCTCGTCGAACATTTCGATTTTTTCAATCTGTTTTTTCATTATCGAAAGCGCCGATTTAAAAGCGTCGCGAGGAGTTATGGAACCGTCTGTCTCTATGGTTATCCTCAAAAGATTGTAGTCGGTTCGGTCTCCAACGCGCATGTTTTCAACTTCGTAATTCGCGCGCCTTATTGGAGTAAAAATAGCGTCGAGCATCAGCGTGCCTATGGCAACTTTGTCTTTCGCGAGTTCCTCGGAAGGAACAAATCCTATCCCCTTTTCCACGGTCAGCTCCATGGAAATTTTTGTATTTTTGTCGGTAACCGACATTATGTGGTGGTCCTCATTCAACACTTCAAGCTGCGAAGGGCATTTGATGTCTTTTCCAGTCGCGTCCTTTACCCCCTTCATTTCCAGAGTGGCAACTTCCGGGCCTTCGCCATGGAGTTTGAATCGGAGCTGTTTCAGATTTAAAAGGATTTTTATCACGTCTTCTTTCACTCCAGACAATGTGGCAAATTCATGGCTTACTCCCTGGATTTTAACGGAAGTAACCGCTGCCCCCGGAAGCGATGAAAGCAAAATTCTTCGAATGCTATTGCCCAGGGTATTTCCATAACCAGGGTATAGGCCGGATATTTCATAAACGCCCTTTGTTTTTTCTTCGGAAACCGCTTTTGTTGATAAAGGCAAAACTATTTCGTAATCCATAAATTTTAATTACCTCGAATAATACTCGACTATGGGGTTAATATTAAATGTGGAAAATAAATTGTCGCTCCCGCCGGGGATAGACACGATTTTTCCCGACTTTTTTTCTCTGTCCAAAGCGACCCACGCCGGCGCTTCGTGTTTCTTTATTTTAACATCCAAATCCTTAAAAACTCCTTTTTGCGAGCTTTGGGTTCGCAAACTGACTTCATCGCCAATTTTTATTCGGTATGAAGGAATGTTCACCTTCTTTCCATTTACAAAAATATGGCCGTGGCCCACAATCTGCCTAGCCGAAGCTCGGGTTGAGGCAAAACCGATTCTGTAAACAACGTTATCCAGCCTCGATTCCAAAAAATAAAATATCGCGTCTACCGTGTTCATTGCCTTTTGTTTTATTGCCGAACGGATATAATTTGAAAACTGCCTTTCTCGGAGCCCGTAGCTGAACTTAAGGCGCTGCTTTTCTTTGAGCTGCAAACCGAATTCAGAAGAAGTTCTGCGCCTGCCGCCGGCTCTTCCATGGATACCCGGAGGATACGGCTTTCTTTTAAAAGCGCATTTTTCTCTTCCGCAAACGCTCATTCCGAGCCTTCTGCATGTTTTACAAGTCATTTTTGCCATAAAATTTTATACCCTTCTGGGCTTTGGCGCCCTCGGGCCGTTATGCGGAACCGGGGTGACGTCCCTAATAAACCCCACGTCGAATCCCTGGCCTATAAACGACCTTATGGCCGCCTCCCTGCCGGCGCCAACGCCTTTTACGAAAATATTGAATTTTTGAATGCCGATGACTTTAGATTTTTCTCCCAAAAATTCAGCCACCTTGGTAGCCGCGTACGGAGTACCCTTTTTGGCGCCCCTAAAACCCAACGCTCCGGAACTGCAAGCCATTATCACATTGCCCTTAGTATCGGAAATTGTGACTATCGTGTTGTTGTAAGTCGATTGTATGTGAACCTCGCCTTCTTGGATCTTTTTTTTGGGCGAGCCTGTCTTAATAGCCGAAGCGATTCCTTCTTCGGTGGTTAAGTCTGTTTTTTGGATTATTCGTTTCTTACCCATTGTAATTTAGAAATTAGTAATTATATATTAGAAATTCGTAATCTTATTTCTTCTCAAGCTTTCTCTTTCCCGACGTCATTGTTTTCCTGACATTGCCCCTTCGAGTCCTTGAGTTGGTTTTAGTCCGCTGCCCACGGGTTGGCAAATTTCTCTTATGCCTGTTTCCCCGGTACGTGCCGGCATCGATAAGCCTTTTTACGTTAAGCATTATTTCGCGCCTAAGCTCGCCTTCAACTTTATAATTCTTTTCAATTATTTCGCGCAGTTTGTTTACTTCCTGCGACGTCAAATCTTTGGCGCGCTTTTCCGGATCAACCTTCGCCTCTTTCAAAATTTTGAGAGCCGAAGGCAAACCGATTCCATAAAGATATGAGAGCGAGAAAGGGATTTTTTTATTGTCTGGAATATTTACTCCTGCTATTCGCATTTTTTTTAAATATTTAAATTTATCCCTGCCTCTGCTTATGCCTGGGGTTTTTGCAAATTACAACTAAACGGCCGGATCTGCGAATGATCTTGCAAGTATTGCACCTTTTTTTTACAGAAGCTCGTACTCTCATAAATTTACAACCTTTTAATTATTCTGCCTTTTTTGAGGTCGTGGGGGCTAAACTCCATCACAACCTTGTCGCCAACAAGGACTTTTATATAGTGCATTCTCATTTTCCCCGAAAGATGGCCCAACGCTTCAGAGCCGTCCGGGAACAAAACACGGAAAGTGGCGCTTGGCAGCGCCTCTGTAACCTGCCCCTCTTTTTGAATGCTATCCTTTGGCGATGAAGGCATCAATTAACTTAAATTTAAGAATAAAGCCATTCTAGCGTAGTCACAAAATAATGTCAACTTTTCCTCCATTCCTTTGAAGATATGCGGGCTTGGCGTAAAATTTCCGAAAGAAGATGCGAAGATATATCGCCGCTATGGGGATTAGGAATATGTAGTTTTAAATCACCTTTTATCATAAACAAATGACGGCCGCCGGAATACGGACCGCTGAACCCAAAATTTTTTAAATGCTGAACGAGTTTTCGCCAAGAAATATTTTTAGGCATGGCTAAGTTCTCTCTTTCCGATTTTAATACTAAAACCGGGAATTTTTCCGCCATCCCTAACTTTAAGTAAAATCCAATCTTCCAAAACTTCTTTTAGTTCAGCACGGCAATCTTCTAAATTTTTAGCATTCGCCCAAACACCTTTTATGGTTGGAATTTCGCCAAAATAAGATTGATTTTTTAAAATCTTATATCGCGCTTTGCGCAATTTATCTTCTATAAAATCGCTTATCATGTTTAAATATTAGCATAACCAATACAAGCAACGCAAACACAAAAATCATCAACTAAAATAGTTTTAAAAAGTCCCGCAAAAATCGCGGGACCTAATACTAACTTGCGGAGACCGGAAAAACAAACGAACCAAGGCCAATCCACCGGTCGCCAGGCCTGCCGCAACAGGTGATGACCCATCGACCGCCATCACGGCGGTAGGCGCCGAGCACGCGCGGGTTGCCATAGCTGTAATGCTTCATACCTCGGTTGCGGAGATTTTCTGTGGTGCGTTCGCTGTCGTCCTCGATTTCTTTTCCAGGCATCAGGGCAACTTTGTATATGCGTCCCGCCACCAAGAGATGGTTCTTGTCGTAGCTGTCCTTTCTTGTGGAAAGGAAGCACGATTTAGCGTAGTCGCTTACGCGGTGGCCGGCGAATTCGAGCCGTTCGATATCGGCTGCACCGGCAAGAGAGAGGCCGGCAAAAGTAAGGATGACGTGGCCGTGCTCATTGCGTTCGAATTTAACCACAATACCTCCTTTAAGAAAACCAGGATCCTGAAATATTTTAGCGTGAAGTGATTTTTATGTCAATCCCGTCTGGGCTTTTGGGGAATGACCGCAGCCAAAACGGCCTAAAGGACACTTTTGCGCGCTCAAGAGACGGGAAAGCGGTCAAAATGGATGCCGACCTATTTATTTTGTTTTTGAAAATCTCATCCAAAATTAAGTCTTTATCCGCTTCCGCCTCAAGTTGGGCGGTACCCTTGATTTTAACTTTAAATTTATCCGCTCCGCTTTTGAAATCCATAAGTTCAAAAGAAAGGTCTTCAATATTTTTTATTGCTACATGGTATGAGTTGTCATAAAAATTACTTTTGCGCGCCAAGTGCTTTTCCAAAGATTTTCGGTTTACCATAGCGCCCGTGGCGGCTCCTGAAATTTCAAATGAAAACTTTTCCGAAGGGCTCCCGGCTTTCGGTTCGGCGCTCTCTCCCGAAACCAAATAGCGTATGGATTGCGCGAGCAAAAATGATTCCGGAGGAAGTTTTCGAACCAAATCTTCTTTTGTTTCCAACGATGCCGAATTTAATATTTTGGCTCTTGCGTTTTTAATGTCGCCCTCGCTTACTACAAGGCTTGTTCCAGAAAATCCTCCTGTAATTTTGGTTTTGGATTTCCCGTAAATCGTTTTAAATTTTGGTGAATTCTGCTCCTTGAGCCCCGGAAGCATAAAATCAACAAGATTTTCTTCGTTGTATTCCGGCCCCGCCTTGTCGGCCGCAATCTCAACATCTAAAGAACCGAGTTTTGGAACGATTATTTGTTTTTCTATCCTGTAAATTTTTCCGGATGGTGATTGGAATCTAGTGTTAGAGACAAGAACTTGGGGTTCGCCGCTATCGTTTTTTACAGTTATAGTCCCGCGGGCTTTTGATGCAACATTCCGCTTTTCTGTGGACTGGAATTCGCCATTTTTCTTGCTTGAGAGGGAAATTTCGGAAAACAAAAGCTCTCCGCTTTTAGGATTTTTGGAAAGCTCAAGCACTTCATCAATAGGCAATGAAACTGATTTGGGAGTCAGTTCCAATTTCATCTTTGCAAACATAAAACTCACAGCAATATAAACCACTAAGATAGCCAAAACTACCAAAAGCGCCTTCCAACCTTTAAATTTCTTTGGGAACTTCGGTAAATTCGGCAAATGCAAAGGTTTTTCATTTTGTTTTTTGGGTTTTTCTATATCGAACTGCCTTTTTGGCGACAAAACTCTGTTTCTTGACGGAGGAATAATATCGGATACTTTTCTTTGTGAATTAAAACTATTCATACGACAAAATTAGAGCTGTAAGAACAGCGTCTTTCCCACCGGAAAGCGCGCCAAGGTTTATAAACTTTTCTTTGAAGGTATGCGGAGTTAAAGCCTGGACGTTCATATTTGAATTATATAAATTTTTTAGGTTTTCTTTAATAGCGTTTTTTAAAATATCAAAATCCGCCCCAGCCCCGGAAACAAACAATTCTCCCCTATTTTTTACTGAACCGAGAACCGCTGGCTCCAGCAATTCAGATAAGCTTTCATTTATAATCTTATTTACCGCTCTTTCGCGGGTGTAATCAAGCGTGCCCCGCGCAAGCCTCCGCAGCATGCTCTCGGCATCGGAAAAGCCAACTTTAAAAGATGAGGCCATTTTTCTCTCAAGCGCGCGAATTCCAAATGGCAACGCTTGCGATTCCAAAAAACTAACCTCCGCCCCGATATCCAAAACAGCCGGCGTCTTCTGCGGGTAATGCATGGAAGCCAATTTGCCAAGAGTCTCCCTGTCGGACGCGAAGCGGAGAACACTTACGGGGAAAAACTCGTCTTTTAATTCTTCTATCCTGGTTTTTAAGTGCCTGTTTACAGAAAATATCTTGGCGTCGATTTTCAAAGTTTCTCCTTTGTACCCATACGGGTCGCTGACCTCATAACCGTCTATCGTGGAAGATAAAATGTCGCAGGAAACTGCTTCGAAGTTTTTTGGCAAACCGGCCATGGCAGACAAAAGAATATTATTTACTTCATCCGCGGACACCTCGGCATGCGGATTTTTACGCTTTTCTTCTCCACCCAAGCGCTGTTCGGCAAAAAATGGATAAGAAAATCCGACTCTGACAGCGGAAATATTTTTTTCAAACTTATGCGCGTCGTTAAACGCTTTTGAAATAGCGTTCAGCAATAACTTAGATTTATTCGGCAAAGACGCGTCGTAATGGTACCGAAATACTTTATTTACATCAGCTCTTCCCCCGCTTTCAATGCCCGCGACGGCAACCGACACAGACGCAGTGCCAATATCAACAGCTAAAATCTTATTCATAAATATATTATAACACAAAATTCAATCCCCGCGCCACATATTGGCGCGGGGCACAAAACAGAGAGCAGCTAAAACCGTAAAAGCGTTCTATCAAAGATTCCCAAAGCTCTTTTTAGATCTTCCGGAGCAATATTAAGAGGAGGCATAAAACGGATAGATTTATCGCCGGCTCCCAAAAGCCGGAGCCCCTTTCCTTCGATGGTTACCGCCTCTTCAGAGCGCTGGATAACCAGGTCGCGAATTTCGGCCGACACAAACTCCAAAGCCCACATTGCGCCTCTGCCCCTTGGTTTTTTTGCCATAATATTTGGATGGCGGGAATAAATCTCTAAAAGATTTTCAGATAAAATATTTTCTAATATTCCGACAAAACCCAAGCTCAACATCTTTTCAATTTGAAAAAACGCCTCAATAGCCGAGGACATAACCATGGGTCCTCCGCCGAAAGTATTTGAATGCTGGCCTTTTTTTTCAAAATCCAAATCTCCCCTAAAAATCGTAGCCCCGATCGGCAATCCACCGCCAAGCGCTTTCCCCATAGTCAAAATGTCAGGCGTTATGCCGAATGCCAAATGATCGCATCCGAACATTGATCCGTCCCTGCCCATTCCGCACTGGATGGCATCCACTATGCAGATTACTCCAGCTGCCTGGGCTTTTTCTATAATTCTCGAAACAGCATAAGCGCTTGCTGGAATAATCCCGCCTTCCCCCTGGCATGATAATTCGATAAGCAAGCTGTCAACATGCTCAAGCATGAAATTTTCAAATCTCTTAAGAGTTTGTTCAAAGCTTATTTCTCTCGGATAAGGCAAATACAAAGAATTTACTTGGTCGCAATGGTCCCAAAACGGATCCCGCTGGACTTCCGGTTTGGACGATGTAGCAGCCAAAACGCCTTTTGTGCGCCCCGCGAAACCGTTGAAGAAATAAATATTTGTTTTTCTATAGGCCTCGCCTTTGCGCAATCGGTACGCCCGGCAAAGCTTTCTGGCAGCCTCGTTGGCTTCGGCTCCGGAGTTGCTAAAAAAAACTTTAGCGGGCTTTGGCACGGGGCTTTTTTCACAAAGTATCTCTGCGAAATCCGTAGCTTTGGCATTCGGCGCGCTATGATGCTCCGAAAACATGTTGCCGGTCACAGACTGTTCGATAATCCTTGTGCGGATCCCGGAATTATTTCTGCCTAAGTTATTTACCGAAGCATCGCAGTGCAAGTCAAAAAACTGGTTGCCGTCTACATCCGTCACAATTGCCCCTTCTCCGCTTTTTACCACCACTCTAGAATTCTGCGTAGTGGTTGCGTAATATTTTTTTGCTTTTTCCAGCACAGCAAGCGCTTTCGGCCCCGGAAATTCCTTCACATTGCCCCCGCTTAAACTCAATCTTTTTGGATAATAGCATATTGTTCTTTTTTGTACGAATCAAAACACAGCATCGATTGATGGTGTGTTTTTCATTCAACTACTGCGCGGATGCGGCGGGTGGAGGAGCCGATGGATTCGCATTTTTGGATTTTAAAATGGCCGATTTCACCTGTGTTTTTTACATGCGGGCCCCCGCAAAATTCCCGACTGAAAGGAGGCTCTGAGCTTGTCGAAGAGTTTGGTCCAATCGTGTAAACCCTTACACGATTGGGATACTTTTCTTTAAAGAAAAACAGCGCGCCTGTTTTTTTAGCTTCCTCGATAGGAATTTCTTCAAAATTAACAGGAAGATTTTTTGATATCGCCTCATTGACCAACCTCTCGACTTCGCGCAATTCATCTTCAGTCGGCTTGCGGACAAAAGAAAAATCAAAGCGAGTCCGCTCCGCGGTGATATCGCTGCCGGCCTGCTTGACTTCATCGCCCAAAACCCTCCTTAGAGCCGCCTGCAATAAGTGGGTTGCGGTATGAAGCCTTGTTACAATTTTTAGTTCTTCTTCATTTTTTGCCTTTAACTCTCCGGTATTGAGCAAAAGCCCATGCCCGCCAAACTTTTTTTCCGCCCCGGCTCTCGAAATTTCTTGGTGTTTTTTAAATTCCATGTCAAAATCTTCTCTCGAAAGGCCTTTAGCCATCTCTCCGCCGAGTTCTTTTACTACTTCATAGGGTAGTCCATAAGTTTCAAAAAGTTTAAAAGCCGTAACAGAGTCAATAAACTGCAATTTATTTAGTTCACGGAGCCCTAATTCAAGAGTTTTTTGGAATTTTTCATTTTCTTTTTGAAATTCAGAAAGTATTATGTTTTCTTTAAGCTCCGGATACAAATGACCGTACATTTCAACAACTTTAGACAGCAGATTTTCCAAATTTTTCCCGTGAACAACTATTCTGCGCATCAGCCGGCGCAAAATATACCCCGCTTCTTTGTTGCTGGGCCTTACTCCATCGGCGATCAAAAAAGAAATTGCTCTTGCGTGGTCGGCTAAAATCCTTTGAGTTCCAATCGGAAATTCTCCGGCAGTTTCCGTAAGCGGAGAAAGCAAATCTGTTTCGAAAATATTTTTTTTATTCTGAACAACCATCGCAAGCCGCTCCAAACCCATTCCTGTATCTACGCCGGGAGTTTTTAGTTTTTCCAATGAGCCGTCTGGCTTGCAATAATATTCGTTAAAAACCAAATTCCAAATCTCGACACCGTCCACATATATTTCCACAGTCGGTCCGCAAGGGCCTTCAGAACCGGTAGGACCCCAGAAATTATCCTGGCGACCATGAGCAATTATTTTAGATTCTTCAAAATATTTTTTTAATTCATTGTGAGAAATTTTGTCTGACTCAATTTGATTATCTCCCTCAAAAAAAGTCGCAGAAAGCCTATCATGGTTAATTTTCATCTCCTCTTCCAAAAATTTTAAAGCATGTTCAATCGCTTCTTTTTTGAAATACCCGCCGAAGCTGAAATTCCCTAGCATTTCAAAAAAAGTGAGGTGCGAGTCATCTCCCACCTCGTCGATATCCGAAGTTCTAAAACATTTCTGGACCGAAACAACATTTTTCGCCAGAGACAAAGAAGGTTCGATATAATATTTCTTAAATTGCTGCATGCCCGCAGTGGTAAGCAATACCGAAGGGTCGTCTGGAATAAGCGAACTCGACGGCATAATCATGTGCCCGCGGTTCTCAAAAAATTCAAGAAATTTTTGGCGTATTTCCGCTGAAGTCATGTACATATTGAAGCAAAAAAAAAGCTCCGCGGCAATTCGCGGAACTTTATAGCATTTAATTGTTACTTGACTTGCGTAAACTGGGCAAGCAGGTGTTTATTTTTGGGCCGGCGCAACCTGCTAAGCGCCCTTCCTTCGATTTGGCGTATTCTCTCACGCGTTAAACACATTTTCACGCCAATCTCTTCAAGAGTATGTTCGCGCTCGCCGTTTAAACCAAACCGCAGATTTAGAACCAAATTTTCTCGTTCGGTCAAAACATTGTTGAACATTTTGTTAATTGTCTCGCCGACATCTTGCGATAGAATGTTTTCTTCCGGAGTTGGACCAGGATCTTTCACAGAATCTCCAACAGAACTTGGCGACCCTTCATTTTGCTTCCAAGTTTTCTGTTCAAAAGAAACAACGCTGCGAGCGCTACCCATGATGTGATTAATCTTTTCGGGGGTCAGATCAAGCTCTGGAAGTTCCAAGGCGATCTCTTCACACGCAGGTTCTCTGCCAAGTTTTCCAAAAAGCTTTTGGAATACGGCATTGATTTTTCTATATTCTTCAAGCAAATGCACAGGCACGCGGATAATATTGAAATTATTATCCAGAGTCCTTCTGATAGTTTGCGCAATCGACCAATTCGCAAAAGTCGAAAAACGAAAGCCTTTTTGCGGAAGAAACCGCCTAATCGCTTGGAGTAAACCCAAATTTCCCTCCTGTATTGCGTCTAGTTTCTCAATATTCGCGTTTTGGCATTTGCTAAAATACTTTTTTGCGACCACGATCACCCATCTTAAATTTGCGCTCACAAATTCTCCTTCAACGCTCAAAACATTATCAAACATCCACCGCAAGCGGAAAGGAACAACCGGAACGGACTCGAGTTCATCGAATATCCTTGCGTGCCAATATTTTCGAAGTTTCTCATTTTTGAATTCCCTAACAATGTTGGAAAATATCGGATAAGGCATGGTTTTGAAATATCTTCGTATTTTCTGCTCGTGAATTGGCTTTCTTGCGGATGCCCTCCGTTCCAAAAACTGCCACAGCCTTACCTCCTCTCCCAGATCTTGAAGCCGAATTTGTGAAATAACACAGCCTTCATCAGAAGAAGAATTAAAACGCTCCACAACATTTTTAACAGAAGGCCAGTACCCGTACACGGTTATAAATATAGCAATAAATTCCCACGGAGTTTCCGTGCTTTCAACCTTATCAAGCCGATGATTTTCGCTTGGCAAGACTGATGGAACGCCTTCTTCTATCAATTTAAGAAAACGTTCGTATCCCTCTCCTTCTGGAAGAAAAAATTCCGCTATCGCCTTCAAAAGAGCAGAGCGCGCTACGCAAAGCCTTCTACCTGCGTCTTCTTCTTCCTTATCCTTGCGGGAAAAAAGCGGAATTCTGCCTATATCATTCAAGTATTTGCGAATGTCGGGAGTCACAATAAACTTTGTCTGCGGCATTTCTTTACTCCTAAATTTTTGAAGAATTCTGCAAATACCCTACAACGTTTAAGGGTAAAAAGCAAACAAGAATTTTGCCTTACGAAATTATCCCCCCGCCGAACACTTCTCCGCTATTTGAGTAAAAAACAATAGATTGACCCGGCGATACCGCCCTTTGGGGAACCTCAAATTTTAGTCCATAGTCTTTGGTCGATAGCCCGTAGACAATTGCCTTTTGCAGAGGTTGCCTATAGCGAATGCGCGCAAGGCACGCAAGCGGAAAATCCGGTTTTCGCGCAATCCAATTCGAGCGCTCAAAAAACAATTCTTTTTTATGCAGGGCTTCGCTTTTTCCTTCGGCAACAACAATCGTATTTGTAGAAATATTTTTTTCAGAAATATAAACCGGATTTGCCATACCACCCAATTCTAAACCGCGCCTTTGACCAATAGTAAAAAGGTGCGCGCCTCTGTGTTCGCCGATTTTGACTCCTTCCGAATTTAAAATCTCTCCGATTTTTTGCGGAAGCTTTTCCGAAAGAAAATCCAAAAAATCCACTTTGCCCACAAAACAAAGGCCCTGCGAATCCTTTTTCTCCGATGTAGGCAATTTGAATTTATTTGCCAATTCCCGAACTTCGGATTTTAAGTAATCGCCTATCGGAAATAAGCAGTATTTCAACCGGTCTTGAGTAAGGGTCCAAAGAAAATAGCTTTGGTCTTTGCCAGTATCGCGCGCTGAAAATAAAGAGATAAAATTAGCTCGAACATAATGCCCGGTTGCAATAAAATCCGCTCCGTTTTTCAAAGCTTTTTTGAGAAATACTCCGAATTTTATCTGCTTATTGCACATAACATCGGGATTTGGAGTCCGCCCCGCTGAATACTCGCCTATCATATATTCGTAGACTTCTTTTTTATATTCATCCCTAAAATCCCAAGTCAAAAAAGGAATATCCAAAACCGCCGCGACTTTCATCGCGTCTCTCCTATCCGCGCTGTTTTCACAGCCTCCGCCAATTGGCGGACCAGCACAGACCATATGGACTCCAGTTACATTGTATCCTTCGTTTTTCAACAGCGCTGCCGCAACCGAGCTATCCACACCCCCGGACATTGCCACAAAGACTTTTTTGCCATTATTTGACATAATGGAAATATTATTCAGAACCTTTAACCGCTTCCACATAACTGCAGTAGTCGCAATCCGAACCAGGCATAGGAATTTCGCCTCCGTTTAAGCATTCGTGGATATTCGAAATAGTTTTATCCACCCACGAACCGTTTCCTTTGTATGGAATCAATGTCACATCAAACTCCAATTTGCCATCAAAAGCTTTTTTATCGGACTTTCCGTTGCAGTAAACAAAATATCCTGTATCGGAAACTTTGTACCCATTGTTACGCAAAAGCCATTGGTAAATTTCCATCTGTCTTTTGTATCCTTTGTGCCAATCTTTATTGAGTTCAGTTATGTCTTCGTTTTTTGCTGTTGCTTTGTAGTCAACCACCATGAATTCGCCTTTGGAATTCTGCCACAAATCGTCAATCGCGCCAAAAATCAAAAAGTTTGTAGGTTCATGTAAATATTGCACGCCGGTAAAATTGTGCCGCCACTTTTCCAAATCTTTGTGGGACACCGGTTTTGCGTCTACCCCGTATTTTTCAATCAGCGGATGCGCGGAACCGTTTGCCCGGTAAATATCAAACTCCTGCTTCAAGAGAGTGTCTACGGCGGAGTTCAAGGAAAACGGAAACCCAGGGGGCCGGCCGACTCCAAGCTTGCGGTCCAAATAAAAACATTTCGGGCATTCCAAAAACAAGTCAATTTTCGACCTGGATAATTTAAATGGGTTTTTTGGATCGGTTCCGTAAAGGTTTTTTGTCCTTTGGGAATTGTAGTATTGAGACATATTTAAAATAATGGTATCTTAATAGGCATGGACAAGCAATCTTACGACGAAATGCGGATGCGGGAAAACCAAGAAAAAGAAAAATCCGCAAAAAATCAAAAAGCTACAAAATACGCCAAGGCGTTTTTATGGACAGCATTAATTGTGTTGGTTGTGGGAGGAGGCGGATGGTACTTGGCGCAAAGCGGATTTTTCGCGTACGATCCATTGGATCTTTGCGTCCAACACGCCGGAGTCGGTATGCATATCCACCCGCATCTTAAAATTTTTGTAAAAGGCGAAGAAATAAAAATTCCATCCAATATTGGAATTTCATCTTCATGTATGCGCCCAGTACATACGCATGACGATTCAGGAACATTGCATTTGGAATTTCCCACCAAAACTGATGTCACCTTGGAAACATTTTTCAAAATTTGGGAAAAACCATTGAACGAATTTGGAATAAATCCAAAAATGAAAGTAAACGGCGTTGAAAACGCCGAACTGGAAGGCTACATAATGCGCGACAGCGACCAAATAGAATTATTTTTTGACTAGGTTTTCCGCTTCTTCAAATTTAATTGACAGCAGAGACGACACTCCATCCCTTCCTATTGTTACTCCATAAAGCACATCCGTCGCGCGCATTGTCTCACGGTTGTGGGTTATCACTATCAATTGAGCTTTTTTGCTAAGCTCTTTTAGCATATTGCCATATTTTCTTGAATTGGCTTCGTCCAGCGCCGCGTCTGTTTCGTCGAGCACCAAAAACGGCGGGGGGTTTACTGTAGATACCGCGAACAAAAGCGCTATTGAAGTTAAAGCCCTCTCTCCGCCCGAGAGCATATTCAATGACTTTATCCTTTTTCTGGGAATGTTTACCATAATATCTATTCCCCCTTCAGTTTCGCCGACTTCTTCCATCTCCCCGGTTTCTTCGTTTATCATATTTTTTGCCTCCTTGGGTTCTATGAGTTTTATCTCCGCGCTTCCTCCGCCGAAAATTTCATTAAAAAATTTTCCAAAAAGGGAATTTATTTTGGCAATGCCGAATTTGAAATCTTTTTCTATCTTCTCATCGAGCTCAGAAAACAAATCATCCAAACTAGATTTTGTTTCCAAAAGGTCTTTTAACTCTTTTTCCAAAAAAGCGCTTCGCTTTTCAGCTTCCTCGTATTCTTTTAAAACTCCCGAGTCCACCCCCCCGGCTTCTTCCAGGCGTATGCGGAATCTCTCTATTTTTCTTCTCTGTTCCTCCCGTTCTCCTAGAGCGAAAATTTCTCCCTGCGACGTCTCATCTTTAAACGATGGGAAATCCGTTTCCAAATCCTTTAAACGGGTTTTTAGCCTTTCTTCCTCAAAAGACAAGTTCTGAAGAATCTCCTTGGCTTTTTGCAAATCCAAAAATGTCTGCTTGTATATTGCCCCAGCTTTTTGAGCTTCGGAATTTTTTTTCTGGTATTCGACTTCTAATATTTTTCTTAAATCGAGAATGTTTTTTTCTTCTGTTTCAAGTTTTTTAAGCTCTTCTTTTATTTCTGAAGGCCCCTTGGAAACATCCGTATTTGGCGATTTTTCGAAACCTTGCATGTTTTCCAAAATCCCATATATCTTTTGAGTGGAAGAAAATATCGCATTGCGTATGCCTTCAAAAGACCCTTCTCTGCCTGCCTTTTCGAGGTCGGACACAAGCTCCAAAAGTATTTCTTTGACCCTGGACCTCGGCATCATGTTGTCTGGACCTGGTTTTTTCTCGCCGGCGACCTCCAACTTTATAAGTTCCTTGTCCAGCTGCCTGCGCTTTACGGCAATCTCCTCTCTCGCGCTATCCAATTTTTTAAGTTCCGCAAAAAATTCCCCGCTATCGGCGGATTTTCCGAATGCGGATTCGCTCTTTTGTATTTCCAAAGATAATGCTTTCACTTTCTCCAGCGCTGGGGCGCGCTTTGAGGAAAGTTCTTTTTCCGCCTCTTCCAATGTTTTTAATTCCCTTTGCACGTATTCCAGGCTCAATTCAAAAAGCGATTTTTTCAAATCCTCCGCGCCTTTCGCTTTTTCTGCCTGGGTTTTTAGGTACTTGAGATGTGGAGCAAGCTCCCGCTTGAGCGATTCAATATCTTTTATATTTTCTTCCGTTCGTTCGATTTTTCTTTCGGCTTCGGCTTTTTTAAATTCGTAAATTCGGAGCCCCAAAGCGTCCGATACCATTAATTTCCTTTCCGCCGGCGATGTGAACAAAATTCTATCGGCGTCCCCCTGGGCGATTATATGGTGCTGGGACGCCCCCAAGTCGACTTTTGAAAGAAGTTCTATTATATCCTTCAAACGAACCACTGAATCATTGAGCGTATATTCGTTCACTCCGTCCCTGTAAACCCTTCTGCCTATTATTACTTCGTCAAATTCCAACCCGAACTGGTTTTTTTTATTGTCGAAAACCAAATTGACCGATGCCTTGCCCATTTTTGGAACGGATTCGGTGCCGGCGAAAATAAGGTCTTCGCCTTTTTTCCCGCGAAGGTTTTTTAGGGATTGTTCTCCCAAAACCCATCTTATTGAATCCGCGACGTTAGATTTTCCAGAACCATTGGGGCCCACAATCGCGGAAATCGCGGAAGGAAATTCCAAAGTAACCGCTTTGGCAAACGATTTAAAACCTGAAATTTCGAGGCGCTTAAACAACATTTTAGAATTATATCAAAAAAAATAAAGCAAGAAGTATTGACAATTTATCGAAAATGAATATAATATAGGCAGACTTTCTTTTAGGAGCAATCAAATGAGAAAATGTTTGGCTGCAGCGTGCATAATGGTAATCGCAGTCACGCCGATAAGCAATCACGACAAACAAGAGCTTGAAGTTAAGAATATTGAAACAGTGACGGAAACGTTTGATAGGTTATCGAAATCTTTTGACGGCGAGATTAAAGAAATTGGGCACGCAATCACAAATGCCGAAAGCGATTTTAGAAACATATGCAATACCGAAGGATGCAGATACGGCATAGGCCCAATGCAAATTGTGCGGAGCACTTTTGAAGAGCAATGCCAAGGAAATGTTTTTAACCAGGAAGATAATATAAAATGCGGACTTACAATGCTAAAGCGAGGCCATTATTGGAGATGGTACCAAAGCGTCGATAAATGGTTCCTAAAACTTTCTAAAAAAGCGCAAAAAAGAATTTTGCCGTAAAACCCCTCCGACCGCGGTCGGAGGGGTTAAATTTGACATTTTATGGCAAAAATGCTAGAGTCTTTATAGACTTGAAAAAAGAAAGGAGAATCGAAATGGCAGGAACAACGCTTGGAATTTATATGCCTCCGGAACAACCTTTGAGTTTGGTGTTAAATTGGGGAATAAAGACCCAGACAACTCTTTGCAATTATCTTGATGAATATAAAAAAGACCTCCCGAGCTGGATAACCAATGAAAGAATAAAAGACTTGCGAGAACAGCGCAAACTAAAAATTCCCGGCGATATATGGCACTGGGTAAAACCAAGATGGCAAAAAGAAGACATCGACCCTAAGCCCGACGCCTACGGACTTTTTGGCGGAATGATCGAGCAGTGGGAAATTGAAAACCACCCGAACGATTATTTTGACTATAGAATAACTTCGGAAGCCGTTGAAGAAACTGGACTAATTATTGTTCGCGAGCTCAAATACCACAACGGAAAGTCAATTTTGGATCCGGATGGAAAACCAAAGAGAATTTCGCTGTTCCGCAGAATTTGCCTGGTTTACGCAGAAAACAAAAAACAGGGTGGAGGAAAAGTTTACGAAAAATTTAACCACAAAACTATTGAAGCCTTGAGAAATCCGAATCAGGAAGAGGGGCACACGTACGAAGTTTATTTTTTCCATATTATGGAAGCCGATGGCACCTTGAGCACAGAGGACCACAAAGGAGAAACACGCGCGCCGGAAATTATACCAATTACATCTTTGTATCCGAGGAACTCGCAGGTTGAAGGAGCAAATTGGTTTTATCCAAAACACGCGTTTGGTCTAAAAATTCTTTTGCGCCAACTGATTAAGGAAGGAAAAAACGAATACAAAGAACCGCTCGCGCATTTGGAAAAAGAATTTCAGCACGATGACAGACTTGGATTTGTGGAGTTTGCCGATTCAACTCCAACTCTCGACCTAAGCGACGAGGATGCGTGGCTGCGCGCAACGCAGGGAGTAAAAAAGATATGAAAAAAAATAACTGGGTCGCGGAGTTGTTTTGGATTTACGGAATTTCTGGAGGATCTGCCATACTTGTCGGATATTTTTCAAGAATATTGGAAATAAACGGCTGGGGATATGCCACAATGCTTGCTGTTTACTTTTTAACAGCGATTATTTCCCTAATATTTGTAAAATTCTGGAAAGAAAATAAAAAATACGCTGTATCATTCAACAACCGCGAAGTTTTCCTGGATGGCAAAATAGATAACAAAAAGTGCGCAATTGTATTTTTTCAAATTTTGCGGCTCAACCACAAAGGCAATGAACCAATAAAAATGTTCGTGGACAGCATCGGGGGAGAACTAGACGGATTTAATATACTTACAAACGCAATAAAATCCTCTGAAGCTCCAATTACAGGAATTGTCATTGGAAGGGCTTATTCTGCCGCAGCGATTGCGTTGCAATGCTGCCACAAACGCCTAATGTTTCCCAATTCAAAACTGCTTTTACACACATTACAATGCTCTGGATCAGTTTCAGTTAAAGGCTATAACGCCCACGAAAATGTTAGAACCGCGATAAAAAGCCTGCTTGAATTTAGAAAAAAATTATTTCGCGATCAAGAAGAATTAGACGCAATTGTCTTGACCAGATCCGGCCTTTCTATGGAAAAACTTGAGTCAATAGAGGACAAAGAATTGACGCCGGATGAAGCTCTTAAATTGAACTTGATCGATGAAATAATAGTAAAATTATAAAGTTTAAAAACTGGAGGGTCACCTCCAGTTTTTCATTTTTAAAGCAAGCTCCGCGGCGCTTTGCTGGGCTTCTTGCTTTGAATGCCCTTCGCCTTCAGCGACAAGTTCTTTGCCCAGATAAACCCCCACAATAAAATGCTTGTCGTGGTCCGGCCCCCATTCTTTTATGACTTCGTACGACGGCGTAACTCCCTCCCTATCTTGGGCTTCTTCCTGGAATAAGCTTTTGTGGTCTTTGTATAATTTCTTTTCCAAAATTTCCGGAATTTTCGGTTCTAAAACTCTAAGTATGAATCCCTTGGCCGATTCGTAGCCGGAATCCAAATAAATCGCTCCGACTATCGCCTCAAAAGCGTTCGCCAAAATTATCTGGCGAGCACGGCCGATATCCCGCGCCTCGCCCCGTGAAAGGAGCAAAAAATCGTTGAAACCTATCTCCGCCGAAACGGAGCCCAAAATATTCGCGTTAACAAGCGAGGCGCGGAGATTGGTAAGCTCGCCCTCCGGCTTTTCGGGAAATTTTTCATATAGATATTCAGTTATCGCAAGCTCCAGCACAGCGTCCCCCAAAAACTCCATGCGCTCGTTATTTTCCCCA
>ERZ1292623.1621-Hain-H51-01um-R1-1621-length-21281-cov-15_pt1 | contig 21281 bp, 18 predicted proteins | sample MGYA00564398_ERZ1292623 | MGnify/ENA primary metagenome ERZ1292623 (study PRJEB36523, sample SAMEA6512633) | groundwater metagenome | collected 2019-01-07 | study: AquaDiva: Metagenomics assemblies of 32 groundwater samples | reverse complement strand
GCCATATCCCCCAGAATGAGCTTTATAAATATTATTCTCAGGGTTCGGTTTTTGTGATGCCTTCAATTGAAGAGGGATTGAGTATGGTGCAATTACAAGCTATGGCGTGCGGGTTGCCGTTAATATGTACAACTAACACCGGCGGAGAAGATGTTATTGAAGAAGGAAAAAGCGGATTTGTTGTTCCAATCCGAGATGCGGAAAAGATAAAAGAAAAACTGCTTTATCTTTATGAAAACCCGAAAATTTGCCGTCAAATGGGGCAGTCGGCGAAAAACAGAGTTACAAGCGGTTTCACTTGGAATAATTATGGGGAAAAGATGATGAAAGAATATGAAAGAATATTAAATTACAATAAAAAGCTATGATTGAAAAAGTTTGCGAACATACATTTATTAAAAAATTGATGAATAAAAATTCTGTTGTTTTAGATTTAGGAGCAAATTTGCAAATAGTAGATCAATGGACAATAGAATTTCATGATTTTTTATATCCGGAAACCAATGAGAGAGTTGAAAAAATCAAAAGAAAATTCATAGATGCCGGATTTTTTTATATTCCCTTTTCTATTACGAATAATGGAGACGCTCTTTTTATTAAAAATAATAAAATTTCCATATTAGAATATTTTTATTTGAAATATATTTTTAGATATTTGCTCGGCTTAAATAGAAGGTTAAATAAATTATTCAATGATTACTAAATTAAAAGAATTAATTTTTAAAAATAAAACTGCGCGTCAAACTATAGTCAAGAACGTGTTTTGGTTAAGTTTCGGGCAAATAGGAAGCCGATTAATTAAGGCGGCAATTGTAATTTACGCAGCCAGAGTTTTAGGCGTTTCGGGCTATGGAACTTTGTCTTATATTTTTGGATTAACGGGATTTTTTACGATATTCGCTGACATCGGCATAAGCTCCATTCTTACGCGCGAAGTTGCAAAAGATTATCAAAATGAAGACCATTATTTCTCAACTGCTGTGGTAATTAAAATAGCGCTTCTTCTTTTTACAGCCGCCCTTATTATTTTTGCCGCCCCATATTTTTCAAAAATTGAGGAAGCAAAAACTTTAATACCTTTAGTGGCATTGCTTATTATTTTTGATGGGTTGAGGGAGTTAAGTGTAGCTTTTTTTCGTGGCAGAGAAAAAATGGAGATAGAGGCCCTTATTATTATTATTACAAACGTTCTAATTACTTTATTCGGATTTATAACTTTGTATTTTTGGACTACTTATAAATCGCTTCTTGTCGCATATATTGCGGCTTCTTTCTGCGGGTTTTTAATTTCCGCTTATTTTCTTAAAGGAAAATGGTTGAAAATTAGAAGTAATTTTGCAAAACAATTTGTTATTCCAATGGCGAAATCCGCTTGGCCGATGGCAGTTGGCGGACTCATCGGTTCTTTTTTATTTAACGTGGATATTATAATGCTGGGATGGTGGCGCACCGAATTTGATATAGGGTTTTATTCAGCGGCTCAGAGAATCGTTGGGTTGATTTATAACGTTCCAGGATTGCTGGCGATAGCTATTTTTCCTATGTTTTCCCGTTTTATATATGCCAATGACGAGGAACGTGCCAGGTCTCTCACAACAAGAACAATTGCAGCGCTTTTTATGGCGGCAATTCCCATTGTGGTTGGAGGATTTTTATTAAAAGATCAAATTATTAATTTTGTATACGGGGAAAGTTATGCCGCCGCGGCGAACACATTTGGCATTTTGATAATTTCAATTCTCGCAATTTTCCCATTTGCCATTCTTAACGATCTAGTATTTGCATATGATAAACAAAAAAAGATGCTGATATACGGAGTAGTCGCTTCTTTAAGCAATATCGTTTTGAACGCATTGTTGATTCCGTTTTACGGAATAATCGGGGCGGCGGTTGCCACGACATTTTCTAACATATTAAATGTTGCGATGATCTGGAGATTTGTGAAAAAACTAAATCAATTTACAATTTTATCAAGACTTCCGAAAATAATAATCGCTGTTTGCATTATGGCAGCAATAACGGCAATCTTGAAAAAAATTGGAATAAATTTAATTATAAATATTTTATTATCTGCGGGGTCGTACTTTATTTTACTTTATTTCTTGAGGGAAAAGATGTTCGGAGAAATAACTTTACTTTTTAGAGAAGGATATAATAGAATAAAATAAACTATGAAAACAATAATTCTTTGCGGAGGCCAAGGCACAAGGATGAAAGAGGAAACTGAATTTAAGCCCAAGCCATTGGTTTTAGTGGGCGGCAAGCCGATTTTGTGGCACATTATGAAAATCTATTCTCATAATGGATTTAATGAGTTTATTTTGGCTTTGGGATATAAAGGGAATATGATTAAGGATTATTTTATGCTTGTTCTTACCCTTATGTTGGCGCTTGTCCGACTCCGCCCGAAAAACAATCGGAAAAATACAGAAATGACGGATTTAACGCATTTGCTGTTGCCACTCCTCTTATTGTTAATAGTTTTAAAAATAAATTTAAAAAAGAATCCATTAAAAAAATACTGGCAAAAAATTTCGGCCATGTTTGGAGAGGCGTATTAGTAGAAAGCATTAAGGGGCGAGGAATACCAGTAAAGCAGTTAAAAATTTTATTTAAATATTATTGGGATTTTCCGGAATTTTGAATTGCTTTGCCTTTTTTCTTGATTATTTCTTCTGGGGCGATATATTTCGGATTGCTTTATTTGTTGAAAGAAGAAACAATTGAAGAAATAAAATTGTTTTTGCCGCGATAAATAATGAAAATGTTTTCTTTGAATAATATCAAAACCGCGATAAAAAATTTAGATTTTTTTGAATTGGGCAATTCTTTTGTTTTTTATTTTATTTTAATGTTTGGAATTATGCCGCTTGCCGCATTTTTTCGCCTCCCCTCAAAATATGTTGAATATTTTATTAACCAGGATATTTCCATATTCAACGCGAAAATTTTCACTTTTTTGCTTATCGGCATTCTGTTTTTTATTTTAGGCTATAAATTTTTTAATTTTCAAAGGACAACCGAAAAAATTTCCCAAATTTTTAAAAAGGAGTGGTCTTTTAAAAGAACTTTACGGGTTTTCTTAATTGTTTTTTTCTTTGGTTTTATTATTAAATCCATAAAGATTTTTAGTGACGGCTATTCCCATATTGAAAGAAGTCAGAATTTTGTTAATAGCCCGTTTTATAGTTTAATCGGTTTGCTTGATTGGCTTGGGCCGACGGCTTTAGCAATCGCTTTCATTTATTATTTTTATCTTTTTAAAATCGGCGATTTGCGTTATAAAATATGGAAATTTATCGCTTTGAGCGTTTTTATTTTTGAGTTTGGTTATGGATTTTTTTCGTCCAGCCGATTCAGCGCCATTATTCCGATCATGATTTATTTAATAACAAGGCATTACGTTTATCGGCGTGATTTTCGGCGGACAATAATTATTATAGTTTTAATATTATTTGTTTTAATGCCGATTCAAAATTTTTACAGAACCCCTCAAAATTTATTTGCCGGCTATTCTGTTTTAACTAATCACCATTACAAAACCACATCGCTAAGCGTTTCGCAATATGCCTTTGATAGTTCTATCGCCAGAATTAGTCAATCATGGATTTTGTCGGCGATTTTCGAAAAAAACGACGAATTTTTATACGGTCAAACTTTCAAGGAATTTTTAACAAGTTTTGGTCCGCCACGGTTTATTTGGAAAAATAAACCATTAAGTATTAATCATTATGGCAATGAATTTGGACGCCATTTTGGTATTTTAAATTCCGATGATTTTGTTACTTCAATTGGGCCGACAATTATCGGCGATTGGTATATGAATTTCGGTTTGCCGGGAATTATTTTCGGAATGCTTTTTTTCGGCGCGATTTTCCGTTTTATTTACGATTGCCTTATTAAAAATACCGGCGGCTCGTTTTCCGGCGCGATAATTTATAGCGTAATTTGGATTCAGATTATTAAGGGTACGGAGGATTTTATCGCTCCGGTTTGGGCGGGACTGGTAAAATTATTAGTTATTTTAATTGTTATTCATTTTGCGCTGGCAACGAAAAAGAAGTAAATAAGTTTTATTATGGATTGTATTTACTTATTATCGCGATTGATTTAATATAAAAAACAACATGAAAACAATAATTCTTTGCGGCGGTCAAGGAACGAGAATGAAGGAAGAAACGGAATTTAAGCCAAAACCTCTGGTTTTTGTGGGCGGCAAGCCGATTTTGTGGCACATCATGAAAATTTACAGCCATTATGGGTTTAATGAGTTTATTTTGGCTTTGGGCTATAAAGGCGAAATGATCAAGGATTATTTTTTGAATCACAAAGCGCTTTCCCATGATTTTACGTTAAATACGAAAACAGGCGAAATGTTTTTTTATGATGCCGGCAATCACGATGATTTTAAAATTACTTTCGTTGATACCGGCCTTGAAAGCTTGACCGGCGAAAGAATAAGGCGGCTTAAAAATTATATTCAGGAAGACGATTTTATGGTTACTTATGGCGACGGTTTGGCCGATATTAATATAAAAGATTTATTGGATTTCCATAAAAATAAAGGAACTTTGGCCACGATTACCGCGATTAAACCCGCCACGCGTTTCGGGTTTTTAAACATTGACCATAACGAGCGAAGGGTTAAGGATTTTTACCAACATAAAGTTACTAATTTTAACGAAGTAGAAGACAAAAACGACCGTGGCTACATTAACGGCGGATTTATGGTATTTAAGCGCGATGTTTTGGAAATGATTCCGGAAAATTCAATGATAGAAAACATTTTTACGCCGCTTGCCCAAAAAGGAGAGTTGTCGGCTTATCTTCATCCCAGCAGATGGAAGTGTATGGATACATATAAGGATGTTGAAGAAATGAATGAACATTGGAAAAAAGATCCGTTTTGGAAAGTATGGGAAGCATAATATTTATAAATGAAAAAATATAATTTAAAAGAAAAAAATGTTTTAATTACAGGAGCGACCGGACTTGTGGGCGGGCATCTTACTGAAAAATTGGTTGAAATGGGCGCCAATGTTCATATTACCTACAGGTCATTGAATCCGAAATCATATTTCGCTAAAAAAAAGCTTAATGAAAAAGTAATTAGCGCTATTTGCGACATTAAGAATTTTGACAGGATTTTTGACATAGTGACTAAATATGAAATTGAGTATATTTTTCATGTTGCCGCGCAGCCGATTGTGGATACTGCGTATCTTAATCCTCGCGAAACGCTGGAATCCAACATTATGGGTACGGTTAATATTCTAGAAGCCGCAAGGCGTTCGCCAAGAATTAATGGAATTGTTGCGGCTTCAAGCGACAAAGCATATGGGAAAAAGTGCAACAATGCCACTGAAATAGAGCCGATGGCAGGAGACCATCCTTACGACGTTTCAAAATCATGCGCGGATTTAATTACAAGAACATACGCAAAAACGTATGGTTTATCCGTAGCCGTAAGCCGTTTCGGAAATATTTATGGTCCCGGAGATTTTAATTTTAATCGCATAGTGCCGGGAATTATGAAGGCGATTATTAAAAACGATACGCTTGAAATAAGAAGCGACGGCAAATTTATTCGTGATTATGTTTACGTGAAAGATGTGGCTGATGGTTACGTCGCGTTGATGGAAAATATGGATAAGGCCAAAGGCGAAGCGTTTAATTTTAGTACGGGATATAATTTTTCCGTTATTGATTTAATAAAAAAAATTGAAAATATATTGAACAAGAAATGCAAGTATAAAATATTAAATATTCAAAAAAACGAGATTCCTTTTCAAAGTTTGAATTTTGAAAAAGCGGAAAAAGTTCTTGGTTGGAAATCGCAATATGCCCTTGAAGAAGGAATTGTGGAAACATTCAACTGGTATGAAGAGTATTTTAAATAATTTTTCTTTTCGCGCATTAGCGCAAATCTTGACCTTATTAATAAAAACTATTATAAGGTAAATAGAACACAAAAGCGCATCAATGCGCTAAAAAATAAATAAGGAGGAAATGAGATGAAGAAAGCCAAAAATATCAGCGGACAAGCGCCCGGAGGAAAAAGGATGGCGCTCGCCGAAGCGCTTCCATTGAGCACGCCATTTGTGGTGCAGTTATTTCCGATATACGCATGCAATTTTAAATGCGAATACTGCATTTTTTCGGTTGACAAAAAGAAAAGACATTTTATTTCTGATAAGCCGGTAATGGATTTTGATTTATTCAAGAAATGCGTTGATGAATTTGTTTTGTTTCCAGACAAGATAAAAGTATTGCGGTTTGTCGGGATAGGAGAGCCATTGCTTCACAAAAACATAGCAGATATGGTTGCGTATGCGGTTTCAAAAAAAGTCGCGCATACTTTGGAAATTCTGACAAACGGATTGCTTTTAACTCCTAAAATGTCGGATTCTCTTATATCAGCCGGACTTTTAAGGATAGTTGTTTCTCTTCAGGGAACATCTAAAGAGAAATATCGCGAAATTTGCGGAGCAAATATAGATTTTGACAAATTTGTTGAAAATTTGCGGTATTTCCACAGCCATAAAAGCAATGTTAAAATGTATGTTAAAATCGTGGACTGCGCTCTAGGCGGCAAAGATGATGAAAGGAAATTTTATGAAATTTTCGGAAGTGTTTGCGACAACTTGGCGATTGAACATATTGTTCCTATTCATCCGGAAGTGAATTACAAAAGGTTGAAAATTGGCGGCGATATGTCTTTGACTCAATTTGGTCTACCTGTTTCGGAGCTGAAAATCTGTCCACAGCCGTTTTTTCATATGCAGATCAATCCTGACGGGAAAGTGGTTCCCTGTTATTCTTGGGATTATCCGGAAATTATGGGAGATTGCAACAATCAATCGGCGTATGAAATATGGAACGGCAAGCAATTTCAAAATTTCAGGCGCAGAATGCTTGACGGAAGAAACGGTGTTTGTAACGTTTGCGCGGAATGCAATATAAGCAAATACAGGCTGTTTCCGGAAGATGTTTTAAGCGATAAAGACGCGGAAAAGTTGAAAAAATTTTACGAATAAGGGGCTTTATTTACGCCCCTTTTTTATTTCCACTTGATTTTATGAATTAAAACAATTATAAAATAAGCAGAACATTAAAACGTATTTACGCTAAAACAAAATAAGGAGGGAGGAATAATGCCAAACACAGCATTGTTGAACGAAATAAAAGGTAGGCAATTGCCAGTAATAATAGCCGGAGCCGGCGTTGTGGGTAAAATTTTATTGGATATCTGTAAAAACAACGGGATTAAAATAAAATGTTTTTGCGATAGCAGCGTAAAAACGGCCCAATCAAAATTTTTTTGCGACTTAGAAGTGGTTTATGCGCCTGACTTGAAAAAGAAATACAAAGACGCGGTTATTTTGATATCGGTAGCGGCGATAAAAGATGTTGTTGATCTTTTGGCTGATCTGGGATTTTCTAATTGGTATGCGGGCGGATTGTTTTTGAAAAATTTTGACACTTCCCAAAATTCGCCCGACGCTTCTTTGGATTACGCTAAATTTGCGGTAGAAAATTGCATTTTGTGCCATGATGGATATTTACATCCGGATAAACTTTTTTTAAGAAGCATCGATGTTATCATCACCGAGCGTTGTTCCTTAAAATGCAAAGATTGTTCCAATCTTATGCAGTATTACGAAAATCCTAAAAATTGCGACACCGATGCGCTGTTAAAATCTTTAGATATTTTTTGCGAAATTGTCGATGAAGTGATGGATTTTCGAATTCTTGGTGGAGATGCTTTTATGAACAAAGAGTGGCATATAATAGTTGGAAGATTGGTGAACGAACCAAAAGCAAAAAGAGTTATAATGTACACCAACGGGACTATTATCCCGAATGAAAAACATATTCCGCTTTTAAAAAACAGAAAAATTTCTGTTGCGATTACCGATTACGGCGTCCTGTCAAAAAAATTAATCGGGCTGAAACAAATGCTAGAAAGAAATAAAATCGCTCATTATGTGCTAAAAGTAGATGAGTGGCTTGATTGCGCGGCGATAACTCCGCATAACCGCGGTGCCGGCGGCAACAAAAAAATATTCAAACTTTGTTGCGCCAAAAATATGGCTACTTTATCCGACGGGAAATTATTCCGATGTCCTTACGCAGCCAATACTTTCAGATTGTCGGCGGTTCCAGACAATAAAAGCGATTATGTTGATTTATTCGAAGAGCCGATTGGCGCGGCGGCAAGTATTCGTAAGGCGAAGAATAAGATTAGGGACTATCTTCTGCGCAAAGAATATTTGGAAGTATGCGATTTTTGCAATGGAAGGCCTTTGTCCGGAGCTGAAGTGCGCCCTGCTGTGCAGATAGACAAGCCTTTGAAGTATCGTAAATACATTTCTAATTAATTATGGCCCCTTGCGGAAATTATATTCCGCTCGGGGCTTTTTAATTTAATTTGAAAAGAGAAAAAATTTTATATATAATAAACGCATAAAATATGAATATTAAAGATATCATCGCGGCTCTTGAGAAATACGCTCCAAATCCGTCAAAAGGACTACCTGATGAGGTATTTTTTTATATCAGCAGGACAACTCCATTGGTGAATGTCGACCTTTTGATAAAAGATGAAAATAGGCGGACGCTTTTGTCGTGGAGAAATGACCAATACGCGGGAAATGGTTGGCATATTCCTGGCGGGATTGTCAGATTTAAAGAAGCATTGGAAACAAGAATAAAAAAAGTGGCGGAAAATGAAATAGGAATCGATGTTGATTTTGATCTGGTTCCAATTACAATAAAACAATGTTTTCGCGAAGAGCGCGATAGGGGTCATTTTATTTCGTTTTTATATAAATGCTTTTTGCCCAGCAGTTTTATTCCCGATAATAAAGGGCTTTCTCATGAGGACGCCGGTTATCTTATGTGGCACGATTTTTGCCCAGATAATTTATTGAAAGTTCAGGAAATGTATAGAGAATATATAAATCAAAATACAATTAAATGAAAGAAGTTATAAGCGTTATTATTCCCGTTTATAACGCCGAAAAATTTTTAAAAAAAACTATTGAGAGTGTCGTCAATCAGAGTTATAAAAATATCGAACTCATACTTGTTAATGACGGTTCAATTGATAATAGCGAGGCGATATGCAATAAATACGCGCTTGCAGATAAAAAAATTAAGGTGATTTCGCAAAAAAACAGCGGACCGGCAGCCGCCCGGAACGTCGGAGTTCGCAACACTACGGGAAATTTTGTGTTTTTTCTTGATGCCGACGATTTTATTAATGATAAAACATTTGAAATATTAATTGCCAAGCATAATGAATATCAGCCGGATTTGATTATAAGCAATTTTTGCAAACTTGAAAATAACGGAGAAATTATAAATCAAAAAGTTGTATTTACTCCGGACGGCGAATCGTTTGTGGATGAAATTAAATTTTTATCAAAAACTGACATTACTGATTGGATAAGGCATTTTTTAAAATATCCGAGCAATCATCTAATCAGCTATTGTTGGGCGAGATTGTATAAATTATCGATAATAAAAAACAACAATATCTTTTTCAATGAAGATATGCGGCTTTTTGAGGATTTCGTTTTTAATCTGAAATATCTAAAATATACTAACAAAATAGTGTTTGTTAATAAGTCGCTATACACTTATACGATGCCGAGTAATCATGTAACCGCCAGTATGGCCATTATTAATAGCGACAGCTTGGCTCACGATATGAATGTATTCAAAACAAAAACAACAGAGTTTTTTGGGCAAACAAACAACGCCATAAATGCCTTTGATATAAAAAAAGAAATCGGGCATGCTCTTATTCATTATTCTATTATTTTTTTGATTCGTTCTTGCAGGTATATTAATAAAAACATCAAAGAAAAAATTTATTATGAAATTAGCAAATTCATTAACGCTCCGATTTTTAAGGAAAGCTTGCGATATTATTCGCCATCAAAAGGCAACAGCAGGATTTTGCCATTATTGGCAAAGTTGGAATTAGTTAATTTAATTATTTTATATTGCCAATTCAAGGCCTATAAAAGATATGGAAAATCGGAAAAAAATTAAAAAAATCGCCATATTGGGAGCAACTTCTCATATTGCCAAGGGTCTCATAGCCAACTTTCTTCAAAGCGGAGATTTTGAATTGCATCTTTATGTTAGATCGTCTGATAAAATAAATGACTTTCTGGAAAAAATAAGACAATCGGCCAATAAAAAATTGATTATTCATAAGAGGTACGATGATTTTTTGGAAGGCGATTATGATGTTGTGATTAATTGTGTAGGAGTGGGGACGTTAAATAAGCTTCAAGGCGATTATTCCAAGTATTTCATCGTAACTGAAGAATACGACAATTTGGTTATCAAATACTTGCGCAATTATCGTTCCGACGCTCTTTATATCAGTTTCAGCAGCGGAGTAGTTTATGGCAGAGAATTTTCAGTTCCAGCAGAGGAGAATACAACTAATAATATTAAGGTTAACCACATAGCTCCGGAAGATTATTATTCTATTGCGCGCCTTAATGCCGAAACAAAACACAGGGCTTTTAATAATCTTAATATAGTTGATTTGAGATTATTTTCTTATTTTAGCAGATTTATTGATTTATCGGACGGCTATTTTATCACGGAATTATTGAGCAGCGTTTTAAATAAAAAAACGTTTATAACTAATGACGTAAACATTATTCGCGATTATGTTCATCCAAGCGATTTATTTTCAATAATCGGGAAATGCGTTGATGCCAAGAAAATAAACACGGCGTTTGATGTGATAAGCGCCAAGCCGACTGAAAAAAACGAAATTCTCGATTATTTTTCAAAAAAATACGGCTTGAAATATGAAATAAGAAAATCTTTAAGGCATACAAGCGCGACGGGTTCAAAAAATATTTATTATTCAAAGTATAATAGTGCTAAAAGCATTGGCTATAAACCGAAATTTACTTCTATAGAGACGATTCAGGATCAGTCAAAATTTATTTTAAAAATTTAAATTAAGCCGCGATTTTTGACATTTTTCTTATAATAAGTTATTCTATAAAAAGTTAAACTAACTAAAAGTTTTTAACAATTAAATAAGAATAAACAAGGAGGAATTGATTATGGAAAATAGCGGTAAGTTTGAAATTTTAGGATTTTTTGCCGGCCTGCTTACGACTTTTTCTTTTATTCCGCAGATAATTTCAATTTGGCGCATGGCGCCAGAGCCAGTGGAAGATATTTCGCTTTTGACGTACGTAATTTTTAATATTGGAATAGCGGGATGGTTGATTTACGGTATTAAAATAAAAAAAATTCCGGTTATTGTTTGGAATGCGGTTGCATTGTTTTTAACAGCTTCAATTATTGGATACAAAATTATATACGGATAATTTTATTAAAAAATTCCGTTAAGGAGGCACTTCAATGTCAAAAGAATTAAAGCCGCAAGAACAAGAAAAGAGAAATAAGTTAAAAGCAGAAAAGCCCCGCGTTTACGAAAAAATAATGCAGTATAAAGAAAAAGCGGCAAAGGGCGAAAGTATTGCCATTATTCAATTTCAGTATCGCTATCCTTGCAATTATACGTGCGAGCATTGTTCCATTAAAAGATTTCAGTTGTTAAAAAAAGAAGATGTTCAAAGGCGGGCTTTTACTATTTCGGATGTCAGAGAACTTTTTCGCCAAGCAGATGAAATGGGTTTGGCGAATATGACCATTACCGGCGGCGAGCCATTAATGTTTCCCGATTTTGACAAGCTAGTTGAGGCGATTGGTCCGGATAGGTTTTATATCGCTTGCGATACTAATGGTTGGTTGCTTAATAAAGGTTGGGCAAAGCGCTTAAAAAGCATTGGCGTTGATAAAATCCAGCCAAGCCTTGATAGCTTTTATGAGAATGAGCATGACGAATTTCGCCAAAAAAAAGGCTCTTATAAAAGAGTTATGAAGGCGATTGATTTATGCCTTGAGGCCGGGTTAAACGTTATGCTTCAAACAGTGCTTACAAAACATCGGGCCAGCTCTAAAGAATTTTTTGAATTATTGGAATTTGCGAAAGCGAAAAGCGTTGGTTTATATGTTTGTTATGCCAAGCCGGTAGGAGCATACGAGGGCAATATGAGCTGTTTAATTACACAGGAAGATGCCGATAAAGTTCGGGAATACGAGAAAAATTATAATGTTTTTACTCACATGACTCCTACATACGAGCTTAATCTTGGATGTATTACTGTTAAGCGCATGGTGTCAGTTACCAGATATGGCGATATAATGCCTTGTCCTTACATCCATGTTTCGCTCGGAAATTTTTTCCAAGAATCGCTTAAAAATATCATTGAACGTGGCATGAGGATTAAATGGTTTAGAGAATATCATCAGGAATGTATTATGGGCGAAAATGCGGAATTTATAAAGCTTATCACTGATAAGATTAAAGGAAGGCCGCTTCCAATATCTTATCAGGAAGTTTTTAAGCCGGAAGATTTTATTTAAAGGCTTTTTATTAAAGGGGGAGTTTGCGAAAGCTGCTCCCTCGTTTTCTTTTTCAAATTTTAATGTGTAAATTTTCCTGCATGTATTTTTTTGACTTTTCTAATAAAAACTATTATAAGATAATCAGAACACCAAAGCGCTTTTGCGCTAAAAAACAAATAAGGAGGATATGTCAATGCATTTATCATTACAAGAACTTTTGAATTTAACCGAAGAAAAATTAAAAGAAGCAAAATTGTCAGTAAGGCTATTTGGATTAGATTACGATGGAACTATCAGCGATGGGGTTGATTATAAGCAACCGCAGGTTTTCTCTTTGGTGAAAAAAATTTTAACCAAAAACAAATCGGTGGTTTTTGTAACTGCCAGAGCGGCAACTGCGTTGAAGATTTTGGTCCCGCATTTTCAGAGATTGCTTTCTAAGGTAAATAATCCAGTTTTTGGTTTTATTGCTGGAGGGAATGGCATTTCTTTATATCAAGTAAAAAAAGACGGACTGATTCAGATTTACAATCACGGTTTTAAGCTTTCACAAATTTTATATGTTGTTGAAGCAGGCAAAAAAGTTTATGAAAAGTTGAGAATCGGAAATGTTGATTTGGCCGAGAAAGGCTTGAAAACATTCAGGAAATTCTTACAAGAAGACTGGGAAGGATGCATTTCTTCTGAGATAGTCGATATTTGCCGGCCGTACAAAGGAGAGTTTTTTACAGAAGAATCTAAAGTAACTTTTGTTCTGCCAAAAGACAAATCTCTTCATGGGAAAATCATAGCGGAGCTTAATAATGAATTAGGTAAGGAGTATTGTGCAGTAGCAGGAGACGACACATATATTCATATCACCAAAAGACTTGTGGAAGACAGCAAGATAGTCGCGATAAAGACAATTTTGGAATTTTTGAGTTTGGGACCAAATCAGGTTGCGACTTTTGGCGATATGCCCATTGATAATGATTTAGGACTTTTGAGTTTTCCTTACAGTTTTACCAATTCTGAAGAGTTTGTCAATATTAAAAGAGATCCATATCAGCCGCCATTTATTTTGTTGTATCCCGGTTTAACGCCTATTGTCAGAGTATACAAGGCAATAGATTATTTGGTTTCTTGATAAAATATATCAATATTATGTTAATCATGTTGTTGAGAAAATAAATCATTTAAGGACTTACTAATTTTATCAAGAGGGTGTACAAACACCCTCTTTTTTATTGACTTTTCTAATAAAAACTATTATAAGATAATCAGAACACCAAAGCGCTTTTGCGCTAAAAAACAAATAAGGAGGAACTGTTATGAAATTAAGCGATTACGTGATTAAGTTTGTAAAGGAAGAAATAGCTAATTCGGTTTTTTTGCTGTCCGGTGGGGGAATAATGCATTTGGTTGATTCTATTGGCAAATCCAATATCAACGCTTATTGCTGCCATCACGAACAGGCTGTTGCGATTGCTGCTGAAGGATACGCTAGGATAAAAAATTTTCCGGGCGTAGCTGTAATCACTACTGGTCCGGGCGGAACGAATGCCGTAACCGGTATTGCCGGAGCTTGGCTTGATAGCATTCCAATTCTTGTTATCGCCGGACAGGTAAAAAGAGATAATATTACCCCAAAGAAAGACGGCATTTTGACAGTAAGGCAGATCGGATTTCAGGAATTAAATATTATTGATATTGTTAAGCCGATTACCAAATACGCCGTAACCGTTGAAAATGAGGAAGAAATCCGTTTTTATCTGGAAAAAGCTCTCTATTTGTCAATTCATGGTAGACCAGGGCCGGTTTTCGTGGAAATTCCTTTGGACGTGCAAGCGGCAGAAATAGATCCGGACAATTTAAAATCTTTTAATCCATCCGAATTAGAAGAAAAAAAAATTGGCATAGGTATTGCTTTAATGGAAAAAGCAGTCAAGCTTTTAAAAGAAGCAAAAAGGCCATTGTTTATGGCAGGTAACGGCATTCGGTTAGCCGGTGGAGAAGAAATTCTTTGGAAAGTATTAGAGAAGCTGAGAATTAACGCCGTTACCCCGATTTTTACCGCGGATGATTTAATTACTTATGAATATCCGTATTATTTGGGGCGCCAAGGCATGCCGGGGAATGAGGCGGCCAATTATGCCGTTGATAATTGCGATGTATTGCTTGTGATAGGAGAGAGATTGCAATTAACGCAGACATCTTATGATTATGAAAAGTTTGCAACGCAAGCCAAGAAGATAATGGCGGATATTGATGAGAACGAGCTTTACAAGAAAACCGTTAAAATAGACGTTCCCATTCATTGCGATGCCAAAGTTTTTTTGGAAGAACTTTGCAAGCAAGACATTATTCTTAATCGTTGGGATGTGAGAGTTAAGAAAATTAATCTCGACGACGATTATCCTTGCGACCAGAAATATCTGAATGTTTATAAATTTTTGGAGAAATTAAACGATTGGTCGGAAAAGATAGACGTTGTCACTGCAAATGGAATGGCCAGCTTAGCTTCGCATCAGGCGCTTAAAATTTTCCGCGGTCAAAGGTTTATGACAAATGCCGGCTTAGGGCACATGGGTTCGGGGCTTCCCTTGGCGATTGGCGCTTGTATTGCCACTGGCAAGGAAATGCCTATTTGTCAGGAGGGAGACGATTTAATAACGCTGAACAAAAAGAAACCGGTTATTTGTATGGAGGGCGATGGTTCAATAATGCTTAATATCCAGGAATTGCAGACGATTATTCATCATAACTTGCCCATTAAAATTTTTATTTTTAATAATAATGGGTATTATTCAATTAGAAGCACTCACCTGCGTTTTTTCAATAGGGTTTTTGCTTCTGATCCGTCTTCTGGAGTGTCATTGCCGGATTTCAGTAAAATTATTCCGGCTTGGGGATTGGCGTACGAACGGATAAACAACGATAATGAATTGGATAAATTGGATAAAGTCATGAATTATCAGGGACCGATTGTTTGCGAACTCATGCTTGATTCGGATCAGCTGATGCCGGAGAAGTGGTCAGCAGGAGCATTAAGAAAAGAATAGAACACAGAACTCGGCCTTCCAAATAAACGGAAGGCCTTTTTTATTTTTATAACGTTTATAACTTATTTTATAAGAAAATTGACAAAATTTTTATAATAAAGTATTTTAAAGGCAGTTAATAAACAAAAAATTTAACAATTAAAAAAGGAGGATATACTAATGGCAGACACAGCATTTTCTAGGCTTTTCATTTTTGAAATGGCCAACAATCACATGGGCGATGTTGGGCACGGGCTAAGAATTATCCGCGAAATTTATGAAGCAAGCAAGAAATTTGACTTTAGATTTGCTTTTAAATTTCAATATCGGGATATGGAAACTTTTATCCATCCAGATTATAAAAGGCGAATGGATTTGAAGTACGTAAAGCGATTTTCCGAAACCGAACTTACGAAAGAAGAATTTTTAACGCTTAAAAAAGAAGCGAAAAAACTCGGGTTTATCACCGTATGCACGCCGTTTGACGAAGCGTCGGTGGATTTAGCGGTTCATCACGATTATGATATTTTGAAGATTGCGAGCTGTTCTTGCACCGATTGGCCGCTATTGGAAAAAATCGTCAAAACGAACAAGCCAATTATTGTTTCAACTGGCGGGGTTAAATTAGAAGACATTGATAAGGTTGTCGGTTTTTTGGAGCATAGGGGGAAAATTTTCGCGATAATGCATTGCGTTGGCGAGTACCCGACTTTTGCCGGAAATTTGCAATTGAATCAAATAGATTTATTCAGAAAAAGGTATTTGAAAATAACTGTCGGATTTTCAACCCACGAGAAACCGGATAATATCGAAGCGGTTAAAATCGCGGTGGCGAAAGGAGCTGAAATTTTTGAAAAGCATGTTGACGTTAAGTCGGACAAGTATGAAATAAACGCTTATTCGGCAACGCCGAATTTGGTGGAGAGATGGTTGCAAGCCGCCAAAGAAGCTTATGAAATATGCGGGACAATGGACAAGCGTGCTTCATTTTCGGAAAAAGAGCTCGCGGACATCAGACAATTTCAGAGAGGCGCATTTGCCAATTGTGACATACAAAAAGGAGAGCGGGTTGACGTTATCAATACATTTTTCGCTTTTCCAAACCAAGTCGGACAGATATTGGCAAATGACATGAGCAAATACACTATTTTTACCGCGCTTAAGGACATTGTCAGAAATTCTCCTGTAATGGAGGAGAATGTAAACAGATTGGAGACTCGCGATAAGGCCTCTGAGATAGTTCAAAAATCAAAGGTGTTTTTAGCCGAAGCCAAAATTTCTGTTTCAAACCAATTGGAATTTGAAATAAGCCATCATTACGGAATTGACAGATTTTATGAATTCGGGGCGGTGATTATTACTTGCATAAATCGGGAATACACGAAGAAATTAATCTTGGTTTTCCCAGGGCAGCAACGTCACCCCCTGCATTTTCACAAAAAGAAAGAAGAAACTTTTCATGTTTTGTACGGTTCCGTAACTTTTGAGCTTGACGGTGTAAAACGCGACGCTAAAGCCGGGGATATAGTGGTTGTGGAAAGAGGCGTTAAGCACGATTTTTCTTCAAAGGACGGCGCTATCTTTGAAGAGATTTCAACAACGCATTATAAGGATGATTCTTTCTACGACGACGAAGAAATAACCAATAATAAAAACAGAAAAACCGCGTTGACATATTGGATTTAGTTAAATAGATATTAATATGGCCTTCCAAATAAATGGAAGGCCTTTTTTTATCGCATAATTGACAAAATTAAAAAAATAAGGCATTATATTTGAAGCAATAAAAAAAATTTAACAATTAAATAAGAATTAAACAAAAAATAAAAAGGAGGTATGCTAATGCTAGAAACTGATAGAATTTTATTTGTAGTTCCGCCGTATATAAGTTATGGCAGTTTTGTAAGCCCCGCTTTTAGCGAACGCGTGATCGCCAAAAAATCAGGCAATTACGGGAGTGTTGTTACTGATATGCCGATAGGGTTGATTTCTTTGAGCGCTTATTTAAAAAAGCACTCCGCTGCCGAGATAAAGCTTATAGATTGCAACGTTATCTTAAACGAAATAGAAAGTTTTGAGCATAGTTCTTTTTCGGAATTTTTTGGCAATATTCTTGCCGCAAGAAAATTGATTGATTTTGCGCCGAGCATTATAGGAATATCCACGTTATTTACGCCGTCTTATTACAATATGTTGGATATGGCTCGCGCGGCGAGAAACATATTCCCCGATGCTTTGATAATAGCTGGCGGCGGCGTTCCGACAAACATGTATAACGAAATATTCAGAGACAGCGATTGCATCGACGCTCTTTGCTTCGGAGAAGGAGAAAAGCCTTTGTTGGAGCTTATAAAAGCAGCTGATAAAAAAGAATTTCTTAATAATCATCAGTCATGGATTTTAAGAGAGAAAATTGAAAGTAAGCGGTCGTTTAAATATGATTTTATTGAAAATCTTGATGAAATACCGTTTTACGATTATGACCTTCTTGATATTGCTGGATACGGGCTGAGTCCGACCATAAGCAGTTACGCTTCTTTTGAAAAAAAGAGCGTTATTTTTCACATTGCGACATCAAGAGGATGTCCTTTTCGTTGCTGTTATTGCGCGTCTCACACGGTTCATGGCAGAAAAATGCGCTATCACAGCGTGGAGCGTGTGAAAGAAGATTTAACGCGCTTAAAAAAGCGATATGGGGCGGAAAGAATAGGTTTTCAAGATGACCAATTTATGGCGGATAAGAAAAGAGCGTTTGAAATTATCAATATCGCGAAAGAGCTGGAGATGGCAATTTTTTTTCAAAGCGGATTAGCTCTTTACGCTCTTGACAGAAAAATGCTTGAAGCTATAAAAGACGCCGGAATTAATCAGCTTGTTTTGGCCATAGAGTCGGGCAGTAAAAGGGTTTTAAAAGAAGTAATGCATAAGCCCCTTAATCCTTCCATAGTTAAGCGCGTAATAGCCGACTGTCGCGATTTGGGAATAGACACAGACGCGAATATTCTTATTGGCCTTCCCGGCGAAACGAAGAAAGATGTTGAAGATGCGCGGGTTTTTTTGAAAACCTTGGACGCAACATGGTTCAGGATTTATATCGCAACTCCTCTTGTGGGCAGCGAAATGTTTGATATCTGCGTTAAAAAAGGATATCTCAAGGGCAGCCACATAGGCAGCGACTTTAAAAGAGCGGTTGTGGAGACGGAAGATTTTACCCCGGAATATATTCGGGAAAAAGCTTACGCTTTGAATCTTGAATTGAATTTCGTATGCAACAGCGATTTCAGATTAGGAAATTATGAAAAGGCGCTGCAAGGATTTGAAAATACGATAAGAGTAAAAAATGACCATGCGTTTGCGTATTACTATGCCGCGCAATGCTATGAAAAACTCGGTGATGATGAAAAAGCGAATCGCTACATGAATATTGTAAAAAAAATTGTAGCGGAAAATCCGTTTTGGCGTAATTATGCGGATTTATTTAATGTCTCTATTTAAAGCAGTAAAAATTAAAAGGCGGAGCAATCCGCCTTTTTTATTTGACAAAGTTTTTATAATAAAGTATTTTATTCACAGTTAAATAAGAGATTTTTTAACAATTAAATAAGCAGACAGGAAGAAAATAAATCGATAACGCACAAAAAAGGAGGAATGTTATGATGAAAGAAAGCATTATAAGGGCATATAAAGATAAATTTCAGGTGAGAAATTTTATTCCGGGAGTGTCTTATGTGCCTATTTCCGGAAAAGTTTTTGACGAGCGGGAATTGATAAAAATGGTTGAAGCTGTTTTTGAAGGCCATTGGACAGAGGGCAAATGCGCCAAGGAATTCGAAAAAAGATTAGCCGGATTTCTTGGTTTAAGATTTTGCGCTATTGTTAATTCCGGCTCTTCCGCAAATTTGCTGGCTCTAACGGCTTTAACTTCTTTCAGATTGTCGAAAGAAAAACGATTGAAAAAAGGCGATGAAGTAATAACCGCAGCTGCCGCTTTTCCAACGACTATAAATCCGATTATCCAAAATGGTTTGGTGCCGGTATTTATTGATGTTGAGATGGGAACTTACAATCCGACATTGGAAGCTATTAGAAAAGCCGTCTCGGATAAAACTAAGGCTGTTTTTATCGCTCATGCATTGGGAAATCCATTTGAAGCCGAAGAACTTAAAGAATTTTGCGATAGAAATAATCTTTGGTTGATTGAGGACAATTGTGATGCTTTGGGATCAAAATACAATGGCAAATTTACCGGCGCTTTTGGACACTTGTCCACGTGCAGTTTTTATCCGGCTCATCACATTACTATGGGCGAAGGCGGTGTGATTTTAACAAATGATCCGATGTTGAATAAGATTGTTAGGTCGCTTCGGGATTGGGGACGCGATTGCGTTTGTCCGACAGGCGCTGATAATTTATGCGGAAATCGTTTTGGCCAGCAATTGGGCGATTTACCTTATGGCTATGACCACAAGTATATTTACAGCGAAATCGGTTATAATCTAAAGATTACCGATATCCAAGCCGCTCTCGGATTGGCTCAGCTTGATAAATTGCCCGGATTCATCAAAAAGCGCAAGGAAAACTTTAATTATTTGCATCAGGCATTTCAGGAATTTAGCGGATATTTTATTTTGCCTGCTTGGGACAAAAAAGCAGATCCGAGTTGGTTTGGTTTTTTGATTACCATTAGGAATACAGCTCATTTCAGGCGAGATAATTTATTGGAGTTTTTAGATAAAAAAAAGATTGGGATAAGACTTCTTTTTGCCGGCAATGTCATTCGTCAGCCGTATTTTAAAAATTACAAAATAAATTATCGTATTTCCGGAAAACTTGAAAATACCGAAGAAATCATGAACAACACCTTTTGGATCGGAGTTTATCCAGGTTTAAGTAAAGAAATGTTGGATTATGTGATTAAATCTTTCAAAGAATTTTTAAAGATATAAATAAAGGGAGGGTTTTGACCCCCCCTTTTTTTTATTTATAATAAGATAATGAAAATTCTTCATATATCTTCTTCATATTGGCCGGCGTTTGAAATGGGGGGGCCGATTCAATCAGTCTATTTATTAAATAAATTTTTAGTGGAAAAGGGCGTTGAAATAACGGTTTATACTACTAATGCTGGTTTAAAAAATAAAAATATTTTATTAAAAAAAGAAACTAATTTAGATGGCGTAAAAATTTTTTATTTTCCTTATTATGGTTATATCCATTGGACTTTTTCACCTGCTTTGTGCTGGGCAGTTAGAAAAAATATTAAGAATTTTGATTTAATTCATATTACCGGCGTTTGGAATTTTCCGGTTGCGGCCGCCGCTTTTTGGGCAAGATTTTATAAAAAGCCGTATATTATTTCTCCAAGAGGAAGCTTAATGAAGGAGCCGATGGAAAAGAAAAGTTCATTTATAAAAAAACTTTTCATTTTTTTATTTGTCCGGCGAGATTTGAAAAACGCTTCGGCTGTTCATTTCACGGTTGAGGCGGAAAAAGAAGAATATTTGAAAGCCGGTTTGCCGCTGAAAAAAGCGATAATTATTTCCAATAGTTTTGATATGGAGGAATTTAAAAAAGAAATTCCAGAAAATTTTTTCAGGAATAAATTTAATATATCTGCTGATAAAAAAATCATTTTATTTTTAAGCCGTTTGAATTGGAAAAAGGGTTTGGATACTTTAATTCCGGCTTTTGCGGAAGTCGTTAAAAAAGAACCGAATGCGGTTTTGGTTTTGGCCGGGCCGGATGAAAATAATTATAAAAAAGAAATTGAATTGAAAATTGTAAATTGTAAAATGAAAATTA
>ERZ1292623.1618-Hain-H51-01um-R1-1618-length-21298-cov-19_pt1 | contig 21298 bp, 22 predicted proteins | sample MGYA00564398_ERZ1292623 | MGnify/ENA primary metagenome ERZ1292623 (study PRJEB36523, sample SAMEA6512633) | groundwater metagenome | collected 2019-01-07 | study: AquaDiva: Metagenomics assemblies of 32 groundwater samples | reverse complement strand
CTAGCCTCGCATGAGCCCGCTGGATGTTGGGCGCGTGGCCGGACTGGGCGCGCTTGCACGTATTCGCATCGTTCTAAACCAGCCCACGCACCCCGGCAACATCGGCGCCGTGGCGCGCGCCATGAAAACCATGTGCCTGGGACAGCTCTACCTGGTTGCCCCGCGTCGGTTCCCGGCGCCTGAAGCCAATGCGCTGGCCGCCGGGGCCGAGGATGTTCTGGACCGTGCCCATGTCTGCCAGACACTGGAAGAGGCTGTGCGTGACTGCCGGCTGATCATCGGGACCAGCGCCCGATCACGGCGCATAGGTTGGCCGACACTGGACCCTTCCGAGGGCGCGAAACAGCTGATTACCGCTGCCGCCGAGGGCTCCGTGGCGCTGATTTTTGGCCAGGAACGCACCGGACTTATCAATGAGGAACTCGACCGTTGCCATGCCGTGATCGCCATTCCGGCTAATCAGGCCTATTCTTCGATAAATCTGGCCGGTTCGGTACAGATTATGGCCTATGAGTTGATGCGGGCCGGAGCAGGGGCGACGCCGGTCACTGATGAAATGTTGGAGTCCACGCAACCGGCCACGCACGAGGAAATCGAGCATTTTTATCGGCATCTCGAACAGGTATTGGTAGAGACCGGATTTTTGGATCCGGCCAACCCCAGGCTGCTCATGCGGCGTCTGCGACGGCTTTTTAACCGCGCTATGCCGGATCAAAACGAGATCAATATCTTACGGGGCATACTGACGTCGATACAGCGCGACAGGGGCAACTCCTGATATCATATATTGGTAATGGTCTAGATATAAAAACAAGGACTTCCAAAGCTATGTTCAGATCGATTCGTGATTATATTGAGAGCGTTTTTCAACGCGATCCCGCGGCACGCTCCGCCTGGGAAGTCATCACGCTCTATCCGGGCGTGCATGCACTCGTCTTTTATCGATTGGCGCACCGTCTCTGGCGTTGGCGCCTGAAATGGCTCGCGCGGTTCGTGTCGCAGTTAGCTCGGTGGTTGACAGGTATCGAGATCCATCCTGGCGCCCGTATCGGCCGGCGGTTTTTCATCGATCATGGCATGGGCGTTGTTATTGGCGAGACCGCTGAGATTGGCAACGATGTGACGCTCTATCATGGCGTGACGCTTGGCGGAACCGCATGGCAGAAGGCCAAACGCCATCCAACGCTGGGCAATAATGTTGTAGTGGGGGCGGGGGCCAAGATTCTGGGGCCGATTTACATTGGCGATCACGCCCGCGTTGGGTCCAATTCCGTCGTCGTCAAGGATGTGCCTGCCGGGGTCACCGTCGTCGGTATCCCGGGACGCGCGATTTACACCGAGACCGATAGCAAGTCACAACAACGCGAGGCCATGGCACGCCGTATGGGGTTCGATGCCTATGGCGTTACTCAGCAATCGACTGATCCGGTAGCGCACGCCATCGATTGCATGTTGGACCACATGCACCATGTCGATAGAAAACTTAAGATACTTTCTGAAACGCTTGATAAAGCAGGAATAAAAGTGAATCTTGATGTGCCAGAACTGGATGTGGCCAATCTGGAGGAAGAGCTACCTCGAAGTGGCAGGAAGGACCTACCCAAAGAGAATAGTTGACTAAAAACATCAGGTAAGTAGACTGATTAGCAACTTAACTTGTATGGGATTAGGGTCATGAAACTCACAACCAAAGGTCGGTACGCCGTCACCGCCATGCTCGATTTGGCGCTGCGCTACGACAAGGGTGCCGTCACCCTGGCGGAGATTGCCCGCCGGCAAGGCATCTCGCTGTCCTATCTGGAACAGCTTTTTGCCAAGCTGCGCCGCAGCGGATTGGTGGACAGCGTCCGCGGCCCGGGCGGTGGCTACAACCTGGCTATGCACCCATCGAAGATTTCGGTGGCGGAGATCGTCGTCGCCATCAACGAGAACATCGATGCCACGCGCTGCGGCGGCGAGAAGAATTGCCACGGTGATGACACCTGCCTGACGCATCAGCTCTGGGAAGACCTGAGTAAACAGATCTACGGTTTCCTGAAAGGAATTACGCTTGCCGACCTCGTCTCGCGTCCGCACGTGCAGGAAGTAGCTTCGCGCCAGGAAGGTCGGGCGCAGGTCGCGGTGCGCTGAAGCTCGTCAGGCAACTTTCCATGCCGGCTTATCTCGACCATAACGCCACGACGTCCCTGGAAGCGACGGCGCTGGAGGCGATGCTGCCCTACCTGCGTGAGCAGTTCGGCAACCCCTCAAGCGTGCATCGCCAGGGACGCCGCGCCCGCGCGGCAATTGATGCCGCACGCGAACAAGTGGCGGCGCTGGTCAATGCGCATCCGAGCCAGATGATCTTCACCAGCGGCGGCACGGAGGCAAACAACCTGGCCATCCAGGGCATTGCCGCGAAGCATCGTCCGGGACGGATTTTAATTGGCGCCACCGAGCATCCATCGGTGGTGGAAGCGGCGACGTCGTTGAGCGATCGGGGCTGGCATATCGAACATCTGCCGGTGGACGATCAGGGACGCCTTCGGCATGACGTACTAAAGGAAGCATTGCAGCCGGTACCGGCGCTCGTGTCGGTCATGACCGCGAATAACGAAACTGGCATCGTGCAGGACATGGCCGCTATCGCGGCGCTTGTGCGTGACAGCGGTGCGCTGCTGCACACCGATGCAGTCCAAGCGGCCGGCAAGATCGCACTGGATTTTTCGGCGAGCGGCGCCCATCTAATGAGTCTGTCGGCGCACAAGATTGGCGGACCCAAGGGCGTGGGCGCGCTGATTGTCGACAAGGCGGTGGACATGAAACCGTTATTGCACGGCGGCGGGCAGGAGAAGGGTCGGCGCTCGGGCACGGAGAATGTCGCCGCGATTGTCGGCTTCGGCGCCGCGGCAACGGTGGTACGCGAACGGCTGACGGCGTACGGGTTGCGACTGCCGCGCCTGCGTGAATTACTGGAAGCCGGATTGCGCGGCTTCCATGGCATAGAGATTTTTGCCGCGAACGCACAGCGCGTGCCAAACACGGTTTGTTTCGGTGTCCACGGCATGGACGGCGAAACACTGGTGCTGAACCTGGACCGTCTGGGGTTTGCGGTATCGAGCGGTTCGGCGTGCGCGAGTGGCAGCAATGAGCCGAGTCCGGTATTGCTCGCGATGGGCGTCGAACGCGAGCTGGCGCGGGGTAGTCTTCGTGTCAGTCTCGGCTGGAACAATACCGAAACCGACGTCGAGGAATTTCTGCGCGCATTGGGTACCGTACTGGCGAGTCGGGAGCAGCGGCACGCCGTCAACGCCTGATGTTGATGACGCAACGAATTGTGGCGACGTTTGCAACGAGGATTTGAACATGGCGATTCATTTGACGGAAAAAGCGGCGGAACGCGTGAGGTCCTTTCTCGGCAAACGCGGGAAGGGTGAGGGGTTGCGCATCGGCGTCAAAACCGTCGGGTGTTCCGGCAAGGCCTATACCGTGGAGTATGCCGACAGCATCGGTCCCGATGACCAGGTGTTCGAGAGTCATGGTGTAAAGGTGATCGTGAACAGCGCCAATCTGGCGTACCTCGACGGCACCGAAGTGGATTTCGCCAAGGACGGCCTGAGCGAGGAGTTCAAGTTCAACAACCCGAACGTAAAGGCGACCTGCGGCTGCGGCGAAAGCTTCAGCGCCTGAGCGGCATTAGCGTTCCTTAAGAACCCATTAAAACCACTGCGGTTGTCGACCGGGCTGATTCAGTACTAGAATAGTACCAATTAGATTAGTGGGGTACAGCACATGCTGCGCATGAGCAAAATGACGGATTACGGGACAGTCATTCTGACCTACCTGGCGTACCGGCCGGGACAATTGCATACGGCTGGCGAAATCGCCGAACAGGTACGCGTGGCGCTGCCGACCGTGAGCAAAGTGCTGAAGACATTGGTGCACACCGGGCTGGTGGCATCGCACCGCGGCACCAAGGGCGGTTACACGCTCGCGCGCCTGCCGGTACGCATCACCGTGGCGGAGATTCTCGATGCTCTCGAAGGTCCGATCGGGCTCACGGAATGTTCCAGCAATCCGGGCCAGTGCGTGCAGGAAACATCGTGCTCGGTGCGCGGCAACTGGCAGCGTATCAACCTGGCTATTCGCAGGGCGCTGGAAGAAGTCACGCTCGCGGAAATGGTGCAACCGGTGAAACCGCAATCGGTGCGCGTGGCGCCGCCCAGGTCGCTGCGCCGTGCCGGCGCGACAACCTGACCGGCGTCGACAACGACGCGAAGACGTAACCATGACAACTTCAAAACAGAACATCGAAGCGCTGATCAAACGCGAATACGGAGCCGGCTTCGTTACGGACGTGGAACAGGAGTCGCTGCCGCCGGGGCTTAGCGAGGGCACCGTACGCGCGATCTCGGCGAAGAAGCACGAGCCCGAGTTCATGCTCGAATGGCGCCTTCAGGCCTATCGCCACTGGCTCAGCATGCAGGAGCCGACGTGGGCGCATGTGCGCTATCCGCGGATCGACTACCAGGACATCATCTATTACTCCGCGCCGAAAAGCAGGAAGGACGCGCCCAAGAGTCTCGACGAGGTCGATCCGAAATTGCTCGAAACCTACGAGAAACTCGGCATCCCGCTGAAAGAGCGCGAGCTGCTGGCGGGCGTGGCCGTGGACGCGGTGTTCGACAGCGTATCGGTGGCGACCACGTTCAAGGACAAGCTCGGCGCCATGGGCATCATCTTCTGCTCGTTCTCCGAGGCGGTGCACAATCATCCCGAGCTGGTGCAGAAATATCTCGGTTCGGTTGTGCCGCACACCGACAATTTCTTCGCCACGCTTAACTCGGCGGTATTTTCCGACGGCTCGTTCGTGTACGTGCCCAAGGGCGTACGCTGCCCGATGGAGCTGTCCACCTATTTTCGCATCAACGCCTCCAAGACCGGCCAGTTCGAGCGCACGCTTATCATTGCCGACGAGGGCGCCAGCGTGAGCTACCTCGAAGGCTGCACCGCGCCGATGCGCGATGAGAATCAGCTGCACGCCGCGGTGGTCGAGCTCATCGCGCTCAAGGGCGCGACCATCAAGTACTCGACGGTGCAGAACTGGTACCCGGGTGACGCGCAGGGCAAGGGTGGCATCTATAACTTTGTCACCAAGCGCGGCGCCTGCCGCGGTGATGGCGCAAAAATTTCCTGGACGCAGGTGGAAACCGGTTCCGCGATCACCTGGAAATACCCGAGCGTGCTGCTCGAGGGCGACAACACCGTCGGTGAGTTTTATTCGGTGGCGCTGGCCAACAATTACCAGCAGGCCGACACCGGCACCAAGATGATTCACATCGGCAAGAACACGCGTTCGACCATCATTTCAAAGGGTATTTCCGCCGGCCACGGCCAGAATGCCTATCGTGGGCTGGTGAAGATTCTCAAGGGCGCGGACAACGCGCGTAACTATACGCAGTGCGATTCGTTGCTGATGGGCGACAAGTGCGGCGCACATACCTTCCCGTACATCGAGGTGAAGAATCCGACGGCGAAGGTGGAGCACGAGGCCACGACCTCGCGCATCAGCGAGGACCAGCTTTTCTACCTCAAGCAGCGCGGACTCTCGGCGGAGGACGCGGTGTCCATGATTGTGAACGGCTTCTGCAAGGCCGTGTTCAAGGAACTGCCGATGGAGTTTGCGGTCGAGGCGCAGAAGCTGTTGGGCGTGAGCCTGGAAGGCGCGGTCGGTTAATCGAGATTTGGCTACGAGGGTTAGCGCAATGCTGTCTATCAAGAATCTGCAGGTTAACGTCGAAGGCAAGCCCATCCTCAATGGCATTGACCTCGAGGTGAAGGCGGGCGAGGTGCACGCCATCATGGGGCCGAACGGCTCCGGCAAGAGCACGCTCGCCAATGTCATTGCCGGGCGCGAGGGCTACGAAGTTGTCGGTGGCAGCGTCACTTATCAGGGCAAGGACCTGCTTCAGCTTCCGCCGGAAGAACGGGCGCGCGCGGGCGTATTCCTGGCGTTCCAGTATCCGGTGGAGGTGCCGGGGGTTTCCAATATTTACCTGCTCAAGGCCGCGCTCAATGCGGTGCGCAAGCATCAGGGCAAGAGCGAACTCGACGCCATGGACTTCCTGACGCTGGTGCGCGAGAAGTTGAAGCTCGTCGAGATGAAGGAAGAATTGCTGTATCGCGCGGTGAACGAAGGTTTCTCCGGTGGCGAGAAGAAGCGCAACGAAATACTGCAAATGGCGATTCTCGAGCCGAAGCTCGCGGTGCTGGACGAAACCGACTCGGGCCTCGACATCGACGCGCTCAAGGTCGTCGCCAACGGCGTCAACACGCTGCGTAGCCCGGAGCGCGCCACAATTCTGGTGACGCATTACCAGCGCCTGCTCGATTACATCGTGCCGGACCGGGTGCACGTGTTGGCGCACGGCAACATCGTCAAGTCCGGTGACAAGAGTCTGGCGCTCGAACTCGAACGTCAGGGTTACGCCTGGCTGACGCAGGACAGCGCACGCGTTTCTGCTTGAGGTCATCCATGGCTGCTCCCTCCGATAATAAACAGCCGTCGGCAACTGCTCCCGGCGTTGCCCTACCTCCTCCATCCCTGGAGTCGTATCTCGACGCCGTCGCCGCGGCGCGTGCCGGGTTGCCCGGTCAATCGGTGCCGTGGGTACGCCGGCTGCGCGAGGAGGCGGCGACACGTTTTGCCGAGCTCGGTTTTCCGACGACGCGCCACGAAGACTGGAAATACACCAACGTTTCGGCCATCGAGCGCCATCCCTACGCACCGGCGCCGGCAGGCGCGTCCGCCGGCGTGGGCGCAGCACAGTTGGAAACGCTGCTGTTCACCGGTATCGCGGCGCATCGCCTGGTGTTCGTCAACGGCCGTTACGCGCCGTCGCTGTCCGGGATCGGTGCGCTGCCCACTGGTGTGACCGTCGGCGGTCTGGCCGAGATGCTGGCAACGCAGCCGGATAAACTTGAACCCCATCTCGGAAAGTACGTGCCGGCGAACGCCCAAGGTTTCGCCGTGCTCAACACCGCGCTTCTGGTCGACGGCGCATACATACATCTCGCCCGCGGCACGGCGGTGGAACAGCCGATCTATCTGGTTTTTGTCGCCACCCATGCCGATGCATTGATGGCGTCACCGCGCAATCTCGTGGTGGCGGAAGAGAGCTCGCAGGCGACGATCATCGAGCAGTATGTGGCGCTCGATGAGGGGCGCTATTTTACCAACGCTATCACCGAAGCCGTGTTGGCGCGCAACAGCCACGTCGAGCACTACCGCTTCCAGCAGGAAAGCCCGAAAGCCCACCACATCAGCGGCTGGCACGTGCATCAGGGACGTGACAGCGGTTTCACCTCGCATACCGTGGACATGGGCGGGTTGCTGGCGCGCAATGACCTCAATAGCCGTCTCGACGCCGAAGGCGCCGAGTGCGAGTTCAACGGCCTTTACGTCGTCGATGGCCACCGCCACGTGGATAACCACACCTGTGTGGATCACGCCAAGCCGCACGGCACCAGCCGCGAATTTTACAAAGGCGTGCTCGATGGCCAGGCACGCGCCGTGTTCAATGGCCGCGTGGTGGTGCATCCGGACGCGCAACACACCGACGCGCAACAGATGAACAACAACCTGCTGTTGTCAAAAACCGCCGAGGTGGACACCAAGCCGCAGCTTGAGATTTACGCCGACGACGTCAAGTGCAGCCACGGCGCGACCGTCGGCAGTCTCGACGAGGACGCACTTTTCTACCTGCGCACGCGCGCCATTGACGAAGCCGCCGCGCGCGATCTGCTGACCTACGCCTTTGCCAATGATGTGCTGTCGCGCATGAAACTTCCCGCCATCCGTTTGCAACTCGAACAGCGGCTCACGACGCGTCTGTTGCACGGCCGCACGCTTCGGGAGCTGGAGCTGATATGAACCCCGTGAATGAGCCGCGGCTGCACGCGGTGAAGCCTGTCCCGATGGAGCTGGACGTGGCACGCGTGCGCGCGGATTTTCCGATATTGCGGCAGCTCGTGCGCGGCAAGCCACTGGTGTATCTCGACAATGCCGCGACCACCCAGAAGCCGGTAGCGGTGATCGAGGCGCTTAACCATTACTATCGCCTCGATAACGCCAACATCCATCGCGGCGTGCACACGCTGAGCGAGCGCGCCACCGCGGCATACGAAGGCGCGCGCGCGACGGTCCGTCGCTTTATCAACGCCCGCGCAACCGAGGAAATCGTGTTCGTGCGCGGCGCCACCGAGGCGATCAATCTCGTGGCCCAAACCTGGGGCCGGGCGAACGTCAAAGCGGGGGATGAAATCCTGCTGTCCGAGATGGAACACCACTCGAACATCGTGCCGTGGCAGATGTTGTGCCAGCAGGTCGGCGCCACGCTCAAGGTCATCCCGATCAACGACGCCGGCGAACTGCAGCTTGACAGGATCGAGGCATTGTTGACGGCACGCACCCGACTCGTCGGCATCACCCACTGTTCCAACGCGCTCGGCACCATCAACCCGGTGCGCGAGATTATCGAGCAGGCGCATGCCGCCGGTGCGGCGGTGCTGGTGGACGGCGCCCAGGCGGTAGCGCACCTGCCGGTGGACGTGCAGGCACTCGACTGCGATTTTTACGTGTTTTCCGGCCACAAGCTCTACGGCCCGACGGGCACGGGCCTGCTGTACGGCAAGGAATCGCTGCTGGAGGCGATGCCGCCGTGGCACGGCGGCGGCGAGATGATCAAATACGTCACCTTCGAAAAGACGATCTATAACGATTTACCGGCCAAGTTCGAGGCCGGCACGCCGCACATCGCCGGCGGTATCGGCTTGGGTGCGGCCATCGACTACGTAACCCAGATTGGCCTCGAGGCCATCGGCGCGCACGAGCGCGACCTGCTGACGTACGCGACCCAGCGCGCCGCCGAGATTCCCGAGTTGCGTGTTATCGGCACCGCGCGCGCGAAGTCCGGCATCCTGTCGTTCGCTCTCGGACGCATTCACCCGCACGATATCGGCACGATGCTCGATCACCAGGGCATCGCCATTCGCACCGGCCACCACTGCGCCATGCCGGTGATGCAGCACTATGGCGTCCCGGCGACAGCGCGCGCGTCGTTTGCGCTGTACAACACGCGCGCGGACGTGGATGCGCTCATGGTTGGCATCCGCAAGGTCATCGAGGCATTCCGCTGATGGACGGGCTGCGCGATCTTTATCAGGAGGTCATCTTCGACCATAACCGCACGCCGCGGAACTTCCACAAGCTCCCGGGCGCCAACCGGCAAGCGGAGGGCTTCAACCCGTTGTGCGGCGACCAACTGTCCGTGTACCTGAAAATCAGTGATCAGGATGTGATCGAAGACGTGAGTTTCGAAGGGCGCGGCTGTGCGATTTCGACCGCCTCGGCCTCGATCATGACCGAGACGCTCAGGGGCAAGACCGTACAGCAGGCCGGCACCCTGTTCGAAAATTTTCATCGTCTGGTCACGGGGCAGGGCGTTGACGCCGCCGCACCCGCCGCCGATCTGGGCAAGCTGCACGTGCTCACCGGCGTGCGCGACTATCCGGCACGGGTGAAATGCGCCACGCTCGCTTGGCACACGCTACAGGCGGCACTCAAGAATGCGGCCACCACCGTGTCGACGGAGTAGCCATGTCAACGCCCGCCGAGAACACAAATTCCACACCGGCCCCGGTCGGTGCTGCGCCTGCGGGCACCGACGAGCTGCGCGTGCACGTGATTGATGCATTGCGCAAGGTTTACGATCCGGAGATTCCGGTCAACATTTACGATCTCGGACTCATTTATGGGATCGACATCGACGCGCAGGGCGCGGTCCATCTACGCATGACACTCACCTCGCCGGGATGCCCGGTGGCACAGACTTTCCCGGCCACGGTGGAAGGCGCCGTGGGTGCGGTCGCCGGCGTGACGGGCGCCAGCGTCGAGCTGGTCTGGGAGCCGTCGTGGGGGCCGGATCGCATGACCGAAGCCGCCAAGCTTCAGTTGGGCATGCTCTGATAATCTTCTATATATGAGCGAGTGGGTGGATGTCGCCCCGGCGACCGAGCTGCCGCCGGGTAGCCGCCGTGTGGTGGACGTGGACAACGTGCAGATCGCTGTGTTCAATCTCGACGGTGGGTACTACGCCATTGAGGACGCGTGCACGCACGACGGCGGCGAACTCGCGAGCGGCACGTGCGAGGGCGATGTCATCGTCTGTCCGCGCCACGGCGCGCGTTTTTCCATCAAAACCGGCGCGGTACTGGCGCCACCGGCCTACGAACCGGTCGCAACCTTTCCCGTGCGTGTCGTCGCCGGCATGGTCCAGGTGCGTGACAATCGTTGGGATTGAGCTGCCGCCGGCGCCTTTCGGCACGCTTTCCGCTCCCTTTGTCGCGCTACCGCCCAAGAATTCCCGCCAGGGAATTGTGCGGGTTAGGCTGAGAAGCTAAACTACTTTGCGTTCGTTGACGCGGAAATCCTTGATTTTCGCGATATTGCTAATGGTCTCATCGCCGAGATGTCTGTGTCTGCTGACAAGATCAACTTGCTGAACCTGGATTCCGCCGCCATGGAGGCGTTCCTCGCCGACATTGGCGAGAAGCCGTTTCGCGCCAGGCAATTGCGCCAATGGATTCACCAGCATGGCGTAGACGATTTCGATGTTATGACCAATTTGAGCAAGGACCTGCGCACGCGTCTCAAGGAACAGGCTGAAGTCCGTGCACCGGCAATTTCTGCTGACCAGCTCGCCGCCGACGGCACGCGCAAGTGGCGGTTGCAGGTGGATAGCAACAATGCCATCGAAACCGTGTTCATTCCGGAAAGCGACCGCGGCACGCTGTGTGTGTCGTCGCAGGCCGGTTGTACGCTCAACTGCGGTTTCTGCGCCACGGGGCACCAGGGGTTCAATCGCAGTCTTAGCGCCGGCGAAATCATCGCGCAGGTGTGGCTTGCCAATAAACTGTTGGGGTCCGGCGTGGGCGAGCGGCGTCGCATCACCAATGTTGTATTCATGGGCATGGGCGAGCCGCTGCTCAATTTCGACAATGTGGTCGCGGCCATCCGCCTGATGCTCGACGATCTGGCCTACGGTCTTTCGCGCCGGCGCGTGACGCTCTCGACCGCCGGCATCGTGCCGTTGATCGATCGGCTACGCGAGGAATGCCCGGTGAGCCTGGCGGTGTCGCTGCACGCACCGAACGACAAGTTGCGCGATGAACTCATGCCGATTAACCGGAAGTACCCGATCCGTGAGCTGCTCGATGCCTGTCGCCGCTATGTCGCCGACTCGGCGCGCAGCCGGGTGACGTTCGAGTACGTCATGCTCGACGGGGTGAACGACAGCGTGGCGCAGGCACGTGAGCTGGTGAAGCTGCTCGCCGATGTGCCGGCGAAGGTGAACCTGATTCCGTTCAACCCGTTCCCGGACACGCGCTTTACGCGTTCGTCCCTGGAGGCAATCGATCGTTTTCGCGATGTGCTGATGAACGCGGACCTCATGACCATCACGCGCAAGACGCGTGGAGACGACATTGACGCCGCCTGCGGCCAGCTCGCCGGGCGGGTGCTGGATCGCACGCGTCGCAGTCGTCGCACGGCGACCACACCGGTGGCGGCATCATGAGCCTCCACGCCATCAAACACGGCGGGTGGACGTTGACGCTGCTGCTGACGCTCGTCACTGGCTGTGCCTCGACCGCCGAAAGGAAAGCCGAACAGGGCGCCCAGCAAAAACTGGTGGATACGAATATCCAGCTTGCCGCCGGTTATCTGCAGCAGGGCCAATTCGACGTCGCCAAGGAGAAGCTCGACAAGGCGCTGGAAATCGACCCCGACGACCCGCAGGCAAACAATGTCATGGCGCTATTGCAATGGCGCCTCAAGAACCATGACGCCGCCGAGCGTTATTTCCAGCGCGCCCTCGGTTCCAAGACCGGTGGTATCAATCCGGACGTGCAGCATAATTACGGTGCCTACCTGTGCGATCGCGGCCGGGCGGACGAGGCGATGACGTGGTTCGAGCGCGCCATCGCCAATCCGCAGTACCCGACGCCCGAGCTGGCGAATCTGAACGCCGGGTTGTGCCTGTTGAAAAAACCCGACCGGCCGGCGGCGGAGCGCTATTTCCGCGAAGCGCTCGTGCGCAGTCCGAATCTTGCCCCGGCGTTGTTGCAGATGGCCAAGCTGAGTCTGGAGGCGGGCAACGCGCTGTCGGCACGCGGCTTCATCGAACGCTATTTCCGCAATGGTCCGGATACGCCGGAAAGCCTGCTGCTGGCCGCCAAAATCGAACACCAGCTCGGTAACCGTAATGCCGAGAGCAGCTACGCCATGCGCCTCAAGGGCAAGTTTCCGGATGCGCCCGAAGTACAGGCATATCAACGGGGCACGGGCAAGGTGAAGCAATGAACCAGGCCGCAGAGCCCGTCGCCGTGTCGGTGTTGCCGGTGTCCGAGGTTGGACCGGGCGTGCTGCTGCGCCAGACGCGCATGGAGCGGCAGTTGTCGCTCGAGAACGCGGCGCAGACGCTGCGTCTCGCGCCGAAACAGCTGCGCGCGCTCGAGCAGGACGACTATGACCATTTGCCGGGGCCAACATACGTGCGTGGCTATCTGCGCAGCTATGCGCAGTTGCTCGGATTGTCCGCGGACACGGTGCTTGAGCTTTACAACCGTCAGCCGGCGGCAGCCAAGGCGGTCGATCTCGCCAAGCATACGCCGACGCCACAAATGAGCAGCGATCACCACGTCATCAAGATCACGACGCTGGTCGTGGCCGGGCTGGTCCTCGGGCTCGCCGCCATCTGGTGGCAGGGACGTGACGACAGCCCCATTCGCCTGCGCAAGCCGGCGGCGACGGCGAAAGTCGAAGCCGCGCCTGCCGACACCGCGTCACTGCCGCGTCCGGACACGGTCTCGACGCCGGCGGAGTTACGTGCCCTCGTGCCTGTTGAAGACGGTCTGCATCCTGAGCGCGAGCCCGCGCGCGCACCGGCCATCGTGACGACGCCCATGGCGCCCGCCGGACCGCGACCGTTGGTGCTGCACTTCCAGCAGGACTCCTGGGCGGATGTGCGCGACGGCGCGCAGAATAAATTGCTCTACACCACGATCTCCGCCGGCCGCGTGATCCGACTCGGCGGCACGCCACCGTTCAGCGTGTATCTCGGTAACGCCAGCGGCGTGCGCGTGGAATACAACGGCCGGCCGGTGGATATCAGCCGCCACCAACGCGGCCCGATCGCGCGCCTCACGGTAGGCAACGGCACGGAGCAGACAGCGCAATGAAATTCGGCGAGTGTCCGGTCACGCGACGCAAGAGCCGCCGACTCCAGGTGGGTCAGGTGCCCATCGGCGACGGTGCGCCCATCAGCGTCCAGAGCATGACCAACACCGAGACTACTGACGTGGCGGCGACGGTGGCGCAGATCGGGCGTCTGGTCGAGGCCGGCGCCGACATCGTGCGCGTGTCCGTGCCGTCCATGGAGGCGGCCGAGGCCTTTGGAAAAATCAAACAGCAGGTCGGCGTACCGCTCGTGGCCGACATTCATTTCGACTACAAGATCGCGTTGCGTGTGGCCGAGCTTGGCGTCGATTGTCTGCGCATTAATCCCGGTAACATCGGGCGCGAGGACCGCGTGCGGGCAGTGGTGCAGGCGGCGCGCGATCGCGGCATCCCGCTGCGCGTCGGTGTGAACGCCGGTTCGCTGGAGAAGGATTTGCAGAAAAAATACGGCGAACCCACACCGGACGCCCTGGTGGAATCGGCGCTGCGCCATATCGAAATTCTCGCCAAACTCGACTTCAAGGACTTCAAGGTCAGCGTCAAGGCCTCGGACGTGTTCATGGCGGTCGAGGCCTACCGCAAGCTTGCGAAGCTCATCGAGCAGCCGCTGCATCTCGGCATTACCGAGGCCGGCGGGTTTCGTTCCGGCGCGGTCAAGTCGGCCATCGGCATCGGCATGCTGCTGGCCGAGGGCATTGGCGACACCATTCGCGTCTCGCTCGCCGCCGATCCGGTGGAAGAGGTACGCGTCGGCTGGGATATCCTCAAGGCCCTGCGGCTGCGCTCCAAGGGCCTCAATCTTATTGCCTGCCCATCGTGTTCGCGCCAGGAGTTCGATGTCATCGGCACGGTGAATGCGCTCGAGGCCCGATTGGAAGATATTAAGGAATCCATCGACGTGGCGGTTATCGGTTGCTGCGTCAACGGTCCGGGCGAGGCGCGCGCCGCGAGCGTCGGGCTCGCCGGCGGCAGCCCGAGCCTGATTTTCATTAACGGCAAGCCCGATCACAAGATTCCCAATGACCGGCTGGTGGATGAACTTGAGCGCGTCGTTCGTGACCAGGTGCGCCGCCGAGTGGCGCAGGGTGATATGGCGGCGGCCAAAGTCATCCCAATCAAGCAAATCGGTTGAGGGCATTCCTTGAGCAAGACCATCCAGGCCGTTCGAGGCATGAATGACCTGTTGCCGGATGCCGTGGCCCGCTGGCAGCGCATCGAGGCCGCGGCGCGGTCGGTGTTCGCCGCCTACGGTTATCGCGAAATCCGCCTGCCGCTGGTCGAGAGAACCGAATTGTTCGCGCGCTCCATCGGCAACCTCACCGACATCGTCGAAAAGGAGATGTACACCTTCGAGGACCGCAATGGCGAGTCGTTGACGCTGCGTCCCGAAGGCACCGCCGGCTGTGTGCGTGCCGGCATCGAAAACGGCCTGCTGCACAATCAGGTGCAACGCCTGTGGTATGCCGGCGCGATGTTCCGCCACGAACGCCCGCAGAAGGGTCGCTACCGCCAGTTTCACCAGATCGGCGTCGAGGCCTTCGGCGTCGGCGCGCCGGACCTGGACGCCGAGCTGATACTCATCTGCGCGCGCCTGTGGCGTGCGCTCGGCATTCGCGGGCTTACGCTCGAGCTCAATTCGCTTGGCACGTCGGAAACGCGCGCGGCCTACCGCCGCGCCTTGGTGGCCTATCTTGAGCGCCATCGTTCCGCGCTCGACGAGGACAGCCAGCGCCGGCTGGAGAAGAACCCGCTGCGCGTGCTCGACAGCAAGAACCCGGCGATGCAGCAAATTATTCACAACGCACCGAGCCTGACGGAGTACCTGGATGACGCTTCGCGCGCGCATTTCGGACGTCTGTGCGAGTATCTGACATCCGCGGGCATGGCCTACACGCTCAATCCGCGGCTGGTGCGTGGTCTCGACTATTACACCGGCACGGTGTTTGAATGGGCCACCGACCGTCTGGGCGCGCAGTCGGCGGTGTGCGCCGGCGGGCGTTATGACGGGCTGGTGGAGTTGCTGGGCGGTCAGGCGACGCCGGCTGCCGGTTTTGCGCTCGGCCTTGAACGTTTGGCCGAGCTGCTCGCGCTCGATGTATCTGAAACCGGTGACAATCAGGCGCCGCAGGCGTACCTGGCGGTGCTGGACGAAGCGGTACGGTCTCAGGCGCTGAAACTCGCCGAATCCCTGCGCGACCGCGGCTGGCGTATCGAATGCCACGGCGGCAGCGGCAGCCTTAAGGCGCAACTCAAGCGCGCCGACAAGAGCGGCGCGCGTTTCGCGCTGTTGCTCGGCCCCGATGAGGTCGCGCGCGCGGCGGTAAGCATCAAGGATTTACGTGGCGGGGCCGAACAGGCAACCGTGGCGTTGAACCTCATCGGTGACTATTTGAAACAGAAATTGGTGTAACACGCGAAATTCAGGATAGGGGGAAATTTGGCGGATTACTCGGATCATGAACAGGCGGAAAAACTTTCCGCTTGGTGGAGGCAATATGGCCCGTCGGCCGTCGCCGGCGTCGCCATCGGCTTGGTGTTGTTGTTCGGTTACCGTTACTGGACCCAATACCAGGAGCAACATCGCGTCGACGCCTCGGCGCTCTATGAACAGATGCTGGCGGCGCGCGCGCAGAAACCGGTGGAGGCTGTGGGCATCGCGAACAAACTCATGGGAGATTACAGCGCTACGCCCTATGCCGGCATGGCGGCACTGACGCTGGCACGCCAGCAGTACGAAGCCGGCGATCGCGCGGCGGCACGCACGGCGCTTTCCTGGGCGGTAGCCAACGCGAAAGGTGCGACAATGCACGCCGCGCGGTTGCGTCTGGCCAGGTTGCATCTTGAAGCTGGCGAACTGGACGCAGTGCAGACATTGGTCGAAATAAAGAACATGGGCGGCTTTGAACCGGAGTATTACGAATTGCGTGGCGACCTGTTGCTTGCGCGCGGACGACGGGTCGAGGCGCGCGACGCCTATCGCGAGGCCGTCCGCCGCACGCCGGCGGATTCCGGTTACCTGCGCCTGCTCACGATGAAGCTTGACGATCTCGGTTCGGAGGAGTCCCTATGAAATACGCTACGCTGGCTGTATCCCTGGCTTTGGTGCTATCCGCTTGCGGTGGCAGCAAGGTGGTGCGCGAACCACCGGCGCCGCTGCCGGACTTCACGCCACAGACCCAGATACAGGAACTGTGGTCCGCCGGTGTCGGCGGGGTATCGGGCAAGCTGCCGGTTCGACTGATGCCGCATCTCGACGGCAATACGATTTATGCCGCGGACATGCGCGGACGCGTTACCGCGCTGGCGGCCGATTCCGGCCGGCGCCTGTGGGAGACAAATCTCAATCTCACCGTGACCGGCGCCACCGGCGTGGGCGAAGGCTTGGTGGTGGTCGGTGGCCAGAAGGGCCAAGTAATCGCGCTCAACCGGGAAGACGGCAAGCAGGCGTGGTCGGCGACGGTTTCGAGCAGCGTGATGTCGCCGCCGGTGGCACACGCGGGCGTGGTCGTGGTGCAGACGGTCGACGGCAAGCTGACCGGCCTCTCGGTGGCGGACGGCAAGCGCCTGTGGGTCTACGAACGCAGCGAGCCGGCACTGAGCCTGATCGGCACCGCGGCGCCGATCGTGGTGGACGATTTCGTGCTTAGCGGTTTCGCGAGTGGAAAAATCGTGGCGCTGAACATCAAGGACGGGCGGGCGCTGTGGGAGTTCACCGTCAGCCAGCCGCGCGGACGCAACGAAGTTGAACGCATGGTGGACGTGGACGCGCCGCTGCTGATCGTGCGCGACACGCTCTACGCCGCGAGTTATCAGGGCAAGATCGTGGCTGTGGACATGCGCGCCAGCGGCCGGTTGTTGTGGACGCGCGACGCCTCGACGTTCAGCGGCATGGACGCGGGACGCGGCAATATCTATCTGAGCGATGAAAAGGGACATGTGCTGGCGCTCGACCAGGCCACCGGCGCGAGCGTGTGGAAGCAGGACAAACTGCGCGGGCGCGGCCTGAGCGCGCCGGCCTATATCAACGGCTACGTGGTCGTGGGCGACTATCAGGGCTATCTGCACTGGTTGTCCGCCGAGGATGGCCGCTTTGTCGCGCGCTATCGCGTCGGCAGCGACGCCGTCACCGCGCGCGCCATTCCCGGCGCCCAGGCGCTGTACGTGTTGAACCAGGGCGGTAGCCTGGCGGCGCTGCAGCCGCGCGCGCGTTAGCAAGCCTCCTGCCATGCGGCGCGTGACGCACGCCGTGTCGAGCTGAGTCGCGGATGAAACCCGTCGTTGCCATTATCGGCCGCCCGAACGTGGGCAAGTCCACGCTGTTCAACCGGTTGACGCGCAGTCGCGCGGCGTTGGTCGCCGATATTCCCGGCCTCACGCGCGACCGGCAGTACGGTGACGGTCGTGTGGGCGAGCGTTCCTACCTGGTGGTGGATACCGGCGGCGTGGTCGAGGCCCTGGCCCTGCGGCCATCGGGCGGCGACGAGGCGCCGGCGCTGCGCGACCAGGTCATGACGCAGACGCGTCAGGCGCTGACGGAAGCCGACGCCGTCATTTTTCTGGTGGATGCGCGTGCCGGTGTGCAACCGGTGGATCGCGAACTGGCCGCTGACCTGCGCCGGCTCGGTAAATTTCTGGTATTAGCGGTCAACAAGGCCGAAGGTCTGGATCCGGCGATGACCGCCGCCGAGTTTCATGTCCTGGGACTGGGCGAACCTTATTGCATCTCCGCCTCCCACGGCGATGGCGTGGAGAACCTGATGGAACAGGTGCTGGCGGCATTGCCGCCGGTAACCCCGACAACGGATGACACGGTGGCGGAAGTTCCGCGTATCGCCGTGATCGGCCGACCCAATGCCGGGAAATCCACGCTGGTTAATGCGTTGCTCGGTGAGTCGCGTGTCATTGTCGGTGAGCAACCGGGCACGACCCGCGACAGTATTCATGTCCCACTGGTGCGCGGCGACCGTAGCTATGTATTAATCGACACCGCCGGCGTGCGCCGGCGCGGTCGCGTCGACGACCTGCTGGAAAAATTCTCGGTGGTGAAAACGCTGCAAGCGATTGACGAGGCCAACGTCGTGATTCTGGTGCTCGATGCCGATGCCGGCGTGGCCGAACAGGATGCGACGCTGGCCGGTTACGCGCTCGAGCACGGCCGGGCGATGGTGGTGGCGGTCAACAAATGGGATCTGCTGACGCCGGATGAACGCACCCGGTTTCAATGGGAGTTCGACCGCAAGTTGGGTTTCCTCGAATTTGCCAAAATCCATCTGATTTCGGCCTTGCAAGGGAAAGGGGTGGGGGAGCTGTTCCCCTCGGTGGATGTCGCATTCGAGTCGGCGCACCGCGCCCTCAGCACTCCGAAGCTCAATCGTGCGTTGGCGGCGGCGGTTCAGGCCAACTCGCCGCCCATGATCCGGGGCCGGCGGCCGCGTCTGAAATATGCCCATCAGGGCGGCAAGAACCCGCCGCGGATCATTGTGCATGGCAATCAGGTATCGGCCTTGTCCGCCACCTATCGCCGTTACCTGGCCAAGTCGTTTCGTGAGGCTTTCCGGCTTATTGGGACACCCGTTGTGGTGGAATGCCGTCAGGAGGTCAACCCATATGGCGGCCGGCGCCGCGCAAGCCGTAAACCGGCGCAAAAAAAGAGTAAGAGAAAAAGAATTAAGTGATATAAATATAGTACTGAATATAATATAAAATAAATAAAAATAGAAAAACCAACAGGGGACATACATTAAAGGGTATGGGTGGATTTCACAAAGATGCCCTGCCGCACAACTTTGAGTTGGCGGAATACATCATCGAGTCGATGCTGGGACACGGCGGCTTCGGCATTACCTACCTGGCCCGCGACCGCAACCTCGATACCCGTGTCGCCATCAAGGAATATTTCCCCGCCGATCTGGCCGTGCGCCAGGATATCGCCGCCGTCGCCCCCAAGCCGACCCCCAAGGCGATGCGGGATTACCATCTTGGCCTCAAGAACTTCATCAAGGAAGCGCGGGCGCTGGCCCACTTCAAGCATCCGAATATCGTGCGGGTACTGCGCTACATCGAGGCGCACGACACCGCCTACATGGTCATGGAGTACTCGCAGGGCGAGAGCCTTGCCGACCAATTGCGTCAACAGGGACCGAAACTCCCCGAGGCGGCGCTGCTTCGCATTTTCCTCCCGATCCTGAACGGCGTGCGCGCGGTGCACGAGGCCGACATGCTGCACCTCGACATCAAGCCGGAGAATATCTACCTGCGCAAGGATGGTAGTCCGATGCTGATCGACTTCGGTTCCACGCGTCAGGCCATCAGCCAGACCATGCCGGACAAGTTTCTGGTAACCCACGGGTATGCGCCCATCGAGCAGTATCCGGACAAGGGCAAACAGGGACCGTGGACCGACCTCTATGCGTTGGGAGCGTCGATGTACCGCTGTATCAGCGGCAAGCGACCGGTGAACGCGCTCGAACGCTACCAGGCGGTATTGCATTACCAGACGGACCCGCTTACGCCGGCGACCGTGATCGGAAAGAGCGATTATTCGTTGCAATTGCTCGGATGCATCGACTGGGCGCTACAGGTTCATCCGCGCGATCGGCCCCAGTCCGCGCGCGTCTTTCAGGATCGGCTGCTCGGCCCCACGACCTCCGCCCAGACCACGGTATCGCAGACTGTGACGGTTCGCACATCAACGTCCACGTCCGCCCCTGCCCAGGCGACTCCCGATCGGCGAAAAAAACGGCAACCGGTCCAACGATCGAACCGGGGTTTGGTCGCAGCGTTGCTATTGACGATCGCCGGCGCCAGCGTTTATTTCTGGTTCGAACGCGGTGCTGGACTGCATTCAATCGCACCTTCGTTACCGGAACCGGCGACGACGCCCGCCGTGGCGCCGTCCATGCCCGCCGGGGGAGATGCGGTGACCGCTCCGGTACCCGCAGACACGATGGTGGCGCCGACGCTGCGTCAAAGTCTGCGTGGCCATACCGATGCGGTTTTATCGCTGGCGTTCTCGCCAGATAGCAGGCGCATTGTCTCGGCCGCGGCCGACGGCACGATTCGTTTCTGGGACAGCGCCAGTGGAAAATCACTCAGGGTTCTGCGCCGACACCAGGGCGCGGTGAGCGCGGTGACGTATTCCGCCGACGGCCGCTGGCTGGCCTCCGCCGGTCACGACGGCACGGTGAAATTGTGGGAAGAAAAATCCGCTGCGGTGCGCACCGAGTGGCGCGGGCCCGGCAACGCCATCCTGGCGCTGGCGTTTTCGCCCGACGGGCGCTGGCTGGCCGCCGCCGGACGCGATCGCATCATCCAGCTTTGGTCGGTCACCAACGGCAAGCTCGCGCACACCTATCCGGGACATCATGGCGATGTACTGGGGCTCGCGTTTTCACCCGACGGGCGCACGCTGGCGAGCGCCGGCACCGATCGAAGCGTGCGGCTGTGGAATGTCGCCGGCGCGCGCGAGCCTGCCGGATTATCGATATACCGCACCGCGGTGCAGGCGCTGGCGTTTTCACCCGACGGCCGCTGGCTGGCCTCCGGCACCGAGGATCGCACTGTCCGCCTGGTCGAGACCGCCGGTACGCAGAGTCAAACCTTTGTCATGGCGCTAGCCAGCGTGCATGCACTGGCTTATTCACCGGATGGAACACAGCTTGTTGTCGGCACCGCCGATAAGAAGATACAAATTCTCGATGCGGCGAAAGGAACACCGTTGCATGCCCTGGAAGGACACCAGGACCAGGTGCTGGCGGTGGCGATGTCGCCCGACGGGCGCTGGCTGGTAAGCGCCGGCCGCGACCAGACCGTACAGGTCTGGGATCGCTAGACTCGTATCAGTAGTTGCCGGCCTCGGCCGGCGATGTTTCCTCGGCTGCCGATACGCCTGACAATGCCTCGCGCGACAGGAACAGCGCCGGGTCCACGCGCGCGTTGTTGAGGCTCACGGTCCAGTGCAGGTGCGGGCCGGTGACACGCCCGGTCATGCCGACCTCGCCGATTTTTTCGCCACGTTCGACA
>ERZ1292623.459-Hain-H51-01um-R1-459-length-44274-cov-9_pt3 | contig 21307 bp, 22 predicted proteins | sample MGYA00564398_ERZ1292623 | MGnify/ENA primary metagenome ERZ1292623 (study PRJEB36523, sample SAMEA6512633) | groundwater metagenome | collected 2019-01-07 | study: AquaDiva: Metagenomics assemblies of 32 groundwater samples | reverse complement strand
AAAGGAGGAATAAATAAATGAAATTTAAGTTTACTTGGAAAATCTGGATTTTAATTATTTTAATTATTCTATCGCTTATTTCTATAATTAATTTTCAGTCACTTTTTTCACAAGGAGTTATTGTAAAAAATGTGGAATTAAATTCAACAGAGTATCAAAATGGTTTAAGGCAAGGAGATATAATAATTTCAGTTAATGGAGAAGAAATTTCAAATTCTGTTGAATATGTAAGTGCAATGTCAAATTTATTTTTAAATAATTCTGAACCTATTAAATTAGTAATTAATACTAAAGATGAGCAAGTAGTATTTTTTTCTGATAAAATACCAAAGATAACTGTTGCAAATATTCAAAAAACAAAACTGAGAGCAGGTTTAGACTTGCAAGGAGGAGCTAGAGCTTTAATTAAACCAGAACAAGAAATAGCTAAAGGTCAAATGCAAGATCTTATTTCAATTATTTCTCAAAGACTCAATACCTTTGGAATAAGCGATGTTGTTATTAGACCTGTTTCAGATTTATCTGGAAATAATTACATGTTAATAGAAATTGCAGGAGCAACTCCTCAAGATCTTGAAAATTTAATTGCTCAGCAAGGAAAGTTTGAAGCTAAAATTGGGAATGAAACAGTATTTGTCGGAGGAAATAATGACATTACTCATGTATGCAGGGATGACGCAACATGTTCAGGAATAAAAAGTTGCAATCAATATTCAGGAGGATATGTTTGTGAGTATGCTTTCAGTATTTACTTAAGTGAAGGAGCTGCACAAAGACATGCAGATATAACTAAAAATCTTGGAATTAATGCTTCTAATCCAGATTACTTAGAAAAAATGATTGATTTTTATATAGATGATAAACAAACTCAATCATTATTCATCCATAAAAACCTCAAAGGACAGATAACAACACAAGTTCAAATAAGTGGATCATCTCAAGGTGCTACAAGAGATGAAGCTATCAAAAATGCAGAAAGCGAAATGAAAACATCTCAAACAATACTTATTACAGGTAGTCTTCCATATAAATTAGAAATTGTAAAATTAGATACAATTTCACCTGTTTTGGGGCAAAAATTCACTTACCTAATATTTCTTACAGGACTTGTCGGTTTATTAGCAGTCTCTATTATAATATTCTTTAGATATAGAAATATTAAAGCATCAGTGGCAATATTATTTACAAGTTTTTCAGAAGTAATTATTTTATTAGGAATTGCAGCTTTAATAAAATGGAATTTAGACTTACCAAGCATAGTTGGAATACTAGTTATGATTGGAACAGGAGTTGATCAGCAAATTATAATTTTAGATGAGTCTAAATCTTCAGCATCTACAAGTATGAAAGAAAAACTTAAAGGAGCACTATTCATTGTTGTATCTTGTTTCCTTACAGTAGTATGTTCTTTATTGCCTTTATTCTGGGCAGGTGCAGGACTTTTGAAAGGATTTGCAGTTACAACCCTTATAGGTTTAACAGTCGGAGTATTAATAACAAGACCTGCATTTGCAGATATAATTAAATCATTTAACAAAGAGTAGTGATATGTACCCTAGTAAACATATAGTATTTGGATTTATTTTTGCCTTATTAGTATTTATTTTATTTCCGCAAATAGAATTATTGGGATTTTTTACAATTTGGCTAGCTTCTTTTCTAATTGATGTTGACCATTATCTTTATTATGTTTTAGCAAAAAAAGATCTTAGTTTAAGAAAAGCATATAAATGGTTTATGGGGGAAAGTGCAAAATCTCTTTTATTGCCAAGAGAAAAAAGAAAAGAAATAAATAAAGAAATGCCATGTATTTTTCATGGTATAGAAACAATAATAATTCTAATATTATTATCCTTTGTAAATAATTTTTTCTTATTTGTGCTAATAGGTTTTGTTTTTCACGAGTTTTTAGATTTTATACATGTAGTTTATTATGGATTTAGTTTAAAGCACATAGGTTCACAAATCTATAACTTAGTATCTTATTTTAGAAAATAATACAGAAACAGATTATATCTCAAATCTTAATTGAAAAGCTCTTTTTATATAAGCCATACCATATTTGAATAAACTTCCCATTTTGGATTTACCATCTTTTCTGAATTGATATATAAAAGGTACTTCTTTGATTTTATAATTCATCTTTTTAGCCCTATAAAATATTTCAAAGCCAAACTCTCCAAAAACAGAGTTGTATTTTAGAGGAATTTTTAGAAATTTCTCTCTATCAAATAATCTAAAATTGCCACCCAAATCTTTGATATTAACACCCATAATAATACCGCATAGCATGTTTAATATTTTTGAACCAATTTTTCTTATAAAAGGAGCTTCCATTCCTCCTCCATGAATAAATCTTGATGCAGAAACAATATCATACTCATTAGAATAAGAAAGAATTTTAGGTATTATCTCAGGAGGATGAGAAAAATCAGCATCCATAGTTAATACAAATTTCCCATTAGCTATTTTAATTCCATCAACAACAGCACTAAAAATTCCTTTGTCTTCTAGCCTATGTAAAGCAATGAAATTATTTTTTTTTGCCAAATTGTCTATTATTTCAGGCGTTTTGTCTTTAGAATTATCATCAACAACAATTATTTCATATTTGCCCTTAAAATTAGTACTATTTAAAATTTCCTTTACTTTTTCAATTAATTTTAATATATTGCCACCTTCATTATATGTAGGAATAACAATACTCAATAATACTTTTTTATTTGTTATAGGGATTATTACATCTCGAGAAATTTTCTTCCCATACCCAGTTATTATGTATTTTACCACAAAATCTTCATTAAATGAATATTTATATATATTATTATTCAAGATAATTTTATGGTAGACAAACAAAAAAAACTAACAAGAAATGAAATAATTGTTTTTGTAATTGTATTTGCCTTTTTAGTGTTACTAACACTTTTTACAAGATTTTATGGAAATAGTGATGTTAAGGATTATGCAGATGTTTCTAAATTTATTACCGGGGAATACCAAGCCAAAATTAGGTCTTCCCATTCTTATTTATTTGGTTTTGTTCATAGCCCGTTAGTAGATTTATTTAACAATTTTTTAATTTTTAAAATAACCAGTTTGATTTTTTTGTTAGTATTGATACTTTCAGTTTATTACATTTCTGGTAGAAATAAAAAATCACTATGGTTAATGCTTTTATCTCCGATAGTTTGGTATATGGCTCCATGGATAAGCCCTATCCAATTAGCAAGTTTGCTATTCCTCTGGGCATTTTATTTTATTAAAAAATATGACGAAACAAATAGTACAAAGAGCTTAGTTTATGCAGGTTTATTATTTGGTATTAGTTGGGCCTTTTGGGACGCTATACTTTTTTTTATCCCATTACTTTTAATAAGTTTTTTTTACAATAAGAAATTATTGCATTTAATTTATATATTAATTTTCATTTTTATTGGCGCACTTCCTAGGTTTATAATAGATACATTATTATTTGGATTCCCATTATTTACAGTAGCTCGGCATATTTTAGGTTCTCTTGCTTTATCCTTTTTTGGAGGATTTTATGGACAGACAACATGGTACGGGCCTATTTGGTTAATCTTAGTTTTACTCTTTATCCCATTTTACTCTTTTTTATTGGCAAGAAAGAATATTTTTAAGGAAAATAAAAAAGAAATATTTTTCCTAATACTTTCCACTATTCTTTTAATAATAAACTCTCAAATAAGATTTACTCTTCTTACAATTCCAATAATATTAGTTATTATACCCAAATATATGGAAAAAAAACAATTCACCATCCAAGTTATTATTTCATTGGTTTTAATATTGTTGGTGGTTAATCCTTACCTCATCCAGACACATTATGATCTAGGTAATGAAGAAACATCAATATTTGGGACAGACTTTGGGGGATTAGTTGCTAATTTTAATGCAATTTCTGTAAAAAATGAATTAAGGTATGATCTAATACAAGATGATTTAAACCAAATTGCCGATGATTTCCCAAATCAAATTTTTATTGTTGGCAATAGAGATGACTCTTATAGTGATTTGGCCCATGTTTACTGGGGCGAGAATGTTAAAGAGTTTGTAAGTATTCAAGATTATAAATTATATTTAAATAACGAAACAACAATTGCAGGTAAAGAATTTTGTTCAAATGTTAGGATAAGTGAAAGAAGAGACATTTGTATCAAGGTTTACATAAGAAAAGCTTTTTCAGATAATTTAAACTATGGAACTATTAACTATGCAATAAGCGACGGAGACACTTTTAACATTGAAGGGTTTAGATTAATAAAAAAATACAAGGTATTAAGTGCATACTCTAAAGAGTAAAATTAAGAATATTTACCCAAGAGCATAAATAAATGGGCTTAATGATAGTTATATTTATTAATAGAGCTATAATAAAATTATATGAGCAATATGAAATTAAAAGGATTTTATTGGAATTTAAAGCTTAGACCATTTAGATTTTCCAAGTATTTTTTTAGATTTTCCGAGTTTTTTAATTATGATGAAAGGGAGAAATTTTTATGGAAAGCCTTCGATTATTTAAGGAGCAATAGGTTAGATGGAGATTATATTGAATTTGGGCTAAGCGAAGGGAAAACGTTTATTGCGTCAATACATATTTCAAAGTTTATGGGCAATAACCTAAAAGAAATGAGGTTTATAGGGTTTGATAGTTTCGAGGGATTGCCAAAGCCAAAAGGAATTGATGTTAATGACTTTGAGCACTTTAAGGAGGGAGATTATGCTTTTTCTTATGAAAATTTTATAAAAAAATTAAAAAAATTAAAAATTAATTTAAGTAAGGTAATTTTAATTAGGGGGTGGTTTGATAATACTTTAAATAAAAAAACTAAAGATACAAACAAAATTGATAAAGCTGCTTTTGTGTTTATAGACTGTGATTTGTATGAATCAACTGTTCCGGTTCTTAAATTTATTACACCTTTACTGCAAAATGGAACTTTATTAGCTTTTGATGATTGGTATTGCTTTAGGGGCGATGAAAACAAAGGTCAACAAAAAGCAGTAAGAGAATGGCTAAAGAGAAATCCTAAATTTAAGCTTATTCCTCAGTTAGATTTTCATTGGGGAGGCAAATGTTTTATAGTCAGAAAATAAAATTAAATAAATGGATAATTAATATTTTATGGGTATAACAAAAAAGGTACAAGAATTTGAAAGAGAAATGTTGAGAAAGAGAAACTTAAGTTATAAGGGATTGGTTTTGCTCGAATTTGGTAATCAATGGATAAAAAAGATAAATAAACCAGCTAAGAAATGGTATTTTGAACGAGGAGTTGATCACACTTCTGTTGATATAAACGGAAAGGATGGGTCGTTGAAAATTAATTTAGATAAACCTTTTCCAAGCTATTTAATTGACAGATTTGATGTAGTTACTAATTATGGAACTTTGGAGCATGTTAGTAACCAATATGAAGGCTTTAAAAACATGCATAATTCCTGTAAAATTAATGGTTTGATGATTCATAATCTTGTTTTAGTAGGTCATTGGGAAGGACATTGTAGGTATTTTTATTATCCAAGTTTTTCATCATCTTTTGCAAAGTTATGTAAGTATGAAATAATTGATAGCCATATAGAAAAAACACCTAATAAAAAAGAAGACTTAATATTTGTTTGTTACAAAAGAACATCTAATAATTTTCCTAGAGAAGAGGAATTTTTCAAATTACCTATTTTAGATACTGGCAATCTTGAAAAAACAGGAAATTACTATAGTTTGCTTGCAAGAGTAAAAAGAAAATTAAAAAGTTTTAAAATAGGTATGGTTTTAAACAAACTTTTGAAGAGTTAGCACCATTGCTCATAAATTGCATAGAAAATAATTTTATCTTGATTGAAAAATATGGGAGATAATGGTTATTTGTGACATCCTCTATGGGCTAAAGCCCACGGCGTCCTTTAGGCGATTTCATTGATTTTCTATATATGAAAATACATTATCAAAATCTGCCCCAACTGAACAGCAAAATAACATTCATTCCAAAAATGCCCTCTTGGATAGACATCTCTAAATGTTGGATATATTCTAAAAATCAAGTAAGAAGAAAATCCTTTTATCAACTGCATTAACTTTGTATCACTAAATGTTCTTGGGCAATCAACAATCATATGGATATGCTCTTCCATAACTTTTAGGATTACAATTTTTATTTTATGTCTGTTGTATGTTTCTCCAATAGCCACCTTGCAAAACACCTTAAGTTTTTCCTGATTCAAAATCCTGTATCTGTATTTTGTTGTTATCTGTATGTGTTTTAGATCGTTTCCAACTGATGTTTTATAGTGATTGTACATTTTTTATCCTCCAATAAGTTTATTTAGAAAGGAAGTTATTACTAAGTTAAACTTTCAGTGAGCTACAATAATCTCACTTTTTTATATTATTCAAGAAATAAATAATTGCCGTAATTTATCCTACACTTGAAAGAATAGGATTTCTTACGGAATCTTTGAGGGATATTTAATCATTCAATAACCCAGTCTCAACAATCTTTATAAAGTTAAAATAAAGGATATTAATTAACATGTTAGATCTTAAAGAACAATATGCTGGGAAAAAAGTCCTTATCACTGGCGGATTAGGATTTATAGGAAGTAATCTTGCCCACAAACTTGTTAGCTTGGGTGGAGAAGTTACCATACTTGATGCTAATTTAGCAAGATATGGTGGTAATTATTTTAATATATCTGAAATTAAAGACCAAGTTATAGTTGAAGAAGGTGATATAAGGGATAGTTCTGTAATAAATAGGCATATATTTGGTAAAAATGTAATTTTTAATTTAGCTGCACAGGTAGATCATAATTATGGAATGCAAAATCCCCATTTGGACATAGATATAAATTGCAAGGGCCATATTAATGTTTTAGAAGAATGCAGGAAAAATAATCCGAATGCCAGGATAGTTTTTCCAGGTTCAAGAATGCAATATGGCAAGGTTTCAGACAGCGATTTGCCAGTTCATGAAACTCATCAATTAAGGCCTTTAAGTATTTATGCGGCAAACAAAGCAGCTGGAGAGCTTTATTATATGGCTTATAATAACCATCATAAGTTAGATACAGTTTCGCTAAGAGTTACAAATCCATTTGGACCAAGAGCTCAAGTAAAACACCCAGGATATTGCATAGTTAACTGGTTTGTCAGACAGGCTTTAGAGGGGAAAGATATAACTATTTATGGTGATGGGGCTCAAATAAGGGACTATATATTTATCGATGACTTAGTTGACGCTTTTTTAACTGCAGGAGTTCACCCAAACGCAAAAGGAAGAGTTTACAATGCAGGATCTGGAACTCCGATGCATTTTAGAGATATGGCAAAACAAGTAATGGGTTTTGCTAATGGTGGTCAAGTTAGGAATGTTCCCTGGCCAGAAAACTATGAAAATGTTGAAACCGGAAATTTTTATGCAGATATTACAAGAATACATTCAGAGCTTGGATGGAAACCAGAAACTCCCTTTGAGGAAGGTTTAAAGAAAACTGTAGATTTCTATAGAGAGAATTTAGCAAAGTATATTTAATTTTATTTGTTCTTTAGCAAATCTTCATAGTATCCTATTAACTTTTTTGATTGAATTTGTGCATCATATTCCTTGCTAACAAATTTCCTTCCAGATTCTCCCATTTTCTTCATAATCTTTGGATTGTTAATTAAATAAATAATTTTTTCAGCTATTTTTTCAGCATTTTTCTCAGGAACTAATAATCCGCTTATTTTATCGATTACTATTTCAGGTATACCAGCATGATATGTTGATACTACAGGCAATCCAGAAGCACATGCTTCAACAATTGAGGCAGGAGTTCCTTCGCTATCGCCATCTAAAGTGGTGTTGCTTGGCAAAACATAAATACTTGCTTTACTATACAATTCTGGAAGTTTATCGGAGTTCACATTATCTCGAAATTCTATATACCTATCAACATTAAGATCTTTGGCTAATTTAACTAAGCTTTCCTTTAGTTCTCCACTTCCTACAAAAATACATTTTACATTTTTTTTATTTTTTATTATACTGGGCAATGCCTCTATTAAATATTTATGACCCTTTTTTTCAACCATTCTTGCTATTGTAAGAATAGTCGCTTCTTTTTTACTGAAATTTGGTTTGATATCATTAAATTTTTTTAGATTTATTCCTATATGATGCACCTTTATTTTTTCTTTACTAAATCCGAGATTTAAAAGGCAGTTTTCAAAATTACCACATAATGGAAGGAACAAATCTCCATTTTTTATTAGTGGATTGTAAATATTTTTACTTGTCTGTTTAATAAAATAAGAAAGATCACCCCCATAAAAAGAAGTTACTAATTTACCTTTAATGCCAATTTCTTTTAGATTAGCCCCATAAATTCCCCTTTGTCCAAAATGGCAATGGATAATATCGAAATCTTCTTTTAAGTTTAGGAAAAACATATTTACATAAAATGGGTTTAAAGTTAATGCTACTTTACTATATTTTATAAAATTTAAAGATTTTAAGGTCTTTACTGGATAAAAAGGAAAATTTTGTAAAAATAATCTCAATGCTTTTAATGCTCTTATTTTTTTATTTCTTGGGACATTAATATATTCAGTCTTTTCAAGCAATTTATAATCTATTACTTCCTGCGGTATACTATTATCTTTTGATTTGTTTAAGGCAATTATCTTTAAATCATAACCTTCATTTATTAACCCGATAATTTGGTTAAGGATAAAAGTTTCTGTCATCTTCGGAAACTCACCAAGTAGAAATGATATTTTAATTTTATCGCTTAACAAAGCTTCTCCCATAGACCAGATAGGAAACTGATAGATATATAAATTTTATTAGTTTGCACATTATTTTGATAAATGCATAATAGCAACAAATAAAAACAGTTATTATTTGTATTTGTCATGAAGAAAAATGAAAAAGAGTTGAACAATTATCTGAAGTTTTTAGCAAAATCAGCAACAATAGTCCTTATTGGTATTGTCCTTTCAAAAGTTTTTACTTATATTTATAAGGTATTTATTGCCAGGTGGTTTGGACCAGAGATATATGGTTTATACTCTCTTGCAATAAGTGTTTTAGGGTTATTCGTTTTTATAGCTTTATTAGGAATTGACGCGGGATTAGTTAGATTTATACCTTTCTATATGGCTAAGGGAGAAAATAAAAAATTAAAGTACCTGTTAAAATTTTCGTTTGCTTGCATACTTTTATCTAGTATAATTGTTGGCGTTATTTTGTTTTTACTATCAGATTTTATTTCAATAACTATATTCCATGAAGCAAAATTAGCCATATTTCTCAAAATTTTTAGTATATTAGTACCAATAAGTAGCATTATCGCCCTTGTATTATCTATCCTTAATGGATATGAAAAAATAGGGCTTTACTCTTTTATAGAAAATATTTCAAAAAATGCAACCAATGTTATATTTTTAGCTCTATTAGTATTGCTTGGTTTTGGAGAAATGTCTGTACCAGCTTCATATTTACTAGGTGGGATAAGTGTTCTTTTTATATCTTACTTTATTATTATGAAGTATGTTTTCAGTAAGTCTAAAACAAAAAACAGAAAGGATAAATTAGGTTCTGATGAAAAGAAAAGTGTGAGAAAAGAATTTTTGATTTATTCTATCCCACTACTTTTTTTTGGTGTTGTTAATATAATATTTAGTTGGATAGATTCTGTTTCGGTAGGATATTTCAAAAGTGCTACAGAAGTGGGTATATACAATGCAGCCATGCCAATTGCATTACTTTTAGGTATAGCTCCACAATTGTTCATAAAATTATTCCTCCCACTTATTTCAAAGGAATATGGCATGAATAAAATGGACAATATCAAAGAATTAACTAAGCAGGTAACAAAATGGATAATTCTGATAAATTTACCTCTGCTAATCCTACTTTTTTTGTTTCCAGAAGGCTTCATCAATCTTTTTTTTGGTAAGGAGTATGTAAGCGCAGCTTTATCACTTAGAATACTTGTTATAGGGTATTTTGTCTTTTCTACTTTCAGGATATCTGATAGAATATTAGCTATGGCCGGCAAGACAAAACTGCTGTTGCTAAATGTACTTGCTGCAGTTATAGTAAATATAGTTTTGAATATAATACTTATACCAAGACAAACAATATTTGGGATAGACAATAGTTTGGGAGTAACCGGTGCAGCAATAGCTACTACCATATCAAATGTTTTGCTTGGCCTGTTATTCTTGTTCCAGACAAAATATTATTTTTCAATTTTTCCATTTAGGAGAAAACTCATTAGATTAGTAATTGCCTCATTAATTTCGGGAATGATAATATTTATCTCTTCTCTTTTTATCAATATTAACTTAGTCGCATTAGTTTTACTTTCTGTTTTATTTGTAATTGCCTATATTATTTTAATACTATTATTTAGGGGGTTGGATAGAAATGATGTCTTAATAATAAAATCTTTTTTTACTAAGATTGGACTCAATCAAAAAATGTCGGATAAAATAGATTTTTTTGAATAAATAACATACAAAAATATATAAATCACCCCCATTATGGGCTTATTAATGAATGAAAAAATTTGTTTTTTTAGTGTTGGGTTTGCATTTAATAGGCTTATAAGGATGAGGTATTATGAAAAAATATTTCCAAAGGATGTAGAGATGTTTCTAATAACTACTGATAAATATGGAGATGCTAAAGAAGAAGAAAAGAAATGGGGCTTAAATAGGACAAAGGTTATTGTTTTAAAACACAATTCAATAAAGAACATATTTGAAATAAGAAAAATTTGTGATAGATACGGAATAAATTCTTTATCAAACCTTGGGCATCCTTTTGGCGTTATTCCATTGATTTTTGCAAAACTTTTTAGAAAAAGAAAAGTATTTCTTTATTATCTCGGAGATGTTCTTGAAATATATAAAACAACAAAAATTTCTTTTAAGAAAGCTAAATTTTTTCTCACACTTTCCCTTTATTTTATACTTTCAAAAGTTTCAGATAAGTCTGCTTTTGTAGGCCATAGAAGCTATAAGCGAGCACCTTACTTCTTCTTATCCAATAAAAAGGAGTTTTATTTTTTACAAGCTCCGGTTAATGTTAATTTATTTAAACCATATGATAAAATAAAATCGAGGAAAAAATTAGGAATAAGCAAAGAAAAGAAAGTTATTATTTATGTTGGAAGAGTGACATATCTTAAAGGAGGGGATATTCTTTCCAAGCTTATAAAATTAAACCCCAATATAGAATTCATTGTTATAGGAAAATGGATTGAAAAAGAAGTACCTAAAATCCATTCTAATAATCTAAGATTGATTGAAAAAGTCCCTAATGAAAAACTTCCAGAATACTATGTTGCTTCAGACTTAGCTTTTATTTATAACAGGCAGGGAGATCAACCACAAATTACTGGATCAGAGTCTCTTGCATGTGGAATTCCAGTGTTACATACAGAGAGATTTTATGCTCCTGATGAGGATTTTGTAATTAGAATTAAAGATGATGTAAAAGATGCTAATAAAAAAGTAAAATCTTTTTTCAGTATAGATAAAGACAAAAGAAAAATTATCTCAATGAAAGCCAGAGCATATGCTGTAAGCAATATGTCTGATGAATTCTGGAAAGATAAGTATCTTGATTTCTATTTAAAATAATATTAATTAGGAAATAAGTTTACTCATAACATAGATAGATTGATAAAATAAACTTTGTTTTTAGAATTTTCTTAATCACTAATTGTTGATATAATCTTTAGCATATCATTAATTTATGTGATTTATTATAAGAAATGTCTTTTGAAAAAGGTTTACTTTAATCCTAAAAATAAGTCTACACCATTTATAGTGTAGTATCTTATGCAGATTTATTCTTGGAACCTAAAGAATCAAAGATTCTTAGAGCCTCAAAAACTTTAAGTTTTTCAAGGCCTCAAAACCCTACGAACAAACCACACACTTTAGTGTGTGGTACACTAAGATGGTTTTGTGGTTTTCATTACAAATAACTAAACACCAGAAATCTTATATATTTACTAATTATTGTTATATTGCTGCCGTGGTGTAATGTTTAACACGCTTCCTTTACGTGGAAGAACTCGAGGTTCAATTCCTTGCGGTGGCATCTTTAACATACTTATCATGAACACTATATCTCCGCTTCCAAAATTTTTTTAAGAAATTATTAATATGCCAAAAAAAAGTGAAATTCCTTATAAGCTTTCTTCTAATTGCAGTTAATATTGGATAGTCCCAATAGTAATATTGAATCTCTCCACCCCATTCCTCTTTGAAACTATTAATATTTTTAACATGGCCCCTTGCTTTAATTTGCCACCCACCCAAATCTACAAAATCATATTTATTATCAAGAGAATATTTTATTGTAATCCAGTATAAATAATCATTTGGCCGGTAGTTATTAAACTTTTTCTTAGTTGCAAAAACAAGAGGTCTTATTCCTTTATTACCAATTTTCAATCCAGATTTATAAAATTCCTTTGTTATTTCAGTTAGTACAAAACACCCTACCTTTTCTTTATCAATCTTTACAAAGAAAAATTTGTCCCCTGCAGGGGAAACAAAATCTTTCCATTTTTCATAAGTCCATACAGCAATTCCCCCTTCCTTAAAGGTGTCCATATTCATTTCATACATTTCTTTCAAATTTATCTCAGATTTCTCAGATTTCTCATAATACAATCCAGATTTTTGTGCCTGCTGAACATATTTTCTTCTTGTATACTTCACATTTCTCCATATTTCTTCTTGATTTTTTCCTTCTAAATTTATAATTATTGTGGCATTAATGTCTTTCATAAAATTACAGAGATAAGCTGTTTTTATAGATTATGATTCACGAGCTGAAACAAATAATCAAAATGAAAATTTCTCTTTAAAGTGTAATACAACTTTTTGTTTGATTTCAGCTTAATTTTTATCTTGTTTATAATTTTTCTAATAATTGGATATCTTACTGTTCTAACCTGTTTCCTCTCTTTATCAACATAATCACTATTTTTTCTAATACCTATGCTTGGAGGAGTAAATTCTGAAACTCCTAAAAATCTGAAAAGTTTGTTTAGCTCTTTTTGTTTATCTTTGTCAGATTTCTCAAAATCATACACAAAAACATTATTCTTTCCAAACTCTTTTATCCAAGGTTCTATGTACTTTTCTTGGTTTATTTCATGTAATAAATTTTTACTTATACTTGCGTCATTTACTAAATCATAATTATAAGCAACATTTCTTGTTGACCTTACCCTCTCTTTTTCATCTCTTCGATAGATTATTATCTTAACATTTGGAAATAACATCTTTAGTAGTTTGGCAGATTTTTTATCCCATATTATCAATGTACTTAATTCTCCAACCTTTTTTTCGAAGTTACAATTAAGAAACTTTTTCATATAGTTCTTTAAGCCCATAACTTCATATTCTTCAGGAAAATAATTTATTTCAGTATGAAGATTAAACTTAGGAATACTTATCTCAGGATGCTCATATAAGCAATTAGCTAGCCATTTTGACCCACTTCTTCCAAAACCTACCCCAATAAAGTCTATTCTCATATAACCTAAAGTAAGGTAATAATATTTAAATATTCTTACAAAGAGTATTTGGTTGGGCTTAGTGGCAATTAAATTTATATAGCCTAAAAAGGTTATGGCTCTATGAAAGATAACGAAATTTTAGAAGAAACAAATGAAAAATCCAATGAAGAAGTTTACACAGATGAAGAAGAAGCTGCACTAAAAAAAAGACTTAGAGATCTCGGGTATATTTAACCAAAGTTTTTAATACAAGCGTTATTTATTATTTCTAATGAAAATAAAGAAAAAAGACAAGACTGAATATGGAACTATTTCTCTTCCTATGCCTTTGATAGAAAAGATTAAAGAAAGGATGAAGGGTACTGGGATGACATCTGTTTCTGCTTATGTTGCCTTTGTTTTAAGGCAATTGTTTTCTGGAAGTGATTTTAAAAACAATGAAAATAGTGGGGAAGTTCTGTCTACCGAAGATGAAAAAATGATTCGGGAAAGATTAACGCGTTTAGGATATTTGTAGTTCTTAATTCTTTATTGGTTTGTTACCAGTAGTTAGTAGTCAATCATATTTATATATCATAATTATGTATAATTATAGGTAATTAAATGGACAAAAAAGTTTTTGTATTTGGAATTGATGGAGCTCCTCCAGAACTGATTTTTGATAAATGGAAGAATGAACTCCCAAATATTAGTTCACTTATGGATAAGGGTAGTTATGCAAAGTTAAACAGTACTATTCCACCAATAACAATTGGTGCATGGAATTCTATGATTTCTGGCCAAGATCTTAGTAAGGTAGGAGTGTTTAGTTATACTTATAAAAACAAAGAGGGAAAATCACAGATTGTTAACTCTTCTATTATAAGCACAAAATTAATTTGGGATTATTTAGGAAAATTGGACAAAAAGACAATTGCTCTATATGTACCTCTAAGTTACCCGGTTAAGGAAATAAATGGCATAATGGTGAGCGATTTTCTTACTCCAGGAATAAAAGGAGAATTTGCATATCCAGAAAGGATAAAAGATAAAATAAGGGCTTTTGAAAACCCAGAAGTTTTTTTTGATGTTACAGTTGGATTAGCTGGACATAAAGAAATGGAAGTTGGTAATTTAATTGAGAAAACATACGAAATGACAGACATGCAGATCAGACTGCTAAAAGATTTATTAGTGAATGAAGAATGGGATTTTTTTATAGCAGTTATGATTGGTTCAGATAGGTTGCAACATATGTTGTGGAGGCATTTTGATGAAAATCACAGAAGATTTATCCCAAATTCTCCTTATAAAGATGATCTAAAAAATTATTATAAATATCTTGATAAGCAAATTGGCGAAATTTTAAAATTACTAGATGAAGATACGACTATTATTATTACATCAGATCATGGAATGATTAAGCAAGAAGGTAAAATTAATATAAACAATTGGTTGATTCAAGAGGGGTATCTAGTTTTAAAAGATAATTTTAATAAAAAAGAAAAAGCCAGGTTTTCAGAAGAAATGGTAGATAAAGATAAATCAGTCGCATGGGGTGGTGGAGCATACCATGCTAGAGTTTATATAAACAAAGAAAAAGTAGCCGGTAACTATACAAAAATAAGAGAAGAAATTTTAGGAAAAATAAAAAGTATTCCAGATGATAATGGTAAAATGTTGAATACTAAAGTGTATAAAAAAGAAGATATTTACTCTAATCCAGATAACCCAGAATGTCCAGATTTAACAGTTTATTTTGATAATTTAAAATGGGCAAGTAATCCTGATTTTGGCCAAAATGGCATATACTCTTGGGAAACAGCTATAGGGGCAGATAGTGCTGGGCATTCCAGGCAAGGTTCTTTTGTAATATCTGGAAAAAATGTAAATAACCATGGATATATTGGGGAGATTGACATAAAACAAGTTTGCCCGACTATTTTTAAGTTACTTGATATTAATATTCCTGATGAAATTAAGGTTTCTCCAATTGAAGTTGTAAAAGATTATAATTTTTATGAAGCTACGCTCATAGACACAATTGATGGTATGCAGTTTAAAGTTTATGCTAACAAACATCCAGAAGGATTTGTCATTGCAAAACCGAAATATATCCCTGAAGATTTAATTCAATTTACTGGATTAGGAAAAAGGTTTATTTTAGAAAAATGCATGACACGATTTAATTTATTTAATAAAAAAGAAATAGTAGAGGAAAACTTAAAAAGATTGAAGGAAAAATTCCCAGAAACATTTTATGAAAGTAAAGGCCATAAAAATTGGTTTTTAGGTGTTCCCGTAGGAAAAATAAAGAGAATTCATGATCCTAGAAAAGGTTTAAAAGAGCTTATGAAAGTACCTGAAAAAGATTTAGATAGTTATTTAAAATCTGTGAGAGGAATTATAAGTCTAATAATACAAGCAGGTATTGATTTGAATAATATAGGGATAAGCCATTCTACATTACTTGCAAATTATACTCCTGGAAAGTCTGATATTGATATTTTAGTTTTCGGAAAGGAAAATGGATGGAAAGTTGTTAAGTTCATGGAAAAAGTAGAACATCCATTATTAAAATGGAAATCAAAGGAGGATTGGGCAAGATATTACAAAGATAGAATTGTTTCAGAGCAGTTTAGTATAGATGAATATGTATTTAACATGGAAAGAAAAAGAGATGACGGCTTTTTTGATGGAAATGTTTTTTCCATATTTTGTGTAGAAAAACCAGAAGAAGTGTGGTATAACTGGGATGAAGAGCATGAGCCTGTGGGAACTACTAAAATAAAAGCAAGAGTAAAAGATGATTACAATTCTATTGTAAGACCAGGATATTATGAATTAGAAGATTCTGAAATAATAGAAAGTGAGGTTGGTAATAAAAATATAAAAATTAAAAGAATCATTAATTGGTCAAGGCCATTTTCTTTACAAGTAAGAACTGGAGAAAAGATTGAAGCATGTGGATTATTAGAAAAAGTAAAAACTAAAGATGAAGAGTTTTATCAATTAGTTATAGGATACTTTGATACATATACTAATGATCGGGGTGAAAAAGAATATATTAAAGCCTTATTAAAATAAAATAGGAGATAAAATGCACTTTTATGAAGCTTCAATAATAACTACAAAAGACGGAATACACTGCCAAGTCTATGGAAATGAGCATCCAAGAAATTCTATTTTAGTTAAACCAAAATATATACCGACTGACAAAATTGAATCAGATGCCTTACAATTTAGATTTATATCTGGAAGAAGGATGAATAGACTTAATCTATGGGCTGATAAAGAACAATTGAAAAAATACATAGAATCTTTTAAAGGAAATTATCCTGAATATATATTAAAGAGCAATACACACATTGGAGATAGATTATTTTTTTCTGTGCCAATTGATAAAATAGAACGAATTTACTTTCCAAAAAGAGGTTTTTCAGAATTGATGAATATCCCAGATGATCATTTAGATAACCATCTTAAAAGTATAAAAGATTTTGGAAATTTCCTACTTAATTCTGGATTAAAAATTGAAGATATAGGAATAACTTATTCTACACTAATGGGGCATTATTTGTCAGATATGTCAGATATTAACATGGTTATTTATGGCAATAAAAACTATTGGAAATTAATGAAATTCTTGGAAATTGCTTCTCATCCATTATTAAAATGGAAATCAAAGGAAGATTGGATAGATTTTTATAAGAGAAGAAACAGACAAAATATTTTTACACTTAACGAGTTCTTAAAAGTTAAAATGAGAAAAAAATCAGAGGGATTTTTTAAGGGAAAATTATTTGTTATATTCTGTGCAGAAAATGAAGATGAAGTTTGGTTTAAATGGGGGGAAGAGAAATATGTTGATGTAGGAAATGTTAAGATTAGGGCTGAAGTAGAAGATAATTTTAACTCAGCTTCTAGACCTGGAATGTACAGGATTAAGAATTGTAAAACTATGGAAGGTAGTAGTGTAGATGTTAAGAAAGTTGTTTTTTATTCGAGGGATTATTCAATGATAGCTTACCCTGGAGAAATGATAGAAGCCTCTGGTGTTTTAGAACAGGTTTTTCCTAAAACTGGAGAGTCATATCACAGACTTGTAATAGGGTATTTTGACTCTTATATAACTGAAAGGAGAGAGAAAGAATATCTTAAAGTTGTAGAATGATAGATGATTGTCCATTATGCAAGGAATCAAAATTAAATGTTGGAGATAAAACAGATTACGGATCAGTAATAATATTTAAACTTGGAAATGAGAATAATGGATGGTTTGCTACTCTTTCACCAAAAACTGGAGGAGATCCAGAAAAAGATTTTACAGTTCAATTAATGCCATTACTACATTTGAATCACATGTCTGAAATTAGTAATAATATAGATTTGGCGAAAAATTATGGAATTGCCTTTTCACAAATTAGTAAATCAATAAAAGAGATTATGGAGAAAGAAGGTCGACATAATGAGAATGAAGAAGGAGTAATAAGAATAGGTACTTATGGTAAATCAAAACATCTTAACGAACATTTTCATATTAAAATATTTCCTTGGACTGGGAAAATAGGTCAACCATACACTGTTGACACCACATTTGAAAAAAGTAAGATACATTTAGGTGAAGATGGAAAAGAATTTATTAAATTAGAACCAGTTAGAAAGATTAAAATCAATGAAGCTAGACTTAATGACTTATCAAATAAATTTATTTCAAGATTAAAATGGGAAAAATAAAATTAGTTTCTTCTGATTTAAATGGAACTCTTGTACATCAGCACACTATGAGTGATATGATTAGATTATACATTGGAGAGAGCCAGTTTCAAAAAGCTACAGAGGTATTTCAAAGGCAAACTTCTGGACAAGCAACAATGGAAGAGGCTTTTGAAATTGCTGGGCCATTAACAAAAGGTTTGACTTTGAGGCAAGCAATTGAATATACTCAACAACACATGAGATATGTAATTGGATTTAATAAATTTGTTGATTTTATTTATGGTCAAGAAATACCATTTGTAATTAATTCAACAGGATACAGTGTTACAATTTATGCTATAAAAGAGCAGATTAAAAGAGGCAGAATTCATGGGCAAATAGGAAATATTTTGCATTTTGGTCTTGATGGAGATAAAAGTCAAATTTTAAGAGAAGATGAATTAGAATTAAAAGTTAGAGAGTTTATTAATGACTCTGAAGCTAAGAAAAAAACAGTTTATGATAGAGTAAGTGCTATTGGAGAAATTACATTAGGAATAAAGGATGAATCAGCAAAAGCAGTGCTAATAAATAAATACACTAAAATGTATTTTCCTCAAGTTACCCAAGATCAAATTGCCCATGTAGGAGATACAATGGGAGACAGTAAAGGTATTTTAGATATTGCAAAACAAGGTGGAATTGGAATAGCATTTAATTATAACAATACCCTCAAAAATTACCTAATGGCAGAGATGATTAAAGAACAAATACAAGGACAGATTTATTTTATAGACCCTAAGGATGATAAAAGTGATTTGAAAAGAGTTGTAGAGGTGTTAAAATGAAGGAAATAGATTTACAAATTCACACAAATTGCTCTGATGGAGCCTTTTCACCGAAGGAGATTGTAGATTTAGCCATAAAGAGGGGGATGAAAGCAATTGCAATTACAGATCATGATACAATATCTGGAATAAAAGAGGCTATAAATTATTCAAAAAATAAGGATATAGATTTCATTTCAGGAATAGAATTAAGTTGTCACGAGCCGTTTTATTCAAGAACAATAGATATTTTAGGTTTATTTATTAATCATGAAGATAAAGAATTGAATAATTTTATAAAAAAATGTCAGAACGATAGGGTAAATGAAAAAAAAGAAATTATTAAAAAACTAAATAATCTTGGATATAAAATAACTTTTGAAGAATTAATTAAAGGAAGTGGAGATAGTCTTGGAAGACCAATAATTGGAAAAATTTTAGTGAGAAAATATCCAGAGGAATTTTCAACTGTTGAAGATGTTTTTCAAAAACTAATAGGTGATGGAAAACCAGCTTTTGTTCCTAGACCTAGTACTAATATGGAAGAAGCAGTACAAATAATAAAAAAGGCAAAAGGAATAAGTATTTTAGCTCATCCTGGAAGGTATGGAAATTTTGTTTTTGAAATAATTGATAAGTTTGTAGAAGCTGGAGGTAATGGAATAGAAGTTGATTACCCATACAATAAACTTTTAGGGATAAGCGATTTGATAAATGATAAGTTAAGAGAAATCGCCAAACAGAAAGGTCTTTTAGTTTCTGGCGGGAGTGATTTTCATGATTTTGAGAGAGGACCATTAATAGGTGATGCTGGTCTCACGGAAGAGGAGTTTAATATATTGAAAGAGTATAAAATAACATAAATTTTTAATGTTATAACAAACTTTTTCCGTCAAATTTCCCATCTTTTATTCCAAAATATGAAAGTATAGTCGGGGTTAAATCAATTATTCTAGGAGATTTTAAGTTTAGATTCATATCTGTTAAAATAATTCCATTAATTTCATGAGTTGCTAATTCTTTTGGCTCATCCCATATTTTCTTTTCAGAGTTGAATCTAGTTTGAATGTCATAACTTCTTTCTTTCATATAAATGGTAATATCTGGAGCATACCTTGTTTTTTTACCATATAATTCCTCTTTTGTTTTGACTTCTGCTTCTATATTACTATTTTTAAAAAATTTAATCAGTCTTAGTTTTATTTCATTTTTTAATTTATCTTCATCAATGTTTTTTACAATTCCTCCTCTTGATTCTTTGTTAATAAAAATCTGAGCTGTTTTTACTGCTCTTTTAGCAATTACCTTCGTGTTCTTTAAATCAATAAGTCCAGTTATTATAGCTTCTTCAAAATCAACATTTTTAGTTGGAATTTTCTTACCAAATTTCCTAGGAACGATTTTAACAAGAAAACTAAGTTTTAATTTGTCCAAAATTTTAAATATTCTTTCCCTATTTATTCCAATAAATGAAAAAAAACTTGCTTTTTTGACAAAAGTTTTTAGATAATCTTCTTTCTCAAGCCAGGCATTTATGTTAAAAGCTTTTGTTACTCTTTCGTGCCCATGATCTGACATAATTATTAAATCCCATTTGTTTTTTTTAGATAATTTTTTAACCTCTCCAACGAAATTGTCAATTTTTACATAGGCCTTTTCTACTTTGTCAGTTCCCCAGGCAAAATGCTGGACCACATCTGTTTCCCTAAAAAGCATTATGAAAAAATCAAACTCTTTTTTTAATAAGTAGTTAGCTGTCATTATTCTTTTATCTATTATATTCAAAGCTTGATCAGGAAGGTCTTCTTTTTCTTTTATTCCAGATGCTTCAATTTCATAACCAAATTCTTTTAATTTCTCTTTTAATTCAATTGGATGGACATAGTTACTAAATGTTGAAGGTGCATCAATCCCAGATATCATTATACCATTTATTTTTTCAGGGGGGTAGGTTATTGGAATATTCATAAATATACTTTTTATCCCAGCCTCATCTAAATATTTCCATAAAGGCTTGCTTTTTAGCAAAGAACGATTTACAATTTTAACTTTCCAAGAATTATCATCTACAATTGTAAAATCATATATATTAGTTTTTCCAGGCAAGTTTCCTGTTGAAAAACTAGCCCAGGCGACCCCTGTTCCTGGAGGGATTGTAGACTCTAAAACAACTTTGTTTTTAAAAGATGCCAAATTTGGAAGTTTATTTTTTGCAATTAATGGATTAATTATATCAAATGTTCCTC
>ERZ1292623.1616-Hain-H51-01um-R1-1616-length-21309-cov-13_pt1 | contig 21309 bp, 22 predicted proteins | sample MGYA00564398_ERZ1292623 | MGnify/ENA primary metagenome ERZ1292623 (study PRJEB36523, sample SAMEA6512633) | groundwater metagenome | collected 2019-01-07 | study: AquaDiva: Metagenomics assemblies of 32 groundwater samples | reverse complement strand
ATATTCTTAGAGAGTGGCAAGAGGGAAGAATAAGAGTTAGGTAAGTGGAAAGGTTAAGTATATAAAAACGGCAATTGTCGTCTCGGTATGTGGAGGCTAAGGTTACAATTATCGGCAGAAAATCAGTTTCTTGGGGAAATGGCTTTGAAACATAAAGTTTCAATGACGGGTTACCCTTTGACTTATCTAAAAAAGAATAAAGTCATTTATCTTACTTCTGCAGGTTTTCTCTTTGGAGAAGAATCTTGTAAAAAGGCACTTATTAGAGATTTGAAAAAGAGTCCGCAATGCACAAACTTCGAGCAGGAAGGAGATTTTATTATAGCGACAACAAAGCAGCCTTTATCTTCTGAACCCGTTTATAATCCTCAAATAATAAGGCCGAATCCAGCCATAATCAATAAAGAGGGATATCACCTATGGGATTTGGCGAGTTTTGACAGAAAGCCACTTGAAGAAGTAATCTCTTTTGTCGAAAAACATCTCAAGGGAAAGATATTAAGTTTTAAACAGGAAAAAATAAAAAACATTTCTTTTACAAAATTGCTTCCTGAACTAACAGATAATCAAAAGAAAGCGATGGAAATGGCAATCAATTCAGGGTATTATGATTATCCGAAAAAAATAACTCTTGCAAAGCTAGCGTCCAGAATGAAAATATCTTATTCAACGTTTCAAGCACATCTAAAGAAAGCTGAAGGAAAAATATTTCCTTTAATTCTTAAGGAACTATAATAGAGGACACGGCAATTGTCGCTATAAAGATTATATACCATTATTCTAATTGACTTTTATGAGAAACGAAGATTTTGACACAGAGGAATCAGAAGCATTCGGGCTAGAAGGAATGCTCTTAAAGCTTGATAAGAAAATTGGAATGTTGAATGCACTGGGAACAAAAGGAGTTTTAATAATTGGAGAGAAAAGAAAGGGAGAAGCAGATTTAAGGGAATGGATGAAATATGCTGAGAGACACGGGTTTAAGTTGATTGACGCAATGGGTGTGGTAGATCTCGTAAAAGATGGAAAAACTAAGCTTTTGTACTCTCCCTTGTTTGCCCACAAGAGAAATCCAAATAGATTTGGAGTAATTTCCAACTGGGGAGAGAAGGATGTATTTTATTCTGCTGTAGAATATCCTGAAAGATAATCACAACTTCTCCTTAACCTTCCTAAACATAGCCATCCTCCATTTACTCAAGACTAAAATCCAGCTTAGGGTCTTTTGGGACTATGAAACCCTTCTTTTCTAAAATCACAAATTATCGAAGGGGCTCTTTACTTTCTTCAGTTCAACTGTTTTTCTTTTTCTAAAATCTTTATAGATTTTATTCCAATTTGGTCCTTTTCTGAAGACAAACCATTGCATCTTTTTGAATAAAGGTTTTTCTTCCCATGGATTTTCTCCAAGAGTTAGTACCCAAACCTCCTCTGCCTTTGAAAGAAAATCAACTATTTTGCTTACTCTACACGAACAACACTCGACAAGAAAGGTTAGACCTTCTTTTTCTGCAAAAACATCTGGTGTAGAACCATTAAATCTCCTTTCAAAGAAAATTTCAGAATTCTTGAATCCCTGTTTCATAAGGAGAATTTTTGCTATATGTTTTTCTTGTCCTTGAACAAAATGTCTTACAATATCTTTCTCTTTTGACTCTTCTATTTCTGGAAAATCTTTTTCTTCTATAGAAATTGCTTGGTCTGTAAGGAATAAAGCAAGTGTGTCTTCTGCTTCCGTGTCATTATATCTTGTATCTCCTTGTTTTAAGACTTCATCAATTAGGCATCTAGCTTCATCAGTCGTTTTGAGTTCGAGACTTCTCATTTTAAATTTTTTATAGTTTTTCTTGAACTTTGTTGAATAAGTCCTCTTCTATTATTCTTTTATGCTGACCTTGGCTTTCCTGGCCTGCGTATTTCGTTTTGCCGAGATAGGTTGTATTTTGAAGAAGTTTTTTTATTCCAGCAGTAGTCATATTATATTTCTTGGCTAACTTAGTAAGACTTATGTCCGAGTCTAAGAATTCTTTAAAGATACTATTTACTTGACTTGTCTGTTCTGAGCTAGTGATTAGTTCTTTATTCACAAGAGTATACCCTCTAGGGGCTTTTGTTATAAAACCACCTTCTTTTGCCTTACGTTGCATTCCAAACTTGGTTCTGTCCCCAATGATATTTCTTTCAAACTCTGCAAAAGCACCTATAATCTGGAACATCAGTTTCCCAGAAGCACTAGCAGTTTCTATCTTATCCTGCAAGCTTACAAAGTCCACATTCCATTCCTTTAATTTGTCAATGGTTAGAATTAAATCTTTTAAGCTTCTGGAGAATCTGTCTAATTTGTAGATAAAAATTGCAGAAAATTTCTTTGCTTCTGCATCTCTAAGGAGATTTGTCATTTCTGGTCTTTTCAAATCTTTTGCAGATTTACCCTCATCTCTGTAAATCTTGAAAATTTCATAGCCGAGAACTTGAGCATAGTTTGAAAGAGCTTCTTCCTGAGCGTTCAACGAAAACCCATGTTGAGCCTGGTCTTGAGTTGAAACTCTAATGTAAATTGCTGCATAGGGTTTTGCTTGGTTGGTGGTCATTTTAAGCTTTGTTTATTTCTTTTTCATGTTTTTTAACGAACTCCCATGATTTTTTGATGAAATCTTCAATGTCTTTTCTTTTGTAATAAAATTCGCCAAGATGTTTTGGCAGTAATCTTCCTTTTATGTTAAGATATGCATATTCATCATAAATTAATGGCTTGTGGTTGAATATGTTTTGAATACTTTTGTCAGACAAGATTGTTCTTGGAACCATTTCACTAAGTTTCCACTCAAGATAGGGTTCATCAAAATGATATTTAGGAGTTTTTGGAAAGACTTCTTTCCACTTTTCAAACCAGAGAAAGTGGAGAATTTCATGAATTGAAATAGCAATCATCCTTTCCAGGGGATCTCGATAATATGCATCAAAAACTCTTTCTTTTATGAATCTTGGACAAATTGGGTTGGGAGAAACAAAAACTTTGAATACTTTGTCTTTTTTGGGCCAATCTATTTCTAATGTCTTAGAAAGGGCCAACATATAAGAATCATTTATTTTATCCCATTCTTTTTGAAAAAGGGTTACTTTTTCTTTAATCTCTTTTTTGTACTCTTGACTCTTTACAAGTTCTTGAAAAAAAAGGGAAGAAATGTTTTTTCTTTTCTCTATTTCCGTAACTCCTTTAAGCCTCATTTCTAATTCCAGATATGATCTTAGAATACCTCTGCTCCAATCCCACTCTTCTTTTTTGGGATTGAGGAAGTGATTGAGGGATTTGATAAAATGCTTTAAAGGGGCTGAATAAAATTTAACTTTTGGAAGATTTCTTGCCATTTTACCTCTTTTTTGTGAACTTAGGGTCTGTGTAAGCTGGTTCACGTCAACTTAGGGTGCCCTAAGTATATAAATTTGTTGATTTTTGTAAGAAAAAAGTGTTTTTAAGACTTATTTTGGAATGAAACGATCTCCAACTCTTGTATAACAGGAGTCAAGTTCTGCATCAGGGATATCTCTGGCTAATTGGTCTCTTGTTAAGAGGCCCCTAAGAGGTAGAGTGACTTCATCCCCTATGTGCTCTAGAGAGTGAGATTCTTTTCTATTAGATGTGACACGAACGAACTCTTTACATGATTGATGTTTAGAACCAACAGTGGTACAATAGCTTAAAACGTGTGACACAGATAAAACATAAGAGGAATCATTAAAGGCGCACTTATTATTTCCTTCATAATGTGGGCAGGGCATGACAAAAAACAGTGTTAAGGATATTTAAAAATTTATGTTCTAGATTATTTGTTTAGACGTGCACTTAGGTAATCTAAGTTAAAGGTGTGAACTAAACTACTCGAAGTTAGAAGAAAAGTTGTATTAACCCTATTATCAAGAAATAAGCTCCGACAAAGTATCTTAAAAACTTTGGAAAGGCTAATACTAATATTCCAAAAAGGATAGACACTATTGCAGAACTTGTTACTACACTTATTGCCATTCATTACTTAAAGAACCGGGCTACTTAACCTTTGTGCTACCGAATCTGTTGCACTTAGGTTATCTTAGTGAAGGACCCTTTCTTAAAAGCATTTCGAAATAAATAAAGGAATAAAAATTGAAATAACGGAACGGCTTATCTTTTTTTGCCGTAGTTTCTCATTAGCTTGCCAATACCCATTACTAGGAATGCAAGAGCTATGATCCAGTCTTGGAATGATGCGAGAGCACTTACTCCAATTAAGGGTAGTAAGTAAACAAGACCAATCAACGTAACAAGCCAAGCGCTTAATTTTGCCATTTAACACCTCCTTCTTGTACTGATTAAGATAAATGTAATTATAAATCTTTCCACGCTGGTTTTTCAGATTAGGGAAATTTTAGTCTTTCTTGAGGAAGTGTGACGTAAGATATATCAAAAAAACAGATAAAATTGTGATGAAAGTTGATGTAAGAATGCTTAATTCTGTTGAACTCTGAACATGAGTAAAAAATTTTACAATATTTTGGGAAATATCGAAGACTGTTTGTCTCCACGTGAATGCAATCGTGAATCCTAAGGTTACAACGACTAAGGTTCTTATTTGTCGTCGAAATTCTACCTTAAATTGAGACCCTTCCCTTGCAAGGCTGTTAAAAGAGTGATGCATAGAGTAAATAAATTTATTATATTCTTAAATCTTGCGGCAAATTTTTCTCTTTTTCTAGTTGTTGGCCGCGGTTGTGCACTTAGGTGAGCTTTGTTCAGAGATATTAAGGATTTATTTGCATACTCTTTAACAGGGCGTTAAGTGTTTGTTAGACCAAACAGGTGTTTGAAGTAGCTGTTTGTATGTTTTTTATAAAGCATTTTTTGGAGAAGGGGAGTTTTGGGTCTTTTTCAAAGAGGTAAATTTTGAGGGTTTTATTAAGCATAAGGGGTAAAAAGAGAGATTTTTGTCGTCGAAAAAGAAAAGATTTTTAAATCAGAGATAATAATAATTATCATGTTTGAATGGTTGTTTGGTAAAAAGAGTGTTAGTGGACTTAAAGAAGATACAAAAAAGGGTTTTGAGTCTGTTAAAAAAGACTTAAGTTCTATGAGTGCATGGATCAAACACCTGGATTCTGAAAAAAAACTTCAAGGTAAAGAGATAAATGAGATAAAAGAGGGTTTGTCGTCGATAAATTCTGAGATTGAAGGACTAAAAAATGTGATATCTATCATGAGTGATCTTAAACCAAACAGGCCGTTTAGAACAACCAAACAGGTGTTTGATAAACAGACAGGTGTTTATGCTGTTCAAACAGGTGTTCAAACAGGTGTTCAAACACCAAATTTAGACCAATTTTCAGTTACTGAAAGAGCTATAATTTGGATTTTGTTAAATTCTGATATGAGGTTAAGTTATGATGATCTTGCAGCTATCCTGGGAAAAGAGAGGTCTACAGTTAGGGGACATTTAAACAGGATAAAACAGAAAAGTGAGGGTCTGATAGAAGAAAATGTGGAGAAAAATGGTAAAAAGAGAGTGTTTATACCTGAAAATATGAAGGAAAAGCTCCTCAAAAGGCAGAAAGTGAGAGTTAGAGGGAAGAAAAATACTGAAGAAATCAAAAAAGAGTGAGGTTTACATGCTCTTTTTTGGATTTTTTGAGAGAAAGAATCATGGGGGAGCCAAAAGTGAGTGTTTAGTGTTTACACCTTGTAAAAAGTTCGTACAATTCCTAATTGAAAGAGAGGTAGGAATTGTTTGAGAGAAAATTAGAATATTTGCTCCGACTGAACTGCCTTTGGGAGTATCTTTTTAGAGATCTCGAAGGTGGAATAGTGAGTATTTGTAAATGTAACAAACTTATTCGGTGAGGGGAATAACTTGAGATTTAATAAGGAGAATTAGATGTCTCTTAGTTGCATGATCGTTGATAATGAAGTTATTCTCTTAAGATTACTAGAAATTGAAAGGAGAATCGTTTTATTGTTTATTCTCTTTTTCTCGACGGGAATCCCTTTCTTTATGAGCCTTCCAATGTAGTCTCTAACAGAACTTTCAGTGAGATTCAGTTTTTTGGAGAGGATTTTGTAATCAACGTTGACTAGTTCTTCTTCCATTTGATAAAGAGTTGAAAAAACAATCATCTCTTGAGAGGTTAGGCGTTTAAACTTGAACCTAATCTCCTTCTTTATGCTGTCCAAAGATTCAAGGATTTTTGCAGCGTTGTCTATAGGATTTTGAGCTAAATAGTTGAAATCAGGTGTTTTTTCTAGGATACTTGCCGTTTTCAAAGGGATTTCATCTGATTTAAAGAAGATTTTTTCTCTTAAGATAGTGTTCTTTTCTTCTCTTTTGTCTGTCTGTCTGTCTGTCTGTCTGTCTGTTGGAACCCCTCCATTTCCACTGGAAAAGGGCTCATTTTGACCTTTTAAGGCTTCTAAAGGTATAAGATGTGTTGGAGTTTGTGTTGAAGATGTCTGAGTTATCTGCGGAAGTGTTGGAGTTTCTTTCTCTGAGGTTTTGAGTTGATTTTCCTTTTTTTCATGTTGTTTTTCACTGTTTTTTGTTATTTTTCTGTCAAGCCTTATCATAACTTCACAGATTTTGATTAACTCTTCCCTAGTCTGAACTAACTCTTTTTTTAAGAAACTTATTTCATTACCGAGAAATTCTACGTCCTTTTTTACTTTTGAGAAAGCATCCTTTACAGATTCCATGACAAAGAGATAAAGGTTTGATATAAAAACTTTAAGATATTGCAAAGCATATATCCTTAGATCATTTTTGAATTAGATAGAGGGGACTATTCTTGATTTTCTTTATAGGCTTTGTAAGCAGTGTCACTTAATCTCCATCTTGATCTTCGAAGGTATATACTGCCTGTTGAACTTTTTTTGACTTCAAGGAGGAGGCCTTTCTTCTTTAACTCTAAAAGGAGATTCTTTGTGAACTCTTCATCTCTTGCTAATTCGTTAGCTATGTGGGATGTAAACACTAACTGAGGTGAAATAGAGTAAAGGAAGGCTAAGATTTGTTCAGAGATCTTTTCCCTCTTCTCCAAAGAAACTTTCATTACAAGAATCAGGAACTAAGTTTTATTAATCTTCTTCTTTGTTTTTTGTTAATTTGCTCAGAATAAAGAGCCAAGAGGTAATTACTGTTTTGAGAAGTGAAAAAAGTTGTTGTTTACTTAGTATCTTTTCTCATTGTAGGCATAGGAACGTGAATAGGAAGGTTGAGTTCGTCGCAAAGAGTAAGTGCCTTCAGTGTGGCTTTTCTCATGATAATGTTGAATAAAGGTATTCTAAAGTCTTCTGGGATGCTTTTCTTCTTCCATTGCTTAAGGACTTCTTCTGAAGTCTTTTCATCAACCGAAATAAGAGCGGTTCCATGAATTGCAATTTTTGCTAAACCGGGTTCATAGCTAACTTTGTATTCAAATTTAGCTTCAAGAAGAGATTCATTTGTTTTTACAAACTGAGACTTGGCTTCTTTAATCTCTGGGAATTCAAGCTCTGTGCTAATTTTGATGTTATCAACACTTTCCTTTAGTCTTTCCGCACTCATCTTTGTGAAATGAAAACCAACAATTCTCATGTTCCTTTATGAGAAAAAGTATTTTTAAACATTTGTTTTCAAAATAAGGGGTTAATAATTGAGAAATATTAAAAGAATTAGATTAAGTCTTCTTCAGAAACAATAACGAAGTCACCTATTGCAATTATTGAGCTGTAAGGGATTAAAAGTTCATTTGAAGAGGTCTTTTCAAGGTTAAGATTTCTAGTATAAGGTGTTGGATCTCTTAATACTATACTAATTAGTTCTCCTGACTTTGTTTCGAAGGTAACATCTCTAACAAAGCCTAATCTTTTTCCTTCTTTGGTGACTATCATCTTTGCAACGATAGCACTAAATGGGTTTTTATCTCCTGACATGTAAAACTGAAAAGAAAATAATATATAAACTTTTCTGTGAAATTAAATACACTTTGCAGGCAACACCTTAATCTAATTTCATATTCTTTGTTATGATTTTACCCTTGGTTTTCTTTCTCTTTGAAATTTATTTAGAAGGAGGTTACCCACACACCCCTTGATTTCTTATGGAAAGATTTAAAAAGGATTTTTTGATTTTTTTATTATTATTATTATTATATAAAAATATATATTATATATTATATACTTCTTCTTAATTATTATTAATAATTCCCTTTATTTCTAATTTTTTTAAAACAAACAAAATTTTGATAACCTTTCTTTCAAATAAACAACATTTTTTACAATTTTTCTTATTTCTTTTCAAAAAAGAAGAAAAAGAAGAAAAGAATCAATTTATCCAGTTTTCCATCTGAAATTAAGGTGTTTTTCTTTCTTAGTAGTCATAAGTGTTTATAAGAAAACAAAAGTTTTACCGATAACGTTTCTGAGGAAACTAAGTTTTCCATAGGAAACAAACGTGTGAGTTTAAGATGGGACCAGAATTAGACGAAATTTTTGAATCTTTTGACGGCAATAGAATTTTCAAGGACAAATCGATTTTACAGACAAGTCATAGACCTGAAGAAATACCTCATAGAGAAGAGCAAATAAAACAAATAGCTTCTATGTTAGCTCCTGTTTTAAGAGGAGATAAAACAAGTAATGTTTTCCTTTATGGTAAAACTGGAACAGGAAAAACACTTTCTGCTCTTTATGTAAAAGATGAATTATTAAAAAGAGCGAAGAAAGATACCGACTTTAACTTAAGAATTGAGTACCTTAATTGTAAACTAAAAAAAGTCTCAGATACCGAGTATAGAATCCTTGCAGAGCTCATCAAAAAACTTGGTGGAGAGGTTCCAAATACTGGACTTCCAACAGAGGCCGTTTACAACAAATTTATAGAAATCATTGATTCTGAAAAGCAGTCTCTTGTTTTAATCCTAGATGAAATAGACCAAGCTGTAAAAAAGATTTCAAGCGATTTCCTTTATAATCTTACAAGGCTAAACAACGAACTTGCCAAAACACATATCTGCATCGTTGGTATAAGTAACGACCTAACCTTTTTAGAGGGATTAGATCCTAGAGTAAGAAGCTCATTGTCGGAAGAAGAAATTGTCTTTCCTCCCTATAACGCAATACAATTACAAGAGATTCTGAACAAAAGAGCAAACTTAGCATTTAAGGAGGGAGTTGTTCAGGATGGTGTTGTTCAAAAGTGTGCAGCATTTGCAGCGAGAGAACACGGAGATGCACGAAGAGCTTTAGACCTTCTAAGAATAGCAGGTGAACTTGCAGAAAGAGACGGCTCAAAGAAAATTATGCTAAAACATATTGATGGTGCAAATGTTAAGATGGAAAGGGACAAGATTCTTGATGTAATAAAAACTGAACCAAAACAATTCCAATACGTTCTACATTCAATAATTTCCTTGACTGAAAAAAGTAATGGTACCCCTATTTTTACGGGAGATGTTTACAATCATTATCAAGAAGTTTGTTCTAAAAACAAATCAGAGGTCCTTACGCAAAGAAGAGTTTCAGACATCATTCAAGAGTTTGATATGCTGGGAATCATAAATGTCAGAGTCATTTCAAAAGGAAGAGGGGGAAGAATGAGGGAGATAAAACTTGCAATTTCAAAGAACATTATTGAAAAAGCAAAAAAAATAATCGAAGAGTCCATAAATTAAGATGGATCCAAAAGAAATCCTTAAATTCTGTATCGGGAAGGGCCTCCTCATAGAGCCAGAGGTTCTCAACATGTTAAGTGAGGTAAGTGAAGACACAGAATCTGTGAAGCTTATCATAGAAAAAATAAAGAGTCATACTCAAAGAAGAATTATAACCAAAGGACTCTTTGAACAAAACAGAGAACAGGTTACAGAATTCTTTTTAACATTACCTCAGGAAAACCAAGAGAGCTTAGAGAAACTAAAAATTAAGCTAGGATTACAAATTGAAATTTCAAAAGAAATTTCCTCTTTTGAACCAAATATTCACAACCCCCAAGTGATGTATAGTAAACAAGAAAATATCAACAGAACACGTCCAAGAGAAGAATTAGAATCAAATCCTGAAGAAAAAGTGAGAGTCTTTACGAAGCCAGTCTCTCTAAGAAAGAAAATAGATGTAGAGGACTTTGTTAAAAATCTTAGAAATAGGCTCCAAGAAACGAGAAACATCTTACAAGAACACTCTGAACTTGATGGCTTAGTTTCAATTAACAAACTCTCTGGTGGGAAAAAAATTTCTGTAATAGGTATGGTTTTTGAAAAGAGGACGACTAAAAATAGAAATATAATTCTTAGTATAGAAGACTTAACTGGTAAAACCAAAGTTTTGATAAATCAAAACAAGCCGGACCTTTATAAGAAAGCAGAAGAAATAGCTCTCGATTCTATTGTTGGTTTTAGTGGATTTGGAGATAGAGAAATAATCTTTGCCAATAATATTGTCTTTCCGGATTCGGTAATCATTGAAAGGAAAAGAGCACCTATTGAAGAATACGCTCTCTTTATCTCAGACTTACAATATGGAGGAAAACTTTTCTTAAAAGAATCCTTTGAAAAATTTATTGCTTACCTTAGCGACGAAGGGCCCAAAACCGATGAAGTCAAGAAAATAAAATACCTCTTTATCGTTGGAGACCTTGTTTCAGGAGTAGGTGTCTATCCTGGACAAAAAAAAGATTTAGAGATTGAAGACATTGAAGAGCAGTACAAACAACTTACTGAAATTCTTAAAAGAGTTAGACAAGACATAAAGATAATTGTTTCTCCCGGAAACCATGACGGCGTAAGACTTATGGAACCTCAACCACCACTGGATGAAAAGTATTCATGGTCTCTTTACAGTTTGCCTAATGTGATTATGACTGGAAATCCTGCATATGTTAATATTGGTGCAACAAAAGATTTTCCTGGTTTTGACATCTTGACCTATCATGGATTTTCTTATCCTTATTATGCCAACACTGTCCCTAGTCTTTTGGAAGGAGGCGTTAATGCCCCTGAAAAAATAATGGCATACTTGCTGAAAAATAGACATCTTGCACCTTCATACTCCTCTGTTCAGTCCTTTCCTTCAGAGAAAGATGAATTAGTAATAAGAAAAGTTCCAGACATTTTTGTTTCAGGACACCTACACAAATTTGCAATATCTTCATACAATAACGTTCTTATCATTTCAAATTCAGCATGGGAATTGGAAACAGAAAATCAGAAGAAGAGAGGGAATAAACCAGACTTCTGCAAAGTTCCCGTATTTAATCTTAAAACAGGAGGAATAAAAATTCTTGATTTCGAATAAAATGGATATTAATTTAAACAAACCAAAAATTGCCGTTGACATAGACGGGGTTCTGGCTGATTACCAAATTTCTTTTGTGGAGTTCTACAATAAAAGAAACGGAAAAAATTTTAGTATCCAAAACCTTATAGGTCATGACTTTTGGTTATCTTTTGGAATCTCTAAGGAGAAAGCAGAAAAAGAAATAATAGACTTTTTTTCATCGGAAAAGTTCAAAAAACTGAGCCCCGTAACAGATTCACAAGATGCTATTAAACTACTTGCTCAAAAAAATATTCTTTCTATTGTAACTGCTAGGCCAGACTTTGTTCGTGAAACAACTTTAGAATGGTTGGATGCTCATTTCCCAAATATTTTTTCAGAGATACATTTTACCAGCCAGTTTGGAGGAAACGGGCCAAGAGAGAAAAAGTCTGATTTTTGTTTAGATTATAATTATGAGATAATTATTGAAGATATTGTAGAGCATGCAAATGAATGCGCAGAAAAAGGAATAAAAGTCTTCTTATTAAACAGACCATGGAACAAAAACTTTTCTTTACATCCTCTCGTTCAAAGAGTAAATGACTGGAATGAAATATCACAAATTTTACAACAAAAATGAACACACAACAATACTTGAAAGATATAGAAATAAAGACGAAAGAGATTTATTTAGTTGCAGAAGAGGCAAGGAAGAAAGGACTTGATCCCATCAATAAAGTTGAGATTCCTCTTGCTAGAAGTCTTGCAGAGAAAGTTGTTGGACTAATTTCAACTGTCTATCCTCAGATGGAAGGTTCTGGAATTGTTGAGAGAATCTCAGAACTAGAAAAGCAGTGGGGCAAACTTAATCCTGCTATTTGCCTTCAGATTGCTGAAGAAATCGCAAAACAAAAGTTCTGTAAATTTTCGAGTCTTTTGGAGGCTATTGAGGCTGGCTCAAGGGTAGGAATTGCTTACATAACTCTTGGAGTTGTCTCTAGTCCAATAGAAGGATTTACTGCAATAAAAATAATGAAAACTGCAGACGGAAAAGAATATTTGTCTCCTTATTTTTCTGGACCTATGAGGAGTGCAGGAGGTTCTGGTGCAGCATTCTCTTTAGTAATCATTGACCATCTAAGAGAAATATTTGGATACTCCAAATATGATCCTAATGAGAATGAAATAAAACGAACGGTGACTGAACTCCATGACTATCATGAGAGAATCACAAACCTTCAGTACATGCCTACAGATGATGAAACACTCTTTCTTGCAAAAAATATTCCTGTTCAAGTTAATGGAGAACCTTCAGAAAAAATGGAAGTTTCAAATTATAAAAATTTGGAAAGAATAGAAACTAACTACATAAGGGGAGGGTTTTGCCTTGTTCTTGGAGAAGGAATTGCACAGAAAGCGAAAAAAATTGCTAGATATGTTTCTTCTTTGAGAGAAAAAGGGTTCAAGCTAAGTGACTGGGACTTCCTAAAAGATTATGTTAAACTACACGAAAAAAGAGATGTTGGGTTGACTGAAGAATCTCCCACCTACATCAATGATATAGTGGCCGGAAGACCTATTTTCGGGCACCCCTCGGAGTCTGGAGCATTTAGGTTTAGATACGGCAGAGGTAGAAGTTCAGGATTTAGTGCTGTGTCAATGCATCCTGCAACGATGGAAATCACTGATGCATTTATTGCTATAGGAACCCAGCTCAAGATAGAAAAACCAACCAAAGGATGTATTGTTACTTCTTGCGATACTATAGATGGACCAATAGTTAAACTCTTTAATGGAAGCGTGAAAAAATTGAGGACTATGGCAGAAGCAAAAAAAGCTTACAAAGATACAGAAGAAATTATTTACATTGGAGATATACTTTTTCCTTTTAGTGATGTTATAAACAGAAATGCTACCTTAATCAAACCAGGGTATGTTGAAGAAATTTGGGGGTTAGAACTACGAGAAAAAAATATTGAAGTTAGTAAAGAAATAAACTCTTTTGATATCGAGTTTGAAAAAGCAATCGAAATAAGTAGAAAAAATAAAATCTCTTTACACCCCAAGTATATCTCATACTGGACTGAGATTTCAAAAGAACAATTTGAAGGACTTATTTTTTGGTTAAAACACTCTAGAGTTAGTAAGAAAATAATTCTTCCCTACACTAAAAAAGATCAAGAAAAGTTTAGTGCAGGCAAACGAGCATTAGAACTTCTTGGAATTGAACACGACGTTATAATTGAAAATGTTGTGATTAACTATGAAGCTAGCCAAGCTTTGTTCGCTAATTTAGGATTGAACTTAAAAATCTTAGAGAATGAAATTGATTTAGGAGATTTAAATGAAGAAAAAATCTTGAACGATTCAATTAATGAATGTGAAGAAAAAATTAGATTAACTGAGTTAGATCCTGACTTTAACAAAGATTCTGAAGATTATGTGTTAAGATTAGTCAACTCTCTTTCTGAATTTGAGATTAGAGATAAAGCTGGAGAATTTATTGGAGCAAGAATGGGGAGGCCCGAAAAAGCAAAATTGAGAAAACTTACTGGAAGCCCTAATGCTTTATTTCCTGTAGGAAAAGAGGGAGGTAGACTGCGAAGCCTCCAAGCTGCATGTGAAATTGGAAAGATTACTTCAGATTTCCCTGCTTATTACTGTGATGATTGCAAAAAAGAAACAATTCAAACTCATTGTGAAACGTGTGGGACACAGTGCAGGAAAATGTTTTATTGTTATGAATGCAATACTACTTTGTCTGAGAAATGTGAAAAACATGCTAATTCTAAAACTCATTATTACAAACCTATAGACATAAACTACTTTATGGAAAAAGCAAGAGAAAAACTTGGATTATCTCAAGGAGAGGTTCCCGTGCTTGTAAAAGGTGTTCGTGGAATGAGTTCTGAGGGGCATGTTGTTGAAAACATCTCAAAAGGAATTCTTAGAGCAATGTTTAATTTACAGGTGAATAAAGATGGGACAATAAGATTTGATGCAACGGAGATGCCCTTAATTTCTTTCAAGCCGAAAGAAGCTTTTGTTAGTGTTGAGAAACTAAGAGAAATTGGATACGACAAAGATATCTTTGGAAAAGAGCTTGTTGATGAAAATCAAATTCTTGAGTTAAAACCTCATGACATTTTACTTCCTTGCCCACCTACTTCTCCAGAATCGAGAGCAGATGAAATTTTTATGCGAATTTGTCATTTTGTGGATGAACTTCTAGAAAGTTTTTATGGTTTGAAACCTCTTTACAATGTAAAGAAGAGGGAAGACCTTGTTGGAAAATTAGGGGTTTGTATTGCTCCTCATAATTGTGCAGGAGTCGTATGTAGAATCGTTGGGTTCTCAAATACTCTAGGATTATTTGCAAGCCCTTACATGCACGCTGCAATAAGAAGAGATTGTGATGGTGATGAAGCGGCAATCATGCTTCTTGGCGATGTTCTCTTAAATTTCTCAAGAGAATTCTTACCAAGTCATAGGGGGGGAACCCAAGATTCTCCTTTAGTCTTAAATGCTAAGATTGATGCAGGGGAAGTTGATGATCAAATTTTGGATTTTGAGCTTGTTAATGAGTATCCTCTTGACCTTTATCGAAAGGCAGAAAAAAGAAAACATTCTTCTGAAGTTAAAGTTTACGACGTTAGATCTGCTTTGAAAGAAGAAAGAGACCCTTTTACAAACATGGGGCACACTCATGAAACCTCAAACATAAACGAAGGGATTGTTTGTTCAAATTATAAAATTCTTGCAACGATGCAAGAAAAAGTTCAACGTCAGATGGAACTTGTTGAGAAAATTCGTGCAGCAAATACTTCTGAAACGGCAAGACTTGTTATTGAAAGGCATTTTATCAAAGATATGAGGGGGAATTTAAGAAAATTTTCTATGCAAGGTTTCCGTTGTGTTGGATGTGGGGAAATAATGAGGCGTCCTCCCCTGTCGGGAACTTGCTGGAAATGTAATGGTAAACTAATCTTTACAACACACGAAGGTGGAATTAAGAAATATTTAGAGCCCGCATTAGCCCTAGCGAAAAAATATCACCTCTCTCCTTATATCACTCAAAGTCTTGAAATCACTAAAAGACATATTGATTCTGTTTTTGGAAAAGAAGTAGAAATCCAAAAAGATTTGGGAAAGTGGTTCTAAAATGGATAGGAAAGAAATTGATTATGCAATGGAAATGTTGGAAAGAGGATTTGTTCCTCTTATTAGAGAAAGGAATGATTTACAAAAAGTTTTTGAACAAGAACAAGAGAGTGCCTTAAAAATTCCTACTGGAAAAATTATCGAGATGACAAAGAGGGTCTCTGACGATTCTAACTTTCTTATAGAATACTCCGCACTTCTGGTTTGGTTTAACTGTCAGAATAAAAGTACTGATGAACTTTCTGGTTTTGAACAGCTTCAAAATTTAGAAGTTTTAGAATATTCTCTACCTTATCATGATAAGAACCAACTAACTCTCTTTTTCTGAGAAGTCATAACATCAAATAAAAAATTATTGTAGGAAGAAGAAGACAACCCATCATGTTTATTCTGCTAACTTTCATGGAGATACAATAAACTCCTGTAGCTGTTGAGACTAATAAAACTAAAAGACCGAAGAAACCTCCGACGAGAAAAGTTACTAAAACCATAATCCCTAACACAAAAAAAGAAACTTTAGTGTAATCTATTTTTTGAAGAATGATAAGAAACTTTTTTGATAAGAATTTTGTTACAAAAAATGCACAGACTCCTGAAACTACAATAATAACAACGATTAATACAAAAGTATTAATTCCAGGAACTCCGACTAACTCTTTTACTACTGCCGCAGAGCCAGTTCTTGTTTTTGCTATCAGGAAAAGAGCAAGGAAAGAAAAGGACATTGCCAAGATGTTTATGGCTCCTAACATAAACAAAAATTCTTCTTTGTTTGATTTGGAAAATCTGTTCCCTATAACTGCAATTTGCCCACTACTTAATGCAGGAAAGAATAAGCTTAACGGAGAGAAAAATGTTGAAGCTAAAAGAGGTTTAAACTTTTTTATTTTTATTTTCTCACTTGTTTTTTGACTTTCAATCTTTGTTTTTGACTTTATGCTTAAAAGAACTCCTGAAGCACCGAAAAGGCCTGTGAGAAGAGGAACTAGAGGATCCTTTAAACCAAGATTCAGAACAATTAGTCCTAAAACCCCCGACAGAAGAAATGCAAAAAGTGCAGAAAACTTTTTTTCTTCACTGAAAACTACATTTAATGAAATAAAAATAAGGACAAAAGGAATTACCTTTGGGCCTATTGCGGACTCAGAAAAAACTTTTGTAATAAATGATAAGGGGAGGATCATAATAACAAAGATAAAAAGACCGATTAAACATCCTATAGATGCGAGATGTACTGCTTGCAAACCCAAACCATTTTTCAACATCTCATGTCCGGGAAGAACAGAAAGCTCTGTTCCCTCTTGAGGTGCTCCAAGAAAGATTGACGGAATGAAATCAACAAAAACGTGTGTTATAGACATTGAGACTATGAAAACAACAAGATAAATGGGATTTATACTTGAGATTAATAGTAGTGAGGAGGAAGCAATCAGTGAACCAACCATATTTATGTGGACTCCTGGAACAAGCCCTGTGAAAATTCCTACGGCGGTTCCGAGACAAAGAAATAAAACTATCTCTGCTAACATTTGATTAAATTTATAAACATCGTTTCATTAAAAGTATTTATGTATAGAAGAGGTGGATTAATTTTAATTCTGTTGGTTGTGCTTTTTTCTTTAGTGGTTGTTTCTGCGCAAAATGAAACAACAAACGATACGGTTACAAACAACACAGATATAACTGCTGAAATTGATAGTGATGCCGAAACAGATATTATTTCTGAAGTTGAATCAGAATATCAAGATGCAGAACTTGAATCAGAAGCAGGAACAACCCCTGACAGTGCTCTTTATTTTGTTGATGAATTTTTTGACAGGTTTGGCGATGACTTAAATGTAAGGGAAGAAAGAATCGCAGAAATAAAAGAAATGATACAACAAGGAAAAGTTGAAGATGCCCGTAAAGCGCTCCGTAGTTATTTGGCTCTGGCAGAAAAGCTTGAAGCAGAAAGCAATCCTGACAGAAGAGATGATACAAGGAGAAGTGCTGTAGCGATTAGAAATGCAGTAAATGAACTTGAGTCAGAAGTTCCTGAAGAATTTAGGGAGGAATTTGTCTCTGGAGTTCTAAAATCAGAAGAGGGAATTATTACTGCCGCGGAAATTTCTTCTAAAATTAAAGAATTATGCGAACAACTTTCCGCGTTAGACCCTTTGGAATATTCAAGGGCCTGCAGATCAGATGATGATTCTCCCGAATGGCAAAAAAGACTCGACAGAGATTTGACAGGTGAGCAAAGAGCAGAAGCAGAAAAATTCGGAAGAATAATGTCTCAATGCTTCAAGACATCCGGGCAAGAATGCAATTGTGAGGAAATTCCATTTGCAGAATTTGCAGAAATGTGTTCGATAGCTGCTCCTTTGGCTGTTCAGTGTGAAGTTCAAGGAGATGAGAATGCATGTGAAAAATTGGATAACTTAGAAATGCCTGAATTGCCTGATTATTTGCAAGATGTTATGGATGATATTGAAAACAAATACAATGATGCTAGTTATGATAATCATATCCCCGAAGCATGTAGAGAAGCTGGGATAACAGGAAAACAGGGAGGAGATAGGGAAAAATGTTTTAAAATTATGGTAGAAACAGAAGCCCCTGAAGAATGCCAAGAAGCGTTGCTGGAGGCAAACATTCAAAATGAAAGACAGGCTAGAGAGCTTTGTGAGAAAATTATGTTTGAATTAAATGCTCCTGAAGAATGTGTTGAAAAAGGCTTGACAAATCATAAAGAGTGTGGGAAATTAATGTTCCAGCTTAATGCCCCAGAAGAATGCATTGAAGCAGGATTGACAGGAGAGAGTAGAAGCGATGAAAAGAAATGCAGAGAAATCATGGAAGGAAGCAAAGAAGGAAGAGAAGGACAATTTAGAGGGTCTGGAGGAGGATTTGGAGGAGCAAATTGCCGTGGAATACAAGATCAAATGGAAAGACTGAAATGTTATGATGGCGCTTCACAAGGCGCACAAGAACATAGAGAAGATTTTGAATCAAGATTTAGAGAAACACAGGAAGCACAAAGACAATGTGCAGAAAGATGCTTGAACCAGGATTCTGCCTGGGACTTCTCCAACGGACAATGTAACTGCAGAGCCCCGGAACGTTTTGACGACAGTCAATTCAGAGAACAAGAGCAGCAACCAACACAAGAATTTATAGAACCCAAGACAGAGCAAGAATTTACAGAGCCTGAGCCAACTACTTCAGGTACATCTGGTGAAGAAACAACTACTACAACTGAAACAGAATCAACAACATCTCCAACCCAAGAACCAACACCTATTACGGGAGGAGTGTTTTTCGATGACACGTTTTCTGATTATTATTTCAGATAAAAAGATTTAATAATTAATAACTTTTTATATGGTAATGGTAATGAGTGCTGAAGAAAAATTTGAACTAATTAAAAGAAATACTGAAGAGATTGTGACTGAAGAGGAGATGAAAGCCCTTTTGAAAAAAAAGAAAAGTCCAAGAGTTTACTGTGGATATGAAACAAATGGACCCCTACATCTAGGACATTTCGTTACAATAACAAAACTTATCGATTTGCAGAAAGCGGGCTTTAGTGTTGTGATTCTTCTTGCAGATGTTCATGCTTTGTTAAATAGGAAGGGTCAAGAAGAAGAAATAAAGAAAGAAGTTGAAAATTGGAAGAAAACAATAAAAGCCATAGGGATTAAGGCAGAAGTGGTTGTAGGAAGTGATTTTGAGTTTAAGAAAGAATATCAAATGGATGTGATGAAACTTGCACAAGACTCAACCATTAATCGTGGATTAAGAAGCATGCAAGAAATTGCAAGGGACGTTGAAAATGCAACAATCTCTCAACTGTGGTACCCTTTAATGCAAGTTGCTGACATAAAACACCTAAATGTTGATGTTGCCCTCGGAGGACTGGAGCAGAGAAAAATTCACATGATCGGAAGAGAGATGTCTAAGACTCTAGGACACAACTTTGTTGCGTTGCATACTCCATTAATCACTTCTTTGAAAGGACCTGGACAGAAGATGTCTAAGAGTGTTCCTGGATCTGGAATTAGTGTTACTGATTCTTACGAAGAGATTAAGAATTGTTTGAAAAATGCATATTGCCCTGAAAAAGACATTAAAGATAATCCTGTTATGCAAATTGCAAAATTGATTGTTTTTCCTCAATTGGGAGAATTAAAAATTAAAAGACCTGATAAATTTGGAGGGAACATTGATTTTGAAGATTATTCTGAACTTGAAAAAACCTATTCCGCAGGAAAGTTACACCCTCTTGACTTGAAAAACGCAGTTGCAGAATCACTTAATGAGATAATTGAACCAATAAGAAAGAAGTGGAAGTAAAAAATGAAAAAAAAGATTCTAAAAATGAACGAATTCTTCGACATAAATAAGCTCTCCTCTGAAAAAGGACTTTTACTTTTCGGCCTATCTATGGGAAAACTTCGCGGAAGACAAAATGCTGCTAACTGTCTTAAAGATATAAAACATTTTTCTCCTAATAAAGTGGCCAAACCCCTAATTGGTTTAAATTTTATCTACACGGACTTTCTTTACCTATATAACTCAAAAGAAAAGGCAGATATTTTAAAGAATTCTTTTATGTCACAAGTCATACAACACAAAAATTCTATGCAGAAAGTCCTAGAAAAAAACCAACTAGAATTTCAGATTCAACATGCTTTTAATTATCTTGTTTGGAACCAGCTCTACGTTGGTACAAAAGACTTTGATACAAAGTTTCAAAAAATAAAAAAAATTTATAGTAAGGATAAAAAGTTTAAGGAATTTATTAAAAAAGATTGCGCGGATTTCAATAAAAAACCCACTAATAATCAAATAAATTTCTTCTTAGAGGAATCTCTCATGGTTTACCTTCTAGTAAAAAATCAGGTTAAATTGCCTAACGAGTATGTGGAGGGAAATCAGAAATGGACTCTTTTTTGTTATCCTGGAAAACCGGCAAGGTCCATTATTTACTTATTGAAACTTAACCCATTTAAGATGGATTGGAAAGAAAGCCCCTATCAAGATTCATTTTATGATTTAGACTCTAAAAAGCTAATAGTGGCTAGCAGAGTGGATTTGGAAAATTATTCTCTAAATTAACTACTTCGTCTTGAATTCTACGATATCTAAATCCTTTAATTTGTGTGTGAGGCCTGTCTTTTGATTTGGAAATTTGCTAGATGGGCCAGTCACGAAAGTTTCTTTGACTTGTTTACTGAACCCGTGAAAGATTTTTTCAGCGACGTCTTTTACTGTGGAACCAGAGTAGAGTACAATTGGTTTATCTGATTTTGGTTTCCCTGGTTCTTTTGTGAAAACACGAATTCTACCAAAACTTTTGAACATTTTTTCTTTTAATTCTGTTAAACCAGAGCCAGTCTCTGTGTTAATAATTACATAATTCAGTTTTTTACTTCTTAACGTTGAATCTATTTTCCTCTCGTCAAGATCGTATTTGTTGTTAAAAACTACAATTTTTGTGGAGTCAATCGTACCAACTTCTTTTTCAAGCTTATCTATATCCTCGATTTTATTAACTAAAAGGAGAATAGTATCGGCACCATTAGATAAACCACGATCGTAAAATTCAGATTTTACTGCAGGCACTTCTATTATTTGTATCTGGGTTCCCGAAAAAGGCATCATTCCTACGATAGGGTATTTTGTTGTAAAATCGTAAGGTGCTATCTCTGGCTTGGTGTTTGTTAAAATGGAGATAAGGGAAGATTTTCCTGAACCTGTAAAACCTAAAATCACTGCTTGCATTTCTTCTTTTTTTATACCAACTTTTTTTGCACCTTTGCTTGTTTTTCTTAACGTTTCAATTTTTTCCTTAAGTTTAATGTATCTTGTTTTTAGATTTGCATTCATCTTCTCAGAAGATTTATGCTTTG
>ERZ1292623.1611-Hain-H51-01um-R1-1611-length-21344-cov-12_pt1 | contig 21344 bp, 37 predicted proteins | sample MGYA00564398_ERZ1292623 | MGnify/ENA primary metagenome ERZ1292623 (study PRJEB36523, sample SAMEA6512633) | groundwater metagenome | collected 2019-01-07 | study: AquaDiva: Metagenomics assemblies of 32 groundwater samples | reverse complement strand
GTTCGCTCTAAAGAGGTAAAGCTACACCCATTTTATAGTAATGCACCAACCTTCTATGCAATTTCAACCTCCTTTTATAAATTCACTCCTACATTCTTTACTACAAAAAGGAGCATGATTGTTATTGTATGGATCATAATTATAGGTTTTGGTGCAATTTGGGCAAATCTTAGTCTCGACATTTAAAAGTTTTCCCATTGCTTTTTTGTTTTCTTCTTTATTTTTTTTCATTTTTCCATTCACTTTTTGGATATGGGAATGTTGATTTTGCTATCCAAATATCAATATTATGATCAGGATTAGAATTAAATGAATTGATGATTATATACCCTTTACCATTCTTTATTACAGATTTTAACACAATTTCACTATAATCAGAATCTCTTGTGTACTTTTCATATTCTATTTTTCCCTCAAATTTAATTGGGCATACCTTAAAAAACATCGTTGCCGATTTTTTCCATTTAAAATTCATAAGAATTGCAGTCCAGTCTATTTCTGCCAATAATACATTTCTAACATATTCATCATCCCACCCTATCAAATTATCCCTTATTAAGGTAGATTCTTCTATAGCTTTCTTTATATCCAATCCTGTTTCTTTAAGTGTTTCTCCAAATCTCTGTAAGGAAATCTCCCCATTCAAAACAGCATTTGGATCTATAGTTAACTTCATGAATTTCATATCTCTCACCTTTTATGGGAAGACTTTCTTCCATTCATTTCTTCTATATTTTTATTTAAAACCTTGAGATTTTTATTTAATTCTTCGCCTATACCTTTAAAGGTTGAAATCGCTTCCCTAAAGGTTAATATTACTTCCTTTAATAAAGCCCTATCTTCTTCTTTTAATCCTATTGACATCATATTTTAATCACCCTTTTGCCCATTCTTCAGATTTTTCATCAAATCTTCTTAAACAATAGCTACACCTAGCAGCGACTATAAAAGCCGATGTATTGCATAATACACCAATCTCCTTCCCACAGTCCTGGCATTTTTTTCTGACGATTTTTGTAAGTTCCTTCATTTTATTAATTTTCCTTTCTTTTTTAGTTTTTTGATACAGGCTTCTATTGATCCATACTTACTAACCAAAGCCTTGGTTAGCCCTTTGCACAACAATATTGCTTCCCAATCCTGAACAGCCAAACAATAAGTATCAAGAAGGTGTTCACCTTTAATTTCTATTAAAACATCATCTACATCATTTATTGGAGGGTCTACTAAATATATTTTTAAAAAATCTCCAGAATCCATTGTATAGTTAAATATTAGTTTCTTTCTCATATTGCATAACTCTCAGCATGTTGAGCATGGGATGCGAATTTTCCCATTTGTTCACACATATATCCAATCGTGAATTTTTTTGCCTTTTCATTCAATTTATCTCTCATCTTATTAAGATTTTTGTGATATTCTTCAACTACCTTTGAGTTATCACCATACATTTCAGTAAGTATATCATTCCTTTCCTGTTCTAATACCTTAACAAACTGCTTTATTGTTCTGCCTGTAAAACCGAGGCTATGACCAACTTCTCCCAATTTTTTCCAATCTTCCTCCGTTATATTCGGAATACAATCATTCTTTATCAGATTTTTTAGATACACTCTAAACAAATCTGTGACCTCTTTTGCATCTTTTGGAATATAAAATTCTATCTTTCTATCAAATCTGCTCAAAATTGCCTTATCAACCAATTTTGGCATATTTGTTATTCCAACCAAAACATAGCCCGTACTATCTTTTAAACCCTCCAATTCCTGCATTAATATACTTACTATTTCTCTCTCCCCTTCATTGAATCCACTTTCAGATCTTCTTGAAAAGAATGCATCAAGTTCATCAATAACAAGCAATGCAGGAGCCTCTTTCCTGGCCTGATTAAACACATTTTTTATGGCTTTGGCACTTTCACCAACATACTTATCCTTTATTTGATCTGGAGTTATTATAATAAATTTTATCCTCTTATTTCCAGATTGAATTTTTCCTTCTTTAATCAAGTTTTCCCTTATTTTTTCAGCCTCTGTTATAACAGCCTTTAACGAATAAGTTTTTCCAGTTCCAGGAGGGCCATACAACAATACAGCTTTTGGTGGTTTGGTGCCTAATACTGTTTCAAATATTGATTGCTTAGATGAGCTATCATATGTCCCTAAAAATCTTACAACAGAATCTTTTAATAATTTTTTTGCATCAGATTGCCCAATTACTTCATTCCATTCTACTTTTTCTATTTCACCAATTATTTCAGAACCTTGAGTGGCATCGCCAACTTTCCTATTATTCTTTATGTCCTCCACTACCATCTCAGAAACAGCTATTCCATCCATTTGTAATTTAAGTTTTGATAGCTGTTTGTAAAGTTTTGTATCAACATTATTTTTTTTGAGATTCTCTTGCTGGAGTTCATACCTCAATTTTGTTACTAAAAATTTGCCATAGAGCAGGGAAAAATCCTTATCTTCTTTTGTTTTTATAATACCTCTGTCTTCTAGATAACCTATTATCCTCTCAATATATGACTGATCACTCTTTAACAATTTCTTCAGACTATTTGGTAAAGCTATTGTAACCTTACCTATACTTTCTTTACATTTTTGCAAAATCGTCGAATATTTTGGATTTTCTATTTCTTCTTGCAATAATATATAAGCCGATCCAAATCCGGCTAACATAGAATAATTTAGTCTCAAATCATATTCTTTATCTTTCTTTTTGTCTCCTTTTTCTATATCTTCCCCTTCAGTAATAGCTTCATCGAATTTTGACAATAAATGATTAACATTATAGCTTACATCCTTCTCATCATCAATCACTTCCTTATCTAAATCCAAGATACTTCTTTCTATGGCTATGATATGTTTAATTTCCTCTATCAATATACCCCTATATTTTTCTATTCCAATTGAGCTGGATGTAACATAACCTGTTAGCTTATTCTTAAAAAAAGCATAGTTTTCCCTGACAAGATCATCAGCTTCCTTTTCAGCCTCCTCTAAATACTCCTCTTTTATCCTTAACAATCCATTACTCATTTTTTGCCTCTATTACTACATATTTAACATTTTGATCATTAATTATTTGTTCTCTTACAATTATTCCGTAATCACTGGACAATTTATAATTTAATTCCGGAAAAAAATCTTTATCAAGTTGATTATATGGAGTTTTAATTCCTATACTTAACGTCTTAAGTGATCCCTCAGGATAACCAACCTCCATTACTTCATATTCCCTAAACATTATCTCATTAATTTGATCCCTAATAAAGTTAGGATCATTAATAACGATATTCTTAAATATATTATTAATTTCAAAATCCATAATTATTTTTTTATTATGGTCCAAAGCCACTGGTTTTTTTATCTTCAAAAATTTATCCAAAATACCTTTTTTTTCTGGATACAATTTGTTTGATACAATTTCAGTTTTAATAAATTCAAATCCACTACCAGAATTATAACTAAAGCTGTTTATCTTTATGGATGAAATCATTTTCTTTCTTTTTCCATTAGCTTTCAAAAACATATCTGAAGTAGCCATTACATCTGATTCCTTAATATCTTCCAATTTTTCATGATCTAATTCAGAAAGTGACCTCTTATTTGACAGGCTTATCAAATTAACATAATCATAGATAGATAATTTACTTGGATTTTTTATCCATTCACTAAAAAATTTATTGATTTCACCCTTATCAAAATCTTTAGCAGATTTTACATAATCCACCATGGTCTGGATTTCTCCATAACTAGGCAAACCAGTCCTTTTATTTATTTCTAGCTTTAAAAAATCTGAAAAAATTGGCATATCCTCTTTCCAATCATCTATTATAAAATTATCCTTTATTCTATAGAGAACTTTAAAATTTTGTAGATATTTAAACAGGATATTAAGCTCATAATTTATCTTACTATAACCCTCATATTTTGACCATAAATAATCTATCATTTCTTCCGATAGCTTTATCAAAGCTTTAAGATATTCTTTAACCAGTTTCCCTTTTATAGTTATTGTGTTATATTTATCTTTATACACTCCTTCAATAGTATCTCTATTCTTTGTTGTTCTTTTTTGTAGGAAATCTTTTATATTCCTATCTTTAGAAGGATATTCAAATAAAGATGTGTTTATTACTACATTCTCCACGAGATTCTACCTTTTGACTTTTATTATATATAAAGAAGCACCATCTTCCACAGAAATGGATTCAACTCTTATCCCTCTCTTCTTAAAACAATCCGTCAAATCCATCTCTAGAGTCCGATAACCCTCTTTAGCTGATCTATTCCTCTTCTTTTTGGATTTCATCTTTTATTTCAGGTTCTAAATCGCTTTCTGTTCCAGGCTTTGGTTTTGGTACACCTTGTTTGTCATAATCTTCTAATTTTGTTATGTCTGTCCCAAAATGGTCTTTGTAAACTTTTCTTGCATCCTTGACGTTCTTTTTCACTATCTTTATGGTCTTCTGGTTATACCATGATCTTTCCATATTTTGGATAGCTGGAGTTATTTCAACAATTGCTCTTGTAGTTAATCTAACCTCTTCATTGTCCCTTCTCCTATAATCTGCTACCAAATTGGTGAATTTATCCAATGTAAGGACAACTCTTCTAACCTCTGCTACTGAAGGACCAATTGTTTCTAGTATTCTCTTGTGTTTCTTTAAATCTTCTGAAAGGTTAGAAACCTGTTTTAACAATACTTCATAACCACCTTTCATCTCCAAGAACAATTCTGTGGTATTGTTTAGTCCTTCCAGCTCTTTCAGGCTTCTGTTGCCTCTTATTTCTACATTCTGGAGCTTATTCACAATATCCTGCTCTTTTGCCCTTAAAATCTCTTTCTTTTCAGGATCTGTCTCTTTCTGCAATTGTTTCCTTATTTTTTCAAGTTCACTATTAACCAATTTTATTCTGTCTTTTATTACCTTTACAAGGTTTATCACTTCATGTTTCTTGGCCCTCATTGTGCTAATACCATTCTGGAAACTAGCAATATGCACCGGTATCTCAGCCTTGTAGCTATCCAAAGCCCTTATTGTTCCCGTAATAAACGATATAGAGTTATGGGTTGAAGAGCCGGTTGCTGTCATCTTATCTTTCAGCCTTCTTAAGAACATAGCAAGCTTATTCATCATTCCCTTTTCTTTGGAAGCCTCTTGGAAGATACTTGCTAATGTTATTCTAGATTCTTCTGCTAAGGCTTCAATTTTCATTGATATCTCATGAAGCTTTCTCTTTGCCTCCTCCTCATACATCGGGTCGCTATATCTAGCCACTTCCATATCTATCTCTGAAAGTTCCGTAGTTGTCTCTATATCTTCCAGATTTAATTCCGCACTTTCTGGTTTAACCTTCGATTCCTGTTCCATCTTCTTCCTCCATTATCTTTTGTTTAACAATTTTAATCTCTTTTTTAAGGAAATCTATTTCAGCTTTAGTTTCAATACCACCCTTATTTTTAAGGTAATTTAATAAACTATAAAAATTGCTGCATGCCCCTCTTATCGCATCATTTATAATTTCCGTCCTTATATCTTTTAATTGATAAGGTAGTATCTTCTTATCTTTCAGCTTATTTATAAACTCCTTACATCTAGTTGCCCTATCTATTGATACTGCTTTGTCGATTCCTTCTCCAATCAATGATCCATATCCCTCAATTTTTAATTCTTGTGGGGAAGCAAATCTCTTAGCCTGTCTATCTTCCAGTTTTTTGGCAAGAATATTAATGCCTTTTACAACATTATCTACCATCTTTCCAACCACCGCACCTGTCTTTTGCCCTGGCGTCATCTCCTTTTTTATTCCAATATCTCTTTTAACTTTCTCTAAATAGTCCTTCCCTTTTTGTTCTATTGTTTTTTCAACCGAAAAAGCCATTTTACTTGCTGCTTTCGCAGTACCTTGAGCGGTTTTTTTAACTATCACTTTGGCTACTTTCTTTGTGGCTTCTTTTGTTTTCTCTTTTATATTCTTAGCTATCTCTGAAATAGAATCATCCATCTTTTTTCCTATTCCTCCCAACTCTTCCTTCATAGTTCCCATTTTATTTATTAAATTTTTTTATTTTTTATTTATCTTATCGTTGGCAATTCTAACACTTCCAAATTCAAAGAATTTGATGGAAGAGAAATTACCAAAACCCCTTTTATTTTGAATGATTTTGATAACCAATCAATATAAGTTCTACCAATTCTCTTATTTTCCCAATTTCTTATCCAAAATAATTTTTTAGTTCCACCTGCTATTTGACCGAACTCACAAAGGCTTCCCTTTCTTATTCCCTTAAAGTTTCCAGTTGAATATTTTGATCTAATGCCTCCTTTGGCAAACTTAGTATCATGTAGTTTTCTTCTTACAAAGCGATAAGTGTCATCAACAACCTCGAAGTTGCCTATTGGTATCCTTTCTTTTGTAAGAACACTTCCAGCCAATGCCAAAGCATCGGAGCAATGCGAGTTAAATGTTTCAGCACTCTTGTCACCTGACTTCCTGTAGCCAAACATCTCCCTGAACATTTGAGTTTCTATACCACTATACAGGAGCAAAGTTGCCTTTTGTCTGACCCAATCATTAATCCTCTTCTTGCCAATCTCGACTGTCGAGAAGTTCTTACCATACCTTTTTTTGCTGTGGTTGAACCTGACATCTTCCATAGCAACTACATCAATTGGGTAACATTTGAAAAACTCCTGCAATGCCTTCATCCTGCTCTGAACCATCACATTCTGTGATGGTGCTATAAAATCCTTCTTTTCTCTGTTGTCAAACCTGGCTTCTCTTCTTCTACAATTCCTATTTCTTCTTGTTCTTCTTAGCTGACTTCTCTCTGTCAGCTTCTTAACTATCTTCTTCTTGTCTGGCAGTTTCCACATGACAGATAAATTGTTTTCTTTGCCTACTGCTACTGCGTAGCCCTCAAACTTCGTGCCAAAGTCCACTCCCAATGCTGTTTTCGGAACTGCCTTTCCTGTATTAACTGACATCTGTATTCCGAATTGACTAAACTTATTCCAGATTGGCTTTGCCTGTTTGTCTCTCATCAGTTTTCTTGCCCTTGCATTTGTCGTCGGTGTCAATGGAGTTCCATCAACACCTATAACAAACACATTATGTTTTGGAGATACACTCCCAACCTTGCGGTTGTTATACCCACTTCCCAAATGAGATAAGGGCTTAGAGTTCTCAACAGGTGAGTTAACATTGCTGCTGGTTTCTAAACTCTTGGAATTAAGCAATTCTTCCGAAGTGGTCAGAGCTAGTGGAGCACTCTGACGTTCTTGTAGCCCTTTTCTCGTAGTTTTTATTGTTTGCATTCTTGCTTCCTCAAAACTTATGGTAGTCAACTCTTGCGCTGGAAGTTGCCACTTCCAAACCACTTCCTAAATCCTAAGATTTAAGTGGTGGTAATTAACGTTTTGCATATTGCAACCTCTACACCATCTCTTTCATCTTTTAAATCATAAATAGCCCCAAGCAATTCATGTAATCCTTCCTTATATTCTTCTTCCATATTGGATTCTAATAATTTTTTTATTTGTTGTCTTAAAAGCTTAAAATCAACATTTAATTCAACCTCAGCCATTTAAATCACCTCACTTTTTTTATTTTAGCAGTTACTATTTCTGGTTCAATATACTTGTCAAAATCATACCCTTCTACATTAAATTTTAGCTTTGCTTCTAGGTAGCCTACAACTTTGTGATGACTATCTTTTATAGGTGCCTTAATATTAGAAGGCAAATTGGCCTCATCCCAAGTGCCACTAAATTCACTAGCATCTATTGTCCAATCTTCACCAAATTTCTTGTCAAATTCCTTAATACCTACAAAATCTCTTATATCCTCATCCACAAACAACTCTCCTCTTGCTGTCATTTTTCTCCACCTTTATCATAAAATTCTCTTTCCTTTTTTGACATCAAAACTTCCTTTATAGTCACCTTTTTCTCTTCATGGTTCTTGGATCTTTTTGAACCAGTAAAGTGATGGTACACATAATAACTATAAATTTCCGTGTTGCTCGAGCTTAGGCTTTCCACTATATCCCTTAATATCTCATCTTTTAACTTATTATGCTGTAGTGGCTTTTCAACCATTTCAGCATATTTCAAACATAATTCAGCCCTTTCTCTTGGAACATATTTCTTTGACCATACTTTTCCCAATATTCCATACTTGGTTTTTCTTTCCTTCTCAGTTAAGAATAGAGATTTTACCACCTTTTTGTAACTTTCCTCTAAAGAGTGAGCAACGCCTACGGCTATGTTACCAACAGCTCTTTCAAAGTTACTGAGGTTTTTATGGTCTGAAGAAGTCCTTTCTCCAAATTTATTTATCTTTCTCAAAAATTCATCACTTATATCTTCTCTAGATCTCTCAACTTTTTGTTTAATCTCTTCGGAAGTTTTATGAACTTTCTCTCCAATTTCCTTCATAGTTTTATCTATCTTTTCACCCATCTTATCAAATAATTCTTCAAACATTTTTTCACCCTTTACAAACACTCATTTCGGTACAATTTATATTAGTACATAATCCACAAAGACCACACCTCTCACTTCCACAATTACATATTCCATAATAGCTCTCTTCAAACATTTTACACCTATAAAATTAATTGAAATTTAACTATTATATACAAAAATAGGAACAAGCCCAATACCCACACATAAATATTCTTGTTCCATTTAAACACTTTGCGCCCATCCAATATCCAAAGAGGAATCATATTAAACACGCCAATCATACAATTAATGAATGCAGCAAAAATCAGTATATTTTTAGCTACCAAATTGCTGACAAAAAAAGAGATAATAATAGCCAGGAAGCCCAAGATCAAATTGGATAAAGGACCAGCTAATGATATCTTTCCATTTTCTGAATCTGTCATTCCCAACCCGTTTATTACAACTGCACCAGGAGCCACAAAAACAATACCAAAAAAGGAAAAAATAAGTGACATAAAAAGCATCGGAGTAGATTTTCTAAATTCTGCACTATATCCAAATTTTTGGGCAATCACTTTATGTGACAATTCATGAACTATAAAAGCTACCCCTACAGTAAAAAATGATACAACAAACCCCACTAGGAAGCCAAGCCCAAATCCTCTAGTCACAATTACCATAACTAATGCTATCACTACCAAAGCGATAAATAAATCACTTATTTCTTTCTTTGAGGTAGTTACCCGCCTATACGGATAAATGAAACTCATTGTTGCACTTCCTACATCTTCTTCCTGTTTTTAATTTTTGGAGCAAACCACATGTAAAGCTTCCATATTTGCATTGCATTTTTTCAATCTCTTTATCTGTAAGTCCTCTTGATAGCCATCTTTTTGTCAATTTTGTCATTTAAAATTATGAATGTTTAACTAATATTTAAACTTTTTGAAATATATACAAGTATGGACAAATATATATTTATATTTTCTATATGGAAAATAACCTCTTTATAATACTAAAACTGAAGAAGTATCCAAAACAAAATAATACCCCTCATTCTTATTTTTAATGGCTTTCTTTATTTTTTCTTTATTCTCCAGATCTATTTGGGCATAAGTTTTTATGTTTTTTAAACTTATATCTTTCTTAGGAATATTTAAGGTAGGCAACTTACTGGTTATTATATTTTCCAGAGTTATACTCCTTAATTCTTTTGATGTTAAATCTAACTTATCTATAACCGAATTCTTAATGGTAATTGTCCCTTTGTTAAATTTTACAGAATGACAATTTAAATTTGTGAATTTATACTCTCCATCCACTCCCATCTCTAGCATTTCATATTTAGTCTTATTAAGAGCAGAAAAATCAATATTAATCTTTCCGTACTCCTGAACTAAAATATCTATCACATAAGAAATCATTCTACTGATATCTTCATTAATCAATTGATTTTTTCCTAACAACATACATAACTTATTTCCGAATTCTTTTCCAAGCCATATTGAATTATTATTATATTTATCAACAATCAATAATAAATTATTTATTTCATTTTCAGGAAAGAGTCGTCTCTCCATCGTAAGAAATAATCTTATCCATTTGATAAGTCCAGCATATTTATCTACAGCAAATAATAATTGTTCTCCTCTCCAATTCTCTCCAAAATGATCTTTTATTTTTAATAATTCCTGCCTTAATTTTTCTATGGTGCAGTTTTTCGGATTTTCAATGCCTTCTTTGGCATATTTGTTTAGATCTTCCTTTATAACTTCTATCTTATAAAATATATCAGAAACAGCTTTGCAGGGTTCTATTTTTAATTGAGTAACTAATGTTTCTGGATCTTCTATCTCCTTTACTATAGCATAACCTTGATAATTTATTATTGACTCTACAATTCTTATCGGGAGCAACTTCAAATACTCATTCTTTGAAATAAACTTTTCAAATTCAGTCACCGATTTAAATTTGAATTTTTTTTCCATATTGGCACCATCTTATCAATGTATGCTTCCAGGGTCTTCACACGAAATTTTTCATAATTTTTCCTTATCAGTTCGCGAATATTTTTTTCAGAAGCCCAATCAATCTCATAACCGACCTTTTTCTTATGATCATGCGACCATATATGTTTGCATCCAGGGCAAGCAAACTGTTCATGACCGCATAAACAAACAATTCCATTAGGAACTAAAATTGTCGCACATTTATTACATCTCATTCTTTATCAAAAATATCTACTGGTTTATATTACTATCTAAATCAGATATCTCTTTTTCTAGTTGATTAATCGTTTCTTCACATTTTAATTTTATCAAATTGATAAAATTCATTTCTTCAATTAATCTTTCTTTTACAATTTGTATTTCATCATTTGACGGATCTCTCGGAAGGTGTTCTCGACCAGACTTCTTCATTGAACGCCAATTAGTGTGTAATCCTATCAATTCACTTCTTAATGACACCAACTTTATATTTGTTTGTCTGTCCATATTCTAAACCTTTACATTATTTTAAATTTACATCATTTACTAATCTTTTAGCCCATTGTTCTATATACTCATCAAAATCCAATCCTTTATCTCTAGCACATAATTCTTTAAAAAATTTGACTATTCTCTGAGCTTTTTCATTTTTTGGAAATTTTTGTTCCATCAAACTGATTATCTGCTCCTTAAACTTAATTCTTACTAATGGCCAATTATCATCATAAACAAATATCTCTTCCTTTGGTATATATCTTAATGGGATATCCAACTTCTTAGAGTAGTCGACAGCTTCCCACATTGTTAGCTCCTGAACTGTAAAAGATACATTAAAAACTTTCAATATCTCATCACCTTTAGCGATCGTAGGTTTCTTAAAGAAATCCTTGAGTTTAGTAATTAACAGTCTGTAGCGGGTTTTTTCTCTTATTTTTACTCCAGGACCACCAGGCCACCACCTATCCCGATTTGCTACTTTTAGACAACGATAGTAAATATCCCTAAAAAACCCCATATCAGTGATAATTTTTTTATGCAATTCTTCAAGCCTATACTCTTCATTTACTTTGTTTATTTTATTTACTTGACTATTAAAAATATACCCAAATTTTTTAAGAGTCCCCCTTCCTAATCCAGATATCTTTATCACAGAATTAAAATTATATGTAGCAAATTTTATATCCTTAAATGCATATAAATAAAATTCATCTTTAATCTGCTTATCTACAATCAATTCACCCTTTATCAAATCATTCATTTTACATATTCTTTTATTACATCCCACTCATTTTTTTCAAAGTCTTTCTTTTTCTTCTTTCCTTCCTTTGCAAGGATAGAACTTTCCAGTATTTTTGCAATGACATATGCATCTGCTAAATTATCATTATTGAACTCCACACCAAACTTTTTATAAACATGAAGGAGAACCAAAGCCTTTTCAGCATTGCCACGGCCAGTCGCATACCTCTTGATATGACCAGTATGGATCACTATAAATTTTTTGCCAAGTTCCGCCAATGTTACTTTTATTACCCCGGCAAGTTCTCCAAGTTCAAATGCCATTGCTCTTCTTGGGCTAAAATTGTATTTTTCTATAGCAATATAATCCGGAGCAAATTCATTAATTGTCTTTATGATTTCATTTTTTATTTCAATTATCCTTTCTACTCCTTTCTTTTTTGAAGCTATCAATCTAGATAATACTATTTTTCCTTCTTCAAGAATACACAATCCAGTGCCAGTTAAAGACTGGTCTATACCCATTATTTTCATTCAAACCTCACTTAAATTTGATATTTCGCTTGAGTTTTTTATAATCCAGTTACATAGGTCACAAGTTTCAACATAAGAGCAATTTCTAAAATGGTATATTTGTTCCTTTGTCAATATAATTTTTATCTTCTTCATTTTAAATCATATACCCCACCCCTATAAGGGATGGTTGATTTGTAGGATACCTGAAGCTTTAGCCGTTGGAAGTTCCATTGAGCAACGCGAAATGGAATTCCACGGCGGAGCTGCAGGTATCCTTATTTGTTCATTGCCTTTCGGCTCACACTTCTTCTTCTACAAAAAAAGATTTTAATTTTTTGAATAAATTCTCTTTAGTCTGAGATGTTACTTTTTTTGGGATTTTCACACTATTCAAATGACAATTACATATCTTCCCATTTGGCACGAATCCAACCCTATTTTCATCATTGGAAATATATCTAATTGTTCCAGAAGATGGTAAAATTCCACTCAATAACCTATACAATTCACCAACTATAAGCCCACCAACTATCTGGTTTGTGGTTACCACAGAGCCTTCTGGGACCACAGTACAACCTTGCCTTTGTCTTTCCAGTTCTTCTGCCAATCGTTCGATATCAAGCTCACAATTGAGGCAAGAGGTCATTCCAGGGAAGTAAACCATTACCTGACCAGCCAATGGGCTTGTGCCACCGCTAATCAAAGGTATCTTGTACTTAGTTGCCAACCTATTCAAAAGTGCCCTAGTCTCAAAATTATCTACACAATCTATAATAATATCTGGTTTTTCTCTAAACCACTTAAAATACCTGCCAGATATTTTTGCATCAAAAAACATTAATTTATAGTCATAAATATTACCGGGATTAATCTCTTTCAACCTCTTTTTTAGAGTGGAAGCCTTTGTCATCCCAACTGCATCAAAATATAGAACTTGCCTATTTAGATTTGTTTCCTCTACTTTATCCTGATCAAATATTGTGATTCTACCGATTTTTAAATTAATGATGCCCAATGCTACAAAATTGGCTAATGCTCCAGCACCTATTATAAACATATTTAGCTTTCTTTTTTTGTATTTATCTTTCAATTCTTCAAATTTTTTGGTAGGATCGTAGGACATATCAAATATTTTTATCATGTTCATCCTTATTAAAATCTTTCTTTTTCGGTCAAATTATATTGAAGTGTTTTTTTAACTAAATTATCATTTTTATTAAGTGGTAATATCACCTTTCTTGTTTCGTCTATTATAAAACCAGCCAATACCTCACTTATTATGGGGTTTTGTAATTGATTACTAACACTTATCTGCTGATCCAACTCTTTTTCACCAGGATTAACGTCCATTAAACCTTTTACATCTCCAACAATTCCAGATATAAATGGTATTTTATTTTCCTTGCAATATTCCATACACAGCATCTTTGACTCTTTTTTATTTGTGATATCTATAACCATCTTAGGATTATTGAATATTGGAAAATATTCCTCTCCGAATATCTCTGTATGGATGTCTATTGGGTTTACTGTTGGATTAAATACTTTTAGCATTGTGGCTAAAATTTTTGCTTTTTCATTACCACCATAATTTATATATTTTCTTAATTTAATAACCATACTACCGTTATCCTTTTTTTCCCTCTCATTGGTAATAATTCTTATTTCCCCAATCCCCAACGCTGCCAAACCAAGGCATACAAATTCAGATAATAAATTACCACCTACAACAGCAATTCTGGCTCCAGATACTTTTTTTTGATCCCAGTTCTTTATCAATTCTTGTCGGGAATACCTTTCATGATAGTCACTCATGTTTATTCCTTCAACCTGTTATCTCTTGATTTTCCTGTCGATTTTTTTGTTTTGAATTCTTTTTGAGGTTTTAATGGTTCTATACTTTCCTGTTTTATCCATCTTTTAATAACCCTCCACATCCCACCAAAAGCACTCGCAGCCAATATTTCCTTCAATATTCTCACTATCTTATTTCTGGATGCCTTTTCCAATTCCTTTTTTTGGAGAAACAATAATTCTGCTACCTCGTCTTTTGTATAAACATAATCTCCATCAACTGGAAGATCTTGATATGATGATTTTTTCTCTCTATACCCAAATCCCAAATAACTGGTTCCAGATACCTTATTTTTTATTTCATCCAGTATCTTATCTATGTCTATAGTTGCTTTATAATCATCAGATAAAATAACCTTAATAGGTATTTTATATGTTTCAACTTCTTTTTCTCTCAAATATAGTGGGCAGAACTCCTTTATAGCTACCTCACAATGAGGTTTAAGATTTTCATCTGCATTTACTACTAGGCTATAAGCAAATCCTACCCTTATTGGAGCTTGCAATCTAGATGCTAGTACTTTTCCCTTAAAACTTCCAGAGATATCCAAAAGAAGACTTACACCCTTATTTTTATCGGAAATAATAATCTTATCCTTTTCAATTTGGGTATCTGGTAAACCAAACATATTTTTCTCATTATTTATCTCCATATAGTTATCCGAAGATATCTCGTTGAGTACAGCTATATGGTTTTCATCATCAGTACTAGAATGAAATGTATGAAAACTAGCGTGTGAATGGGCCCAACCTAATATCTTATAACCACTCTTTTTTAATATTTCTCCAGAATTCACAATCTCATCTTCAGTTATCCTTACTGCTGCATGAGTAACTTCTTGGTCAGGAAAATATATATCCCTAACTATCCTATCTTTTTTGGAAATTGGGGATATAAGAAAAAAATAACATTCCAAGTCACTACCATGCACCTCTCTTATCTTCTTAGCATATGTATGTGCTTTTTCTAAGGCATCCTTTGTAATCTGGATATCCCCAATCCTATCTTCACTCTCTTTTTTTAGTAGAGCTTCCTTTATCAGATTTTTTCCCAACATTTGATGATTCCTCTTCTTCTTTGGTAAGTTTTTCAACAACTTTCTGCATTAATCTATATACAACATACCCTATACCTAAAGTAACCAAAACCTTGGTTAATGTTTTCATTTTTCTCATTTTTATCCCTCCCCCCAATTTTCATTTTTTTGAATATTTTCCCCTATAACCAAATTCTCGTTTGTTATTGGAATTCCTTTATTTATTGCTTCTTTTCTTGATATACTATGATAATCATGGCTATAAACCTTATTTCTATTGTAAGGAGTATACCCACTCATTAATAATGTTTTTAATTCTACTAATACTTGTGGTATCTTTTCATACCCTTTCATCTTTTGCTTCATTGTATAACTTCCTATACAAAATCCACTCTCATCATTATTATCAAATGGAGATGTAAATGGATGTTCATACCTACCCAAAATAGAGATGCTGTTCCTCATTATAGAAAAATCTTTCTTTGAATGATTATATACGGCCCCAACAGCTATCTTTCCAGATGGAAATAATACATATTCTTCATTTGGAAATTTATTAATGAATTGTGGAAAATTAACATAAAACACAAATTTTCCGGAAACATGACGATAAAATCCACCATTAGTTCCGTGAAATTCCTCTCCCTTTATAATCTGATTTAATAAAGCTTCCTGGCTGTACACCTCTTCCAAGCCTTCAATGGTTTTGTCCATAACTTCAAGAGCTTCAAAATTGAATGTATGCTCTAACAATTCCAAATAAGTCTTTTCTATAAAATCAATTGATGGATATTCCTCATATGATTGTAAATAATATTTATTTCCATTAATATTTGCTTTGTCGTCTGACTTTTTGTCAGAAAAAACAAACATTTTTTTGGGTGATAATATTACAATATTAAAATGATGAAACAAATATTTACCAAGTATTGACCTATCCCTCAAATTATTAGTCATAAATCCTTTAGATTCATTTAATAAAACTCCCCTTATTTCCAATTTTTTAATTAATTCATCCAATACAACTCTTTCTATCTCACTTACTTTTTCTTTTATTTTTGCTATTTTCTCTTTAGGAAGCTTTTTTGCGTATTCATCAACATGTTTTAAAGGATTTTTTCCTTCAATTTCTGGTATTATTTTTTCAAGTATCAACAATAATGCCTGGTTTCTTTCAAGTTCTGACTTTATTTTATTTATACTTTTTAATTTCCATTTTGTGTGGCGGCTCACTCCATCTTTTAACTTTTCATTCAAAAAAATTGTTTTATTAGCATCAATCTCATCTTCAAAGTCAGTATTATACAAAGCCTCAAGATCCACAAGAGATTCAGATTCTTCAAATTTATATTTTTTACCATTGATTACCAAGGTATTGGCACCATTCTCCAAAGAAGATAATACCAACCTGTATATCCTTCCATTATACACCATAATTGGTGATTTTGCAATACTCCAAAAATATGTGTTGGGTAGGCCCATTTTTCACCTTCTTTCCTAATTTATTTACCAAAACCAAATATAATCAATATAATTACCCAAATAACTAAAAATATTAAAGTAGCGGTGGCTGATACCACAATATACGTCTTTACTAAATCCCAAAGATTAATATCAATATTTTTCTCTTTTCCCCCAACAACTAGTCTTATTTTCATAGTGATCCTCCTTCTTCTACTTTTGTTACAATAAAATTTACCTCCCTATATTTCATGGATTGGCCGCTTTCCCCAACATCATCAACCATAGTATGCATTTGAACAGCTTTCCCGAAATTCATTTCAGGATTCACATTATTTCCATTCATCTTTAATACATATTGTCTACTTGCCATTTGATCTTGTATATTAGCTATCAACGTAGTTTCATCAGAAACCCCATCCTGTTCTATTACCCTCATGGCATAATTAACTACTTCTTTGACAGGTCCGTCAAGATATCTCTGTGGTACCCTCCTTGGTGTTGTTCTCTTTATAGCCAAGCCAGTACTCAACGTTACTACTACCGATATATCTTCTTCTTTACCTTTTAATACTTGTTTTTCCATTTTATTGTCACCTTTCTAATAATATTCAACCTTTTCCCTTTTTGTTAGGAAAAAATAGTATAAAACAACTGATGATATTAATACCCATACAATACTCCAAAGTAGAGCCGGAATTCCAGTTATCTGCTGTAATATTTTTGCATCATTTATGAATTTGTTTAAAAACAAATCACTTTTCATATCATAAAAAACATACAAGGTCGTTAAAACGCCTAAAAATTTTAGGATATATCTACTGGCTGGTGCCCACCCAAATCCTACAAGTGTTATAACCACCCCAAATCCAATGCCAAATATCATTTGGAAAGCACCATTACCTTCCATATATACTAAAGTCATAAATATCATAAAAATGCCCAGCAATCCCGTAAAATACCTACTTAGTTTCTCAAATTTAGATATCCACAAAAATAATAAACCAAACAATAGACTGCCTAAATATCCAGCACTGGTTATCAAAATTTGACTGCCGCCCATTGTCAAGGTATGGCCACTTTGATTCATTTCTATTCCAATTGATAATACCTTCCCACCAGTCAACCAGGCACCGATGGCATGGCTGTATTCATGCAACATAACCACAAATATCTTAAACATTGATAATAGCTGGGAATTCCAGAAAAATATAACTAAAGCTACAGGAATTAGGACTGAAAATATGACTTTCCAATTAAAAACCCTTCTGTATCTTTTTACCATTCTTACAACTACATCTCTATTTTTTTCTATAATACTTGATCATACAATTCTAATATGATAATCTATAAATATTCTTCCCTGTTTTTTTATCAACTACAAGATCTCCTTTCTTAGACAATATATACAATCTATCATTTAATGCCTTTTTATTCCCTTAACCTTTGATATTTTAGTTACTCCTTTTTTGTACTTTCCACTCTTTCTATACCTTCTTTTCGGTTTATGGACTTTTAATTCTTCACTGCTTTTAACCATCCTAGTCTCTACAAAATTGTAGACAGCCCACATTCCTTGGACCATTCCTGCCAAAAAATGGTCATTGTTGTTTCCTTCTCCTGCATCTATAGCTTGCCTAGCTACATGGCCAATGTTGTCATCAAATTCCTGTATAAAAAATCCCAACCTATCTTCCCAAAACTCCCATTCCTTCTTGCTTAGGGGTTTTGGATGTTCATTTGGTATTCTACCCATTTTTACCTCCTTGTCGATTTATTAATATCTTATTTAATTCTTTAATATCAATTATCTCTATCGTAAGCACCTTTACTGCAGTATTCTTTTGTATGGGTACTAAAATTTCCACAAATATGATTAATCTCTATAACTTTCCCAACTTCTTCCATAACCCCCTTAACATCACTTTTAGTTAACATTTTTCCTCCATTTTTATTTGCAATACGAACTAATATTTAAACTTTTTGGAATATATATAAGTATGGCTAAATATATATTAAGCCGCAATCTGCTTCACTACCCACCCTATTATTACCACTAACCAATGAATTCCTATTCCAACTACTCTGGCTAATTTTTGAAGTATAACCTTTCCTTCTGCCGGATACTTGATCACCACAACTAACAATATAAATAAAATTATAAATATAAAAATTATCTTCCCAATCAGCCCAGATTTTTTGTTTTTCATTTTGAGATATTTCTTGTTATATTACTTCTATTAACTTGAACATTTGTCAGATTATATTTAGATAAATTTGTCTCATTTCCAATCTTCTTTATTTCAATTATTATCTTAACTTGGGATATATTTTTTTGATTAACAGATTTTTCTACAGATTTTTCTATAGAACCATCTTCTTTTACAGTCATATAAACAACGAAGAGTATCAGTAATATTACCGTGATATAAAATAAATAATTCTTCTTTGGTTTTTCTCCTTGAGTAGGTATTTGTCCCATTTGTTGTAATAGCCTTTCCTGTTCACCTATAAATTGCTCTTCCATCTTATATCCACTCCACATATAACTCTCCATCTTTTGGTATTTCTTTAAAAAAGAAGTATGCATTCCATATAGGATTTGGATTGTTCCTATTTAACCATAATAACCCCTTCGTTGTGGCTTGATTTTCATATAAAATAGAATACGGATCTTTCTTTACCCAAACCTTCGTAAGCTGTTTTTCAACATCACCGGACGGGTCCCAATTAATAACAATATTCCCAATATCATAGAGCACAAATACATTTGACCTAAAATTAGAGAATGTTGCTCTGTTCTTCGGTTTATCACCGGTTTTCATGGCAAATATTTTTTTCCACTTATTATCAAACTTCTCGTTTAGATGGAAAATGCTTAATACCAAAGGTATCCCCAAATATAATGGAATTATCAATTTTAAAAAAATCCTAGATAGATCCGGAGCTGGATTCCTAAATCCACTTAATATCACCAATACTATTCCAATAACAACTACAATTGAAATAATATACTTAAATCCATAGATTAACCAATCACCATAAGCTGTTGTTAATGTATTGAACCAATTTTTTGGAGGAACATCTTTTATCTCTATCCTCTCCTCTTTTGGTTTTTCATAATCCACAATAAGTTCAGCAATATCCGTAGTGCTTCCGCATATCTTTTCTTGTGGCATTTAGTCTCCTATCTAAAATTTATTGTAATCAATATCTTATAATATTATCACTATGTGACAAATTTATCACTTAATGATATTTGATTACTCTAAAATAACTAAAGGATCTCCCCAGAATTTTCCCTTTTTCTTTGGCTGTTCTTTATTTAATTCTTCTGTTTTTATTTCTTTTTTAACTTCTTTTTTTGCCATTTTACCTCATTCTTTTATTTCAACAAATTTTTCTCTGTGTATGCAAGTGTGACATTTAGCTCTAAAGAGCTCTCAATTAAGGAGATAAAGAATGAATGTTACACTAATTCCAGTCTTGTGTGCCCACATTCGGTGCATTTCATCATTACTGCCTCCGAAATATCCACATTTGGCATGGGAGTTGGAGACAAGTCAAAATTTAGATTACCACAACTTGCACAGCACAGCCTATCTTTTGAATTGAATAATTTTTTAAACTCCTCGTTGTTTAATTCCATTTTATTTTTCCTCCATTTTGGTTTAATCTATTGGAACAAATCCATTTTTATGTTCTAGCCTATGTATAAGTGAACTAAAATTATTCTTTGCTTTCCTAAACCCCCGGATAGCCTTTCCATTAAGATAATGCCAATTCCCACTACCCTCTGTAATTTCTAGTATAACCTTTATTATTTCTTTTCCATTTTTAAAGGACCTTTCCATAAACATTGAATCTGGAAGCGGCTTATGCCTTTCATGGCTGAGACAATTAAAGCATTTGAATTTTGTTGTTCCCCTATTCTCTAATTTTCTTAGTCTTTTTTTGCATTTATTGCAGGATAAATATATCCTTCCCCACTTATCAACCTTTCTTATCTGTCTGTTTTGTTTATTAAGGAATTCTATATAACAATAATTACTGCAATACTTCTTTCTATTGGAAAGAAGCGAATGTCGACAGTTTATGCAATATAATCTTTTACCCATTCTTATTTTTTCTTATCAAGGCACTCTTGCAATATATCTACATCTATGCTCAAATCATTTACCAATTCTTGTGCCGTACTAGTTCTTGTTCCTTTTAGCCAATTCCTTATTTTATACTGCATAAAATCCAGTTTTTTCTCAAATTTTTCCTGATCCATTTTTAATAAAACCTTATTTTTTCTGTCTTTAGATTATTTACTTCCGTTATTTTGACACCATCAACATTCTTATTTACAAGGTTAAAATCAATAATCCAGGCACTTATCTGGGGGTCAACACCCTTTCTCCTCAAAAAATTATTCTGCCTTTGGAAAGAACCTGGCAGAAAACAATGGATGTTTCTAATCTCAGCATAAAGGCTTTGATGTAAATGTCCCATAGAGATAATATTTGGTTTGGTACCACCAGCTATATTCTCGACGTATTTCTGAAGCCTGTAGGAATTGCCAGTCCATACTTTCTTTCCATTTCTTCGAACAAAAATAGTCTGGTTAGGCACCGATACACAATAGATAATCCCTTTATAATTTATTTTATCAAAATTGGTTGGAAGAGCAGTTTCATGATAATTAGTTGGATCTTCACTAAGCCCAGATGTTAGGGTCACCATCTTTTCCCCTTCTAATTTTTCTGCTTCAATTAATTTCCAATTCTTATTAGAAGATCG
>ERZ1292623.1609-Hain-H51-01um-R1-1609-length-21357-cov-8_pt1 | contig 21357 bp, 27 predicted proteins | sample MGYA00564398_ERZ1292623 | MGnify/ENA primary metagenome ERZ1292623 (study PRJEB36523, sample SAMEA6512633) | groundwater metagenome | collected 2019-01-07 | study: AquaDiva: Metagenomics assemblies of 32 groundwater samples | reverse complement strand
CTTTAAAAACAACCTATATACTCTAGAAGTGTAAAGTAATTTTGGACTTATACAAGGAACGATCGCTCTCCTCTGAAAGGTATATGAGCGACAAATACCTCGAATCCCTCCATCACTAACCACTGGACAACCCTACGGGAGATATTTAAACTAAAACAAACTTCCGCTGTGGAATGACCGAAAATAATAAACTGGTCGTATTTCAAGACAAAGACATAAGAAGAATCTGGCATAAAGAAGAATGGTATTTCTCCGTCGTAGATGTTGTATCCGCCCTGACTGAGAGCAAAGATCCTCGAAATTACTGGAAAGTCCTTAAACACAGGCTAACTCAGGAAGGAAGTGAGATGGTTACAAAATGTAACCAACTGAAACTGATCGCTGCAGATGGAAAATACTACGAAACAGACTGTGCAAACACAGAAACTCTATTCAGGCTCATCCAATCTGTACCCTCCCCTAGAGCAGAGCCATTTAAACTCTGGCTTGCAAAAATAGGATATGAGCGCATACAAGAAATCGAAAACCCTGAATTAGGCCAAGATCGGGTTAAAGAATACTATGAACTCAAAGGGTATCCTAAAGATTGGATTGAGAAACGCCTTAGAGGAATCGCAATAAGGCAGGAATTAACCGATGAATGGAAAAATAGAGAAGTTACTGAAGAAAAAGAATTTGCTATCCTCACTAATGAGATCAGCAAAGCCACTTTTGGAAAGACGGTACAAGAATACAAGGAATTCAAAGGGCTCGATAAGAAAAACCAGAATTTGCGAGACCATATGAGCGACTGGGAACTTATTCTAAATATGATCGGCGAGAAAGCTACGACCGATATTACCAAAGCCAAAGACTCTAAAGGATTTCAGGAGTGCAAGGACTCTGCTCACGAAGGCGGAGAAATTGCTTATCATACTAGAAAAGAGCTTGAGCAAAAAACAGGAAAATCCATTGTGACTGGTGAAAACTTCCTTAGCCTAGAAGAAAACAAAAAGAAGCTGGAAGAGAAGAAATCTAAAAAATTAACTTGAAAATGACTGTTTGACTATGTCAAAGACGAAAGAGATATATACGACAGCGTTGTCTGTGTAAACATGAAAGTAAAGATATCTGAACTGGAAGAAATTGGGAAGAAAGCCCTTACTCAACAAGGATACCGTTCTGAAGAAGCTGGGCAAATTCTAGAAGTTTTAATGTATGCACAACTACGCGGCAACAACCAAGGCCTTGTCAAACTTATCGGAAAGGGCATTCCAAAAGACCCCACTTGCGGATCGATTAAAACAATCAAAGAAACTAAACTCTCTACTATGCTCGACGGAAATAAAACCAACGGCATGATCGTTTTGAACCACGCTGTACAACTCGCTGTGGCTAAAGGAAAAGAACACGGCTTTGGCATTGCTGGTACGAACAACACCTGTACCTCCACGGGAGCAATTGGTTATTATGCTCGCAAAGTTGCCGAGCAAGGACTCATCGGATTTGTCTTTAGTGGATCGGGTATCCCTACGGTTGCGACCCATGGATCCTATGAACCTCTGTTTGGAACGAACCCCCTAGCCATCGGAGTTCCCAGCGAAAACGAACCTCTTGTATTAGACCTTGCTACGGCTGCCATGGCCTTTTATGGATTGATTGAAGCCAAGACTGATGGCCAAAAAATACCTGCTGATATTGCCTATGACAAAAATGGCAAACTGACTACAGATCCTTCCGAAGCCATGGACGGCGCCTTGCGAACCTTTGACAAAAGCTACAAAAGCGCCCACTTATCTTTAATGGTTGAAATTCTTTCCGGCCCACTCGTTGGAGCCGCATTTGCAGGCATTGGACAAGGTAACTGGGGTAACCTTGTCTTTGCATTCGACCCTGAACTCTTAACGGATACGGGCGAATTCAAGAAAAAGGTAGCTGCCTTATGCACCAAAGTCAAAGGCGTCAAGAAACTGCCTGGCGTGAATGAAGTTTACCTTCCCAGCGAACGAGGCAACCGACTGACTCAAGAACGGCTCAACTCTGGAGAGATTGAGATTGAAGACAACTTATATAATGAATTGAAGAAAGCAGCTGGCTTATAATACCTACTTATTAGTGGTTACATTTATAAATAGCTTGTTCTTTTCTAAGAGGATGCGCACCTATCGAGAGATTGAACAACTTGCAAACCCCCACGGATTTGTTTTGGGTAGATATTCAGGAGAACAACCCCAATATGTATTTATTGCTGACTCTCAACATTCTATCTGCCGAACCATTGCCCCCCTCCTTGTTGCCCTTGCACAACCTGACGAAGCCATCCACCTTGAAGGCTTGCATGGTACTGTAGAAAGAAAAGCGGAGGGTATTGGGATTGTAAATGGAAAACGAACCAAACTTGAACCGAATCAATCTTTGCGACTCTTTTCCGATAACCCCTCTGCCTTGGAAACCTTACTTGATCGAGGTGTTCAGATCCAAGGCCATGATGATCTAGAACTTCTGCGTCAACAAGAACTTGTTTATCAAGACCTCTTAGCTGAACATGCCGTTCGATTGTTTAGCCAACCCAATAACTATGACAATACTTTTGCTCAATTCATGGATCTAAGCCGAAGACGATCGGCAGTTATGATCCCTCCTCTTCTTTCTGCTTCTAACACAGTCCATTATTCTTTAATTGGAGAAAAACATCTAGACTCAGACTGGTATGATGCCTTCCAAGGTAAAAACTTTACTACTCTTACCCGAGCGCCATCTCCAAAATAAAAACCGCGTCTGGATCGGGATTGATGCTTACATGAAAACAACCATGCCCCTCTAAAAAGGCATTGATGATGCTCGCCCCATTTGCTTCTTTATCCATTAAAGGCTTTAGAATTGCTCTTAATAATTCAACCACTTTATCCTGGATTGCGCTCATTCTCTTTTGAATTTCACCTGGATCTGTAATCCCCATTTGCTTTAAAATCAACTTTGAAAGCTCTCCTGTCGCAAAATCCACTGCTAATCCACGCACGTGCGCTGACTTTTCCGGTGTTGTTGCATACGGGTTCACCTGAAATAAACTCTCCTGATCCTGCCTTGTACGACTCAAACTAGCAATGATCAACTTAGCAGCCTGCCCTGAAAAAACATTTGAAAACTGCGATTTCCATTGGACCCCTATAAAATGAATTAACTGTGCCAATGTTTTTCTTACAATCGGAATGGTATCCCACGAAACATTGTGCGTATCCCCACTTGAGACTAAAGCATATTCTCTCCCTAATCCTTCTAATAATGTTCTTCCCAAATCCTCTTTCTCATCAAACATTTTAACTCCCCGCTGTTCTGCCTGCGCTAATAGAGCTGCTTCTGCTTCGTTGTGCTGCATGGTTATCGAGTCCCTTGCTTGAATGGCCTGCACGAAATGAGATTCTGCCAATTGGTTCACATCATCAAAGGCTCCTGTCTTCACCTTTTCATAAATAGCAAGTTTAGTCTTGGTCTCTAAACTAGTTCCTTCCAATAATGATTTGAATAAAACAAGGGTGCTTGAAACGATCTCGATCTCTTCCATCACACTTTTGGCTAATGCTCCATGACCCTTCTCCAAGAAATCCGCGTATGTTTTTGTTTCGAATATTTTTTTCTGTGCGACATTCACACTTCTTAATTTTGCTAACAACCAAAAAACAGACAACACTTCTTTTACTATTCGCTCCTCTTCTTTCTCTAGTTGCCCTAGATTTTGAAGGAGATTGGGTAGCTGTGCAAAACGCTCATTTCCAACGGCCTTTCCCCGCACGACCTCCACCATCCTCAAAGCTTGTACATCAAATTTCTTTAACGCGGCCAATTCCCCACTTTCAGAACGCTCCCATTGCTTAGTCAGGTCCTGCTCCAACTGGGTCTTCTGTATAATCTCCTCACAAAGAGCCTGCACTTCTTTTAAGTGGGTGAGCCACTCACCCTCTGAAGCTTCTTCTTTTAATCTAACTAATTGAATGAGCACAACTAATTTTTGATGCTTCTCATGAATCAATACTAAGATGTCCAGCAGGTTTTGATTGGTTTCTGCACTCATCCCCCTCTTCCAGTACCCTCAAGATTTAAACTTTACCGATTGGACAAATCCAATAACCCCCCCCAAATCAAGGCTCCCCCTCGCCGAAACCTATTTAAACCCTCTGCGTTCTCTTAGACGAGAGGTATGTAGATGGGCGAAGTTAAACCTAAAAGTGTGAATACGCTTCAAAAAGGGCACTATGTACTCATTGAAGGAGACATCTGCACGATTGTCGATGTCCAAAGCAGCAAAGGCGGAAAACACGGCCACTCCAAGTACCGTATTGAAGCCGTTGGCATGAAAGACGGCCGAAAACGACAAGTCGTTATGCCTTCCGGTAGCACAGTAGACACGCCCGTCATTGAAAAGAGAAACGCCCAAATCCTTAGCATTGTCGGCAATAAAGTGAATGCCATGGATGCTGAAAATTACGAAACATTTGATATGCCTCTTTCCGACGAATTCAAAGATAATATTCAAGAAGGCACCATCGTCCTGTATTGGGACATGATGGGTGAAAAAGTCATCAAAGGCATTAAAGGAGCCGTGGATGTCCCTGAATAAATGAGGTAACTAGAACATGGTCAAATTACAAAAATCTGCGATTCACTCAAAAGCGAAGCTTTTGGTGCGCCAAAACGCTATGCGTTTTGTGCGTTTGAACTTCTCAAATAAGAGGTTAGCCAAATGGTGAAGTTTCCTGAAGCCGAAGCACGCATCATTAAGAATATCTTCATCTGCCGAGGCTGTAAAAGCAAAGTGCGTGCCCAAAACCTACGCGTGATCAAAGGCGAAATTCGATGCAGAAAGTGCCGAAGTCGAGCCTTGAGGACCATTAGGAAGAAGTAAACTATTCTTTCTTAGTCGGCAAACAACCCAAAATATCTTTCATTGTTTCATTTAAAGGCCTAGTCACATCAATAACGGTGCCGTAATCAAACCTGGAAACCAAACTATGAACCGCTGTGGCGGCTCCCTCTCCATACGATCTCTTTCGCTTACTGTCCCTTTCAATGCACACTTTCAACGGGGCCCTCAAGGTAAATCCATACTGACTATAAGGCAATTGTTGGACCAAGTCATCGATCGTTGCTTTATAATAAAAGCATGCATCGAATACGACAATTTTTCCACTTTGCAACTTATCTTTTACTGAAGAAAGGATTATCCTGTTGGCTTTAATGAAATTACTCGCAGGAATACAACCCACTTCTGGATCGATTTTATCTAAACCCTGCTCTTGAAGAACCTTATCCATGTCCACATATTCCGCATCCAGAACATCGACCAGCTTCTTAGCTATTGTAGACTTTCCGCAACCTAACGGACCACGAAGAATGATGAAATAACCATTGCCCATACTTTAACCCATTTCGCAGACTAACTCAGAATCAGGGAGGGGGTCGGAGAGGGACTGAATGACAATGGGATTTGTCTTAACTGTTTCATTGCCTACCTTTACTTCTAACCTGAGTCTTATCTCTATTTTTCCTTCATTTACTATTGCTTTTAGTTCCCAGCGTGGAATCTTTAACAAAGCCTCTTTAGGAAGATTCAAGAATTCAGATGCATCAAATATCTGCACCCCCATAATTCTGTTCTCTGGATCGAAATGCAGAACGACATCATCTAACTCTATACTCTTTCGGTACAACCGGTTTGAAGCCTTAAATAACAGGATGTCATACTTATCGTCATAATCCATTTCTCCTTTCACCTTAAGTATTTGTTTTTCCATTTTAAATCCTCGGAAGGTGGTCTGATGTGTGAAACGTGACCATCTCTATCTTATCCAACTGGATTTCCATGATTAGTTTAAGTAGTTCTTTTTCATTCTTATAAAACACAGCATAAAGCCCATTTCGCTGCATGCCCACGAATACAGGCACCTTTGTCAGGATAAACCCTTTAATCACTCTTTCTTTAAATACATTTCTCTCCCCTTCTTGCAAAAGTAAAAACGTGTGGTCGGTCGTTATAATCTGCTCTTCTTTTATAGGTTCTATAAGCTTCAAAAAATCATCCACCCTTACAACCTGTTCTATCCTATGATTATCGACCATTTCAAACGTGGCTGGTAAATCCTTCAAAAAGCTTCTCGAGAAAAAACCGAAAGATTTTCGGTGAATCTGAATAATCTTCGGCAAATCTGGAAAATATCTGCAACTTACAAAAAACATTCTATTTTTGAACTTACAGCTCAAAAAAGCCACAAGATACAAAAACCTGCTATTTTTGAACTTGTGGCTCAAAAAAGCCACAAGACATAAAAACCCTTCGACTATTTGAATAGAATGACGTTCCTAGGCCAATACAAATACATCCTTTTATTCTACCTCATTCTTGTTGCCATTATCTATTATAACCGCAAAAAGTTCCAGTTTCAAGCCAAGATCATTGCCTTGTACCGCACAAAACTAGGCATTGCACTCATGGACAAGATTGCAAAAAGGTATCCTAGACTTGTTCGAAGCCTTGCCACAATCGGCATTTACGTCGGATACTTAGGCATGCTGGTCATCCTCTTCTTTATCATCCACGGCATTTACCTCCTGATCTTTGTGCCTTCAGCACCCGCCACCTTTGCTCCAGTCATCCCTGGCATTCCCATCCCTGGAAGCCCCATCTTTGTACCCTTCTGGTACGGTATCCTTAGCCTGTTCATTGTCGTTGTAATCCATGAATTCAGCCACGGAGTTGTTGCACGAGCGTATAATATCCCCGTCAAAAGCAGCGGATTTGTACTCTTTGGACCCTTACCCGGTGCCTTTGTCGAACCGGATGAAAAAAAACTTAGACGCCAAAGCAATAAGGTACAAAATAGCCTCTTTGCAGCTGGACCTTTTAGCAATGTCCTCACTGCGATTTTTATTATGCTCCTCTTCCTCCTGGTGATTGGCCCTGCTTTCAGCAAACTCTACACTCCCTTGGGAGTTTCCTTTACTGAACTTGATGAAGGCCTTCCTGCCCAAAAAGCAGGTGTTCATATCAACGAAGTCTATAACATGGTGAACAACCAAGCTGTTAAAGACATTAGCGACTTCATCAAGGTTCTAGATCCCATCAAACCGGGAGATGCGGTTACCATCTCCAATAGCCAAACTAGCTACACACTTGTTGCAGCTTCCAAAGAAAAATCAGACAAAGGCTACTTAGGGGTTCATGCAGCCACCCGTTATACTGAAGATGATACTATTGGATTCAAATTCTTTGGAATGCTCGTCGAATTCCTCAACTGGATCTATCTATTAAGCCTGGGCCTTGGACTTGCAAACCTCCTTCCTATTGGACCGATTGATGGCGGAAGAATGTTCCAACTCCTCTTACACAAGTGCTTTGGAACTGAAAAAGGAAACCGCTTCTGGGCCAAAACCAGCCTCGTTCTTGTAACCCTACTCCTCATTCTCATTGCAACCCCGATTATTAAAGCGGTTATCTAAATTTAAACTTCCGAACCGCAACTCATTTATATTGCCTCAACCCCATTGGGAATTATGCGACGAAAGGTCTTGTTTTTTACCTTACTAACCTTAACCTTACTTCTTATCGCTAGCTGTGAAAGCCAAGAGAAGAAAAAAAGTGGATTCATCCAACCTCCAGGCATCAATGGAGAACCGGGCACAGGACAAGTCTGCACGCAAGAAGCCAAGATCTGTGCGGATGGAACAAGCGTTGGACGCACTGGATCAAACTGCGAATTTACACCTTGCCCTGATGAAATGACTTCTGCTTACTCTACCCAAAATCTCATCCTAGAAACAACCGATCATGTCATCCTTACCGGAACCTTGTATTCCACTTCCGGAAATAAAGCCGTGATCTTACTACACATGCTTGGAAAGAATAGACAAAGCTGGGAAGGCTTTGCAAACGCCCTACACCAACTTGGATACAATGTACTTGCCATTGACCTACGCGGCCATGGAGAAAGCATCCTTAAAAATAATGGACGCATCCAATTCTCTGCCTTTAGCAATCAAGACTATATGGATATGACTTATGATGTGGCTGCTGCCGTGCATTATTTCAAGAACAAAGTGGTGTATATTGCAGGCGCCAGCATTGGCGCGAACTTAGCCCTCAAGTACGCTGCTCAAGACCCCTCCATCCAAAAGATCATTTTACTTAGCCCAGGCCTTGGGTATCATGGTGTGAATGTAGAACAAGACAATATGAAGTATACTGGGAAGATGCTCATTGTGACTAGTAAGGACGATGCGTATAGTGCTGAGAGCAGCTCGATACTTAATCGGAAAAGTCCGGGAGAAGTCAAGCTTAAAATCTATGAAGCTGCCGGCCACGGAAACAGCATGTTTACAGCACAGCCTGAACTAACTGGATTGTTGATTGACTGGATGAACCAACCATGACGGCTTTCTCCCCCATCCAAACTTATTGCGGATAAATACCACAGAATACGAACATTTCTAAAAAAAGAAAAATAAAAAGAAAAATTACACCTTAACTTTCTTCATTTCCTTCCAGGCCAATTCGAAGAGTTCTTCTAAGGCACTCGCGAAGAAAGGCGTGTTGATCCAGATCCCAATGTCATAGGTAGGATGGACTTCCTTATCATCCATCAACATGAAGATCAATTCCTTGCCATCCACGACACAGAACCGTGCTTTTGAATCGGTGTGACGCACTTCAGCTACTTTACCTGCGATCTTTGCTGCCGCCTGCGTTTCCTTGTTCAAGGGCGCTGCTAAACGGATCTTAACGCCGCGCTTAGCAATCTTCTCAAAGACCGGCATAAGGCCTTCCACTTTCCTTAGGAAGCCCTGCGAAGTCGTCATGATGGTCACGGACTTTTCTGCACCTGAGATGGTGAGCTCAAGATGATTGTATAAGTTGTGGCGACCCTTTAATGAACCGGTAAGATCGGTTGGATCGACGAGCTCAACTCCTTGCGTATGCAAGTTACTCAATTCATTTAAGACATCCGTACTCTTTAGGTTCTCTAAGCGCTTTACAGACTCATCTGCTTCTTCTTTCACGTTCTTTTTTACGCGCTCAACCACTTCTTTAGGAGGAACAGCGATGTACTTGATGGGCTTACCAATCTTCATGATGACAAAGCCTTTTTTTTCTAACGACTCTAAAATATCGTAGCTTCTAGAACGAGGCACATTTGCAATGTCTGAGAGTTCTCCTGCTGTACTTACTCCTCTAGACAATAATGCCGTCCAGATCTTTACTTCATACAAGTTTAAATTAAAATAACGACGCAACTTACTCAAAAATTCATCTTTTACAATCATACCCTACACCCCCTAGGAACGGGGAAATCAAAAACCGTTGCTGCAAGCAGCTTGGTTTTTGGTGTTCACGATGATACCGCGAACAAACAAATTCACCCCTTTTTAATACAGAAAGCGTATAACTACTATAAATATGTTACTCTTTTTCACAATCAGTCAATAACTACAGATTTCAAGTCTTTTTGACCACATAAAAAAATTCATTGGGCAATTCGAATGTCTGGTATGCCCAATGGTTTTTTCCTAATACATGCTCAAACCAAGATCGCTTGGATTGCTTGATCTCTTTCTTTCCCCCCAGACTTCTCGTCGGGAAAGACACCACCAGCCATGTTGTTGGGATATTTGACAACAGCTTTTCTGAAAAACCCCAATCGATGGCTTCCAATGAATCCAAGGCCTTGAACAAGAAGCACACATCGCACCTCAAAAAATCAGCGAAGGGTGTTTTGCTGAACTGCAATACGTTAAATGCAAAGGCCTGCCCCTGGATTTTCAAGCCATCAAAAAAGGACTGAATGAAAAAGGCATCTGACTCACACAGTTCGTTTGCCAAGTATTCTGGCTTGCAATCTAGATAGGGATAGGCGATTGGATTCAACCCACAGGCTAAGTCCAGGATTTTTTTTGGCTTTCCCGTGATCGCAAATATTTTTTCATATACCTCTTCATAATAGGGCAGGCGCTCTTTGGTTGAAGTGTGCAACGCTAATATTTTATCGTGCGCTTCCTCGAAAGGATTTTGAATTAATGATTTTAATAATGCCTCGCGTTTTTGATTGGACCAAAACACTCCATACACTTCCCTTAATCTACTGCGAACCTCTTTGGAAACCGCTTCACATTCCTTGCTGCGAGCAAACTCACTCCAAGACTTAGTCTTTACGAGCTTTTCCTGTGCTTGAGAGTGATCCTTCAATGCCTCTGCTAATAATCGAGCGATAAAGGGAGCGCTTAAGCTGACAAGGCCCTTCTTTTGACCTAAATCACGTACCCATTCTTCTTCAAAGCGCATACCCTGGTACTGAACCTAACCCATATAAAGCTTGTCCTGTTGAATCACCACTTTTAAATGGGGAAAATACACAATATTTAAAAAGGAGATTGCCTTCCTAAGAACAGGTGTGGGGATGCAAGCACACCAATGAGCACAAACACTGCACTTTCTGAAGAACTACTTTCTACCCCAGGAATACCTAGCTTGGATCTGGAACTCACTGCTGAAGATCTTACTGGATTTGAACAAAAAAGCAGTGCTCCAACACTCTCTTACTGTTTTTCTGACATTGCAGTTCAAAATACACTCAAGCGACTTGAAGAAGGAATGCACAACGATCTAACCTTGCTAGAAGACATTCAACAAAGAGTCGCCAAACTACAGAATGAGTTCAAATTCCTAGAAACAGACGAAATCCGTGAGCGAGCTGAATTCGACCTCACCCTTGAAGACGTTCTGGAGGCGCAAAGTGGAAAGATGGATGCTGCTTATGGAAGACTCGCACCTGAACCTATTCCTGCTGCAATAACCCCCGAACCCACCTCCACTTACATTCCTCCAGCCCCACTTCCTTTCCGACCCCAAGCGAATAGACCGGGGCATATTTATCGATGGATGAAAAGGGGCGCATCTGCAGCTGCCGCACTTACTGGCGTTGCCTTCCTTACCGGAGCACTTCTCTCCCCGCGCTTACCACCCCCTGTTCAAGCCTATTCCTCACCCCCTACTAGCGCTCAAACTTTATTCACTAACACCCGAAATGAGTGTTCAGCCAAAGATCCACTTGGACTTGAAGAGATTGCCCTGCGAGAAATTGCTCACCCTATATCCGACCTTGCTGACCTTGCCCGCCTCAGCTACATCCCTGATATTGACCCCGCTAACTTTATCTACGACGAACCATCCCCCACTACTCCCCCTCAGCCAAAGCCAGCTGAGAAATATCAGAAACATCAAACTACTCTCGCTAAAGGAACATCTAAGCCTAAACCAACTCTGCCTTTCTACATCACTGAAGATGACAGCACCCATGCCAAACTTCGACAAACCGGTCGCTACGGCAACCGAATCAACCCGATTACCAAGAAACCCCAATGGCACCCTGCTTATGATCACTCTGTGCCATTGGATAGAACTCTCTATTGGCAAACTCCAAACCCCGCTCTGGAAGGTGCATTCACTGTTAGCCAAGTAAGCAACGACTCTATGAATGGACACTATGTCCGCGCCACCTATGGACCTTTCACACTGACTCTATGCCATCTTGGGAAGGTTCTTGTTAAAGAAGGCGACACACTCACTACCGGCAAAGAAATTGCTGAATCTGGAAAAAGTGGTCGAACCTGGGTCAAGTATATTGGGAATGGAACGGTTCACTCAGAAGCTAAAATGACTGACCCTAACGGCAGAACCCGACCTGTTCCGTACCCCACATTTCTTGATGGATTAGCTCATTACCACCCCTCTTCCGCAACCCAGCAAGCCAGCCTTATTACAGGCACTCGATAAAATAGACGTTCAAACATTCTAGTTTGCAATCCCTACAGCCCAACAACCCTTAAGAGGCTATACAGACCCCATCCTGACAGGGACAAGAAATCTCATCTGAATTAACTCCATACTCATCACAGTAATATTCAATTAACGTACTTGGATCTTTACAGTAATCATCTCGCTTGTTGTCGTATGGGGCATACTTATCATAGGTTGAGCCTTGCTGAGCTGGATAGAAACCTAGATCTGTATCGATGCATGCTGGGAATGCTTGGATGTGTACGGGTTGCGTGGCTGCCTGACCTGCAACATTATACATTCCTATCCCCATGAAAGAATAAAACAAACCCAAGGCAGCGACTAAAGCCACGAGAGAAACCAAAAGCCACTGCTCTTTCATTAGACTCTAATCACTTACTTGCCTTAAATAATTTACGCTCATAAACCTATTTAAAGCCCTAGACCCTTAGATAAACAAAATTTAATTAGGAAAGAAATGGATACTACCGATTATGCTAAAGAATATGCTAAGTTAGGAATTACAGACTCTTTTTACCTAGCTTATAGAGATCTCCCCCATTTAGTTGAAAAATACGTTAAAGGTAAAGAAGCGTTAGACTATGGTTGCGGAGGTGGCCGATCGACAAGATTCCTAAAAAAATTAGGTTTAAACGTTGTAGGTGTGGATACCCTCCCCTCTATGATCCAAGAAGCAAGATCACGAGATCCCCAAGGAAAATACTACTTAATCACAAGTGGAGATCTAACCAAGTTAGGCCATCAAACCTTTGACTTGATCCTTTCTGTAGCTGTTTTCATAGCTATTCCTTCCCTAGAGGAGATGGCACGCATTTTGAGTGAAATGAAGCGAGTTCTGCGCAAAGAAGGTACAGCCATAATCATTACAGGAACAGCAGACATCTACACTCGAAATTGGGCCTCTTTTATCTGTAACTTCCCAGAAAACCGAGGACTCAACAGTGGAGACCAAGCCAAAGTTGTCATTCGAGGAACGAATATCACCTTATATGATTATCTCTGGACAGATGAAGACTACAAGCAAGCTATTTCCAACGCAGGCCTTCGACTTATTAAAACACATCAGCCCATGCCAACCGGAAAAGAGCCCTACACTTGGCACTCAGAAACCAAACACCCTCTCTGGACAATATACATATTAAAAAAATAAACCATCCACGTTATCCTCTCGTTTCAAATAACTATCTCTATGTTATAGGCCTTACACATCTTCTACTTTCAATGGAATGTCCATGTCATCTACGGGCTGTGTGGCCTTCGCAGAAACCTCTTTTAAACGTGTCATTTCCTCATCTGGATTCGGATTCTTGGTGATTTTGCTTGCGACGAACTCCATGCGATCAAAGGCCTGATTTTTATTGACACGACCTATGATTTTGACCATATTCCCTAAAAGCTCATTCTTCCACGGCTCGAACTTGGCCGGGTCCTGCCTGAAGGCCTGGATCTCTTCTTCTGGAATGGCCAGGAGTTCTTTTACTTGATCTCTCCATAAGACACAGCGCATGTTATCTGAACCATCATCTAAGAATAGGTTCATTACGTAAGCATAATCGGGCACTGAAGTTGTGTGCGTTGCACACGTGAATTTATCTCCTTCCAACTTCATGCGCTTATTGCACACCGGACAGACTTCGAAGAAACGCGGCTCAAAGACCTGAACGATGGTCGCTAAGATTTCCACATTCTGATCCTCTGCTGAAAGCTCCTTTAATGCCTTCCTCACCGCAGATTTTTGTGCATACGAAGCCACAACAGAGACTTGAACCCCTTCTGGATTGAGCTGTACCTTAGAGCGATCATTCATGTGCAGCTCTAAACGCCCCTGATTGTCTTTTACATAAGCACCGAGCAACCTCACCACGTCCCCTTGATTCATCTTTGAATGATACTCAGAAACCATATTATTCCACAACACCGTACGAATGGCACCTGTTTCATCGCTAAGCATGAAACTAGCTACTTGCCCCTCTCGCTTATCTGTTTTGAATTCTCTTGCTTCGTACTTGGCGGTGATCTTACCGATGACTTCCACGTTACGCATACCTGCTAGAATGTTCTTGACTTGCAACTTGGCTGAAGCATCCCAGAGTTTAATACCTAACTCATTTGCAACGATGTGCGCTGCGCCTTCTTCAGAAACAAGACCAGAAAGGGAATCAAGCTTTGCCTGGATCTTCTTGTCCAAATCTGCTTGAGAGATTAAACCTGATGCGAGAATCTTTTCCTTGATCTGCGGTAACGGAATCTGTAACAATACATACACCCCGAGAACTGGCAGTTAGGACGAGTTTAAATAGATTGCTATGGTGAAGCATATCTGTTAACTTATAGTTGTTTTCAAGTTGATGGTTTGTATGAAGATTAAGAGTGTTCTTCGTCGAGGAGTTTTTTCACTATTTCTCGGCTTTGGCTATAAATAGGGGGTATGGCTATAAATTGGTTTGAAGGGCTGAAACCATTGAATTGCCTATAACCTTTTTTTAGCTCGTCGGTCCGACAAGAAAGAAATAAGCTATCAATAAAGAATAATCGTTGAGTGAAAACATAATGACGTTTCTAAGTTACATTTGCTCTAAAAGTTTCTTCACTTTTCTTCCATTGTCGGTGAGCACATAGACTTTCCCAGTCTGAGCCTTCGGTGTCGTACAACGAACCAAATCCGTCTTTAACAGTTCCAATAAGCTTCGTCTGATATGAGAGCGATCAATATTCGTCTTGATGTACAACACAGCGGGCGTGACCCTGACATGTTGGCTTATTTCTAGAAAAACTTTTTTTCGTGTACGCCCTCTTAAGATGAAACCTAACAAATAGTCCACATTCACCATTGATTCCTTCGACGGAAATCATCCTTATAATGGCATATGGCCTAAATAGGGATGAAATCATGCCAAAATTTTTAAACAAACTCCCATTTTTAAGCTTAAAAAGTGAGGGTGGTTTGATGCAGTGTAGACATTGTGGGGCAAGTTATAGTGAAGATGACAATTATTGCCCAGATTGTGGAAGAAAAGTAGGAGGTCATAGCGCCTCGTCTTCTGGCCTTGAAACCCACCATTCTGCTTACAAAGGTGAATACGCTGGATTCTGGACTAGATTTATAGCGTACATAATTGATGGTATAATTTTAATGGTAGGATTGCATATCTTAGGAGTTGCATTACAAACCACTCTCCTACAATTTACTTTGTATCCAGATCCCACAACCTCAATCCAGAGATCAATCGCAGGAGGTATAGTTGGGCTCCTCTATTTTGTTCCATTCGAAGGAGCAACTGGCGCCACTCCAGGCAAAATGTTCTTAGGGTTGAAGATCCTGAAAGAAAATAAAGAGCCCATCACATATGTTACAGCAATCATTCGATACTTTGGAAGAATACCGGCCCTGCTAATTTTTGGTCTAGGATACATCTGGATCGCTTTCGATAAGAAAAAACAAGGATGGCACGACAAAATCGCTAAAACCATTGTCGTGAACACGTAAAATGGGATTCTGCACAAAATGCGGCGAAGAAAATCAAGAAGGAAAAAAATATTGTCGCTCTTGCGGTCACGAACTAAAAACAAAACAAACCCTACAAACTGATAATAAAGAAAAATCTCAACTCTTAAAAAACTGTCCAGACTGCAACGCCAAATTAGCCAAGAAAGCAAAATTCTGTCATGAATGCGGTCACGTTCTCCAAGAAACGAACATATTGGCAGAACACGAGCAAAACAAGAAAATGACTCGTAATGAAGAACACAAAAAAACGAAAAGCTCTGAATGGACTCTGCCAATCACCCTCTTATTAACCGCTCTCGCAATACTGTTCCCAACCAAAGTGATAAGCTACCAAGTAGAAGTACCATACACCGACATAGAAACTTACAATATCCAAGTACCCTACGAAGATCTAGAAGAATACAATGAACGAGTACCTTACCAAACCACTGAAGAATATACCGAAACTGTTCCCTACAAGGAAGAGCAAACACATGTAGAGCTCGAAAGTCGTACAAAGCAATTGACCTACGTTGAGGAGGAACCGTGTACTGTGGAAGAAAAATACTCAGAACTAGAGCCCTACGAAGACTGCGCCTTCCTAGGACTATACTGCACAACCCAATACAAAAAAGTAACAAAAACACGCAACGTACAAAAAACTTGCCCGACTACCAAGACAAAAGATGTATCTGAGGACGTACCCGTAGCGAAAACGAGCACTGTCACTAAATACAAAGACGTCGTCAAAACAAAACCTGTCACAAAATATCGAGACGAAACAAGATACCGCAAAGTCACCAAAACACGCATAGAAACACGTCAGCGAGAAATTCCAAAGAAACGCATGGAAACTAGGAAGAAAGAAGTTAACTGGCTATTCAACTTCGACGCCATCATCAAATACCACGGACTATCCTGATGAAACCAACACACCTCATCCTGATTTTTCTAATCATCCTAGCCACTATAATAACTATAAAAATCAAAATGACACAACAAGATCCCGTACCAATAGAAACCACGCCAACCATCTCCAAAGATGAACTAATAAGTATCAGACCTTCTCAAGAAGAAAAAAATGAACCAGAAACAAAAATAGATGACTACGCCCTTTTAGAAAAATCCTTCGATAACATCAACTACGAATATGACGAGAGAACCAAAGACTTCAGACTCGTATGTACAACCCCGTGTCCAGTTCCTAAAGAAACATTAGACCAAGAATTCGCAGCTATAGCCTATGCAGTATCGACTGTAAGAGGACTGACAAAAAGCGACATAAACTCCTTCCTCCTACCATTCGAAGTGCACGCTTCAGCAGATGAAATATGCGCGATGAAGCAAGGAGCACTGGCCTACGCAACTTCCTATAGAGATTCAGATGGACGAGTAAGAGGACTTCTATGTTTCTTCTTCGATCAACGAGAATACGACAGGACTAGATTCCCCTACAGCACAAGCGTACACGAAGTAATGCACCTATTCGAATTCGGAAAAATAGAAGAAAATAGTGCAATCCTAGAAGGACTCTCAGAAGTCCTAGAAAGCTTCTTCCTACAAGGAGCAAAAACCAGCTTCTGCGATCAACACAATAAATGGTGGCTCACAGAACAAGGAATAAACCCACACGACCCCCATGACACAGGACGAGACCTATTCTTCAACCTATGCGACCAACACGGCTTCGACTACAACGACCTACCCACACTATTCGAAAAACTCGATAGTCTAGGACGAGAAGCTACAACACAAGAATTCATCCAAATCATCAACCAAATCGTCGGACAAGACACCACCCACCTCTTCCAAGAAGCAGGAGCAATTTAATTTCTTCAGGCGATATTGAAGATGTACTCACCGAGGTAAAAACCCTTTGATGACATGAGGGGTATATACAACATATGCATAAAATTAAAAAAGAAGAATCTTATCGACGGAGATAGAAAGTTTTAAATATAGTAAAAGCAGAACCTAGCTAAGGTATAGAAAAGCTTAATAAAGAGTGCGTAAACCCTTTCATAGGAGGGTGCAGGTTCAGAATGAAACTAAGTAATTTAACTTTTAATGAAAATGTAAAAAAAGAGATTCTGACCTTATTTGGAAAGACTGTAGATGATGAAGGATTTATTGTGGAAAAAGAAGACCCTTCCCAAAAAGTTTTGACCCCTAAAGGAGAAGAGATTAGGATTGAAGAATGGGGTGGCGTACTTAAGGGATCTGAAGCCTTTATCAAATCTGATGCTTTCTCATTGATCGAACTTGCAAAACGATTAGAGTGAATATATTAGATAATCTAAAAAAAATATTTGAAACAAAATTTAGAGACTTATTTTCTAACAACAAAATTGACAAAATAGTGATCTTTGATTTCTCAAAGAACCCGAAAAATGTTTTAGAACTTAAAGAAGACAATCGATTAAGCATAGACTTAAGTAAAGCAACTGATGAAGAAAAAAAATCTATCAAAAAAAATGTTATAGATGTAATTGTGCAAGGAAAAAATGAAGTTTTTTTAGGATCAAAATCGCTTGAAAAAACAAAGCAAATAAAAAGCAACCTCCCTAATAAAGAAGATGAAGAATTGCTAAAATTCTACAAGGATAAACTTAAACCCTCTATGAATAAAGCTCTAGAAGTCTCTTTGATAATTCGTAAAGCTTTCAAAAATGGAGAAGACATAAAAGAGCTTAAACGAGACATATCCTACAAATTTCCAAATTTCGGGAATAATCTTTGTAATCTAACCTCTAGTGATTATTTTCATGATCATTTTAGAAAATTATATGAAAGTATGCTTTTAGATGATGATTTCGATATAAATATTTATCAAAAGAAAGTAGAAAAAATAGTTATATCACTCCCATACACAGTTTTTATAACTCGCTTTAAATCCTATGACCAACTTAGTGGAGAAGTAAAATTTAAACTAGAAAAACTAAAGAAATATGGAACAGGTACATTACTCCTTCATGGACTTGGAAAAGAAAATGTTAATACAGCTCTACAAATATTAGAAGAATACAAAGACGATAAGTCGATAACAATCGAAATCGAATTAAATCAAACAAAAACTATCATTACTGCAACATTAAGATTTTAATATTAGAAAATTAATGTCCTTTTAACGTGCCATCTATAATCCTATTCTTTTTCTTCTTTTTTCCTTTCTTTTTATCGAAATGACTCGCTAGACCATCAAAACCTCTTTTGAGCTCTAATGCTACTATCATTCGAGGAAAATTAAACATCCACTCATCCTGACCCTTCTTACGCTTCTTTCTTGTCATTATCCATTCTAAAGGTTCTAGCTTTCTTAAATATTTTCTCACCGTAACCCAAGAAACATTGCCTACAAGACCTATCTCACGAACAGTCATCCAACGAGGATTATAATACATCGTCCTCAAAAGTTCTATTTCCACACGATTATAAAATGGTTTCTTAGGCATTATTACCCTCTGCGAAGATATCCTTCCAATTGCTTTTCTACTCTACCATTCTCTGACCAAGTAGTTGTGAGCTTGAACACAAATTTATCTTTCTTATTATCGATATCTAATGAATCTAAAAATATAGCTGGAATCCGAATCGACACTTGACGGCCGTCATCAATGATTGGGACTTCTTTCTCATCTTCGGCTGTTCGTTGAATTCGAAGAGCTTTAAAAACTTCATCCACCTCTTCCCTTGACTTCGTACCCTTTCTCATAATCTCACCTAAAAGAAGTAGGACGAACTACTATATAAAATTACTCTTTTTTAACAATTAATCGGCCGATAAAGGATTAACTTTATAAACGCCTTAACTTTCACTACAAGTAGGACGAATAGTTATTAACTATTACTCGTCGGAGGAACAAAACATGAAAACTAACAAAACGTACCGTGTATCGCCAAGCACCCTAGCAATTTACAATGAATGCAAAACGTGCTTTTACGAGCACATCCATGGCCGGAGGCGTCCGGCCTCCATTTTTCCAAGCTTGCCTAGAGGAATGGATCGTTGCTTCAAAGCCCTGTATGATGAGAACAGACGTCTAGAAACCTTACCACCAGAAATAAGCAGTCTAGGAAACGCCAAACTCTACCCCGATCAAGCCAAGATCGATCAATGGCGCAATCCTTGGCAGGGACTCAAATGGCACACCTCAGAAGGAGTCTTACAAGGAGCAGTAGACGAAGTCTTAGAAATCAATGGCCTTCTAAGTCCTTTGGACTTCAAGACGAGATCTGGACCGCCCAGACCAGAAACCATCAATTACTACAAACTTCAAATTAGTGTCTACACGCTCCTTCTACAGAAGATAGGACACCCTACCAGTCCAGTAGGGTTCTTGCTCTTTTACCACCCCCACCAAGCAGGCCCTAACGGCCTAGTTACTTTTGAGACAACCTTAGTAAAAGTGGACGTAGACCTCACCAAAGCAGAACAAACCTTCAAAGAAGCCCTGAGCCTTCTAAGAGGTTCTGAACCACAACCCAACTCCAACTGTCCATATTGCAGGTACAAAAAATGAATGAAACAATCGTCTTCGACCTATCTACAGAAGGATTAGATCCTTTAAAACACAGAATCATAGGCATAACAACAAAAACGCAAGTAGAAGAAGAAATATTCACCGATAGAGAAGAATCTAAAATCTTACAAGAATTCTGGAACTACCTAAAAGCAAACAACTTCAAAAAAATCATCGGATTCAACTCCCAACAATTCGACATCCCCTTCCTCATCTTAAGAAGCATGAAACATCGAATACCAATGCACCCACTCAACAGCATCGACTTAAGAAAAATCCTCACCATTAAAACTGGAAAAAAAGACGGAACACTCCAAGAACTCGCAAGCTTCATCGGCATGACATTCGAAGAAAACGGTTACCATAAAATGCACATGTCACTCCTATGGGAAGCCAAACACCTCAAAAACCTACGAGAATATCTCCTAAGAGACGTAAAAATAACATGGCAACTCTACAAACACATACAAGAGGCTGGACTAATATGATGAACTGCTCAGTATGCGATAGCTTAGACATAGTAAAACACGGATTCAACATCGTAAAAGACGAGAAAGTACAAAAATACAAATGCCATGCATGCAAAAAAATATTCTCACATTCAAACAAACTACTAAACGGCCACCTACCAAGCGAAATCGTGAACCTTGGCATCGATTTGTATCTCAAAGGATTAAGCTATCGAGTCATCAGACAACAAATAAAAGAACAATTCGGAATCACCATCAGCCACGTATCCATCTACAAATGGATACAAGACAACCTAACCAGCATCAAAACCTACATAGATACACTCAAGCCAAAATTAAGTACGGTATGGCAAATGGACGAAACCTTCATCCAATTCAAAGGACGAATGATAACCACGAAATTATCCAGAGGAAACGGATACTGGTGCTGGATATGCATTGACACCGGCACCAGATTCATCCTCGACATGTGCCTAACCCTCGACAGAATGCTACCATCAGGAATCGAATTCTTCGAAAGAATCAAATCCTTTACCAACCAAGAACCAGAAGTCGTCGCCACAGACGGACTCCTAGCATACAACAACTGCCTAAACACCTACTACCCAAACACCACCCACCTCAAACTAAAACTCATAAGCCTCAAACCCAACACCTCCTTCATCGAACGCTACAACGGAACAGTCAAAAACAGAACAAAAACCATGAGATGCTTCGACTCCTTCAACCCCTGCCAAAACACTCTTACAGCCTTCCAAATCTACTACAACTTCCTACGACCACACGAAGCACTAAACGGACAAACACCAGCACAAGAAGCAGGAATACAAACAGAATTCCCAAAACGATGGATCTCCCTTATAAACCAAGCCAGAATGCACAGCTTAACAACTAAACATCAACTATAAGTTAACAGATATGGTGAAGCTACTGTGTTCAATTTCATAATTCCTTTACAGTTTAAAAACCAGGCAAAATTCCTGCTTTTTGGTGATCTTTATGGCAAAACTTAACGAAAAAAAAGACGTTGGATTATAAAGCAGTACAGAGGGGGCCGAG
>ERZ1292623.1608-Hain-H51-01um-R1-1608-length-21359-cov-21_pt1 | contig 21359 bp, 24 predicted proteins | sample MGYA00564398_ERZ1292623 | MGnify/ENA primary metagenome ERZ1292623 (study PRJEB36523, sample SAMEA6512633) | groundwater metagenome | collected 2019-01-07 | study: AquaDiva: Metagenomics assemblies of 32 groundwater samples | reverse complement strand
AAAATCTTTTGATTTTTAAGCTTGTCATTTTCACAGAAAATGCCAAACAATAAAACAAAAGGATCTAAGGTTGAAAGAGAATTGTATCAGATGTTTATAGATAATAATTATAGGGCAGTTAGAGTTGCTGGAAGCGGAACTATGGATAATGCTGATTGTGATATTATTGCTGGAAAAAAAGGTAATAAAAAATATGCTATTGAAGTCAAAGCAAGTAAAAAACCAGTAAAATATATTTCAAAAGATCAAATAGATAGGTTTATGACTTTTTCGGAGATATTTGGATTAAAACCAGTTATTGCCTTAAGATTTAATCATATAGGGTGGTTTTTTATTGATCCAAAATATTTGGAAGATAGTGGAAAGAATTTTGTAATTAGTTTAGAAAAAGCTAGAGATAAAGGAGAAAGATTTGCGCAATATTTCATAGAATAAACTAGCTTCTAACAATAACAATTTTTAAAAAAATAAGTTTCTTCTAAATACTATGAAATATTTATTTTTCTTGTTTGTAATTTTTAATATTGCAATTGTTTCTGCAGAAATAAACTATGAGATAAATTTTGATGATGATGAGATAGTTAATAGTAAAGAATTTAATATTTATGTGAAAATTAATGGAGAAAATGATAAGGTTTACGATGGTAAATTATGGATTGAAAAAGAAGGGAATATAATAAGTGAAAGATATGATAGCGAGAATAATTTATGGAAATCTAGTTATTATTATCTGAATCAATATTTTGAGAATGGAAAAGAACAAGAAGTTAAATTAAGAATAAACAAAAAATATGAAGATTTTTATGGAGATGCCTATATTCATTTTAAAATAAGAGATAAAAAAGAGATCAAAGAAGAGATTGTGATAATAAAAAATAAAGAAAAAAAAGAAACTAGTAAAAATAAAAATTTTGATAATGATAATAAAAATAGTGAAATAGAAGATAAAAAAGATGGTATATCTCAAAATAATATTAAAGAAGATTCTATTGAAGAGATTAATAATATTAAAGAAGAAATTAGAATTGAACCAATAATTCTTGGTAAAAAGTTTAATTCAGAAGTCGCAAATTTAGATGATAAAATTATCTATAAGTCAGAACAAATGAGAATGGTTGATTATTCGATTTATAGTTTTAGTGTTTTATGTGTTTTATTAGTTGTATTTATTATATGGAAGAAGTTGTAATTAGAATTTATAGATCTATTATTTAATTAAAATAGTATAAAATTATTGTATACTATATTACCTTCAAATTTAAAAAGGTTTTTTGTTTTTTTATTTAATGAATAAAATAAGAGCTTTATTTATTTTTGAAATATTGGGAAAACCTCCAGAGCATGTTAAAGATAGTTTAGAGAAGATTATTGATGAGTTAGCTAAACAAAAGGGATTAGAAGTTGTAAGAAGAGAAGTCCATGAACCAAAAATCGTTAACGAAGAAAATAAAAATGATAAGAAAGAAACTAATGAAAACAGTCTATATAGCACTTTTGCCGAAGTGGAAATAATTACTGAAGATTTAAAATTAATTATGGCAATTGTTTTAAATATGCTCCCTTCTCATGTTGAAATATTAGAACCTTCTGATTTTAATATTAAAAATTTTGATTTAAGCAGTTTAATGACTGAACTAACTATAAAGATGCATAAATATGATGAAATTGCAAAAGTGTTGATTTTAGAAAGAAATGATTTATTAAGAAGATTAAATAATAATGAAAAAATTATTAGAGAATCTGGAAATGGAGAATGAGACTAAATATTATCCAACTTTCCACTGACTTCTTTTCCTTCCATCCTTCTTTTATATCTGGATTTCTTCTCTTCTAATATATCTTCTGGAGATTCTAGATTCCTTTTTCTTCTTATTTTAATTATTATATAAATTATCATTAGAATTAATACAATAATAAGAATTATTCCTATGATTTTGGAATATGATTCAGATGATTTCTCTTCACATAATCCTATACAGCAATTTCCCTCTAAACTATTAATGGTATCTCCATTGCAAGTTTCATCTGAATTACAAATATTTCCTATTTGAGAACAACTTAAAATATTTGTACTAATATTATTTGTAGGGTTTGTAGAATCTATAACTTTAATTTCAGTTTCATTTTTTGTAATAATAAACTTAATAGGAAGATAAAAATCTTTGTTATTTGTACTTGCTTTTATCTTTCCTGAAAATTTTTCTTCGACTTTATCTATAGTTATTGTTAAATTAACTATAGTAGTTTTATTAGATTCTAGAAATTCTATTTTTGAAGGATTAAATGAGACATTTATATCACTTGATAAAATTATATTTTCTAAATTTTTGCCTGTGGGATTTCTTATAACCACAACAAAATCATATCTGCTATTAGAGATTATTGTACCTTCAATTATATTTGGAATAAATTCTATTTCATAAATAGGTTCAAATTTATTCACTAAAAAAACTGGTATCTCGTAATTATTTATTATTAGTTTTGAGTTTTGTGAAGGTAATTTTGGTAATTTAAAATTTAGTGTTTCTTCTATTTGTTCTGTTAAAAATAATTTTTTTTCTTCGCCTGTTGCTTCAAACTTTGCACTGATTTCGGTATTTTTATATAAGCTTTTAACTTTTATAGAAAAATCATCTTTTGGTATTATAAATCCAGGATTGATATAAAGATCAGATTGATTTTTTAATTCTATTATTAAAGGTCTTACTATTAATTCATTTTTTATGATTCCTCTTTCAAGATATGAAGCATCTTTAATTCTAAGGGTAAAATTGCCAGGATAATTTGGCAAAATTGTATAAAAATAATAAGTATCTTTTTGTTTTGTTAGTCCTTTTATGACTGGTTCAGCGTGTACTTTTCCTTCTTTATAGATAAAGATATTATTCTCATTTAAAGAGATAAAATTCCCTGTAATTTGAGCCTGGAAAAGTTCTTGTGGTTGATAAGAATCTTTTGAATAAATTATTTCTATTGCTAAAATATTTGAAAAAGAAAATAAAAATATTAAAAATAATAAACATAAAATTAAACTCTTTTTCATTTCCTATGATAAGAATTATTATTAATAAATGTTTAGTTATTTTACTGATTAAAAGATAGATTTATAAGATTTAATGACTCTATGATTTTATGGAAATAAAGTTTAATAATGTATATAAAAAAGGTGTTCTCATTCCAAAGAATCCATTAAATTTAGAGGAAGATACAGAAGTAAAAGTAGTTCTGAAAGATGATTTATTTAATTATTTTTCTATTGCTGGTCAAGAAGATGATGTAGAAAAATTTTCTAGTGCTCAAAAAGAAATAATCCAAGATGATTAATCCAAAAAGAGGTGAAATCTGGCTTATTGACTGGTCTCCTGCAAGAGGTTCAGAACAAGATGGAATTAGACCATCTCTAATCTTACAATCTGATAAAGGAAATCTGAATTTTAATTATCATAATACAATAGTTTTAGCTATAACTACCAAAGGAAAAGAGATTCCTCTTCATATATTGTTAGAGCCTAATAATATTAATGGATTAACTGAAAAATCATTTATAAAATGTGGGTAGGTTCTTACAATTTCTAAAAATAGATTAGTGAAAAAGATTGGGAATATAGATAAGAATTTGTTTATTAAAATTGAAAAATCATTAAAATTGATTTTAGATTTTAAATAGTTTACTTACTAATTTTCCATAATGTCTTGAAAGCAACTTAGATGTAACAGAAGATTATTTACTCATATCTTTCAATTTTCTCATAGTCTCTTCGAAATCTTTATCTACTAAAGGAGATTTTCTTTGTATGCTTCTTTGAGGGATTCTTTGCTGAATTTGTGGCTGAAAAAATCTAGGAGGTTCTGGTCTATTAGATGGAAGATTAACTGGGCCTGATTTTAATCCAGATCTTCTTTTAAATATAAATATCTTTAATTGATTTCTAAAAATTATAGCTAATACAACTAAAATTATTAAAATTATAAGTAAAATTATTAACCAAAAATTGCTAGTTTTAGTTTCTGACTTTGGTCCGCAACAAATTTGACCTAAACTACATGAACTAGAATATCCTAATTTTTCTTCTTGAGAATCTGAACAAGAATCTTTACAAAAATAATTTAAAGATTCACATTCATTTTCAGTTTGAATAGCTGCGCAATCTCCAACACAACAAGAATTAGTATCTGAAGCAGTTTCCAATGAGCCAGAACATTCTTGATCTAAATTGCATATAAATCCTCCTTTTTCAGAACAGCTAGGTTTTTGTTGTTTTAATTTACAACATACTTGTGCAGCACTTGAACAATAAAAATTATCTAAAGCATCTGCAAGTGAACATTCTCCTATTTGAACACAAAAATTTCCAAAATCTTGACAATAAGTTAATCCGCCACTTCCTCCAGAAAGAACATTAGGATTTTTTGACCAACCAGTATGCAAAATAAAAGCTGTGTCTGACTGCCAACATCCATTTTCTTTTTGAACTTTTAATAAATATTTTTTAGCTGATTCTCCCGCATCTGAATTTAAAGATTGTAAAGCTAATAAAGCTAAAGCAGTATCATAGAATTTATTTCTACTTTCGTCCCAGAAACTTCCAGATTTTTGCAAGTTTATTAATTCAGAATAATATTCATCTTCGTTGGTTAATATATATAGTATTGCTGATGGGATAAATTTTCTATTTTCTGCTCGATCAGACATAGAAGTTAAATAAGGTATCAAAGGTGTTGTTTCTTTTCCAGCTTTTTTTAATACTAAAGAAGCCCATAAAGTTCCCTCATAGTCGCATTCATTTCCCGTTTTAAGACAGAACGAATTAACTGTTTCAGTTATTGAATCAAATTCAGAAGCAGATTTAGTCTCGCTTGAAACATAAAATACATTACTTCCTGGCTTTTGGTATAATAAGGCAGTTATAAAATTTTTATCACAAGAAATTGTATAATTTTTTTTAATATCATTTATTTGAAACCAATAGTCATTATAAGCTCTTGACAACCCATCTGGAAGAGAGCCTGATATTTTTTTATTGTCTTCTACAATAACAGATTTTCCGTTTATAGTGCATGTTGTTTTGTTGTTGGAATCTATTTCTAAATACCAAGTAAGTCCTGTTTCTATTTTTTTATTTTCTAAAAGATAATTTATCTCTTTGTCTATATCTTTCCCTATATGTTGTAAGGCTAAAGAAGCTAAAGCTGTCGATTTTATATTACAAGTTCCAACATCTGAATCTCCCCAACAATTATTTTTTTTGAGAGTATTTAAAGTGGACAGACAAGATGATTGAATAGAAGAATCATAAGCTCCAGCTAAAAGATTAAATGAAGCTTGTTTAGTACTTTTAGTTGCTCCGCAATTACTTCCAACTTCTTTTTCAAAACAAGCATAAGCTTTGCTTATAGCAGTATTTTCTTCCTCTTGTGCAAATATGGAAGACATTAAAGAGAGAAGAAATAATATTATAAATATGAACAATACACTCTTTTTTAATTTCATAATTAATGAAAGATATTGTGGTATTTAAATTTTAGGATGTGATATATAAAAAAATTTAGTTTAGAAAATTAATTTGATATTGAAAAAGTGGGCTCTGTTGAAAAAGGCCCTTAGGTAAAAGTTAATCCACCTAGAGGATGTGTATCTTTTGAGGTGATACACATGACAAAGTCATGTAAACTAATTAAAAAACTTGAGCATTTACTCAAACAACTAAATTGCAGGAATTATCTGCACCATTTTGGACCTAAAAAATACAAATCATTTTCTCATCATAAAATATTTTTTAATAGAATATCCGACGGGATTTTTTGTTTCCATTGCAAGTTTATCTGGTTTGTCTACTCCAAGCTCTTTGTAAATAGGATTGTTAAAATTAGGGGGAAGTCTGTTTGGATTTTTTTTATACCAAGATAATTGAGAGATAATATATCCTTTTTTTATTGGAATATAATTTTTCTCGTTCCATTCAAAAATTCTCTTCTCTATTTCTAAATCAGAAAGTCCTAGTGACTTAAAAAAACTTATTAAAATCATTAAAGCTCTTTTTCTTCCATCATGCTTCATTCCTTGAAGGAGAAGTTTTATTTGAGGAGGAAAAATCTCTTCAGAAGGATTAGATATTTGTATTTTTTTAAAACCCGAATCTTTTTTATTTTCTATAGGAAGATTTTTAGATAAATATTCTTTTTTCTCCTGAATAATTAATTCTTCTTGTTTTTTTTGTTCATACCAATCTAAAGCTTGCAATAATAAATTTTTAGCTTCATTTTCTTTAGGTTTGTTATAATAATTTCTAACTTGAAATTTAAATGGTTTTGCGTCTGATATCTGAAAATCTTCTATTTTATCTTTTTCTATAACTATAGAAACTAAAGCAGTTTTCTCATGTAGAGAATAGGGCATTCTAAAAAGATGTCTAGGAGATACTAATACTAAATCTGCTTCTATTAAAATTTCTGATTTTTGCTTAAATTTTGCAAACATTTCAGGATTATCCTTAAAATTAAAATTACAGTAATCACAAAATAAAATCTCTTCCTTAAATAATTCAGTCATATCTTTTCTGCAATTTTCATTAGGACACTTAGGAATTCTATTCTTTCCTATTCTTATTACTTCAATATCATTACAACTCTGACAAATCCAAGTTATCTGAAATTTTTTAATTGCTTCTCTATTGCATGATAAGCATTCATCTATAATTAATTCTGACTCTTTTTTTTCGGTTTTTTCTGCAAGCTCCTTTAAGCTTTGATTTTGAAAAATATATTCAGTTAATCTTGGTTTTATCATATTATCTAAATATTGGCATATCATCTTTGGCCATTCTGGAAACATATCTTTTGTTTTTTGATTGTATACCTCTTTTGGAAAAGCTTCCCAAGGAATTATTATATGAAATCCTTTTGAACCTGAAAATTTCACTCCTAAATTCTTTATACCATGAAATTCTAAAGCTTCTATTAATAGTTTAGCATATATTTTACTATATTCTAAATATTTACTGTCTATATCAAGAAGCAAGTCCCATCCTTCCCTTAATTCATCGAATTCTTTTCTTGAAAGTTCTAAATTTATTTCTAATGGATCTTTCCATAATTCTTGAGAGCAATGAAAAGAAGTAGCTCCTCTTTTTACGTGTTCTAATATGTCATTTTGAAATTGAAATGTATCAGGTCTTTTCCCAAAACTTTCGTAATATCTAGGAACAACTTCTCTTTTTTCTGCAAATTCATAAAGAAATCTTTTTATTTCTGGTTGAGAATAATAAATAGTAACAATTTCTCTTATTCTATTCTCTTTAAAACTTTTCTCATTATTATCCATATCTTTGTAATATTTTTATTTTTATATACTAACCTATTCTGAATTATAATAATATTTAAAAGTAAGTTGAGTTTTTAGTTGATATGAAGCTGAAGATAGAAAATCCAAAAATATTTTCAGATGTTGTATCAATAATTTCTGAGATTGTTTTAGAAGTTAGAATAAAAGTTAAAAATGATGGATTAAGTATAACTGCGATAGATCCTGCAAATGTGGCTATGATAATATTTAAACTTCCTATAGAATATTTTTCTGAATATGAAAGTGAAAATGAAGAGATTTTAGGGGTTAGTTTAGAAAATTTGAAGGCTGTTTTAAGAAGAATAAAATCTGGGAGTATTTTAATTATAGAAAAAGAAGATAATAGTTTAAAATTGACTATTCAGGATAAAATAAAAAAAGAATTTAATTTGGCGTTAATTGATATCGAAGAAAATGATAAGCCTGTTCCAAATTTGAGTTTTATAAGTAAAATCGAGATGGCAAGTTTGGATTTTTCTGAAGCCATAGAAGATTGTGCTGTAGTTGCTGATAGCTGTAGTTTTATTTCAGAATCAAATAATTTTGTTATAAAAGCGAGAGGTAGTTTAAATTCGTTTAAATCTCAATTTAATGACGAAGTGAATATTATTGCTGAAAAAGCTGAAAGTAAATATTCCTTGGAATATCTACAAAAGATGATAAAAGCGTCTAAATTGACTGAGAAAGTAATATTAAATTTTGGAGAAGATTATCCTTTAAAGTTAGAATTTAATAATAATAAAATGAATTTATCTTTTATTTTGGCTCCAAGAGTTGAAACTGGAAATTAATCGAGGCTGTTTTTTTATTATATATTTTAATATGAAAAGCAGAATACTTATATAGTAATTATAGTTATAGTATAATATGGAAAAAACAACTATACAAGTAAATAATCAGACTTTAGGAAGATTAAAGACGCTAAAGAATTTTAAAAGACAGTCTTATGATGAACTACTTAATAATTTAATAGATAATTCTGAAGAAGAAGTTTTATCTAAAGAAGAAATTGAAGAAATACAAAAAGGGCTTGAAGATGTTAAAAGAGGAAAGATGAAAACTATAGAGCAAGTTGCAAAAGAACTTGGAGTAATATTAAAATAAAATGTTTCATATAGAAATAACTGAAACTGCAAAAAGTTTTCTTAAAAAATTGGATAAAAAAGATTCTGAAATAATATTGAACAAAATTTATTCAATTAGAGAGAATCCTTACCGATTTTTAAAAAGATTGCAAGGTGAAAAACTTTGGAGATTAAGAATAGGAGAATATAGAGCCGTTATCGATTTAATAATTTCTATGAATAAAATTATTGTCGTAAGAATAGGCCATCGCAAAAATGTTTACAATAAATAGTAGAATAATTATCTAGCTCCAAGAGTGGAGACTGGAAATTAGAATTAATCAAGGAATATGATGACTTCCAAAATTATCTGGGAAAGGAGTATCCATTCTTCTTTCTTTCTCTTCCTCTATATATTTTATTTCTTCATATCTTGAATGATATCTAGGATACTTTTTACAAAGCTCTAAAACTAACCTGTTAAGTTCATCAAAATGATTTGATCTTTCATTTTGTGGGATAAAGTAATTTCCATTAACTTTTTCTCTTTCCTTTTCTATTCTTCCTCTTAAATTGTAATAAGCCTCATAAGTTATATCATATTCTTTATTAGTAGCTGTTTCATATTTTTCTTTAGATTTTTTTATAGATAAATCTATAGAATCAGTTATTATTTTTAATCTAGTTTCAACTCCCATTAATCCTCTACTATATGTTTATCATATTTAATTTTTCTTTCTAAGAAGTCAAGAATATAATCTCTATTATTTCTTAAATTTTCAATTATTCCATCTTCATAATTTTGATAATGTTCTGGAAAATATTTAGAAATAAATTCATTCTCTCTTAAAATAATTATAGATTTAATATCAATTTGCATTTCTAAATTTATTAATAAATTAAAGTATAAAAGTTTTTGTATAATTTCCTATTCTTAAAAAGATTTATAAGTAGGTAATACTAAGTAATATTAAATAATTTAAAATATTAATTAGTAATATAAAGTAATATATTAAAAATTGTTGATAAATGAAAGCGAGAATTTCTGCAACTATAGAAGAGAAAAATAAGAGATATTTAGACAGCTTATTAAAAGATAGGAAGTATAGAAATAAATCTCATATAATAGATAGTGCTATAGAATTATTAAAAGAGAAAGAGGAGAAAAATGAGAAATAAAATTGTATTCTCGCGTTTCACTTTTGCTATTAATAATATTTTGTCAAAATCGAAACGCTCGCAAGTAACAATATTCATAATATTAGGATTAATAATTGTTGTTGGATTTTTGATAGTGTTATTTTTATTTAATCCTCCAGAAATTAAATTAGTAGATGAAAATAATCCTCAAGCTTTTATAGAGAGTTGTACAAGAGAATCTGTTGAAGAATCAATAAGTTTGTTAAGTAAAAGAGGGGGGGATATTAATCCTATTGGATATATTAGTTATGATGGAGATAATATAGCTTATTTATGTTATAACGAAGAATTTTATGAATCCTGTGTTAATCAAAGACCTTTGCTTGTAGAGCATATTGAAAAAGAAATTACAAATTACATAACTCCTATTATTGCAGAATGTTTTTACGATTTGAAATCTAAATTAGAGAAAAGATATGATGTAGAAGAATCTCAAATTATTGTAAAAACAAAATTAGAGCCAGAATATGTTTCTGTAATAATTAATAAGAATTTTAAAACAATAAGAAAAGAAGAAGTAAGAGAATTTAGTGAATTTAGAATGAATTTAGTTCATCCTATTTATGAATTTGCTAAAATATCTATGGAAATTGTCAATCAAGAGATAAGATATTGTAATTTTGATGAGTTAGGATTTAATATATTGCATCCTAAATATGATGTAAGAAAATTTATTACTGGAGACTCTGATATAATTTATAATATAAAAGATGTTGAAACAGGAGAACAATTTAAGTTTGCTGTAAAAAGCTGTACTTTACCTGTAGGATTTTAAAATGAATAAAAAATATTTTACAAATAAAGCGTTAATGAGTTATTTTCAAATATTAATTATGATAATTAGTTTGTTTTCTTTTTCATATTTATATAATGGATTTAATAAAAATATAAATTATAAGAATATATTTAATAATTTAGGAAAATATATTCTGGAAGAATTAGAAAAAGGATTTGTAAGCGCACAAGTTAGTGGAGATGGATGTTGTGAAATAAATAAAAATGGAAATACTTGTCAGAATACTAATTTAGCAAATTGTGATTTAAAAGGAAAAACTGCTCCAACAAAATGTGAAAATACTGATTTCTGTGAAAGAGGATGTTGTATAAGTCCAGATAATGGATTATGTAATAAGAAAACATCTAAAATTGATTGTGAAAAATCTGGAGGGAAATATGAAAAAGGAGAGAATTGTAATATAAATGAATGCAGAAATGGATGTTGTATAATAGGAGGAGAAAGTATATGGACTACAGAAAATAATTGCAAATTTGAAGGTAATACTCAGAATAAAGATCTCCCAACTGAATGGCAACAGGATGTAGAATCTGAATTGCAATGTTTGTTTAAATCTGAAGCAAATAAAAATGGAGCGTGTGTTTTTGATTCAGTGAAAGGAGATAAAAAATGTGTGCTAACTAGTTTAGATGATTGTGTTAAAAGAACTGGAAGTGAAACAAATTTTGTAAAAGATGTTTTTTGTTCAGATAAAAATTTGAATACAATTTGTAAAGCTAAAGATCATAAAGGATGTGTTAATGGAGAAGAAGATGTTTATTGGTTTGACAGTTGTGGAAATAAAGAAGATCCGGCACAAGATTGTGATTTTTATAGAGGAAGTTACTGCGGTAAAGAATTAAATGAATATGTATGTAAAGATATAAGATGTGATACCAATGGAGATAAAATTAAAGATAGAGCTAATGGAGAAAGCTGGTGCAGTTATGACGCAGCAATTGGAAATGGAAAAGATACAGCGGGAAGTAGACATGTAAAACATATTTGTAATATGGGAACAGAAAGAATTGCCCCATGTGCAGATTATAGGAATGAAATTTGTGTTCAAGAAGATGCTAATATTGAAGGAAAATCATTTAGCCAAGCAGCGTGCAGAGTTAATCAATGGAGAACTTGTTTAGATTTTAATAAAATAAAAGATCAAGGAAGTATGACAAATAAATGTGAACAAAATCCAGATTGTTGGGTTAAGCATATTGCGATGGGAGGGAGTTTTGATTTTAAAGTTTGTCTGCCAGAATATCCTCCGGGATTTGATTTATTATCAAATAATTTATATGATGAAGATGGAAATTTAAATGAAGAAAATTATTATAAAGCAAGTGCGGCTGATGGTATTTGTGATATTGCTAGTTTAAAATGCACTGAAACGTGGATATGTTCTATTTTTGGATGTATATGTTCAGATAATTGTGATTGTCATACCGAAAAATTTACTAGAGAGATGAATGATTTTTGCACTGCTTTAGGAGATTGTGGAGCTTATATAAATTATATTGGAGAAGGAACAGATAGCGGATATTCTTTGAAAGCAGTTGGGGGAGGTGGGCCTCCAAGATTATCAAATGCAGATATGGGACATTCAAAATATGCTTCCATTCCTTCGAAGCCAGCACCACCAGGAGATATATCTTTCTTTAATAATCTTAATTCAGAATCATTTCCAGAAATTACAAAAAAAGATAATAGTAGTTTAACTGCTTTTGAAAAAGAATTACTTGCTTCTGCTGGAGCATATGGAAATCCATTATTATTAGAAATTTTAAAACAAAATGCTGATAATGCCTCTGAAATTAATATTAATAATATTCCTTCTGGGAAAATTGAATTATCTAAATTTACTGGAGCTATATCAAGTGCCAAAGCAGGAATTATAGCTCAAATAGGAAAATATGATAAAGAAACAAAAGATTATTCTATGATTGCAGCTATGATTGCCGGTTTAATTGCATACGTAATAACAAGTAGCATAATGATATCTATGATTGCGGCATTGTTAGGATTTTTGTTAGGATTATTTTGGATAATACAAGTAGATATTTATTTTACATGTATGCCTTGGGATCCTCCGGATGGAGGCAAGGATTGCAATAAATGTAATAATTTAGAAGTTCCATGTACAGAATACAGATGTGAAAGTTTAGGGCAATTATGTCAAATAATAAATAAAGGCACAGGAAATGATTTATGTGTAGCAAAACCTGCAAACGAAACTTTGCCGATGATAAAACCATTTGAAAATGCAATTACTAAAGGATATAAATATCATAATGTAGGTGCTGATGGATTTGAAGTTGTGAATATTACAGACAATGGTTGTTTAGAACCTTATGAACCAGTAGATATAGGAATAAAAGTAGATCCTTTTGCAAAATGTAGAATCGGTCCTGATTCAAAAGCAAGTTATGAAGAAATGAGTGATAGTTTTGGTCCTAAAGGAAATAATGTACTTCCTGCTCATTTATTAAAATTATTTTTTCCTAGTCCTGAAGCATTTAGAAATGTTTATAATTTAACTGATGAACAAATAAAAGTTTTAGGAAAAATTGATTATTATGTCAAATGTAAAACTGCAAGCGGAAAATCAAATCCCGAACCTTATCATATTAAAATATGTATAAAACCTGGACCAGATTTAACTCCTCCAAGAATTATAATAGCAAAACCAACAAGTGGAAATTATATTAAATTTGGGAATACCGAAGAGAATGTTATCTTTTATGTTAATGAGCCAAGCGAATGCAAGTATAGTTTGGAAGATAAAAAATTTGATGATATGGAAAATAAAATGAATTGTGATATTAATCCTGCAAATTATACATTATATGGATTAGCATGTGAAACTAAATTAACAAGTTTAGATAAAAATAATAAATTTTATATTAGATGTAGAGATATTTCAGATAATAAAAATACTATGGAGCAGAGTTATATATATGAAATTAAAAAAAGTGAAACTAAATTAATTATAGATGAGATAATTCCTAGAAATGGGGAAAGTGTTGAAAATTCTGTTGAACCAGTAAGTTTAAAATTTAGATTGAGAACGAGCGGAGGAGCAAATAAAGGAGAATCAATTTGTAATTGGGAAGGAAATGGATATGGAGATCAATTTAGATATAAAGATAAAAATGGGTCTAATGTTCATGAATATGATGTTAACTTAGCTCAAGGAAATTATTTAATTAATTTTAAATGTGAAGATCAAGCTGGAAATATAGCTGAAAATTCCAGTTCTTTCAAAATTAGTATTGATAAATTTGGCCCTAAAATAACTAGAATATATTTTGATAATGGATTAAAAATAGTTACAAGTGAAGAAGCCGAATGTAAATACAGTTTCATGAGAAATTTTGAATATGAAAATGCTACAAAAATGGGAAGTGATAAATTTAATCATTTTGCTGGATTTGATTCTAAAACTTATTATGTACAATGCCAGGATATTTTAGGAAATAAAGGAGGTAGAATAAAAGTTAAACCTTATTCAGTTAAAAGCTAAATAAATTTATAAATAAAAATAGATTAAACTAAATGAGAAAAAATATGAAAACAAAATTTGAAAATGTTAATAAAATAACTAAAGAAATATCGATAAATAAAAATGTTAAAGCTATTTATTTATTTGGAAGTTATGCTACTGGAAATATAAAACCTCTTTCAGATATAGACCTATGTATAATTGGAAACCTTAAAGAAAAAGATAAGCTTAAAATTGCTGGGTATATCTCAGATAATTTAGATATATCTTTTTTTGATGAACTTCCTATTTATATCAAATTTAGGGTTTTTAAATATGGAAAACTTCTTATTGTTAAAGATGAAAAATTTTTGCGTTTAATTAAACTTAATACATTAAACCAGTATAGAGATTTTAAGCCCATAATATATAAAAGAATAAAAGAGGTATTTGAAAATGTATGATAAAGAAAGAATAAGCATTATTATTGAAGATATTAAGAAATATTCTCAAAAATTAAGAGAAAGGAATATAAAAAAATTGTCTGATTTAGATGATCTTAACTTCTATGCTTGTTCAATGATAATATTTTCAATTCTTAACAAAACAATTGATTTAGGCGACGAGATAATAGACTCTAAGAAATTTGGCTTTCCTTCTGAAATAAAAGATATTTTTATATTACTTGGGGAAAATAAAGTAATAAATAAAAAAACAGAAGAAAAATTAAAAGACCTGATTAGATTAAGAAATAAAATTGCACATAGATATGGATCGATTAATAAAGAAGATATATTTAAAGCTATAGAAGATATTAAAATTGTTGAAATGTTTGTTAGCGAGGTAGTTGAATATATTAAAAAGAATGAGAAATAAAATTAAATGGATATCTAATAAATTTATAAACAAGATGAACATTAAATAAAAAGATGGAAATAAAAAAGAGGTATTCGCGTTTCACTTTTGTAGATAAAAATATTTTCACAAAATCGAAACGCTCACAGGTTTCTGTATTTATAATTTTGGGAATATTAATATTAGTAGTATTAGTTTTGTTGTTTGCTAGAGATAGCAGGTTTGATAAAATATTTACTAGTAAAAGTCCTTATCAAGAAATTGAAGAATGTATTAAAGGTTCTATAAAAGAAGGATTAAATATTTTAAGTTTGCAAGGGGGGGTTATAGAACCTAAAAATTATATTTTATATAAGGGGAATAAAGTTGATTATGTTTGTTATTCTGAAAATGATTATGAGAAATGCGTAATGCAAAAACCAATTATAATAAATACTATTAAAGATGAATTAGCAAAATATTCTAAACCAAAAATTAAAAATTGTGTTGAAGATGTTAAATCTAGATATGAAAAAAAAGGATATATCATAACTATGAAAGAGCCTGAGATAAATATTGATTTGGTTCCTGATAATGTTTTAACTGATGTTAGTTTAAATTTAGTAATTCAAAAAAGCAATACTGAAAATTATAATGAGATAAAAACAGGAATTAAATCTAAAATTTATAATTTTGCTTTAATTGCGAGTTCTATAAGTCAATGGGAGACTAGATATGGGGATAGTGAGACTTTAAATTATATGTTATATTATCCTTCTTTAAAGATTGAAAAGAAAAAACAAAGTGAAGGAAGCACCATATATATTTTAACTGATAGAGACAGCGATGAGAAATTTTATTTTGCCTCAAGAAGTTTAGCAGTTCCTGCAGGATTGATAAAATGAAAAAAATATTTTTCTTGATTATATTGGGAATTTTAATTTTTAGTTCTATTAGTTTTATTATTGCCCAAGAATTTAATGTATGCTGTGAGAAAACAAAAAGCGGAGCATGGTGCCAGAATACAAAAGATGATCAATGTGATGATAAATTTAGGAAAACACCGACGAGTTGTGATGCTACTAGTTATTGTAAGTTAGGAGTTTGTATAGATTCTGCTGAAGGATTATGTATGGAAAATACTCCTCAAAAAGTTTGTGAAATTTCTAAAGGGACTTGGGTAGAAAATAGTGAAGAAATTCCTCAATGTAATTTAGGATGCTGTAATATAGGAAATCAGGCAAGTTTTGTTACATTAACTAGATGTAAAAGATTATCTTCATTATATGGATTAGAAACTAATTTCAAAACAGATATTAAAGATGAAGCTAGTTGTATATTAACTTCTTATTCAAGTGATGTTGGTGCTTGCGTTTTTGAAAAAGAAGGAGGAAAGAGTTGTAAGATTGCAACAAGGGGAGATTGTTCAAAAGGAATAAATAATAGTACTGAAATTAAAACAGAATTTTTTGAAGATTATTTATGTAGTAATGATGAATTAGCTACCGAATGTGGTCCTACTGAACAAACAACTTGTGTCGAAGGAAAAGATGAAATTTATTTTAAAGATAGTTGTGGAAATTATGCAAATATTTATGATGCAAATAGAATTTATTCTAAAGATCCTAGTTATTGGCAGAAAATAGTAAAAAAAGAAAATTCGTGTAATCCAAAAGATTCTAAGGGGAATGCTGGAAGTAAAACCTGTGGAAATTGTAATTATTTATCTGGAAGCATTTGTAAAAAAGGACAAGCAACTTATGGAAATTTAGCGTGTAAAGATTTGAATTGTTATAAAACTGAAAATGGAAAAAATTACAAGAATGGAGAGAGCTGGTGTTTGAATGAAGGGACAAGTGATAATGGACAAGATACAGTAGGAAGTAGATTTTATAGACATGTTTGTATTAATGGAGAAGAAACTATAGAACCCTGTGCTGATTTTAGAAATGAAGTTTGTATTGAGGAAAGTTTAAGTACAAGTCAAGGAAGTTTTATCGAGGCTGCATGCAGAGCTAACAGATGGGTAGATTGCATTGATCAATTAGAACAGGATGATTGTGAAAATACAGACAAAAGAGATTGTTATTGGATAGAAGGAGTTCATTATGATGGAAGTAATAGCAAAACAATTGCAGATCAAAAAGTAGATACAAAAGTACAAGTACAAAAAGTGCAATTAGCAGATAGTGATCCGAAAAAAGAAAATACTGGAATATTAAAGGGTGGAGGAATATGTCTGCCAAGACATCCTCCAGGATTAGAACATTGGAAAGAAGGAAATGCTGGAAATATTTGCAGTTTAGCAAATTCAAGACAAACAATAAAATATGAAGAAGGATTATTTGGAAATAAAAAATGTAAAGAAAATTGTGAAGTGTTAAGCGCTCAATGGGTTAATAATATGAATAAAATTTGTGTCAGCTTAGGAGATTGCGGTAATTATGAAAATTTAGCTGGAAGAAGCACTGACGATGGAATTGTTGTAAAAGATAATGGAGTTAGTAGAAAAATAAGCCAGGGAATAGTAAGTGATGCTGAAACTGAAGAAAAAGGATTTTTAGGAGGATTATTTGATTAATGAAAGCTCAAGAAAATAATTTTAAAAGATTTAAATTAAAAAATTTGAAATGTTATTTTATTATTCTAAATTTAATTTTAAGTATAATCGCTTTTGGAGGATTAGCGAGTGCACCAGGTGGAATTAGATTTGAATTTTCTGATAGTAATCCTGGAACTGAAAAAAGAGTTGATGATCTAACTACTACTCCTGTTCCATCTGGAACTGGTAATGAATTACCTACTGAAGATAGTAAGGAAGTTGGAAGTGGAGAAGAAGGAGGTGGTGATGGTTCTAATGATGATGATTCTAGTAAAGATAATGAGCCTGGAGGTGATAGACCACCAGTTAATGTAAATGGGGGTGGTGGAGGTGGAGGAACTAATGGAGTTATTGGGGGTTTTTTAAATAATCAATTGATAGGAAATGCAATTTATTATGGAGGAGCTGGCGCTGGATTGTTTGGAATAATAGGAGGATTAGCTGGAGGAGATAATGGGGGACAATGGGGAGCTTTAGCTGGAGCAGTTGGAGGAATAGTTACTGCGTTAGCTATCCATGGAGGAGCATCGCAAACAGATGCACTTATTCTTGGATTGATTACAGCAGGATTAATATTTATATTTACATATAAAAAATCAAATGTAGAAGTTACAGAATTTTATTGTTTGCCTTGGCAAGCCCCTGTTGGAGGAAATGATTGTGAGTTATGCAATAAATTTGAAGAGTGCAGTGAATATACTTGCAGAAGTTTGGGACAAGCATGTCAAATAGTTAATGCAGGAAGCGAAGAACAAAAATGTGTCTGGCAAAATCCCCAAGATGTAAATAGTCCTATAATTAAATTTAAAGAAGTAAGCAAAGGTTATAATTTTAAACCTTTTAATAGTGTAAGACCTCCTTCAACTGGAGTTATAATTAAACCTGATAAAGGAGAATGTGTGAAAGCTTTTTTCCCTTTAAGTTTTACATTTGAAACTAATGAACCTGCACAATGTAAAATAGATTATGTTCTAAAAGATGATTATGAGAAGATGAATTTTTTTGTTAATGGAAGTAATTTATTTGTATATAATCATACTGAAAAATTATCTTTACCTGGCCCTGAAGCTTTAAATTCAGAAAATCCAGAATTAAAAAATAATGGAGAGTATACTTTATTCATAAGATGTCAGGATGCGAATGGTAATTTTAATCAAGATGCATATAGCGTTAATTTTTGTGTTGAGAAAGGACCTGATACAACTCCGCCTATGATCAGCGAGGTAAATATTCCTTCTGGAAACCCTGTAAGATTTAATCAAAGCAGTTTTGATTTAGAAGTTTATGTTAATGAACCAAGCGAATGTAAATGGAGTAGAACAGATCAGAATTATGATAATATGGAAAATAAAATGAATTGTGATACAAAAGTGTTTCAGATGAATAATAAAAATTTATACACGTGCAGAACAACTTTAACAGGAATACAAGACAGAAAAAACAATGATTATTATTTTAGATGTAAAGATCAGCCTCAAGAAAAAGAAGGTGATAGAAATGTTAATGTTCAAAGTTATCCTTATAGATTAATAGGAACTCAACCTTTGAACATATTAGAAGTTAAACCAGAAGGAATAATTAAAGGATCTGCTGATGTAATTCCTGTAAATCTTGAAATAAAAACTGATAATGGATATGAAAATGGAAATGCACTTTGTTATTATTATAATGATAAAAATAATCTGCCTCCTAAAAAAGATGAGGATTACGTTTTATTCCACGATACAAAATCTAGTATTCATTTACAAAGACAAGATTTAGTAAAAGGAGATTATGTTTATTATTTTAAATGCGTTGATTTAGGTGGAAATGTAGATTATAAATCTACCAGCTTCAAAGTTGAAACAGATAGAAACGCTCCGAATATTGTAAGAGTTTATAGAGAAACTGAATTAAAAATAATTACAGATGAAAAAGCAGAATGCAGTTATTCTTATACTGACTGTAATTTTGAGATTGAATCTGGAATTAAAATGACTAGTGTTGATAATTATATACATAATTCCGAATGGGTCTTAAATAAAAATTATTATATAAGATGCAATGATAAATATAATAACCAGCCATTCCCTAACACATGTTCAATAATAGTCAGACCATCACAGTTTTTGGAGTATAAAACAGATAAAGATGAATGGTCGTTTAATTTTTAATTGGTATTAAGGATACCATTTTATTGGTATGTTTATGAATATAGGAATGTTTTTAAATACCATTTTATTGGTATGTTTATGAATATAGAAAAATATATTAAAAATAATTTTATTAGTAAAATAGTTGAAACCGAATTAGATAGATATATAAATTTTTTTAATAACTCTTATAAAGATAATTTAGAGCATTCTAAGTTCGTTTTAAATAATTTTCCAAGATGGAGCATAATATCAGGATATTATGCTATGCATGATATAACAAAATTATTTCTTGTTAAGAAATTTGGGATAAAAATAGAAAATAAGGTTCATAAAACAACGATTATTATTTTTAAAGAAATAATAGAAGATAAAGAAATATTAAATTTATTAGAATTAGGATATGAAGAATTTATTAAAATGGCAAATGATTTGTCAGAAGCAAAAAAAGAAAGATTGAAACTGCAATATTATACTGGTTCTGAATTTATGGCTAAAGAATATAAGAAAAAAGCTGACATATTTTTGAATGAAGTAGTTAATCCTTTTGTAAGTAAATTGAATAAGCTAATAAAATGATTTCAAATATTTTTGATAAGAATGTAGTAAGAGTAATATCTTTTTTTATGATTAGTCCTGGCAGCAGATATACAAGATTAGAAATTAAAGAAAAAACTAGGATGAATAATGTTCCTCTTGATATAGTATTAAATAAGCTAATGGTACTAAGGATAATAATTAAAGAAAATAATTTATTAATGTTAAATTCTAGTTCTGATTTTAATGAATTATTGGAGTTTTTAAAAAAAGAATATAAATATTTTAATGTTCCTTATGATATTTTTAATATAGTTGTTTATACTACAAATAAATTAAGTGAATTTAGACAAATAAAAAATGTTTATTTATTTGGTAGTTATTCAAAATTAATATTTCATGATAAATCTGATATAGATATAGCAATATTTCTAGAAGATAAAATCAAAGAAAAGAGTAAAATAGAGAATATTATAAAAAAAGAATTGGGATATATAGATGGTAGATTAGAATGCCATTTTTTTTTAGAGAAAGATATTAAAGAGAAAGATTCTTTAATAAAAGATATAATAAAAAATGGCAAGAAATTGTTATGAAAAATAAGAAAAGTCAAATAACTCCACTAATAATATTAGCTTTTATAATTGTAATTATTTTAATTTTTTTATTTATTCCAAAAAGCAATTTAGAATATCAAAATGTAGACAATGAAATAAAACCAATCTATAATTATGTGCAAGAATGTATTAAAGAAACTGGAGAAAGAGCCATACTTGATACAGCGAATTACGGAGGATATTTTATAAGCCCCGAAGAAAGTTTGGAGAATGGGATTCCTTATTATTTTAGAAATGGGAAAAATTTAATGCCTAGCAAAGAAAAAATAGAAAGTGAAATTGGAAACTATGTAAGTGATTTAAATTTTTTTTGTATAAATAATTTTGAGAAATTTGAAGATTATATAATAAGTGATGAAGAGATAAAAGCTATAGTTAATATTGAAAAAGAAAAAGTTATTTTTAATGTTTATTATCCTATATCCATTACTAAGGGAGAAAGAAGTTATAATTTGAAATCTTTCTATTTAGAAATTCCTGCTAGATTAGATGAAATTTATGATTCTGCTGAATTTATAGTAAAAGATCAGATTAAAGATACTAAAAGTATTTGTATAACTTGCTTGGATGAAATATCAAGCAATGATTTTTATGTTAATGCTCTTCAAATTGATGATAGAAATGTAATTTATACTATTAAGGATGATAAAATTAAAATAAATAATGAAACACTGGTTTTCAATTTTGCCAGTGAGTTGGATGAATTATGATGAAAAATATTTGCTTGTTGTTAATAGGGATTTTAATTTTTAATTTGATATTTGTATCCTCTGAA
>ERZ1292623.549-Hain-H51-01um-R1-549-length-40431-cov-6_pt3 | contig 21370 bp, 21 predicted proteins | sample MGYA00564398_ERZ1292623 | MGnify/ENA primary metagenome ERZ1292623 (study PRJEB36523, sample SAMEA6512633) | groundwater metagenome | collected 2019-01-07 | study: AquaDiva: Metagenomics assemblies of 32 groundwater samples | reverse complement strand
TAGAATATTTGCAATCAAATTCATTTCCAGTTCTTATTATTTCCATATTTCCAAAATTAAGTGTTTCGGCTTCGACAATCTCATAATTTTCTATTTTGAAAACTTTTTTTAAAACCTCATGAGAATGCAAAGTTCCGGACATAAAGACAATTGCCTTGCTCTTGCTTATCAGCTCATCAATTTTAGTCTTTAAATTTGTGCTTACCAATTTAGCATATAAATTGTCGTCTTCATCTTTTCTATAAGTCAAATAAACTTCGTCTAAAACTTTATAAAAATCTCGAGCTACAGTCAAAATCTTATTTGAATAATTCAATTCGTCAAGAGCAATTTCTGCCTCAAGCTCTTTATCAGAAACTAACAACTTAAGTATTTTTGATATTTTTGTATCTAAAACCTTATAAATTTCGTTCTCATTAATTCCAAGTGCTTTTTTATTTTTTTCTTCTAAATTTATTAATTCCGAAATATTATCTATTATTTCTCTGGCGCTGTGAGAATCTGGGAATATCAATCTTAAAGCTCCTTTTAATCTTGTTAGATTAATTTCTTCCTGAATAAATAAAGAATCAAGAAATTCATCTGCTTCATCAATAATTTCTACTTCTGTCTCTGGCTTCCTTCCAATTCCAACTTCAGCAAGATATTTAGCAGAATTAAAAATATTTACATCTGCCATTAAATAAGCCACATACTGATCATAATAAGAACATCCCCTTTTCCTGTGATAAAAGATATATTCCTTCCCATCACAACCCTTGTATTTCTTTTTGTTAGCATCATGAAATTGTTTAGCCTCAAAATCAGCAGGCAATATTGGACTCCAATAAGGATTAGCAGGTGCAATTGACATCCTTCTAATCTTCTCTATATCAACATTAACTTTATTTCTTATTAAAGGATTTTCTTCATAATATCTTTTTATTTTATCATAATTTTTTTCAGTTATTTTAATATTCTCAGGCAAATTAGGATCTGTACAGCTCTTTCCAGAAAAAAATAAAGAATCATGATTATCTCTTCCTGTAATCATTGCTATCTTCATCTTTCTTCCAGAATCCATTTTCAACCATTTTTTGCCCATATAATCTTCTTCATACTGCTTTTGTAAAGCTTTGACAGGAACAACAACACTTGCGTTTCCTAAAACACGGGCAACATTCAAGGCAATCGCACTTTTTCCTGTTCCACAAGTCCCATGTAAAAATATTATTTTCTTTCCAGATTCAATTAGAGAAACAATTTCCTTGACAACATCTTCCTGTGTCTTCCCATTAGTAAATTTAAGCGGTTTTAATTCCTTTTCATCAGAAAATAAATTCCAATAGCTTTTCTCAAAAATATTTTCTGTTTCTTTTATCTCGCTTATTTCTTTTTTATTTTCTATATCTTCTTTTAAAAACGCCAAGTCTTCTGATCTCTTTAACTTTTCAGACTTATATTCTCCATGCTCATCATTCTCCTCTTCAGAATCTCCATTCTCCCTTCTATTCCATCTATCTTTATCTTTAAATTTTCTAATTAGACTGCCGTCAACACCCACTAATTTTCCCTGAGAATCAAACCTCATCCTGCCCATTTAGGCTTTTACAAAGAGAGGTTTAAAAAACTTTATATAAAAACCAATTAACATCTAATCTATCCGAATCATACTAAAGCAAAGAATATATTTAAAATCCCTTTTATGCTCAATGAAGAATGAAAAGAGGACTTAAATTTCTTTTAATTGCGGATGCATGGGCGACACTTGCTCTCGGAATGTTGGGTCCTATCTATGCTATTTTTGTAGAAGAAATAGGAGGAAATATATTAGACGCAAGCTGGGCATTTTTTACATTTACATTAACTTCTGGCCTCTTAATATTTGCAATAGGTAAATGGGAAGATCGTTTTAAACACAAAGAAAAATTAGTTTTATTTGGATATGTCTTAATTTCTATAGGAACTTTAGGATATGTATTTGTTTACAATCAAATCTCTCTTCTAATTGTTCAGGTCATTCTTGGAGTTGCTGTAGCACTTCTATCTCCTGCATATGATTCTCTTTACTCTCATTTTGTCATAAAAAAAGAAGAAGCTTATGATTGGGGAACATGGGAAGCAATGGGTTACATAGTCACGGCAATAGCCGCAGTAATGGGGGGATATATAGCAGATTTAGTGGGTTTTAAAATACTATTTTTAACAATGTTCTTTGTATCTTTGCTAGGAGTTCTGACATCAGCAGGTTTATTAAAGAGTAAAAAGTATCTGAATTCTGAAAGGGAAAGATAAAAAAGAGTTAATATGAATCCAACATTATAGTCAAGGACATTAATATTCTCTTGTCTCGTCATTGACTATTAAGGGAAAGACATACTATTTTGGTTAATTATTTATGTCTTTCACTATACTAAACATTTCAACCTCAATTTTCTGACTCATAGAATTTTCTGTTAAAAAGCCGTAAACGCCCAGACCAGGATTCGAACCTGGGCATCCATAAGGAAACGAGTTCTCGAGACTCGCGCATTAACCACTCTGCCATCTGGGCATCATAAAGAAAATAAAAAACATTTATAAACCCTTATGATTAAAACTAAACATGTCAAATTCAGATAATCACCTGCTCGGACATTTTCTTCTAAGATTAACAGTAGGTATTCTTTTCTTAGTTCAAGGAATAGGAAAATTTCAAAATCCTAATGGCGTTACAACAATGCTGACAGGAATTGGATTTCCCATTCCATTAGTATTTGCATGGATTTTAATTCTTTCAGAAATAATCTTTGGAGCATTAATTCTTATAGGATATAAAGTAAAATATACTGCATGGCCTTTAGCAATAATTCTTTTAGTGGCAACATTAACAGTTGTTATTCCAAGCGGAGGATTTAACTCTGTAAACTTTTACTTTCATTTAATAAGCATAGCAGGATTAATCACAATTGCTTTGACAGGTCCTGGAAAGTGGGCGGTAAGTAAATCTCATTAAAAAATAAGAAATATTAAGTCAGTTTAGAAACTCCCAAACCAACTGCATATCCTACTAAAGTGGAGCCTAGAGGTCTAACAGTCCCAACAGATACACATTTTCTTGGACTCATCATCAGCAAATATTTTTCCAAACTTTTTCTCTCATAATTTTCATCAACTCTCTCCCCTTTTTCTCTTCGCTCACTCACAGCCTCATTGAAATAATCAGGATCATTTAGAATTGATCTAATAACCATTTTTTGAAGTCCAACAAAGCTTCCAATGAACGCCAAATTAAATACAGTATGACCAGCCAAAAGAGAAGCTCTTGTAATAGCATCAACCCCTTCACCCTTCATATCACTCATCCCAACATAAAAACCTGCAGCAAAGGGCATAACATAGCTAAAAAGAAGATGAGCCCCATAACCTACATTCTTACTCCCCAGAATCCTATTTCTCGTTTTTTTAGCCATAAAAAAACGTGATATGAAACTATTAAAATCTATGCTCTATATATTCTATAAGAGAATTTCCATTTAATTTAACACTTGAAGGTCCGTTTCTGACATAAAATTCCTCATCCTTTTCATACCTTAAGAAAACTCTTTTATCACTTCTGCTGCAATCTATTTTCAAAACATGTTTATCTTCAACAGGAAATAATTCAAAATCAATAAAAGGCAAGAAATGACTTCCAATATGACTTTTTAATAAATTAATGAGATGAAGTTTCAAAGCATCATTATCTTGAAATCCATCCTTTTCTAATCCTTGTATTTCGCCTTTATCAGAAACTCCGACAAACAAAGTTCCGCCATCAGAGTTAAGAAAAGCAACAATAGTCTTCAAAACACTGTGCTCTATTTTTCTGTCTCTTAATCCTGTATGCAAATTAGTTCTCAAAGTTGATTTAAATTCTAACTTTTCTGATTCTCCTTTCCTTATAAAATTCTTAATTTCTTCTTCAGATTTCTCCAGAGTTTCTTTTGATTTCAAATGTTTTATATTTCTTCCTATTAATTTCATTAAAAATTTACTGATTAATCCATATTCTTTGTGTTTAACATAAAAATAACCAATAAATGAAACAAACAAAGCACCTAAGAAATTAACAGCCATATTTCTCATAGCATCAACTCCCGATTGCTGCAAAGTAAAACCAAAGAGATTATCTAAAACAAACCCAAAAATCTGCCAAATAGTCGCGAAAGACAAAGTAAAACAAAACACTAAAAAAGAAATAACAATTGGACTGGAGTTTAAAACACCTGATTTATACAATGCATATAAAATACTTAATCCAACAAGTCCTAAAGCAAAAACAGCAACAAAATTTAACAAGATATCGTACCATAAAGAAGATGAAAAATCCCTAACTTCTTTTAAAAACAATAACCCGAAAATAAACATTACAATTAAAATTTCTATCGCTTTTCCTGTATGTATTCCGAAATATTTATTTAAGATTTTAGGAACAAAAGTCAGAATAAACCCAATAACAGAAGCAAATAAAACCAAATCTCTTTCTTGATTTAAAGCAATAAAAAATTCAAAAATAAGAAGCAATCTGATTAAGTTTATTATAATAAAATGAAAACCAACTCTTTTTAGTTTCATTTTTATCCTTCTCTCCTAAAAATGAAAGTTAGAAATCGTTCTAATTTCTTTAATCTCACTTTCTTTCTCCCTTCAAAAACATAAAATAAAAAAGAAAAACTAATATAAATACTATTCCTTATTGCCTTGCTTCCATCGGTTTAGCTTCATTAACTTTTATAGCTCTTCCATCAATTTCTTTCTCATTCATTTCAGAAATTGCTTTTTGAGCGTCTTCTTCATTCGCAAACGTAACAAAACCAAATCCCTTGGATCTTCCATTGTACTTGTCCTTAATAACAACAGCTTCGCTTACTTCTCCAAATTCTGAGAAAAGCTCTTTAAGCTTCTTGTCATCAACACTCCAAGGCAGATTTCCAATATAGACTTTAGAACCCATTTCCTATCCTCCTTCTAATTCTTAATATATAACTTAGAAACATTAAATTCATATCCTTTACTCATCCATTAAAACTACTCAATAAGGAGGGTATTTAAACTTACCGATGTTTTCTATAATTGGAAGAACCTCTAAATCGTCCTCTATTCTCTTTTCTTCCGCGTCCTCTCCCTTTAAAATCTCCTTGTCTTCTATTTCCCCTGCTATTTCTACCACTCCTGCGATTATTTTCTTTATTTCTAAAAGGTTTATCATTTTCCAAAGAACTAACCTTTAAAATATCAAATTTTGGCAAATTTTGCTTTTCTATATTTAATTTCATTTGTTTCAATATCTGATTAAATTCTCCATGATCTCCTGAAGAAACAAAACTAACAGCTATTCCATTTTTACCTGCTCTCGCAGTTCTTCCAATTCTATGAATATAATCTGAACTTGTCTTAGGAATGTCATAATTATATACATGAGAAACATCTTTTATATCAAGTCCTCTGGCTGCAACATCAGTGCAAACCAAGATCAAGGTTTCTCTTGAATGAAATGCCTGCAAAACACTTGAACGCTTATTTTGGGAAAGCCCGCCATGAATTGCAAGAGCATGTAACCCATTAGTTCCAAGATTTTTAGCCAACTTATCTGTAATTTTTCGAGTATTACAAAACACCATAACAATTCCGTTTTTTTCCCTTTTCAATAAAAAAGCTATTAATGAAAACTTCATATCTTTAGAAACATCATAATATATTTGATAAAGTTTTGAAGGATCTACATTTTCTCCAGAAGAAACATGTATTGGATTTTTCATATACTTTTGAGCCATATAACTAATCTCTTTAGGCATTGTAGCAGAAAACAAGAGAGTTTGTCTATTGTTCGAACAAGATCTTATTATTCTCTCTACATCTCTAATAAAACCCATATCAAGCATCCTATCAGCTTCATCCAAAACTAGATATTTTATCTTAGAAAGATTTAAAGTTCTTCTCTCTAAATGGTCTAATAATCTTCCCGGAGTTCCAACAACTATTTCTGCATTTTTTAAATCATTTATTTGTGGGCTCATAGAAACTCCCCCATATATCTGTCTAATTCTTAATCCAGTATTACGAGAAAAAATCCTCAAAGTCGAAGCAACTTGCTCAGCTAATTCTCTTGTAGGAGTTAATATTAATGTTTGTATGCCTTCTCCTCTTTTAGTCATATCTATCAAACCAGCCCCAAATGCCAAAGTCTTTCCTGATCCTGTAGCAGAACTTCCGATAATATCCTTACCTTGTAAAACTAAAGGAATTGTCTCTATCTGGATGTCTGTAGGCTCATTAAAATTCAAACTTCCAAGTATATTCAACATACCTTCGCTTAACCCTAATTCTTTAAATTTATTCATTTTAAAATTTAAAACTTCTTTACCCAAAAGATAAAAGAATAATCTTCTTTAAAATAAATTCCAAAATCTCTTTTTAAACCTGTGCTTTTCAGAGATTTTACACCTCAAAAAACAATCCTTATCTTTCCTCCTTGGATTGCCTTTAAAACAAATCTTGCAGCCCTGTCAACATCAACTTCGCTGTGTTTTTTCAAGAAATTATTTTTTCTTCCAATCTTCTCAAGAAAAATTTCAACATCATCTTCATTTATTCCATAAAATTCCTGTAATTTGCCTGGAAACTTCTTCATAATTTCCAAAACAATTAAATCAGGATTTTTGACTTTATCAAATGTTTTGACATTTATCTGTGCATGCTTCTTTAAATCAAGCAAACTTTTATTAGAATTCTCGCTGTCCGGAATAACTCCAGGAGTATCTAAAATTAAAATATCTTTATTAAATCTTATCTTATTAATAGATTTAGTAAATCCTGACTCTGAAGAAGTCTTTGCTTTTCCTCCTCCAGCTAAAGAATTAATCAGAGTGCTTTTTCCTGTATTAGGATATCCTATAATTCCAACTCTTGCTTTTTTTCCGTGCATTTTAAGTTTCTTAACTTCTATTTTTATTATTTCTCTAAGTTTATTTTTTCCAGTGTGATTTTTGCTTGAAAAGAAAACGTAAGGTTTTAATTTGGAAAAATCATGATTTAATTTAAGTTTATTAATATCTACAAGATCAATTTTATTAATAATCCATATTATCTTTTTCCCATTTTCTTTTATAATCTTTTCAAGCTCAAAATTTCTTGTTTTTTCAATAGCCCTTGCATCCAAAACTTCCAAAAGAATATCAGAAGTCCTTATCATATCTCTAACAGCAGCAGGAAATTTAATTTTATGATCATTTCTATCGCTGGGTTTTTTGTTCTTTCCGCTTTTCTTAGACGAAAAAATATACTGCATCCTCATAAATTAAATAACAAATCAAGGATTTTAAAACCTCTGTCCAATATAGTAAATAAGAATCACTTGCCTTTTCTGGATTCCTGTTCTTTAATAAGCTCTGCAAATTTCCCTTTCTGTTTAATCAATTCAGAATATGTTCCTTGCTCCACAACTTTCCCCTTTTCAATAAAGATTATTTTATCCATATTTTTTAATGTCTCTAATCTATGAGCTGAAATTATCAAAGTTTTATCTTTCAATTTTTTCTCCATAGCTTCTAAAATTCTCTTTTCAGTTATATAATCCAAATTTGAAGTAGCCTCATCTAGGATTATTATGTCTGAATCTTTGTAAACAGCTCTGGCAATACCAAGTCTCTGTCTTTCTCCCCCAGAAAGACGAACACCTTTTTCTCCAACTATGGACAAGTCTCCTGCTTTCAGCTTTTCAATAATTTTATCCACTTGAGAAATATTTATAGCTTTTTCATATCTTTCCAGATTAATGAAGTTTGGCTCAGATATAATAATATTATCTCTTAAAGAAAGATTAAATAGTTCTGTCTCTTGAGGAACAATTGATATTTTCTGAAGTAAAGAATCAGATTTTATTTTTTTCAAGTCTATATTATTAATTTCTATATTGCCTTTATTTGGAATATAAAGTTTTAAGAGCAATTTGAAAAGCGTTGATTTTCCACTTCCAGATGATCCAACAATTCCTATCTTCTCTCCTCTATTAATCGCTAAATCCAAATTATTCAATACTTGCTCCTTTCCATATCTGAAACTTACATTTTTCAATTCTATTTTTTTCCAATTAGTTAATTCTCCAGCACCTTCTTCATCATGTGTTTCAACAGATCTATGAATTTCCATCATTCTATCAAGACCATACTTGCTATCAATCAAAAATACAACTATATTTGAAAACAGATTAAGAGTGCTTCCCAATCTTCTTGTATATTCTACATAAATAACAATTGAACCAACACTCAACAAACCAGTTAAAATATCTCTTCCTACAACAAACATAAATATTACAAAAAATATTGTTGAAATAAACTCCACAGCCATCCATTTTTGAGTACTGGCATTTCTTCTGTCTTTTCTTGCCTGTAAAACCAACTCTTCTTGATTTATAATTTGGGATTGAGAGGACTTTTCAATACCTAAAGATTTTATTGTTGCAATATTTGAAGAAAATTCATATGCCTTCCCAGAAGCATACTCTTGTGCAATCTTTAATTTCTTTATTTTCTCAGTAAGTTTTTTATTAAGTCTGATTTCAGCATAAAGATATATAATTATATACAAAACTCCAATAATCGCATATCTTACATTGAAAAAAGCAAATACTCCGACTATTCCAACTAAAGTAACGAACATACTTATAAACTGATTAGCGTAAAATCTCAAAAAACTTTCAACAGCTCTCTCTCCTTCTTGAACACGCTGCATCTTATTCCCTGTATTTTCTTTATCATGCCAAATCAAATCTCCTTGCAAAACTTTCTCTAAAGATTCAACTTTTGCCTGTTTCTGAATCTTTATTACAAGCAAATTAAAAACATGTTTAGTCCCTAAACCTATAAAATTTTCAGAAATCATAACAACCAATAAAACAATTAAAAACCAATAAAATTTTGTTGCTTCTCTCCCTCCTCCAACAAAATAATCAATTATCTTAGCAATAATTAAAGGGGGGACTAAAGCCAGCAATGCCGCAAGCATTAAAAAGAAAGATAAAACAAAAAATTCTACTTTTCTAGATTTTACAAAATGCCAAAGATCTTTTACAATCTGCGTATTCTTATATTTAATTTCTTCTGTCATTTAAATTATAGTCAAAGACTTTAATATTCTTCTTTTTGTTCTTGACATCAAAGGAAAGACTTTAGTCTTTCACTATATGTATGAATAAGGGTTTTAAAAACTTTAGAAATCAAAAAGCAAAGCTATGATACTAAATATAAATTGATTTAACAATTAAAATATTAATACTTTTTATGCTTGGAATAACATTCCTTGCAAAAAACAGGTTTTCCTTGCGTTGGCTTAAAAGGCACTTCACAATCCTGTTTGCAATCAGAACATATAGCTTTATGCATTTCTCTTGGACCACCAAAATCGTTTCTTCTAAAACCCTGTCTACTTCCACTGCCAAAGCCTCCTCCATGTTGTCTACTATTCATCTTCTACCTCCTTTATTTTCATTAACAAACATTGTTTTTTTACAAGAGATGCATCTGTAAAACCATCTCGTTATACTATCTGACTTTCTTCCAAAGGGATAATTTTTCCTAGAACTAAGTCTAGCTTTATCTCCGCAAGAACAATTAACTGCCTTTGCCCTTTCATTATTTCTGTTATTATTACGTTTTTTATTGTAAGCCATGTGTCTCTTAATTGATTAAAGAAAAAGGGTATTAATCCTCAACTTAAACCATTCCGATATTGAGTCGAGAAAATCATGCCTTATAAAGCTTTGTGACGCCGAGAGTGTTAGGTTTTCGTGGCTTGAATAATGGTGTTAAGGCGCGTGGCTTTTATAGATTATATACCTGATTTACGCCTATTATCTTCTTTACATAACATCTATCCAATTATATTTCAACAGGATATGGGACTACCGAGTCCGCAAACGGTTTCTACTGTTTAAAATTATTATCTGAAGAAATATAAAATCAAAAAAACTTTGAATTTTACCACACACTAAAGTGTGTGGTTTGTTAGTTTTTTGGATGCTCAAGATACTACTCCACACTAAAGTGTGGAGTTTTCTGTCAAGTATCTTGACATAAAACAAATAGAATTACTACCCCAAATATCCAGAAAAGACTATAGACATCCTCCTTCTTACTTTCTTTCATTTTTCAGATTTCTAACCCTTGACTCTTAAAACGCCCTGACCGGACTGCGACAGGGCGTAGTTAAAGGAAAATACTCCAATAGGTCTCTATAAACTCTTCTGCGCTATATTTAATCAGATTATTATATTTTTCATTAACTTTCCATAAATCATATTCATCCGCTTCTCTCATTGTTTCAAGATATTCTTTTCTTGTCTTTTTGTGAATTATTGTAGGGGGCAGGGAATTCTTTAATAATATTAAGTTCATTATCATTCTACCTGTTCTACCGTTACCATCTGCAAAAGGATGAATTTTTTCAAATTTATGATGAAAGATTATTGCTAAAACTAGCGGATGAATATCTTTCTTATTTTCATTATACCATTTTAATAGCAAATCCATGTCCGTTTTAACATATTTTCCTGGCGAAGCATCAAAATTACTTTTTATTACTCTAATGTCTACTTTTCTATATCCCCTTCTTTCATCTATTTTTTCAAGTAAATTATCATGAATACTTATAATTAATTCATGGTTAATTTCATTTTTTAATTTATTATTTAATAATTCAAAGAATACTCTTTCGGTATTTTGTAAATCATATACCTCTCTGAGAATTTTGTCTTTTGGTGTTATCCCTTCATTTAAAAGATTTCTTGCTTCTTCTAAATTAATAGTATTCCCTTCTATTGATGCTGTATTGTAGGCAAACTCAATTAGATAATTCTTCAAAATCTCTTTTTTTGTAAGTTTATCCAATTTATTAAAGACTTCTGAATAATGTATCTTGCAAGATTCTACTTCGTCAGTTTTATTTTTTAAATAATCATCCCTTTTTAATTTCAATTTCTTGGCTTTTTCCAGAAAATAGTTAGATTCTAAAAAAGAGTTGATGATTTTGTAAGATTTTCTGATTTTTTCTTTATGTTGTGATAAATTATCCAAATTAGATTTAACTTCTTCAATAGAACTTCCTAAATAGGCAATATCTTTCGTAATTAACTTTCTGCCTTTCTTTTCAGATGCTCTTAGATAATAATAGCTTTTATTTCCTATTGGTTTTTTGTATATATAGACCATATTGTAATTAGAAATAGAGAGTATTTAAATCTTACCCTTTAAATAAACTTCTAGATAAATAAAGGGTAAACGCCCTGACCGGGAATCGGACCCGGGACTCATCCGTTCTATGAGGTCATCACCTCCTACTTTAAAGGAAGGTTGATGGTTAAGGAAAACTTGGTTTCCTTACCTCGCGACAGGGATGTGTTTTGCCACTAAACTACCAAGGCATGAAATCAGATAATAATTTCAGTTTTTAAGTTTATCTACTTATAGCCAACGACTTTTAACCTTTCCCTATAACTTCGAAAGCTTCGATTAAATCTACTAAACCAACTTCTATAGCCCTTCTTTCCAAAGCCAATTTTTCCGCTTTTCTAAAAATATCAATAACATAATTAGAAAAACTCATATCTCTTTCAAGAACTCTAATTTTATCAGAAACTTCATGTAAACTTTTTCCTAACTCTTCATTTATACCAAACTCAATATAAAAATCTTCAACATGACCTAATCCAGAATTTTTAGTTCGTCTAATCGCATACTCAATTGCTCTTCTAACTTCAACACTATATAAAATATTATTTTCAGACTGCCAATTCAATCTTTCATAACTAACAGGATTTCCATTTTCATCTCTCCCCGTTCCATGTCCAAAACTATTTGTCATTAAAATCCCAAAAATCAAGAGATTAAAAACATTGTTATACAATCAATAAAAATTTAAAATTAAATAATTCTATCAGGCATTCTATCAGCTTCTATTAAAGTCAATGAATAAATCCCATTTCCATCTTTTAATTTTCTTCTTCCTTGATTAGCACGAACATACTCACTCATTACTCTATAACTAACAACAAAAGGAATAATTTTCAAATCTCCCCACAAAGCATTAGGAGGAATATGAACATATAACTCTTCTTTCCTTCCTCTATCTACAGCCAATCTAAAACGTTTTCCAATAGAATCTCCTTGAAAATCATATATCTCTTCTTCTTTTTCAGTTAACCCTTTACCTGCTCTTACTCCTCTAATTAATTCCTCTGCTTCTCTCGGATTTCTAAGTAAATAAACATACAATTCCATATCTTTTCTTGAAAAAAATACTTTCATAGCAAACATTCTAAAAAATCCTATATTTAAATCCTTGTGAATCCTAAATAGTTACTACTTTAAAAAATAAAAAATCACAAATAAAACTTAAATACTACTTTTATCTAATGAAATTATTAAAAAAAATAAAATTTCATTCATTGCATTGACAATTCTCTCCTTGCTATTTTTAACAGCGATAGCTTCTGCTTATTCGCCTTCATATTACAACTATGGAAATGATGGATATGAAAGAACTTCTTATGTAAAAACAACTGTAAAAGATTCTCCTTACGGACAATCTTATTCAAAAACAACTGCATATGATAAAGAATCAAACACAATTTATCTTGGCTATGGAGGATATGCAAAAACAACTTCATACACAAAAACAGAAACAAAATCTCCTGATTTTCAATATTCAAGGCCCTCACCTTTATATCTCGGAAACAGATATTATTACGGCTCTTATTATCCTAAATCAGCTTACAACTATGACTATGACCCTTATCTAAAATATGATTATGATTATTCTTCTTGGCGTTATCGCCCTTCTTATACTTATGAAAGATACGGCTCAGGAGACAGATATGGTTTTGATTATTATTACAAACCAGAATACATAGGGCATTATAATTGGAGATATTGAATAATGAACTTTGATGTAGACACTTTAAATAAGGAAGGTCTGATTTTATTAAATGAAGCAATTAAAAGAACAGCTCCTAAAGTTAGGTTTTGGTATCATTTACCTTCAACTCGTTTTCTTGCAATAGATAGGCAAGAAATAATAGAACAAACAAAAGCAACTTCTGATTTTGATAAATTACAAAAAAAACATTCTTTTATTACTCAAGATGAATATAATTCAAGAAGATTTCATTCTTCTCCTGTTAGAAGTGAAAGAAGTTTAAGAAATTTTTTAGGATTTAAAGATTGGGAATTATGTGTTCATAACCCTCAAGAACCTACAATAGCTTTATCTGTGGGTAGAAAAAAAGCAAAATTAATACAAATAGATGGAATAACTTTTAGAAATACATACGAAGGCAGAATTAACTTTGAAGGAGGTTATGCAGTGATAAATGAAAGTGACCAAGATATAGCTCATGGACTTGGTTTAATGTTCACACCTGCAGGTATTTTAGAAGTTGATGCCTTAACTACTTCAGACCCTGAGATGAATAGAAATAAAACTAGACAAAATGGTTTAGAATTGTATTGTGATAATCGCGCTTGTCAAAAACAAATAAGAAACCCTGTGTTAGTTGTGGACGATAGAATAGGGGGAACCTATCATAGTCTTGTTTGTTACGAAAAAGATATTGGTATTAAAAGATATTTAGGAGTTGAGGGATACTCGCCAAGAGAAGTACCCTTAAGTGAAGCTCAAGAAATGCTTAGAAAAGGTTTACTTCAACAATCCCCAGATTTTAAAGGAAATACTCTTGATATAAGAAGCTTGAAGCCTTGGCCAGAAGCAGCAATAATATTGCGCCACTGAAACTCTTTATTCTTCCTTAACTTCTACCTTCTCAATCTCGTCATCTCTTGGAACTCTAACAATTTCAACAACTCTGTCTCCAACTTTAAGCTTGACCATTCTAACTCCTTGTGTTGCTCTTCCCATTACTCTCATGTCTTTCATTCCAATTCTTGTTACCATTCCCTTGCTTGTTGTCACAATAACAGAATCCTTATTATCTACAGAAAGAGAGCCAATAACTTCCCCTGTCTTGTCAGAAACTTTCAGATTAATAACTCCTTTTCCTCCTCTGCTTGTTTTTCTATAATCATCTAAATCGCTTCTTTTTCCATAACCTTTGTCAGTTGCAGTTAAAATAGTTGTTTTCCCGTCTAAAGGCAAAACTTCTATAGAAACAACTTCATCTTTTTCAGAAAGATCAATCCCTCTGACTCCATAACTTGCTCTTCCCATTATTCTGACATCATCAGAATTAAATCTTGTTGCCTGTCCTTTCTTTGAAATTAATAAAACTTCTTGCTTGTCAGAAACTCTTCTAACATTAACTATAGAATCCGAGCCATCCATAGGCAATTTCATTATATTTATTCCAGAGTTTCTTGGCTTTGAAACATCTTTCAAACTTAATTTCTTAACCTGCCCTTTCTTTGTAACGAAAATTAAATAATCTTTTTCAAAATCTTTCAAAGACATTACGTTAGCAATTTTCTCATCTTTCAAATTAAGAACATTTATGAGAGCACGCCCTTTTCCTTGCCTCTCCATCGCAGGAACTTCATGAGCTTTAAGCCAGTAAACTCTTCCCCTGTTCGTAAAGAACAATAAATAATCATGAGTATTACATGTAATCAGCTCTGTAACAAAATCCTCTTCATCTTTTAATTCTCCTCCTGTAACTCCTTTTCCTCCTCTCTTCTGCTCTTTATAAGATTTCAAGTCAACTCTTTTAATATATCCGGAATTTGTAATTGAGACAACAACATCTTTTTTCTCAACCAAATCTTTTTCTTTAATCTCATCAACTTTTTTGATTATCCTTGTTTTCCTAGCATCTCCATAATTCTTTTTTAATTCATTAACTTCTTTCTTAATAACTTTCAAAACTTCTTTTTCATCTCCAAGAATTTTCTGCAATTCAAAAATTGTCTCTTTCAACTTCTTTTCTTCATCTTTTAATTTTCCAGCTTCCAAAGAAGTAAGTTGCTGTAATCTTGTTTCTAAAATTGCTTTGCTCTGCCTGTCTGTAAAATCAAATTTCTTCATCAATCCTGAATGAGCTTCTGCAGCATTCTTGCTCTTTTTAATAAGCTCAACTATCTTATCTATCTGAGATAAAGCTTTTAACAACCCTATAACAATTTCCAATCTTTCTTCTGCTTTCTTTAATTCAAACTTGCTTCTGTTAGTTACTATTTTTATCCTGTATTTTACATATTCTCTGATAACATCAAGCAAGGTCATAATTTTTGGCTCTTTATTCACTAAAGCCAGAACATTTGCATCAAAATTTGTCTGGAGTCTAGTAAATTTATACAACTTATTTAAAGTAAAAGTAGGATTAGCGCCCTTTTTCAATTCTATAAAAATTCTAATTCCTTTCTTTCCGCTTTCATCTCTCAAATCAGAAACATCAGGCAACTTTTTATCAGTAGCGAGTTTTGCAATTTCCTTAATCAAATCAGATTTATTAACCATGTAAGGAATTTCCGTGACGATAATATTTTGTCTTCCATTTTTATCCTCTAAATTAGTTCTCCCCCTCATAATCAACTTTCCCTTTCCAGTCCTTTGCATATCTTCAACTCCCGTTCCCATAACAATTCCTCCTGTCGGGAAATCTGGCCCATTAACATATTCCATTAAATCTTCTATTTTTGTTTTATCTCCTTTATCAATATAATGAATAATAGCATCACAAATTTCTCCTAAATTATGCGGAGGAATATTTGTAGCCATTCCAACTGCAATTCCTGTTGCTCCATTTAATAATAAATTAGGCAATTTTCCAGGCAAGGTTTCGGGCTCTTTTAAAGAATTATCAAAATTCGGCAGCATTTTAACAGTCTCTTTATCAATATCCTGCAATAATTCCATAGCAATCTTGCTCAACTTTGCTTCTGTATATCTGTGAGCTGCGGGACTGTCCCCATCAATTGAGTTATGAACAAAAACTCCCGAAGCTAATGCAAAATTATGTGTATCAAGGACAGTTACATCGTAAACATCCTCATGCCTCTTCAAGAATTCAACTTTTACTACCTTGTGATTATTATTCAATTCTGAAAGTAAAAGACCCTTATTATTTTCAAAATACTTGCTAAACCCTAAATTCCAACTAGTAAAGCTTTTTATTCTGAAAACATCTTCTCTCACTTTTTCATAATTTTCTTGACTAAGCTCCAAATTATTGTTCTTAAGATATTTACAAATGTTCAAGAACTTTTTCTTTCCAGTCAGATTGGTAATTCTTCTCTCATTACTTGCTACAATTTTCTCGTGGAATAAATTCCTATACTTTTCATCCTTCCACATCTCCCTCATAGTTTTTGACGCTCTTTTCCTAATTTCTTCTATAACTTCTGGATGCTCTTTCAAATATTTCTTATTTGTCTCACTTAGAAATGCCCTCATTTTCTCTCTGTAATCTTTATTTTTCCAACTTCTAACATTCCTTTCCGACATTCTTTTAGAATATTCTTCCCTATTCTTCTCAACTGACCAAAAACTTTTTCTGCCTTCGGCCAATTTTCTTCTATATTCTAGATCATTCCTATGTTTTTGAGAAGTAAAATCATAATGAGTCTTCCAATGTTCTTTCCAATGCATTCTTTTAATGTTAGTAGGATTATTATTCAATTTATTAAAATCAATATGGTGTCTTATTCTTCCATCACTTCTAGGATAAATTCCATTTTTTATATTCAATTCATCAGCCAATTGATGTAAAAATTCCCATCTTTCAGAATTAGGTTGGAAAACCATTTCATATCCAACCGTTTTTGGATTTTTAGGGCTATCAATCTCTGTAGAAAGTTTACAATAAACTGGCATTAAAGATTCTCCAGACTTCAAATCTCTAGCCTCCTTATAAGTTCCATCTCTTAACATAAATTTATGATTTAGAGTACATTTAATTTCCTCTCCATTATCTAAGATAACCTTCATTATTTCTGAATTTTTCTTTGTTAATCGGGGATTCTCAATCTTTGCAATCTTTATTAAGCCGTTCTTATTAACAGTAAACGTAAAATTCCTCTTTCCTTTCTTATGTTCCTTAATCAAATCAGCAAATGATAAATTTCTCCCATCTGTCAATTTAACCTTTGTATCTGCTGTGAAACAACCAAAATTTCCTTGTCCCTTAACTAAAGGATATCTCAGAGAAAAATCTTGTGCCATTCTTACCATAGAATCGTAAACTGCGATATCTCCATGAGGATGATATTTTCCAATAACATCTCCAACAACTCTCGCCGACTTCACCGTAGCTTTATCATGCGTGATTCCCAATCTCTGCATCGCATATAAAATTCTTCTATGAACAGGTTTCAAACCATCTTCAGCACTTGGCAAAGCTCTTTGAACAATAACAGACATAGCATAATCAATATATGCCTTTTCCATTTCTTCAACTATCTCTGCTGCTTGGACACCTTTCTCAATCATATTTTTCTCTCTTCTTTCTACTTCTCTTTCTTCAACTTTTGTTTCTGCTCCATTCTCATCAATATTATTTTTTTCTTCTGTCATCTTAATCTCTCTTCAACAACATTATCATAATCTCCCCATGGAACTCTTTCCTTAGAAGATTCAACTACTCCAAAGTCTTGAGTTGTTCCACTCATCTGATTAAAAATACTTCTATCAACTTTAGTAACATAATTAGCAAATCCATTTCCTTCATCTTTAAAAGCAACAATAACTCCAAAATCAACAGCTGAATGCTTATTATCAGGATGTCTAATAAAAACAAGATGCCTTCCTAATTGTCTGTTCTCTGCAGTTTCTGCTCTAATTATTAGATATGTGTAATCTCTTTCTCTCATTTTAAATATCTATTTCAGCCTCCTTTGCTTTTTCTGTAATAAACTGTCTTCTTCCCTCAACATCATCCCCCATAAGCATTGTGAAAACTCTGTCTGCTTCAACAGAATCTTCAATTGTAACTTTTTTCAATAATCTTGTTTTCGGATTCATAGTTGTTTCCCACAATTGCTCTGGATTCATTTCTCCAAGTCCTTTAAATCTCTGAACATCTGCAGTTCCGACTTCTTTAAGTAAATCTTTCAATTCTTCATCAGAATGAACATAATGAACTTTCTTCTTCCTAACTCTGTAAAGTGGAGAAACAGCAATGTAAATATTTCCGTTCTCTATTAATTTAGGCATAAATCTAAAGAAAAATGTAAGCAATAGAGTTCTAATATGCGCTCCATCAACATCCGCATCTGTCATAATAATCACTTTTGAATATCTTAATTTATCAACATTAAATTGCTCATCTCCAACTCCAGTTCCAACAGCAGTAATTAAAGCAGATATCTCCTCATTTCCAAATATCTTGACTTGGTTTGCTTTTTCAACATTTAATATTTTTCCTTTCAAAGGTAATATTGCCTGCGTTTCCTTATCTCTTGCTTGAACAGCCGAACCTCCGGCAGAATCTCCTTCTACTAAATACAATTCAGTATTATCACTTTTTTTACTGGCGCAATCTTTCAACTTTCCAGGCAGATTTCCTATTGAAAATGCATTTTTTCTTCTAACAAGTTCTTTGGCTTTTCTTGCAGCAACTCTAGCTTTTTGAGCTTCCAAAGCTTTGCTAACAATTTTTTTTGCAATTGCAGGATTCTCTTCAAAAAATTGTCCAAGAGCAATATATGCAACACTTTCAACAATTCCTTTAACTTCTGAATTCCCTAACTTTGTTTTTGTCTGCCCTTCAAATTGCGGCTCTGGAACTTTTACAGAAACAATTGCAGTTAATCCTTCTCTAACATCATCTCCAGTAAGATTTCCGTCTTTAGTCATATTATTTCTATTTCCATAATCATTTATCGCTCTTGTCAAAGCAGTTTTAAATCCCACAACATGCGTTCCTCCTTCAACAGTATTTATAGTGTTAACAAACCCCAAAACATTTTCCTGATATCCCGAGTTATATTGAACAGCTACATCAACAATTATATTGCTATCTTCCTTAGAAAAATAAACAGGCTTGGTATGGATTGCTTCCTTGCTTTTATTTACCCATCTGACAAATTCAATCAGCCCTCCTTCATAATAAAAAGTTTCCTTCTTTCCTGTTTTCTCATCTTTTAAATTTATTTTAACTCCCTTATTTAAAAATGCTATTTCTCTAAATCTTGTTTCTAAAACAGAAAAATCAAAATCTGTTGTTGAAAAAATTGTTTCATCTGGAAAAAATGTGACTTCAGTTCCTGTTTCATCTTTGTCTGTTTTTCCAATTACTTTTAATTTGTACAAGGGCTTTCCAATTTTATATTCTTGTTGATGAATTTTTCCATCTCTTTTAACAATAACACTCATATTCTTTGATAAAGCAGCGACAACACTTATTCCAACTCCATGTAATCCTCCGGAAATAGCATAACTTCCCTTGTCAAATTTCCCTCCGGCATGAAGCTTTGTAACAACAACTTCAACAGCAGGAACTTTATAGACAGGATGCTCATCAACAGGAATTCCCCTTCCATTATCTATTACAGTCACGCTTCCATTTTTATTCAAAGTGACTTCAATCAGATCACAATACCCTGCCATTGCTTCATCAACAGAATTATCAACAACTTCGTAAACAAGATGATGAAGCCCTGTTTTAGAAGTTGATCCTATATACATTGCGGGACGCAATCTTACACCTTCAAGCCCTTCTAAAACCTTAATATTCTTGCCTTGATAATCAGATTTTTTGGATTTTTCAATAACCATTTTAATATTTTACTCCTAATCTAAATTAGAATTATGAGAAAAAGAATAAGTTAGTATTTAAACTTTACTGCCATTTTATCGACGATAAAATGATTTTTCAAGCAAAAATAGCAATTTTAAACAAAACAAAAACATCAATAAGCAATAGGCACTACATAACCCCTTTCCTTAGGCACTACTGGATGTGAATATCTTTGTGATTAATTATCTCGTAGGATCCTCGAACCTTAAGTTAAAGTCCTCAAAACCTTATCGACGCTCAGGTCAGGGAGCACTTAACTGCCCATTTTTGCAGAGTTTAACTTCAAACACACAAATCATAAATATGTTTCAGGAAAGTTTTAGCATTTTCCAAGCTTTCTTTTGCTGGTTCAAGGTTTGCTTGAGCTATTCTTTGATATGTAAACTCTCCTCTTTTCTTCTTCTCTATCTTGAAGATTCCAAGCAACTTTTCAGCTTTAATTAAAACATCTTCATATAATTCAAGCAATTCTTTATCAACAACTCCTTGTGAGACCAATTTTTTAAACTCATCGTATGTCTTTTTGTGTTCTTCAGGAGCTTTTGTCACTATTCCTTTCATTATCAAATATCCTTTCGCAATGTAAAAAATAGAATAATAAGCATGAGTGATTACAGAACTGAAATATGTATCTGGTTTATCAACCCCCAGTATTTTATTTTGAATATCTTTATTTATACTCAGTTGCATGGTTATTTCTGCAAGTTTTAATTCATTTTGTGCTCTTTCCAAATAAAGTTTAGTATCTGAATCCATTTTTTATCCCCTTTTTTAATATTGAATAAAATATATGAGAATTGTAGATTGATAAATGTTTTCTTGCTATTTGTTTTCCTAAATTTTCTTCATCAACCTTTAACATTTCTAAAAATTCATCTTTTGAAATAACATGCCCGTGAATTTGCAATGGGGTTTTAAGTTCAGAAAATTTTAATGCAGATTCTATTATCTTCCTTTTGTTTTCTTCTTCAATAAAAACTGCAACATCTAAATCAGAATCTTTGGTTTGTTTTCCTATTGCATAAGAACCAAAAATAACAATAGAAAAAAAAGAGGTATGTTTATCAACATCTTCTTTAATTCTTTCGATAGCTCTTAGAGCGGATTTTGGAAGTTTTTTTGTGTTTATTAATTGAATATAACTAAAAACTAATTCATTATCTGCATTAATTGTATAAAGTAAGGACCTCCCAACTCTTCTTTCTTTTACGAGATTTTCTTCTTTAAACTTTTTTAAAGATAGAGCTAAAGCATTATTGGATTTTTCTCCACAAGCTTCTTTAATTTCTTTAATAGAATACTCTTTAAGCATATTCCTTGTCAAAGGTTCAAATATTTTAAGCTGGCTCTTTGTTAACATTTTATTTATACTTATTTTCAGGTTTAAATTAACCAAATATTTGGTTTATATTAACCAATTTATTGGTATTTATAAATCTTTTCATTTAGGAAAAGGCAGGGGCGTTGAACTAACCATAAAAAATAAAAAATCATTTTCTCAACCCAACTTTTTTAATGAAAAAACTTCATCGACGACAAATCTCGTTTTTAGCTCGTGAGGATATTAACCTAAGGTTAATTATCTCGTGGGAGCACTTAAAACTTATTTTTACAAAATTCAATTCTTCTTCG
>ERZ1292623.615-Hain-H51-01um-R1-615-length-37603-cov-6_pt2 | contig 21375 bp, 31 predicted proteins | sample MGYA00564398_ERZ1292623 | MGnify/ENA primary metagenome ERZ1292623 (study PRJEB36523, sample SAMEA6512633) | groundwater metagenome | collected 2019-01-07 | study: AquaDiva: Metagenomics assemblies of 32 groundwater samples | reverse complement strand
TAAAAGCTAATGTAGTAAATACTAAGACAGGAAATACTACATTACTTGATTCTTTCACTAGTACTTTTACTGGAAATACAACATTAAAAGATAGTTTTACTTCTACTTTTAATGGAAATACAACCTTAAAAGCTAATGTAGTAAATACTAAGACAGGAAATACTACATTACTTGATTCTTTTGTAGATACTAAAACGAGTAATACAACTCTAAAAGATAGTTTTAGTCAAAATTATACTAGTAATACCACTCTTAAAAAGAATGTAACTAATACTTTAACTGGTTCAACTTATTTAATTGGAATTGTTACTTCTACTAGAACAGGTAATACTGCTCTTAAAGATAGTTTTTCAGATACTAAAACTGGTAGTTCTTATTTAAATAAAAACTATAGTCAAACTAAAACTGGAAATACAACACTTAAGAAAAATTTTATAGCTACTATTACAGGAAATACAGCTTTATTTGCTCCTGCCTTCTTCCCACCTATAAATAAAAATGGTATAATAGAGATAGTAATTTGTGATGGAGAAATTAATTTAGTAACAGCAGAAAGGTCAACTTAATGGCAGTTTTTCGCATTAGCCCCCACATGGATGATGATGTAGTATCAGTAGATGTTCAATATGCTGATAATCCTTTTAGTACTTGGACTGCATTAATTACTGATGATCCAATTGCAAACTATCCTAAAAAATTTTCTAATACAAGTGTAACTGAAAATACATATTTAAAATTTAGATTGAAAGCATCTGATGGAAGTTATACTGATTGGAGTCTTCCAGTTAAACCTCTATCAAATAGTAGACCTGAACCAAATAAAAATCTTTGTTTTGTTTATGGAAGATTAAGAAGTATAAATACTCAAGAACCACTGAATAGTCCTAGAATTTCTTTTCAATATGTAAGTGGAACTCCTACTTTATCTGCTCCTCTAGTAAGAGATATAACTGTTGAAGCAGATAATTATGGTTGGTTCATTGTCCCTATTTCTCCGGGATGTATTTATACTGCAATATGTAATGATGTGCCAGTAAAGAAAAATATTACTGTTCCATCAATTCATAATGCAAAATTTAGTACTTTATAAGAGGGAAAAATGGAAAAGGATGTTCTATTATTAAAAATTGAACAATTAGAAAAAGAGAATCAAGAAGCACATGAATTAATTGATTATATTAAAGATAATTTTATTAGTAGAAACGAGTTAAATAAGGAATTATATCAAATGAATGAGCATGCTAATGCAATCAGAGAATCTTGTTTAAGAAGAATCCTGGAAAAAATATCGTATATTGAAAATAATAATACCGATATTAAAAAGGAACTAATTGATGGAAGAAAAGAATCAATAAATAAATTAACATTGATTATAATTAGTTCTATAAATTTTATACTAACTGCTGGACTAACTGTAACATTATTTTTAATGAAATAAGAAAGAAATTATATGTCGAGAATATTTCCAATTTATAGGAGAAAATAAATAGATAATATATGCAACAATGCACAAAATGTAAACAAATTAAAAATCTTGAAGATTTTTATAAATGTCATAGAATTTTACATTGGATAAAATGTAGAGAGGATAACTAATGAGCAAGATTTTTCCTGGTAATGAACGTACTAAACTACAATTTAATTTAGATAACTATGAAGAATCACGAATGATGGAAGTGATTCAATATTGGCATTTTTATCAAGGAAGTCATTGGTTATGGAGAAGAGAACAAGGTGAACCTCAACAGACAATAAATTATGCTAAAGCAGTTGTAGATATTGGCGTTGATTTCTTAATGGGAAATTCTTTTTCTATCTCTTCAAAATTAGATGAAAATAAGGAAGAATTAGTTCCTTTAATAAATGAGATTTGGGATGATAATGATAGAGATTTACTATCACAAGAATTAGCATTAATTGGGGGAGTAACAGGAGATGCCTGGATAGAAATAACATGGGATGAAAATCTTAAAAGAGTAGTTATTACTGTTTTAGATTCTACTGTAGTTTATCCTTTCTGGAATCCGCATAATAAAGATGAAATGCTTCAATGCAGTATTACATATCCAGCCTGGAAGAAAAAAGGAAATGATCCAGATGGAGCAGATTTATGGGTGAATCCTTCAAATAATAGAAGTGCTGAATTAACAATGTATAGATATAAAAAAGTCTATACACCAGAAATGATAAGAGAATATCATGATGATATGCAAGTAGACGAATATCCAAATCCAATAGGAATGATTCCATTAGCACATATTAAAAATCTTCCTACTACTCATAATTATGGAATGTCTGACTTAAAAGATATCATAGGATTAAATAGAGAATTTAATGAAAAACTTACAAATGTAAGTGATATTATAAATTATCATTCTGCTCCTACTACAATTATTTATGGGGCAAGAGCTACTTCTCTAGAAAAAAGCGCAAATAAAATTTGGAGTGGATTACCAAAAGATGCAAGGGTAGAAAATTTAGAGTTACAAACAGATTTAGGAGCATTACAGAAGTTTCTTATGGATATGAAATTAGCTATTCATGAAGTAGCATCTATTCCTCAACAAGCTTTTGGAGATATACAACCAGTATCAAATACTTCTGGAGTAGCTCTTCAAGTTATGTATCATCCTATAGTTAGAAAAACCAAAAAGAAAAGATTAACTTATGCTAAAGGTATTAGAGATGCCAATATTCTAATCATTAAATATTTAGATGTTTATCAAGTATTAGATTTTAAAGGATTAAAAAATCCATATAGTACTATTATTGAATTTCCTCCTATGCTTCCAAAAGATGAACTTCTTTCGATGCAATTACAACTTGAAAAATTAAATGCGGGATTAACAAGTAGGCCCCAAGTATTAAGAGAAGAATATAATTGGTCTGAAGAGAAAATTGATATGATTCTCGGAGAAGCAGATGCAGAAAAAGAAGCACAAATGGAAAGAGAAATTGGAGCACAATATCAAATTGTAGCAAATAATAAGGAATTAAAACAAGCTCCAATGGGAAGTAATGTAGAAACAGATACAGGAGCAGGGACTATTCAAAAGGAGAGAAGAGAAGCTCATAATGGTAGCGATGGTCAAGGAAGACCTAAAATTAAAAAGTAAATTAAGAAATGATAGATTTAGATCACGTAAATAAATTCACTATATATAATATAGTTAAAGAAGCAGAAGATATAGAAAGAATATTTTCTAGAATTGATAAAAGAAATTTAAATTCTGCTGCTAATAGATTTATAAATATAGTAGAAGATCAAATTCTTAATATTTGGAAAAGAGATAATTTTTTATTAAGAAAAAGATTAGAAGCCCTTGAATATTCTCTTCAACAACAAGGAGTAGAAGATTTACCAGATATTGATGATATTTTAGATGAAACTTATATTAGATCAACTGAAGAAACAGATGGTTGGACTAGAGAAGAAAGATTATTTTATCATGGAGAAGATGTAAGAGATAGAGTAAATGATAAAGATATTGAAGGAAAGCTAATAAGGAAAAAACAAAAAATAATTGATAATTCAGATTCTCTTTATAAACAAACCAATCAAAATATTTTAAATCGGCGCAAAGAAGAATGGATAAGAAGTAAATTAAAAGTAGGATATTATAAAAGACTATTATTCGCAGAAGCAATGAAACAAAATCAAATTGCAAATGCAGTATATTTTGAACAAGCTGGATTTTATTTCTTAAGATGGAATTTATCCCTTTTGCATAAAGTGGGAGATATTTGTGATGTATATGCACATAATATTTGGTTAGATAGTAGAGATCAAGATGAATATTATAACTTAACTGGAGATACAGATTTTGGAGGAGTGATTCCTACTGCAGATTTTAAACAAGATATATTGCTTCCAGAATTAGAAGATTGGAGTGATGGAAAAATAGCTTCAGCTATTAGACAATATTCTAATCAAAGAAAAATAGATTTGAGAAGAAAATTAGCAGGTAATGTTCAGCCTCATGCAAATTGCTTATGTTTTACTGCACCTATATTAGAATCGAAAGTTTAAATGAAAATTGAACCAATAATGAATAATAAAGATTATAAAAAATTATTTAAAAGGAAAATTTTAACTCCTTCTCCAGAATGGAAGAATAGTCATTATTCTTATCAAGCTAAAAATTTAGGTAGAGACTCTACTCTTAGTGATTTTAAACTTAATTTAATACCATACGATGATCATAATAATTTCTATAAGTTTGCTAAAGGAAATCCTATTAAAAAATCTTTTATAACAAGTGCTAAAAGAAAATTTATAAAAGAAGCAAAACCATATAAAGGAAAAGTTAGAGAGTTTTATGCGACTAAAGTACTATATGGAAAAAGACTATATGGAAAAATTCCTGAAAAAGCTCTTAAGTGGAATACAAGAATGTTTAACTAATGGATAAAAGATATAAATTTGAAAATTGTATTAAAAATATGTCTAATTCTGAAATGAAGCGCCATGAAAAAATAACAGAAAAACAAAAACAAGGATTAAGCAAGTATAATATAGAAAAAAATCTAACACCAACTAGAAGATTAGAATTAATTAAAGAAGGAATTTTAAATGAATAGTTTTATAGAAGCATTAATAACTGGATATAGCTTAAATTTTTTAATGCAAAGAAATGCAGAAAGAGTGTTTAAAAAAGAAGTAGAAAAGCAACAAACTCCTGTTGAAAAAGGAGTTCAAAAAAGCAAGGATAAATAATGCCTTATAGATGGTCACATGTAGATCAAAACTTAATAGATAAAAAATATAATGAATTAAAAGATACAAAATTTCCCGCGCCTAAATATAATAAAAAAGCAATTCAGAAAGATATACTCGCATTTAAAAAATATTCAGAAAAAGCTTCCTTAAGCCAAGGAGATATTATTAAAAGAAGTTTTTATGGTTCTAAAATAATTCATCCATTTCATCCTCATCGCTGGAAAGAAAGAACAAGTGAGGATATTTCTATTACAGAAGCATGGAAAGACCCTTATAGAATGAAAAGAGCTATAAGATTAACTATAGCTGATGGAAGAGAACCTACTAATAAAAATATAGCTTCCACATATAGACAATATAAACTCGGAAGAGTTCCAGCTATATTTTTCCCTGCACAATCATTAGAAGTAATAAAACAATATTCTAAAGAAGGAGATATAGTTCTTGATCCCTTTATTGGTTATGGTGGATCATTACCTGCTGCAGCAGTAAGTAAAAGAAAAATTATTGGAATAGATATTAGTAGAAAAAGTATTGCTGGAAATAAAAGATTAGCAAGAGATTTAGTAAATACTCTTAAATTAGATAAATCTAATATTGAATTAATTAAAGAAGATTCAAGAAAAGCTTTAAATAAATTAGCTCCAAATAGTATTGATTTAGTTTATACTTCTCCACCTTACTATAATCGAGAATTATACAGTGGAAGAAATCAAAGTCATAAATTAAAAAGCTATGAACAATGGTTAAAAGAATTCTATATTCCTAGTATAAAAGGAATTAGTCGAGCAGTAAAACCAAATAAATATATTCTTATTAATGTAGCTCCAGTAAAAGAAAGTGGAAAATTAAAATATCCATTAGATATAGATACTCAAAGAATAGCTACTAATTCTGGATTAAAATATATTGGACAAAAGAAATTAGCATTAGGTTTATATAGGCGAGGAGTTAAAGGAAAAACTGCATTACAGCAAAAATATGAACCTATTTTAGTTTTTAAGAAAAAAAGTATAAGAAAATACAACAAAACGTAATATTTCATGCTATAATAATAATAGATATTATTAATAAGAAGCAATTCTTATATTGAAAAGGAGAAATTAAATATGCCACCTGAAGAAGTCACGCCACTTGAAAATGAACCTGTTATCCCTCCAGTAATGCCAGAGACAAATAATGTCAATGAGTTAATTGAAAAAGCAAGACAACAGGAAAGAGATAAACTCTACGCAAAAATTAAAAAAGAAGAAGAAGCTAAAAAAGCCGCTGAAGAAAAAGTATCTAATATCGAAACTCAGTTAAAGGAACTAAATGCTTTTAAAGAGAACGCAGAATTAGAGAAATTAGGTGAGAAAGAACGCTTAGAAAAAAGAATTCTTCAGCTTCAGACACAATTACAAGATGCGGAAGTAAATCACTCTCAAAAAGAAAAAGCTTATTCAGATAGATTAAAACTATATGAAGTAGCTCTGTATAGAACAAAAAGAATTAAAGAAGTTGGATTAGACAATGATTTTGAAGATTTTGTTTTAGGAATTACAGAAGAAGAGATTGATGAATCATTACGTAGAGCAAAGGAAAAAGAAGAAAAGTTTAAAGAGAAGTATACTCTAACTCCTCCTACTCCTAGAGCATCTGCTCCTGCTAATCCTGCAACAATTCCGCAAGGAGGAGTTGAAATAATTAATTTAGATACAATTAGTTCACTAGAGGATTTACAAAAAGCTAAAAGAGCTTTAAGATTAATCCCATAATATAGGAGGGTTAAATGCCTTATACAGTAACTTATGGTGGAGATACAGTTTATTCTAACGTGCCGATTCCTGGTGGGGGACAGACATTCCCTACAGGAACAGCACCTACGCCTAACTTAGATGCTGCCATTCTAAAAGTTTATGGAAAGCAAGTTCTTTTTGCTTTCCAGCCGTTTACTTATTGGGATCAGTTCACAGTAAAGAAAACAGAACTAGGATTAATTCCGGGAAACACAATTAACTTCCTGAAATATAATAACCTATCTACTGCTGGAGGTCCATTAGCTGAAAACGTAGCAATGACAGTACAGGGAATCAGTGCATCTCTAATCGCATTAGTGGTAAGAGAGTGGGGAAATGCTATATCTGTAACTGAACTTCTACTTCATTCAAGCTTCGATGACACAATGTCACAAGCTGCTAAACTTTTAGGAATGGATTATGCTCAAGTAATTGACAAAGCACTAAGAGATCAGTTTGAATTTGATGTAACAAATACAGTGTGGGGTGGAGATGCTACAACTTCTGCCACTCTTGGTTCTAACGATGGATTCTCAACAGTAGAAATTAAAGACTCTGTTGAAACTCTTAAAGTTGGAAATGTTCCTGGACTTCCTGAAGCAGGTGGATCATATATTTGTATGCTTCATCCTCATCAGGCAAGAGCTTTAAGAGATGACGATGCTTGGGTAAATGCTAGCAATTATGCGGGAGCAACTCAAATCTTCACAGGAGAAATCGGGAAATTCGAAGATGTAAGATTCGTAGAGACAACTCTATGTAAATCAATCCTTGGTAACGGTTCTTCTGTAACAGGAAGATCAGGAGCAGGTGTCTTCATTCCTAACGGTGTAACAGAGTACCACGCTTATATGTTTGGTTACAACTGCTTAGCACATGCTATTGCACTTCCTGTTGAAATGAGAGATGGTGGAGTTGTTGACTTCGGTAGACAACACAATCTTGCATATTATAGCATTGAAGGGTTTAAAACAATTCAAGTGGAGTCAGGTGTGGTAGTTGTTTCCACCTAGCGGAGAAGCGATACCAGAATCAAAAAAATAATACTTGACAAATGATTAACCTCCTGTTATTATGTGTATAACATAGTACAGGAGGTAATTTTATGAATAAAACATGTAATAAATGCAACAAAGAACAAGGAATAAATAATTTTAGCAAGCATCCAAAAATGAAAGATGGATATTTAAATATTTGTAAATCTTGTAATAATCAACAAAGAAATAAAAAAAATTTAAGAATTGGTAAGGTTAAATATACTAAAGATAATCCTAAACATAATTTAATAGGGCAAAGATTTTCTAATTTATTAGTTTTAAATTGGATTCAAAAAGAAGCTAATAATGGATGGAAAAAAACATTTTGGATTTGTCTTTGTGATTGTGGAAAAGAAACTACAATAAATCAAGGAGATTTACTAAATGGTAAAACAAAATCTTGTGGATGCCAACAAGGTATTGCTGCTAAAGAGAACGGAAAATTAGGTGGATGGAAAGAACATACTCATTCTGGTCGAAATTTAAAAAGAGAAAAAAATGGTAATTGGAATGGAATTGGAGATATTCATGGTACTTATTTTGCAAATATAAGGGAAAATGCTAAGAAAAGAAAATTAGATATACAAATTACTATTGAAGAAATATGGGATAAATTCTTAGAGCAAGATGGTAAATGTGCATTAAGTGGAGTAAATATTTATTTTGGAAAATTATTAAAAGATGAAACTACAGCATCCTTAGATAGAATAGATTCTAATAAAGGTTATACCTTAAATAATATTCAATGGATACATAAAGATTTAAATCAGATGAAAATGGAATTTCCTCAAGATAAATTTTTTAATTGGTGCAAGCTTATTACACAACATAATATGTTATAATAGTAGTATATTCTTTTCTCTTCTTTTTTCTTTTTTTTCTCTTCCTGCGAAATATAATGATTAAACAACTTGTTGATAAAAAACGATTAAAAACAAAACAATATATTAAAGGAGTAGAGAGACAAGAAATTCTTGATGCTTCTCGTGCTCGTAGAAAAACTATTAATGCTACTAGAAATATTTATACAGGAGTTAGAGCATATAAAGGATTTATAGAAGGAATGAATCTTACAAGTTCATTCTTTCCAGAAGGAAGAAAAGTAGTCGCAGCTACGGTTGCATTTGAAAGAGGTTATCCCGCTTATATTTTTTCAGAAAGATATAAAAATTTAGCAAATGAGTTAGAAAACTATTATACCCATGAAAAATTAAGAGGAACTGATAAAAAAACTGCTTTAAAGAGAGTTGGTGCAGAGAGTACTTATGTAGTTGGAAGACATCTTGCATCTGTACCAATTGCGAGAGTAACAGGTAATTTGGTAAAAGTCTATGGACAAAATTTCGCAAAAGCAGTCTTATCTCGAACAAATAATGTTGATCCTGGACTAGCATATTTATTATATAGGGCTCCTCACTTTGGAGCTTATCTTGCAAATAGAGAAGCATATCGTTTTACTTCAAGACAAATAGACAGAGAAAGAACTTTTATTAAAAGAAAAATTTATAGTATAAGAAAGGACATAAAAAATGGCAAAAACAAAAATAGTAAACTTTGATGATCCAACATTAAGAGAAGATAAAAATAATCCTAATATTACTTCTTCTAATATTTATGAAGGAACTACAACTACAGGAGCTATCTTTCAGAATTTAAGTGCTCCCCCAATTATTACTAAGACAGTAGAAAATGATAATCCTGATCTACACGTAATTACTCCACTAGAAACAAGAACTACTTTTATGGCTGGAAAATGGTATAATTTTGTTAGAGGAGTTCAGATGGCAGTTCCATTAGCGATTAAATCACAGTTAGCTACAAGTAGATTAATATTAGAAAGAGATGATGATCCTAATGACTGGAGAGTATGAAGAACAATTACAGGAGTTAGAAGAAGTTGACGATGTAGATATTATTGACTTCTTATTAGAAAGAACTACAGTATTAGAAGAAGTTGTATCTCAATTAGTAGAGGCATTTTCTGAATTAAATTTAAATTATCAGGCATTATTTCTAATTATGAGAGATTCAGGTAAATTCTCAAAAGATGCATTTAAGAGACATAGGGCTAGATTAGCTAGAGAATTAATGGCCCAAGAGGAAGAAGAGGAAGAATAAATTGGCATTTGCAAGTCGAAGTCAAATGGTAGAATTACTAAGAGGAATGATAGGTGATAAAGGAACTTATCATAATCCTCTTTGGTATGAAAAAGAGGAACTAGAAGATAAACTAGAACTGGCATTATTTCGACACAAGCCAAATTTAATGTTAGATACTTTACCTAAAAGTGAAACATTAGTACTTTGTTATAGAGCTGCCATTGATCTTTGTCTTGAACTTGCTGGAAGAAATGCTCCATTTGCTATTCTAAATATAGAAGGAATGTCAGTAGATAAAACTGGAGTAATGAATAATTGGCTTCAGCTTTCTGATAAATATAGAGATTATTATTTAACAGAAATTAATGGTGGATTAGGTGCAGAAGGAAATATTCTTCAAGGAGACTTAACTAGAACTAGTTCTACTACTGGAAGAGAAGTTCCATATCATACTATAAAAGCTTTTGATCCTGTTACTGTTTCTCTTGTTTCTATTGTGGGGCTTCTCGTTAAGATTGATTGGACACCTACTAGAGATACTGATTTCTATGCATATATTGTTTATAGAAGAAATAGTCCTACAGGAATTTGGACTGAAGTTAGTTCTATTTATAATCTATTAAACTATGATTTTGAAGAAACTTTAACTGCTGCTGGTAAATATGATTATAAAGTAGATACAGTTAGAGCAGTAAGTGTAAATAGGACTATCCAATATCCTTTCAATCCTATGATTGGAAAAAATATTGCAACTTCATCTAATATTCTTACAGTAGATGTAGTATAATATATAAATTAGAAAATTTATACTCAAGGAGAATTAAAATGCCAGGGAAAAAAGTAGTAAAGAAAAAAATTGATAAAAAAGATGAAGTTGGTCTTGATGATTTTATGAAAGATCAATTCAAAAAGAAACCTAAGAGAAAAGTTAGAGTTAAGAAGAAAGTTAGTAAACAATGAAACGGAAAAAAATTATTAAATCTGAGGTAAGACCTTTCGTAGCAAATAATCTTATATCTAAACTTAGAATTAAAAAATTAGAAAAGAAAAAAGTTTCTAAATGAGTATTATTAGTTTAAACAAACTAAATAAATCTAATTTAATTGAAACTATGAGTAAGTCTGGAAAAAAGAAATTAGGTTTAATTAAAGAAAATATAAAAATTTCTAAAAAAAGTAATAGTAATAAAACTATTGCCAAAGTAATAAAAAGGAGAGAAAAATAAATGGGAAGATTAACTGAAACCGCAAAAAAATTAGGAAGAACAGTAGCTTCAATTGCACATAAGAGTGGAAAAATCGGGGGGAAAATTATTGAAGCAAGTAATAAACTAGATGAAAAAGCCGTTAGTACTATTCTTTCAACTAAAAGAAAATTACGAAAATCTAAAGAATTTATAGGTAGAAATAAAAAGAAAATTATTGGTGCTAGTCTTGGAGTAGGATTAGCAGCAGTTGGAGGAAAAACAGTAGTTGATAAAGTAAGAAAGAAGAGAAAAGTTTCTAAATAAGTATTATTAGTCTTAAAAAGGAGAAAAAAATGAATGGAAATCTATGGGCATATATGATTCAATTTCTTCACCAGAAGGATATTGCCAAAGCTGTTGGAACTGTAAAATCTACAGATAGATTAGTTGCAACAAGAGTACCAGAATTAGAAGATACGCATAAAAGATATGCGGATAATTTAAAGAATAAATAAAGTTGTTTACATCAGAGGATTTTACAACATTAGCTAGTGAAGCAGATTATTTATTTGCATCTTTACCATTTGAATCAAGATTTTCTTTTAAGTGGAAGAAAGCTAATGCGAAACCTCTTGGTATGACTTATCAAACAGCATGGGAGAATATTCCTGGATTCTTTGTTCCTATGCTTTCTACAGTATCTTCTTCTACAGAAATAGGAGATACAGTAAAACAACCTGTTCCAATAGAAATAGCAGTTCCAAAAAAATTCGGAGAAACAATTAGATTAAATAGTGTTAATTACTTAAATGGTATAACAGAACATGATGTACTAGAAACACAAGATGGAGATAAGTATTTAGTAATTGGAAAACAAAGAAGAGGATATGGAGCATACTATGTTCTTCAAACTACTCTTTACAAAGGGGTAGATGACAAGTGGCTCGAATCCATGTATCACAGGACCTAATTAATGTCAAAACTAGCAGCAATAGCAAGATTAGTAGGAAAAAGAAGTACTAGACATTTACATCATAATGCTGGACATTTAATTGTTGGAGCAATTGGTGGATATAAAGGTTTTGAAGCTGCTAAAAAAGATAGTGGATGGAAAGATTTATCTCCACAAAAGAAAGCATCTTACAGAAGTAGATTTGGAAAAGATGCTCAAAAAGTACAAAAAAGAAGTGCTATTATTTCTAATACTTTAAATAGTTCTAGAAACTATTATTATGGAAGTTTGTTTATTACGGGTGGAATTAAATCTGGAGTAAGTCAATTAGCAAAAACAAAATTAGGCCAAAAAGCAATACGAACAAAAATAGGTAGAAAATTAGTTAAGACTCAACCAAATACTTATTTAAAAGTTAATGCAACTGAAGCTAGTACTATCATGAAGCCTAAACAACATTTTATTAAAAAATGGACTTCAAAAGCTAAAGAAGGAATTAAAAGTTTTGCTAAGGATGCAGCAGTTGATGTAGGAATAGCAGTAGGACCAACAGCTTTATATGAAGGAGTAACAAGTGTTCAGCATAGAAGACAACGGAGAAAAAGTTCTTATGCGCCTAAAAGGAGATTTACATCAAGCTACAAAAAAACTAGGACATAATGTAGGTAATCTTCTTTATGAAGAAACAAAAGCTGTAACTGGAAAAAGATTTTATTCATTAAAAGAATTAAGAGGAATGGGATTTCCTTATTCTAAAAAATTTCCAGAAAACTTTGTAATGGATGATAGAATAATTAACTTACAAAGTGGAAGACTTCATAGAAGTATAAGATGGACTTATAGAACTAGTAGTGGAAAATTAACTGCTGTAATATGGGCAGGTGCTCCACATGCTGCTAAACTAGTAAGAGGAACTGATAAAATGAGAGAAAGAAATTTCTTTAGTTTAGCTTTTGATAGGGCTTCAGCCAAGGTAAAAGATCAAGAAGAAAAATTTTTTAGAGAGGTAACAAATGCCACTAAGAGGTAAAATAAAAAAAGTTGTAAATAGTAAAGCCAATAAAGCTTCTAAATTTATGAGAAATATTGGAGAAGATTTACTTGGAGCTAAAAAATATACTGTAAAACATCCTGAAATTGATCTTCCAATAAAAGTTCCAGATTCTTTTTTACAAGCTGCTAAAAAAGATGCTAGACAAAAATTATTACAAAATAAAATTAGTAGAAATCATTATGAAGCCTTTAAGAATAAGCATTTTCATCTAGGAGGCCAAAGAACAATTAGAATAAGAACAGGAAGAGGAGAAGAAACATCAATTAGAGAGATCATTATTCCTGTAGTTGATCCTAATTTATCTAGATTTGGAGATTCTTTTACTAGAGGGATTGGAGCTAGAGTTGCTTCTGCTAATGTCTTACAAGCGGCTAAACATGAATTATCCTGGGCTAGAAGTAGAACTAAATTAGGAAAATTAAGACATGCTACTGCTCATCTAGGATATTCAGCATTAGCAAAATTAGGACATGATTTTTATATTGATCCTAATTTAAGATTTGAACTTCCAGGAAAAATTGGCGGAACAATTGAAGTCAGTAAAGGACTACTTGCTGCAGGAACAGCAGTAGGAGCAGGAGGATATATTTTTAATAAAGTTAAAAATATGAGAAATAGAAAAAGTTCTGCCGGAAAATTAAAAAGAAGAACAGTAAGAGATGGGCAAGGATTAGCAATAAAGAGATAAAAAAATCTTCCGATAATAAAGTAGTTGACAAAAGAAAGGAAGATTAATAATGGCTAGATGTTTTAATAAATATACAGGTAAATACTGTCCTCATTTAAGTTTTAATACTAAAGGAAATTTTGTATATCATTGTGGCTATAACCCTGAAAGATTAGTCCAAGTATGTGAAATTGATTTAGAGAAAAATTATCCTTGTCCACTAGATATAGGAATAAAAGTAATAAAGGAACAAGAAAATGATAGAGATATATAACGCGAGTAGCCAGTTAACTCATATAAAAGATATTTTAAATACTACTACAATTAAAAATACTTTATTAATTCCTTTAACTGAAAAAGATGAAGCAGGAGTAGATTTAGGAACTACTAATAATTATGGAGTAGTAGAACAATCTCCATTCTTTTTAATGCCAAATTATCTTCCTCAATTAATTATTAATTTAGGAAGTCAAGAAGCAGTAGATGAACAATTTAATACTGCAGAAATGAATACTGGAGTTACTATTTATTATGCATTTGAATTTGAACCACATTCTCCTACTCATTTAACTGCCGCAACAAGATTACAATTTGTTGCTGAAAAATTATTAGAAAAAAGAACTGGAGAAGACCCATATTGGTTTAGTATGACTTTTCCAAGAATACTAGTGCAAAATCCAGTCAATAAATTCTATGAAGAGAGTCAAATTCCTATACATGTAGGTGCCGTAGATTTTATCCTTCGTTGGAAGGGCGCGTATCGCTAAGGATTTATGTGTATAATACTAATATTCTATGCTATAATAAGAATATAAAAAGCTTTAATTTAGGAGGTGCGCCATCGGACTTTTAATTTCGTATGATACGTTTATAGCAGTCAGTCTTGAGTCTTCAACACAGACTCCATATAGAGAAACAGGTTTACCCGGTGATCTTACTGATCTTTCTCTTTTTGGGGCAGATTCTAGTACTGCTGTTTTCTATCCTCTTGCTGGTGCAGAGTCATTAGAAGCAGTATTAAATTTTGCTGAATTACCATTACCTGAAATGACTATTTATCCTAATAAATTTCAGTCATTTGCTAAAAGAGCAGAAGGTGGTCTTTCTATTTTTGTTCCTCCCGGCTTACTTTCTGGAGGAACTGATGGAACTGCTCCTGGTGCTGTTACAACTGCAAATATTAAAGAATTAGTTTATAATAGATATTCTGCTGGTATTGGACCTGATGCCCCTAATCAAACAAAATCTGCAACAGTTTGGGTAAGATTAGGTTCTACGATGAAGAGATTTGTCGGAGTTAAATTTGGACAAGCAGATTTTCAAGTTAATAAAGGACAACCATTAGTAGTTAATCTTTCTGCTATGGCTTTTGGAGCACATATGGTCTCTACTTTTAACTTTGCTGCTCCTACTTTCTGGACTTCTGCTGTTTATGGTGGAGATCATGCTACACTAAGAATTGGTGATGATTCTATTGCATCTGGAACTATGGTAAACCCTACTGCAGTAAACAATGCTGATAATCTTAACTTCTCAATTAATAATAAATTAGATGATGATCCTCATAGACTATGGGCAAGTCCTTATCCTAGAAGAATGTATAATAGAGATAGAGAAGTTACTGGAAGTATTGAAGCGGATTACTTAGGTTCTACGGAGTATCAAAGATTTGTAGATGGAACACTATCTTCATTAGATGTAGTTGTTGCTAGAAAAATCTCTACTACTACTTATTCAGTAACAATGACATTTCCTAGAATTAGATATGACTCACATACTGGAGCAAATGCCAGAGGACAAAAAGATGAAATCGTTAAGCAAAATATGGGCTTCAAAGCTCTTGGTGGAATTAGTGGAGTTCATTCAGACCCAAGAGAAATAAGATGGGATTAAAAAATATTTATAGTGCTGCAAAATCTGGTTATAAACTTGGAAGAAAAATTGGTGGAAGAAAAGCTTTAAGCACTATTAAAACAGTAAATAAAGTAGTAAGTAATCCTCATGTTAAAACAGCTAAAACAGGAGCAATACTTGGAGCTACTGTGAGAAAAACTAAACCTATAGCAGATAAAATTTTAGGTAAATCAACTGCAGTTAAAATAGGAACTACTGCAGTAGTGGGTAGTGGAATATTACTATCTAAAAGAAAAAAGAATAATTCTAATTATTAATAAAATTAAATATAGTAATAAATAATTTGATAAGATATATATTGAAAGGAGAACAATTATGGCATTAGACCTAACTAAATTTTATACAAGAGAAGATTCAGATATTTTAACTTGTCCTTTAGAGGGAAGTGATAAATGGTGGGTTAAAGTAAAAGCTTTAAACGCAAGGGATAAAAAACAAAGAGAACAAATCGCATTAAGAGAGAGAAGATTTGTTCCTAAAAATGCAGCAGCAATTGAAGAATATAAGAAACAAAATATAGAAGAAACTGCATTAGAATATCAAGTAGCAGCAGTAAGAGATTTTGAGTATGATAGATGTATTGAAGATTTCTGTCTTCCCTATGTTCCTTCCGGGACTAAGAATCCAATTGATTTTGTTAAATTACAACATTCTGCTGGAGATGTAAAGAAATTCTTAGATAATATGCCTTCAGCATTAACTGAATTTGTAGAAGAATGTATTGCAAAAGTTAATAGAGAAGGAAACTTCACTGAAAAAGGAGAAGCAGTAAAAAACGTCTCCGAGCCGTTATCCGCAAAAGTCTAAGAAAAGAAAAAAGATTAGAACTTGCCAAAAGAGATTCACAAACTAATATAGTTAAAGAAAGTCAAATAGTAAATAAAAACTGGTGGGAAGACTTTACCGAACAAGAATTATATGCAATAGAAAATGTAGTAGAAGAAGAAAACTTCTTAGGTTCTACAGAGCATGATAATGAAGTTTCAGATTTATTAAGAGATTTTCAATTATGTGATAAATTTAAATGTCTTCCAAATTCGGGAGGATTACATGATCAAACTGCATTTTGGATAGATTGTATGGGAATAATCTCAAATGAGATAGCGGCATATGAAGAAGAAATAAGTAAAACTAATAATCCTCACAGTTATTGATGGGGATTATTTTTTTTGATTATGAGTGAAGAAAATCAAAGATTTTCTGATTCAAAATTTTAAAAAATTCTTTAGTGTAATAGAAAAATTGGTATAATAGAGTAGTGGTTTTAGGAGAAATAATGAATAACGAAAGAATATTAAATATAGTCGTATCTGTAAAAAATAATATTGATCCAGTTTTTCAAAAAATGAGCAACTCTTTTATTAAATTTAGAGATAGTGCTTTAAGGGCATTTGCATCTCTAAATTTAGCTTTAATGGTTTGGATTAAAACTTGGGCAAAAGTTAATTTTAAAATTCTTGAAGTTATGGGAAATATATTATTACTAAAAGGTGGATTATCAATACTTAATAAAATAGTTCACACTGGATGGAGTTGGTATAAGCAATTATTAGCATTAGCTGTAGCATATAAATTATTTCAAAGATTTGCAGATCATACACTAAAAGACATATTTAAATGGTTATCAAAAATAATGCCTCAACATAAAGCATTTTTTAATGTTCTTTCTTCTCAAGCAAATAAACTACAAACTTTTAATCCTTTTACAGTTATTTCTAAATCTATTCAAAAAGTAGGAAAAGATTTGGATAATCTTGGTAAAAAAATGCAAAGTAATGGTGGATTAAGAAATCTTTTTGGTGGTGGATTATTAAGAGGAGCAGGAGGTGTAGCTGGTGCTGCAGGAAAGTTAGTAGGAAGCCCAGGAGCTATTGTTGGACTAGGACTATTAGGAGCAACTATTGGAGCATTTATAGCGGGGATTAGCCTAGCAATTAAACTTTCTTTTACATGGGCTAAAGTAACTTTAGATGCAGTAGGAAAAATTATAGGAGCAATTACTAAATTAGGAGCAATTATGGCAGTTACTTTTGGTTCTGCTATTGGAGACGCTATAGAACTTGGTAGAAGATATGAAACTATGACTGCTCAATTTGCTAACGTAATTAGACTTACGCATAAACAAGGAACTGTATCTAGTGTAGAAGGGGCAGCAAAAGAAAGAATGACTGGATTAAGAAAAGCTATTAGACGTTATCCTGATATTGAAGATACTTCCTTTCTTGAATCATATGTAGCTTTAACAATGTCTGGAAGAGATAAAGACTTTATGACTGCTATGAGAAGTGCAGTTTCTAATAATCCTGCATTAGGAAGTAAATTATCAAAAGGAAATGAATATGATAAATTAACACAAATTCTTGTGGATACTTCTAAGGCAAAAAATGTGGCACCTGAAAGATTAATGGATAGTCTTTCAGATGCTTTTGGTGGAGACTTTAGACAATTAGAAAGAGATGCTCAAATTTCTAGGTCAACTGCTGCTGGATATAATGCAGGAAATCCTAGAGCAGGTATCTTTGAAGCATTATTAAAAGATGCGGGAACAGCAGAAAGAATGAAAGATACTTGGGATAATATTATGGGAGTTATCTCTGCTAAATTTAAAGATGAAATGCTTGAAGTAAAAACTCCTGCATTTGATAATATTAGAGAATTTATGGCAGAAGTTAGAGATATGTTTGTAGGTATATTTGATAGTGGTGAGTGGAAAACTGCTAAAGAAAATCTAAAAGAAATATTTCATATGTTTACAGGTATAGGTAAAGGAACATTAGTACAAGCATTAAAAGGAACTATATTAAAATTACTAGATATATTTAATAAGCCTGAAATGCAAAATATGTTTAAACAACTTGCAGAAGGAATACAAAAAGCATTACCAGCATTAGCACAAATAGCTGGAGTTGTTTCACAAGAACTAATGAAGGCTGTTCCTGCATTATTACAATTTACTCAAGAATTATTTAAAGGAGCACTATTCTTTATATTTTACTTAAAAGATAATTTCCCAATGATAATGGATAAAATACTTGGATTTGCAGATATTGTATTAAAAATATGGGCTAAAGCAGGTAAAATGTCTATATTTGTTCTTTATCATTTAGATGATATTATTTCTCAAATTTCTTTAAAAGGCTCTATCCAAGGAACTCCATTCGGCGAAACTGCAAATAATACATATAAATTTTTAGGGGGAATTGCAGATAGTAAAAAAAGATTTGGTGGATTTGATAGTTTTCAAATATTTGGTAATAATACAATTAATCAAACTAATGCTAAAGTAAATTCCGTAATGCAACCAGATGGATTGAGTTCATTAGCAGATGCTACCAATAGAAGAAATATGTCAGCAAAAAATACTCCTAGTGAAGGAACAGCAATGCCATTAAGTTCTGAAACTATTGTAAGATATGTTCAATCTCTTCAACAAGCAGGTAAGCATTGGGAAGCAATTAATCTATTAGTTGCTGATTCTACTAATAAATTAAGAAGTTTAGGAAAAGTACAATCTATGGGACAAGAAACTCTAGTAGAAATGGGAAATGCTGTTAGAGATATGCTTGATCCAGCTAAAATTAAAGATATTCAAGAAAACTTTATGAAATTAATTGATCTTACAGATTTACTTCAAGAAAAAGTATTGTTGGTTCCTAGAGCTATGGAATTATGGACTATGGCAATTAAAACTGCAAAAGAAGCAGCTATTAATGTGGTTGATTCTATTGGTGGAGCTTTTGGTCCTGGAATGAAAAATTTATTTAAGCAGTTAGATGCTAATACTTTAAAACAATTAAGTATTTCCAGATTAACTGAAAAAGTAGCAACTGATTCTGGTCAACATAGTATTGCCCAAGAAGAAAGAAATAAGCAAATAGAATATCTAAAAGAAAGATATGATAAAACATTACAACTATTTGAATTAGAAGGAAAATGGAATAAGCAAATTCTTGGAGGATTAGAAGGAATTGCTGGAGCAAGAAGAAATCTATTAGAAGCATTAAATATGGATAAAGGACCTTTAGGACAATATCAAGCAGAAAGAACTGCAATTACTGAAAGTATTCAACTTACTAAATTAAGATTATCGCAGCAACAAGAAGAATTAAAAAGAGCATTAGAAATACAAAAAGCATATGGTGGTCAATCAGATAAAATAATGGATTTACAAGCAGGTATTATCAACAGCAATGCAGAATTAATTCGTTATGAAAAAACATTAAGAAATATTGCTTCTCCTTCTCTCATGGAACAAGTAATTGGTGCTCCTCAAAGAGTATTAGATATGCTTCCAACTGCTCAACAATTACACCATAGAGCTAAATTACAAGTTGGTGGAAGAGGGGGTGGATTTGGCTTTACTACTAATGTAATTCCCCAATTATGGGGAGGAAATTTTTCTATTGGAAGTAATCAATTTGGAGCTAACTATTTAGGTAGTAAATTTATGCCTGGACATGTATTTGATAATGGATTACCAAATATTAACTATAATAATTTATATAATCAAGGAAATAGGGATTTTAATAAATTAGGAACTCAAGTAGGAGATATTAATGCTAGAGGTGATGCCGCAATGAGAAATCAAATAAATGTTAATCCAATTGTAAATATTAAGATAGATGATTTTGAAAAGCAATGGGATTCAGTAGTTGCTCCTAAAGTAAAACAAATGGTTTTTAATCAATTCTATCAATTAAAAAATGCAAATGCTAGAGGATTTAATAGATAAGTTATGCCACACTATGAATTAGGACTAGGATATTTTACTGATAGAACAAGGAATATTAGTGCTTCTGGAAGTGGGGAAATAAAAGGTAGAGCTACTAGAAATTCTAATACTGGAGCATTTGGTTCTACTGGTCCTACTACTAATATAGCTGGAGGTGCTGGATTTGATTCAACTGGATTAGTTTCTTCTGGAGCACAATTAGTTTTTGATACTAATACTAATTCTATATTTTGCAACACTCTTACTAGAATGGAACTTCCAACTGCTCCAGACCCAAATGAAGGAAAATTCCGATTAGTAGTTCAATTAACAATGGGAATTAAATCTACTAATTTTTCTGGTGGTCAAATCTCAAATTCTACTTTAACTTTTACTTCTGCTTGGTATGAATTATTACCTTTTTGGGAAAGTGTTTCAATCGAACCATATGTAACTACTGATGCTATTACAGGGAATTTTAATTTTTCAGAAAATTGTTTTTGTGAAGAATATGTAGAAGAGGGCACAAATAAAATAAAAGAAAGAAGAACAATAGATGCTTATAATATTTCTGGTAATATTACTGGAAATATTGTAATAACAGAATGGTCTGGACAAACTATTTCTTTAAACTATGGAGGTAGTATTTCTGCAAATTTATCTAATGTAATTGCTTCTACTTTAATTGTATGGCCGAAAACACCTGCTTCATATTCTATTAACTATAGAATACTCGATAATTATTTAGAAGCGGGAGATACTGCTATATCAGGAGCAATGACTGTTACTGGTAGTGGATTAAGTTATGATACAACTGGATTTAATGGTTCAAATAATAATGGAACTCTAAATGGAACAGCTCAAAGTGCCACATTCACATGTGGTCTAATTGGTGAACCTAATGCAGTAACATCGGGAACAGCATCAGTAGTTGTATCACCACAATGGGCAATCAATTTAGACTGTAGAGATTTTGACTATGAAACAGGAGAACCAGTTTCAGTTGTACATGAATTTTTTGGAAAAAATGGAGAAAAAGTAGAATTTGGAGCATCATATACTTCAGAAACATTTTCTGGAACACAGGCAGTAGTTAATGGATTAAGGATATATCCTGCTGGATATCCCGATCCTTTTAGTACTCCATCTCCAATTATATCACTACTCTTTGGTTCAAATACAGATATAAAACCAACAAAAGCCTGGGCAAATTCATTCGGAGTATACTTAAAAGATAGTCAAGCAAGATGTGATCA